>Ga0126378_10001421_pt1 | contig 17846 bp, 18 predicted proteins | sample PanSoiMetPlot_23_FD_92587 | JGI IMG/M metagenome (GOLD analysis project Ga0126378, IMG submission 92587) | Tropical forest soil microbial communities from Panama - MetaG Plot_23 | ecosystem: Environmental > Terrestrial > Soil > Tropical forest > Bulk soil | place: Panama | collected 2016-02-17
GACCGCACCGTCGACGACTACGTCGTCAACTCAAGGATCGCCGCGTGAGAGAACTTGCCTCGATGCTTCAGATCCCGTTCACCAAGGAGCTCTAGATGACGTTGCGCTCGGCGACCAGCTCGCCCCGTCGGAAGCGGCCGTGGGAGAGCGGGCTGATGTCCACCTCGCTGCGACCCTCGACGAGCAGCTCGGCCAGCACCAGGCCGACGGCGGGCGCCTGCATGAAACCGTGGCCTGAGAACCCGCACGCGCACCAGAAGCCCTCCACGTCCTCGACGGGGCCCAGGACGGCCTGGTGGTCCGGCGTGGTCTCGTAGAGCCCGGCCCACGCGGTGCGGATCCCTGCCCGCTCCAGGGCTGGGACCCGGTGAGCCGCGATGGGGACCAGACGCTCCAGCAGCTCCCAGTCGACGTCGGTGCTGAACGTGGAGGGCTCCTGCCGGTCGCTCATGCCCAGCAGCACACCGTCGCCCTCGGGGTGGAAGTAGAAGGAGGTCGCAAAGTCGACCGTCATGGGCGTGCTCCTGGGCACCTCCGGGAAGGCGCCGGTCACGAAGATGTGGCGGCGGAACGGGCGCACCGGGACGTTCACGCCGGCCATCCGCCCCACCTCGGCCGACCACGCGCCGGCGCAGTCGAAGACCACCGGCGTGGCGATGTCGCCGGCGTCGGTGCGGACGGCCCGGACCCGGCCGCCGTCGACGTCGACCCCCGTCACTGCCACGTGCTCGCGAAGCCGCGCCCCATGCCGGCGGGCGGCGCCGGCGTAGCCGGCCGTCACGTCGGCGGGGCTGGCCAGGCCGTCCGTGGGACAGAACGTGCCGCCGATGACGTCGTCCACGTCCAGGACGGGGACCAGTCGGTGCGCCTCCTCGGGGCTGACCCAGCGAGCCTCCGCCAGGCCCCAACCGTGCCAGGCGTCGACGAGGCGGCGGAAATCCGCAGCCTCCTCCGGCCGGGCCAGCAGGAACAGGTACCCGACCTGGCGGAAGTCGGCGTGACCGCCCGTCTCGGCGTCGAAGTCGCGCAGCAGGCGGACGGCCAACCGCTGCAGGCGCACGTTCGTCTCGCTGGAGAACTGCTGGCGAACGCCGCCCGCGCAGCGCGCGGTGGACTGCGAGCCGAGCTCGTCCCGCTCCAGCAGCACCACATCGAGGCCGCGCCGGGCCAGCTGGTAGGCGAGCGAGCAGCCGACGACCCCGCCGCCCGCGATTACGGCGTCGGCGGTCTCCATGCACCGCTCTCCAGCCTGGCCCAGCTCTCGAACACGACCTTCAGGGCGGCCAGGCAGGTCAGCCCGTCGCGGTCCAGCGGCGGCGAGACCTCGCACAGGTCCATGCCGACAGGGTGGCTCAGCCTGGTCACGGCGTCCAGCAGCTGGAGGGCCTGCCGGGTGCTGAGGCCGCCCGCCGACGGCACTTCCGTCCCGGGCGCGAACGCCGGGTCCAGCACGTCGATGTCAAACGAGACGTGGAGGCGGCGGCCCTGCACGGCGCTGACCAGGCGGGCCGTGGCCGCCGCCGGCTCCGCTGCCAGCTCTGCTGCCGTGACCACAACCATGCCGTGCTCCATCGCAAACGTCACCTCCTCCGGGTCGAAGTCGCGGCAGCCCACCTGTACCACCGAGCGCGGCTCGATGCCGCTCAGCTCCAGCGCCCGGCGCAGCGCGCAGCCGACGGTCCACCGTCCGCCCCTGGAGTAGTCGCAGAGGTCCGGGTGGGCGTCCACCCACAGCACGGCCAGACCGGGATGGCGCCGGGCCTCCGCCACCAGGACCGGGATCGCGGCGCAGTGGTCGCCGCCGAGCACCGTGAGGAACGCCTCGGGCCGGACGTCGGCGAGCCGGTCGGCGGCCGCCGGCCAGCCCGATTCGACCGAGGGGCCCAGGTCCACGTCGCCGAGGTCGTGGAGCGTCAGATGGGCCAGGGAGCGGCCTCGCTCGTCGCGCGGCGGCATGACGCCGCTGAGCCGCCGGATCGCCACAGGCGCGTGGGCCGCCCCTCGCCGGTACACCGCCGAGCCGTCGTACGGCACGCCGGCCATCACCACCCGCGCCTCCGACGGGGGAGCCTCGCGGAGGCCGCCCCAGGCCGGGAGCCCCTCGACGTCGATCACGCGGGCCGCGCCCCCTCCGACGGCACCCCCCTCGGCACCCTCGCAGGCCGCCGCTCCGGCACCTTGAGGATGAGCAACGTGCCCACGAACAACCAGGCTACGAAGACTCCGAAGATCACGGGGTAGCCGCCCGGCAGCTCGAGCAGCCGCGGCCCGGCGTTGAAGTGGTCGAGGAGGAAGCCCGCCACGAAGCGGGCGATCACGCCCGCCCCCGCGGTGGCGATGTTGGAGAAGCCGAAGAACAGGCCCGCCTGGTCGCGTGGGATCACGTCGGTGATGAACGCCCAGTCCACCGACAGGAAGGCGCCGAGGCCGGCGCCCACCAGGATGCCCGCCACCAGCGTCTGCGCCACCGGCCCGGGCAGGCCCAGCAGGGAGCCGACGGCGGCCACCAGGCCTGGGGGCAGCCACCGGTAGCCCGCGAACAGCAGCACCAGGGTGCCCGCGGTCGCCAGCAGCCCGCCGATGACGATGAGGGGCCGCCGGCCGACCAGGTCCGACAGCCGCGCCGCCGGCCAGGTGACCACGATGGCGAGCAGGACGACGAGACCGACGACCGCGGTGGTCGCGGTCGTCGTGGCGTGGGCATTCCCGTGGAAGAAGGCGTCGCTGAAGAAGAACAGCGTGAAGCTCTGGATGCCGACTATGGCCATCAGGATCAGGAGGCGAGAGGCCATCAGCCACATGAACGCCGGGTAGTGGAGCGGCGTGGTGAACGTGGACCTGACCAGCTCGCCGGGCGAGCCGAATGCCTGGCGGGAGGGGCGCACGGTGTCCGGCACGAGGACGACAGTGACCAGCATGGTCACGAGGAGCAGCGCCGCGATGCTGCCGAACGCGGCTCCCGTCCCAGCCGAGTTCAGGATCAGGCCGGCCACCACGGTGCCGGCCAGCGTGCCGACCAGGTTCGCGACGCCGTAGTAGCCGGACGCCGTGCCCCGCTGATCCTCCGGGACCACGTCCGGCTGGAGGCCCTGGTACGGCCCCTGGGCCGTGTTGGACGCGGTCTGCAGCAGGAAGTAGAAGACGACGAGCAGCCAGTAGCTCCCCGACAGGGCCAGGCCAGCCAGGAAGACCACGTCGCCGACGGTGCCGCCGAAGATGAACGGCCGGCGGCGCCCGAACCGGCTCGCCGAGCGGTCGGAGAACGCGCCCATCATCGGCTGCCAGATGACCGCCATCACGGTCCCGATGCCCTCGAGCAGGCTGAGCGCCTTGCCCTTGTCGGCCGTCCCCACCAGGTCCTGCACGATCTGGGGCAGGATCAGCGTGCCGAGGCTCTGCCACAGGTAGCCGATCGCCACCCAGTACAGGGCGAGCACCACGAAATCCGCGTGCCGGAGCCGCCGTCGCGGGGGCGCGAGCGCGGCGATCGTGGTCATCGCCGGCTCGGGAGGTCCTTCGAGCCATAGGGGCCGAGGCCGGGGATGTGGCGCCCCACGCTCATCACGAACGGGGCCAGGTGGGAGCCGGCGAGCTGCGGCTGCAGGAGGTCGCGGTCGACTCCAACGAGCGCGCCGATCGCGGGCAGGTCGGCGAGGTTGACGGCGGCGCCCCGGCTCGCCCGCGCCTCGTACGGCTGCAGGTCGCCCGTGTCCACCGCGCCGGCCGTGAGTGTGTTCGACCGCAGGACGCTCTCGACGGCCTGCAGCTGGGCCCCCTTGACGGTCGGCGTCGTGATCGGGGTGAACGCCCGGTCCATGGCGATCACGGCCGATATCAGCAGGTAGCAGACGGCGATGCCCGTCAGGGCCTGCAGCCAGAGGCCGAGGAACCCGTCCACCCCCTGCACGGCCGGCATCTTGCGGATGACGCCGCCCAGCCGCGCCCCCACGTAGCCCATGACCACCGCGAGGATCAGCGCCATGAACCAGGCCAGCACTGCGTTCGCGTGGAACAGCGCCCCGGTGGCGGACATGAACGTGTCCCGGTTGTGGAGGATCACGAGGAGCGTGCCGAGGCCGAACAGCTCGGCCAGCAGCGGCTGGACCAGGCCGCGCTGGAACCCCATCCAGGCAGCGGTGAGCACCACCACCAGGACGACGATGTCGATCAGCACCGGGCGCGAAGTCTATCCGTTGCGATGGAGGTCATGGTAGTTCGGAAACCGGGCCCCGAGATTGAGGGCGGGCAGCGAAGATCCGCCGATCCTTTTTCAACGCCCCTGCTAGACTCGATCGGACTCGCGTGGCGAACACAATAGCGATCGCCAACCAGAAGGGCGGGGTGGGGAAGACGACCACCGCCGTCAACCTCGGCGCGGCCCTCGCCGAGCGGGAGCAGCGCGTCCTCCTGATCGACCTCGACCCGCAGGCCCACCTGACCGTCAACATGGGGGTCAAGGTACCGGACGACCTCGAGCGCACCGTCTACGACCTGCTCATCGATCCCGACGTGCCCGTCGAGGACACGGTGCAGGAGAACCCGCTCATCGGGGTCGACTACGTGCCGGCCAACATCGAGCTGTCGGGCGCCGAGACCCAGCTCATCAACGAGATCGGCCGGGAGACCATCCTGAAGGAGAAGCTCCGGCCCCTGCAGCGTCACTACGACTTCGTGATCATGGACTGCCCGCCCGCCCTGAGCCTCATCACCATCAACGCCTTCGTGGCCGCCGACCAGGTGATCATCCCGCTCCAGTGCGAGTACTTCGGGCTGAAGGGCATGCAGCAGCTCCAGCGCAGCGTCGAGCGCGTGCGCGCGAAGCTGAACCCCAGGCTCCGGGTGGCCGGCATCCTCCCCACGATCTTCAAGGCCCGGACCCTTCACTCGCAGGAGGTGCTGCAGCTGGTCCGGCAGCACTACGGCGAGCTGGTCTACGACTTCGCGATCAAGGACTCGATCCGCTTCGCCGAGTCGCCGCTCGCCGCCGTGTCCATCCTGCAGTACGCCAGCGCGTCGGAGGGCGCGCACGCCTACCGGCTCCTCGCCGAGGCGGTCATGAACGGCAACCACGCATGAGGTCGGGATGAGCAAGTTCAAGCGTGCGTCTCTGACGGGCTCGGAGGAGCTCTTCCGGTCGACGGCCCGGCCCCGGATCGTCGCGGACGAGCCGGTCCACGACACCGTCACCGACGCGATCACCGAGGTCGTCGACCACGGGCGCCAGCACCGTCTCAGCCTGACCCCCGACGAGATCGAGCTGCTGCTGGAGGCGATCCACGCGGCCAAGTACCCGGAGCGGGCCAAGCGGCCGCTTCCGCTGGAGAAGTTCGAGCGGTACGACCTGCTGCGCGATCGCCTGCAGCTGGAGCGCGGTGGGCTCTGACGTCGAGGGTCTCGTCGTGCCCACCGCACACGAGGTCCTGACCACCACCCGCGCGGTCCGCCGCCGTCTCGACTTCCAGCGGCCCGTCTCGCGGGATCTGCTGCTCGAGTGCCTGCAGGTGGCGGTGCAGGCTCCGACGGGCTCCAACCGCCAGGAGTGGCAGTTCGTCTTCGTCCAGGACCCCGATCGCAAGCGGGCGGTGGCCGAGCACTACGGCCGGGCCTGGGACGCCTACGCCGCGCAGCCTCGGCCCGTCTACCCCGAGGGCGACGTGCGCCGGGACCACCAGCCGGCCGTGGTCAGCTCGGCCAGGTACCTGCGGGAGCGGATGCACGAGGCCCCGTGGCTGATGATCCCGTGCATCCAGGGCCGCGTCCGCCAGGGGGCCGGCACGGCGGAGCAGGCCGGGCTGTGGGGGTCCATCGTGCCCGCCTTCTGGAGCTTCCTGCTGGCGGCCCGCGCCCGCGGCCTGGGCACCGCGTACACCACGCTGCACCTGGTCTACGAGCGCGAGGTGGCCGACGTGCTCGGGATCCCCTACGACCGGTACACGCAGGCCGGCCTGACCCCCATCGCCTACTACAGCGGCGACGGCTTCCGGCCTGCGGCGCGGCTCCCGCTGGAGTCCGTGGCTCACTGGAACGGCTGGTAGCCGCCTCAGCCTAGCGGCGGCCGCCCCGCGTCCGCCTCCAGACGTACCCGAACGCCCACCACAGGCAGACCAGGGACAGGGCCACGGCCATCGCGACGGCGGCATCGCGCATGGGTCAATAATGGGCCCGTGGCGAAGCTGGCGATCGTGAAGGTCAGGGGCGAGCACGACGTCAACGCCTACGTGATCTCCTGCTCGGCCACGCACGAGGCGGTGGTGATCGACCCGGTGCAGCCGGCCGAGAAGGTCGTCTCCCAGCTCAAGGGCCTCCGGGTCCGCTGGGTCGTGGCCACCCACGGCCACCCCGGCCACATGGCGGGCAAGGACGACGTCAGGTACGCGACGGGCGCGACCACCGCCATGAACGTCGCCGACGCGAAGATGTTCCTGCGCTCGGCGGACCGCTACGTGACCGACGACGAGGAGCTGGAGTTCGGCGGGTTCGCGCTGCGGGTCCTGCACACGCCCGGCCACACGCCCGGCAGCCTGTGCTTCCTGGTGGCCAACCACCTGTTCACCGGGGACACGCTGCTGGCCGGCGGCATCGGCAAGGAGCGGCCAGGATCGGACCTGCGGCAGCAGATGATCTCGATCGTCTCGAAGATCGCGAGGCTGCCGCCCGGCACCGCGATCTACCCGGGCCACGGCCCGGTCACCAACCTCGCCAACGAGCTGCGGACGAGCCCGATCTTCCAGGCCGCCCGCCGCTGACCCGCGGCTATCCTACTCTGGTAGGATAGCCGCCGATGGCGGTGAAGAAGGTCTCGGTCACGCTCGACGCGGAGCTGCTGGCCCAGGCCAGGCAGCAGTCGGACAACCTTTCCGCGCTCCTCAACGACGCGCTGGCGGCGTACATCCGGAACGTGAACCTCGGCCGGCTGCTGGACGAGCTGGACGAGGAGTTCGGGCCGGTGCCTGAGGAGACGATGCGGGAGGCGCGGGAGGAAATGGACGCCGCGATCCTGCAGGTCGAGCGTGGCAGGCGCGCGCTCCGGCAACGTGGTCCCGCCCCTCATCCTGGATAGCGGCGCGGTCATCGGGGAGACGCGGGGTTCGGAGCGGGTCCGGGCCCACATGCGCCTGGCCGAGTCCAATCGCCAGTCCGTTCTGGTCCCGGCCGGGGTTCTCGCGCAGACCGTGCGCGGCAGCCGAGGCGATGCGCTGATCAACCGGCTGCTCAAGCAGCCGCAGGTGGAGGTGACCCTGCACGACGAGCGCCGGGCGCGGATCGCGGGCCGGCTGCTGGCACAGGCCGGGACAACGGATGCCATCGACGCCCTGGTCGTGGCGGAGGCGATCGACCGGGGCGGCGCCATCATCCTCACCTCCGATCCGGCCGACCTCCGGGCGCTGGCCGCCGGCCAGCCGAACGTCGCGGTGCTGGCCGTCTGACGGCCGCCGCTACGGAGTCGGGCGGACCAGCCGGCCGCGGCCCGGCTCGCCCACCGGGTCCCCGTCCCGGGCCACCAGCTCGCCCCGGGAGTAGACCGCCCGCACCGCGAAGCCGAACCGCTGCCCGTCCAGCGCGCAGTGGCGCTGCCGCGAGTGCATCTGCGCGACCGCCACGCGGGTCTCGCCGGCCGGGTCGACCAGGACCAGGTCCGCGTCGGCCCCCGGCTCGATCACGCCCTTGCGGGGGTGCAGGCGCAGGGCGCGGGCGGGCGCTTCGGCCACCCAGCGCGCAGCGGCGCAGAGGTCGCCCTGGCGTCGGGCGATCTCCAGGCAGCTCGGGTAGAGGGTCTCGACGCCGGGGCTGCCGGGCAGCGCCTCGTCCAGCGACCGGCCCAGCTTCTCGCGGTCGGCGTGGGGCGCGTGGTCGGTCGCGACCCTGGCGATCTCGCCCGAGCGCAGGCCCTCCAGGAGCGCCGCGCGGTCGCTTTCCATCCGGACCGGCGGGTACATCTTGAGCATGGGGCCGAGCCGCTCGAAGTCGCGGTCGGTGAGCCAGAGGTACTGCGGGCACGTCTCCAGCACCAGCCGGGCCCCTGCCCGGACGCCGGCGCGGGCGGCCGCCAGGCCCTCGGCGCTCGAAAGGTGCACGACGTGGACCGCGAGCCCGGTTTGCTCGGAGATCGCGCCCAGGGCGGCGATCGCCACCGCCTCGGCCAGGGCCGGCCTGGCGGCCAGGACGTCCGCGTATCCGGCGACCGGCCTCGCGAACGCCCGGAGCACGTCCGGGTCCTCGCAGTGGACGGCGAGCGGGGCGCCGAGCCGCGCCAGCGCGGGTGCCAGCCTCGCGATGGCGCCGTAGCCAGGCGGCGCCTCCAGGTCCGGGTCGACCAGCTCCGGCGTGTAGACGACCTGCCGGCTCCGGCGCCGGACGGCGTAGCCCAGGAACGCCTTGAGCCCGACGACGCCCGCCCGGACCAGCTCCTCCGCCTCCTCGGCGCGAGTCGTCACGCCCAGCAGCCCCCAGAGCCCGAAGTCGACCAGCGCCCGGCTCGACGCGATCTCGACCTTCTCCGCGAACACTGCGGCCGACTCGACCGCCGGCAGCGTGTTCGGCATGTCCACCACGGTGGTCACGCCGCCGGCGGCCGCGGCCGCGGTCAGCGATGCGAAGTCCTCCTTCTCGGGGAAGCCGGGGTCCCGGCTGTGGACGTGGGCGTCGACGCCGCCGGGCAGCACGAGGAGCCCGCCGGCGTCCACCTCCTCCCGGCCCCGCCCCCCGCCCGGCTCCAGGCTGGTGATCACGCCGCCCGAGACGTGCACGTCGGCCCGCCGCAGCCGTCCGGGGGTGCAGACGTCGCCGCCTCGAATGACCAGGTCAGACGCCATTCACACCGGAAGATCGGACTTGCGGAACAGCGGCGTCAGCGGAACTCCCAGCCGGCGCAGGTTCTCGGCCGCGCCCTCCTCCCGGTCCAGCACGGCCACGAGGCCCACGACCAGGCCGCCCGCCGCCCGTACCTTCTCGACCGCTCGCGCGGCCTCGCCGCCGGTTGTCAGCACGTCCTCGATGACCGTCACCCGGTCCCCCGCCTCCAGCACGCCCTCCAGCGTCCGTGCCGTGCCGTACTCCTTGGCGTCCTTGCGCACGAGCACCAGTGGCAGGTCGAGCTCGAGCGACACCGCGCAGCCGAGCAGCACCGCGCCCAGCTCGGGTGCGGCCAGGCGCTGGGTGCCGGCCGGCACCAGCCCGGCCAGGTGGTGGCCCACCCGGCGCAGGATTCCCGGCTGCGTCTCGAACAGGTACTTGTCCAGGTAGTGGCGCGAGCGGCGCCCGGAGCGCAGCACGAAGTCGCCCTCCAGCCAGGCGACCCTGACCAGGTCGCGGGCGAGCTCCGCGAGCTCCTCACTCGCCGCCGGCGAGCCCATGCATCAGGTGGATCACGGCCTCGGTGGCCCGGTGGTACTGGTCGAGGCTCATCCGCTCGTTCGGAGAGTGGAGCGCGTCGCCCGGGAGGCCGAAGCCGGTGACCAGCAGGTGCGTCCCGAGCGCCTCCTGGAAGTCGACGGTGACCGGCACCGAGCCTCCCTCCCGTATCAGCACGGGCTCGGCGCCGAAGGCCGCCGCGAACGCCCGCCGCAGGGCGGCGACGCCAGGATGGCCCGTCTCCATCCGGACCGGGGGCGCGGAGCCCAGGTCCACGACCTCGGCGTGCGTGCCCGGCGTGGCCAGCGCCGAGACGGCCTCCCGCAGGTCGGACAGCACCGTCGCCGGGTCCTGCTGCGGCACCAGGCGCATCGACACCTTCGCCTTCGCCCGGGCCGGGATGACCGTCTTCGAGCCGGCGCCGGTGAAGCCGCCGATCACGCCGTGCACATCCAGGGTGGGCCGGGCCCACCTGCGTTCGAGCAGCGAGTAGCCCGGCTCGCCGGTCAGCCGCGACGATCCGATCGCCTCCAGCTCTCCGGCCTCGGTGATGGGCAGGCCACGCCAGCCTGCCAGCTCCTCGGCGGACGGGGGCACCACGTCGTCGTAGAAGCGGGGGATCTGCACGACGCCGTCCCGGTCCTTCAGGCCGGCCAGGATGTGGGCCAGGCTGTTGAACGGGTTGGGCGCGATACCGCCATAGATGCCGGAGTGGAGGTCGACGCGAGGGCCGACGACCTCGATCTCGGTGTAGAGCATGCCCCGGAGGCCAGTGACGATGGCCGGCAGGCCCGGCGCTGCGAAGCTGCCGTCGGCGATCAGGAGGAAGTCGGTGGCGAGTCGGGAGGCGTTCGCCCGCACGTGCTCGGGCAGGCTGCGGCCGCCGGCCTCCTCCTCGCCCTCGATCAGAAACCGGAGGTTGAGCGGCGGGCCGCCCGCGGCGAACCAGTGCTCAGCCGCCAAGACACTCGCCAGGTGCTGGCCCTTGTTGTCGTCGGCGCCGCGGCCGTGGACGAACCCGTCGCGCACCACGGGCTCGAACGGAGGGCTCAGCCACTCTTCCAGCGGGTCCGGCGGCTGCACGTCGTAGTGCCCGTAGACGGTCAGCGTCGGCGCGCCCGGCCGACCCAGCCACTCGGCCTCCACGACCGGGTGGCCGCCCCCGGGCACGTCGATCAGGCTGGCCTCCATGCCCATCGCGCGCAGACGTCGCTCGAGCCAGGCAGCTGCTCGCCGGCAGTCGTCGCGATGCTCGGGCAGTGCGGACACGCTGGGGATGGAGATGAGCTCGAAGAGCTCCGCTTCTGCGGCCGCGCGGGCCCCGCGGGCCCGTTCGAGCACCTGGTCGAGCATGGCCACAGGCTACCGGCCCAGCGACCACATCAGCCGGACCAGCGCCTCGATGCCCCGGTGGTAGTGGTCGAGGCTGAAGTGCTCGTTCGGCGAGTGGGCGCCCGCACCTGGCTGAGCGAGGCCGCTGATCATCATCGGAGCGCCGAGCGCCTCCTGGAAGTCGATCGCTACGGGGATCGAGCCGCCGGTCCGCAGCCGCGCGGCCGGCCGGCCGAAGGCCGCCTCGAACGCGCTCGCCAGGGCCGTGGCCCCCACGTGATCGGCCCCGGCCAGGACGGGCGGGGCCGCGCCCAGCAGCCTCACCTCCACGCTCACCCCCGGCGTCGTGAGCTCGCCCACGTACTCCCGGAGCGAGTCCAGGATGCGCATGGCGTCCTGGCCGGGCACCAGGCGCATGGAGACCTTGGCGCTGCCGCGAGCAGGGATCACCGTCTTCTTGCCCTCGCCGGTGAAGCCGCCGACGAAACCGTTCACGTCGAGCGTCGGCCTCGCCCACGCCCGCTCGGCGGCGCTGTACCCGCCCTCTCCCTCCAGGACCGCGGCGCCGGTGAGGCCGCGGATCGTCTCGGCGAACGCGTCGCTGCGGTCCCAGTCAGCCATCTCGCCGGCGTCAGGCATCCGGATGCCGTCGTAGAAGGCCGGGATGGTGACCCGGCCGTCGCGTCCCTTCAGCTCACCCAGGATGCGAGCCAGGGTGTTCAGCGGGTTGGGCGCGTTGCCGCCGAAGCCGCCTGAGTGGAGGTCGACCGCGGGCCCCTTGGCCTCCAGCTCGACGTAGAGGATGCCGCGCAGCCCGGTGACCAGCTCCGGCCGGCCGTCCGGGGAGAAGCCGCCGTCCCAGACCAGGACGTGGTCCGTGCCCAGCCGCGAGGCGTTCTCCCGGATGTAGCGGGGCAGCGAGGGGCCGGTGATCTCCTCCTCGCCCTCCAGCAGGAACCGCAGGTTGACCGGCGGCCCGCCGGCTGCCAGCGCGTGCTCGGCGGCCTTCAGCGCCGCCATGTGGTTGCCCTTGTTGTCCGAGGCCCCCCGCGCATAGACCATGCCGTCGCGGAGGGTCGGCTCGAACGGCGGGGTCGTCCACTCGTCCACCGGGTCTGGCGGCTGGACGTCGTAGTGCCCGTAGATCGTGAGGCTGGGCGCGTCACCGGCTCCCGTCCAGTCCGCCTGAAGGACCGGATGGCCGCCCGCTTCGACGTCCGTGATGGACGTCCGGAACCCCAGGGCGCGGAACCGCGCGTCGAGCCACTCGCAGTTGCGCCTCACGTCGGCGCGACGCTCGGGCAGGGTGCTCACGCTGGGGATCCGCAGCTCCTCGAACAGGTCGGCCTCCGCCGCGTCGCGCCCCGCGCGGGCCTCCTCCAGGGCATGGTCAAGACTCATTCGCACACTCCTTCTTTACGGCCCCTCCCTCGCGGGGGAGGGGGACCGCTCACGCCACTCAATCGACGGGGAAGAAGCAGGCCGCCTCGTGCCCGTCCATCTTCACCGTGTCGAGCGGGGGCTCGTCCTCCGCGCACCGCGGCTGCGCCTTGAAGCAGCGGGTCCGGAAGCGGCAGCCGGACGGTGGGTTCACCGGCGAGGGCACGTCACCCGTGAGGATGATGCGCCGCCGGTGCTGCTCGACGGCGGGGTCCGGGATGGGGATGGCGGACAGGAGCGAGGTGGTGTGCGGGTGGCGCGGCCGCCGGTAGAGCTCGTTCGCCCCCGAGACCTCGACCACCTTGCCCAGGTACATGACCGCGATGCGGTCCGAGATGTGCTTGACGACCGACAGGTCGTGCGCGATGAACAGGTAGGTCAGGTTGAACTGGTCCTGCAGGCGCTCCAGCAGGTTGATGATCTGGGCCTGGATCGACACGTCGAGCGCGCTGATCGGCTCGTCGCAGACGATGAACGACGGATCGACGGCCAGCGCCCTGGCGATCCCGATGCGCTGCCGCTGGCCGCCGGAGAACTCGTGTGGGTAGCGGTTGGCGAAGCCGGGATTCAGGCCCACCACGTGAAGGAGCTCCTCGACCCGCTCCTGCCGCAGCCGCCGGGTGGTAGCCAGCCCGTGGATCTCCAGCGGCTCGCCGACGATCTCGCCCACGGTCTGCCGGGGATCCAGCGAGGCGAAGGGGTCCTGGAAGATCATCGCCATCTCGCGCCGCATGCGCCGCATCTCGCCGCCGGAGAGGCGGCGCAGGTCCCGACCCTTGAACAGCACGTCGCCGGCCGTCGGCTCGACGAGGCGCAGGATCGATCGGCCCAGCGTCGACTTGCCGCAGCCGGACTCGCCCACCAGGCCGAGCGTCTCGCCCTGGCGGATCGTGAGGTCCACGCCGTCTACCGCCCGGACATGGGCCACCGTCCGCTGCAGCACGCCCGCGGTGACGGGGAACCACGTCCTCAGACCCCGGACCTCCAGGAGGGGTTCCGCAGACGTCCAGGCCCGCGTCAGCTGCGGTCGAGTCGCGGTCTCAGACACCGCCGTCACCTCCTCCGCGGCTCTCCCGGGCGTCCCTGGCCCGGCTCACACGGGCCAGGTCGGTGCCGCCCTGGGTGACCCAGCAGGCCGCGCGCTGCGTCTCGCCCACCCAGCTCAGCGCCGGCGTCTCGTGGAGGCACCGGTCGACCCGGAACGGGCAGCGGGGGTGGAACGCGCAGCCGCTGGGCAGCGCGCTCAGGTCCGGAGGCATCCCCTCGATCGCGCGCAGCAGCTCGTGTTCCTCGGCGTCCAGCCGGGGGATGGACTGCAGGAGCGCCCACGTGTACGGATGCTTCGGGCTGGCGAACACGTCCTCGGTCGGTCCCTCCTCGACCACGCGCCCGGCGTACATGACCATGACGCGCTCGCACATCCCGGCCACGACGCCCAGGTTGTGCGTGATGAGGATGGTGGCCGTCCCGAACTCGCGGTTGACGGTCTTCAGCAGCTCCAGGATCTGGGCCTGGATGGTCACGTCCAGGGCGGTCGTGGGCTCGTCCGCGATCAGCACGGACGGCGCGGTGGTCAGGCCCATGGCGATCATCGCCCGCTGGCGCATGCCGCCGGAGAACTCGTGCGGGAAGCTCCGCACCCGGTGGTCCGGTTCGGGGATGCCGACCTTGCCGAACATCCCGACGGCCTCCCGGAGAGAGGCCGCCAGCTTCATCCCCCGGTGCAGGCGCAGCGGCTCGCCGACCTGCCACCCCGTCCGGTAGACGGGGTTGAGCGACGTCATGGGGTCCTGGAAGATCATGGCGATCTCCACGCCCCGGACGTCCTGCATCTCGGTCTCGGAGGCGGTCACCAGGTCGCGGCCCCGGTAGAGGACCTGGCCGGCCACGATCCGGCCGGGCCTGGGGAGCAGCCGCATCACGCTCAGCACGGTCATCGACTTGCCCGACCCGGACTCGCCGACGATGCCGAGCGTCTCGCCGGGGTCGACGTGGAGGTCGACGCCGTCCACGGCCCGCACGATGCCGTCCCTGGTCGGGAACTGCGTCTGGAGGCCCCGGACCTCCAGCAGGTGCTCACCCATGTTGGAGAAATCCCAGTTGGAGCGTAAGCAAGGGCTTCGCCCGAGCGTGTGAGCCCGTGATCCCGACGCCGAGGAGGCCGCAGGTAGCCCCGAAGGGATGCACCGAAGGTGCCCCCAATGTCCCGAAAAGAGGGGGGGTTCCGGAAGGGGGGGCCTGCCCCCTCTTGCTTATCACCGAAGCCGGGGGTCGAAGGCGTCGCGCACGGCGTTGCCGAACAGGTTGGCCATCAGCACGGTGACCAGGATCGCGATCCCCGGGAAGATGACCAGGGAGCCCGAGTGGAAGAAGTAGGTCTGGGCGTTGGTCAGCATGTTGCCCCAGCTCGCCGTCGGCGGCTGGATGCCGAGGCCGAGGTAGTCGAGCGCCGCCTCGATCAGGATGATCTGTCCCAGCGCCAGGCTGGCGGCAACGATCATCACCGGAAGCACGTTGGGCAGCAGGTGGCGCGCGATCAGGCGCAGGTCGGCTGCGCCGACGGAGCGGGTGGCGAGCATGAAGTCCCGGTTCTTGATGGACAGCACCTCGCCGCGTACCAGACGCGCCACCACCCCCCAGCCGACCGAGGCGATGATCATCGACAGCGTGACGGTGCTCGGTCGGAAAAGGATCGACATGGCGATGAAGAGGAAGATGGCCGGGAAGGCCAGCACGACGTCGACGACGCGCATGAGGACGTCGTCGAGGAGCCGACCGTAGTAGCCGGCCAGCAGGCCCACCGCAGCGCCGACCGTGAGCTGCAGCGCGACCGTCAGGAATCCGATGCCGAGCGAGATCTGCGCCCCCCAGATGAGGCGCGTCAGCGTGTCCCGACCCAGCTCGTCGCTGCCGAGCAGGTGCACGCGGCCGGGCAGGTCGAAGTTGTTGTTCAGGTCCTGTCGGGTCGGGCTGTAGTGGGTGACGTAGGCGGAGAGCAGCGGCGCGGCGATCGCCATGACCGCCAGCACCACGATGACCGTCCCGGCGATCATGCCGATCCGGTTGTGGCGCAGGCGCTCCCACGACTCGCTCCAGTAGCTCTGAGCGGGCCGCGGCGCCCGCACCTCCTCCCGACGTTCAATTACCTGGTAGTCGGCAGTTTCGATCACCTGGCGCAGCTCCTCATCACCTGGCGCAGCTCCCGCCTCCCTGCCCAGCGCCAGGTGAGCAGGGGTCCACTCGAGCGTGCGAAGGGGGCCCTCCCCCCGTGCTGTTGCTCACGAGTACCTGATCCGCGGGTCGAGCCAGGCGTAGAGCATGTCGGCGACCAGGTTGCCGAGCACCACGAGCAGCGCCGCGAACGTCGTGATGCCCATGACGGTCGTGTAGTCGTACTGCGTCGCCCGCTCGAATGCGAGCCGGCCGATGCCCGGCCAGCCGAAGACCACCTCGACCACGAGGCCGCCGCTCACCAGCGCCGGCAGCTCGAGGCCGACCAGGGTGACGAGCGGCACCACCGCGTTCCTGAGCGCGTGCAGGTAGACGACCCGGCGCTCGGCCATGCCCTTGGCTCTGGCGGTGCGCACGTAGTCCTGGGACAGCACCTCGACCATGCTGGAGCGGACGAACCGGGACCACACGGAGAGGTAGAAGAAGGAGAGGACGGTCGCCGGCATCACCAGGTGCAGCACGCGGTCGAGCAGGTCGCCTCCGTTGTACGCGCTGAAGGCGCCGCCCGACGGCAGCCACGGCAGGTGCCACGCGTGGAGCTGGACCGAGAAGAAGAGGATCAGGATCAGGCCCAGCCAGAACTGGGGGACGGCGAACCCCGTGGTCGAGACCATGGTGAAGAAGTGGTCCAGCGTGCCGCCCCGGCGGAGGGCGCCGGAGACCCCCAGCGGGATCGCGAACGCCACGCCGAGGAGGATGGCCGTGGTGGTCAGCTCCAGGGTGTTGGGCAGCCGATCCAGGATATGGCTCGTCACCGGGCTGCCGTCGATGAGCGAGTTCCCGAAGTCGCCGTGAAGGATGCCGCCCAGCCAGGTGACGTACTGGAGCCAGATCGGCCGGTCCAGGCCCAGGTTGGAGCGGATCCTCGCGATGTCGGCCGGCTTCAGATAGGGGTTGAGGCCGAGGCCGGGCACGTAGTTGCCCGCCGTGGCGTGCATGAGCAGGAACGTCACGATGGTGACTCCGAGGAGCACCGGGATGGCCGCCAGCAGCCGTCTCAGCAGGTATTTGGCCAGCACGACCTCGACCTCTCCCTTCCTATACCGAACCTACCGGGGTCACTTGCCGTCGCTCACCCAGACGTCCTTGAAGAAGAAGCGCGACGAGTACTGGTTGTAGGAGCCGAGCGTGCCGAGGATGCCGTTGACGCGCTTGTTGACCGCCCACAGGCCCTTGTTGAAGACCAGGATGGGGGCCGGCACCTGGTCGTTCATCAGGTCCTGCCACTGGGCGTAGAACGACTTGCGCTTGCCCTGGTCCAGGGTGGCGGCCGCCTGGTTCAGGAGGGCGTCGCCCTGTGTGTTCTTGAAGTCGAAGCCGTTGAAGCCGCCCGGGTTGGCCGACGTGCCCGCGAAGAGCTGGGACTCGTCCGGGTCCTGACCGAAGCTGAAGCCGACCAGGAAGATGTCGAACGTGCGCTGGTTCGTGATCTGGGTCACCAGCTGCGGGAACTGGATCAGCTGGGGCGTGGCCGAGACGCCGATGTCGCCCCAGGACTGCTGCATGATCTGGAGCAGGGCCTCCCGCTGCTTGTTGCCCTGGTTCGTGATCATCGTGAACTTCATCGGGACGCCGCCCTTGGCGCGGATGCCGTCCGGACCCTTCGTCCAGCCGGCGGCGTCCAGCATCGACTCCGCCTTGGCCTTGTCGAAGCCGTACGTCGGCTTGGCGGCCGAGTGGGCCCAGGAGATCGGCGGGATGACGGAGTCGGCGACGCTGGCCTGCTTGAAGTAGACCTTGTCGGCCATCTGCTGGCGGTCGAGCGCGTACAGCAGCGCCTGACGGACTGCCTTGTCCCCGAAGAACTTGGCCGCCGGCTTGGTCGGATCCAGCTGGTAGCCGAAGAACGTGAAGATCGCGACGCCGAACGGCGGGACCTGGTTGACGGTGTCGGACGTGGCCAGGCTGTCCCAGAGCGACGGGTCAACGGTGCCGAAGTCGATCTCGCCGGTCTTGAGCTGGTCCACCAGCGTCACCTGGTCGGGCACCACCTTGTAGACGTACTGGTCCAGGTGGGCGGCGCCGCGGTAGTAGGTGTCGTTGCGGGCGAGCACCACCTGCTGGCCCTTGTCCCAGCGGACGAACTTGAACACGCCGTTGGTGACGCTGGGCGCGGCGTTGAAGTCCGCCGTGTTGATGGCCTTGCCGGCCAGGGTGCCCAGGACGTGCTTGGGCAGGATGCCGTACTGGCCGTGGAGCGCCAGGAACGGCGCCCAGACCTCCTTGGTCTTGAATACCACTGTGTACGGGTCCGGGGCCGTAATGCTGTCCACGTGCAGCGTCAGGTCCGAGCGGCGCGGGGAGTTCACGTCCTTGTAGTCGGGCGCGAACATCAGGTTGTACGTGAAGAGGACGTCGTCGCTGGTCACCTGCTGGCCGTCCGTCCACTTGACGTCCTTGCGCAGCTTGAACGTGTACGTCAGCTGGTCGGAGGAGACCGTGGGCATGGCCTCCGCGATCATCGGCACCAGGTCCCCGTTGGCCTTGCTGCC
>Ga0126378_10001423_pt1 | contig 17805 bp, 8 predicted proteins | sample PanSoiMetPlot_23_FD_92587 | JGI IMG/M metagenome (GOLD analysis project Ga0126378, IMG submission 92587) | Tropical forest soil microbial communities from Panama - MetaG Plot_23 | ecosystem: Environmental > Terrestrial > Soil > Tropical forest > Bulk soil | place: Panama | collected 2016-02-17
GAATTTTTCGGCCGTGAATAAGATCACGCCGCCGGGAACTATTTTCATCCCGAAAAAGCTCGGGGCTCCGAGGGCCAAGTGAAGCGACCGTTGGAAAGAATGTGGATCGGCTTTATGCATAGCGTGGAAACACGCAGGGCAACGTTCCCCCGATGTAGCGGAGTGCGGCGGAGTCGTCGCGGAATTCACACCGGCTGAATGCGGCCGGTCGATAAGGAAACCAGGCTGCACCGGCTTCTGCTGATGCATGGATTCCATTCCAGCGGAATCCCAAATGATAGAGGAACAAATCATGGACGCTCGCGACGGAGTTGCCTCAGGGTTGCGGTTGGCATCGTTGTTTCTTCTTGTCTTCTTTCTGAATTATCAAGCGCCGAATCTGCACGCGCAGTCTTTCCGCGGAAGCATTCGCGGCGAAATCACCGACGCTCACAGCCTGCACGTCGCCGGAGCAAAAGTCGTCGCGCGCAACCTGGGCACCAGCGAAACCCGCGAGGTGACCGCGGATGCCGAAGGCGAATACCGCTTCCTCGAGCTTCCCGCCGGCGAGTATGAAGTTTCTGCCGTGGCTGCCGGATTCGTGGAAGTTCGCGCCCCGCAAGTACGCGTGGAAGTGGGCGCGGAAACGCTGGTGAATCTGGCACTTTCGCAGGTGAAAGGACACGAGGAACGCGTGGAGGTCGTCGAAAGCGTGCCGTTGGTGGAGGCCACCAGCACAACTCTTTCCCAGGTGGTCGACCGCCAGTTGGTTCAGGAACTCCCTCTCAATGGGCGAGACTTCGGCAAACTCGTGGCCCTCACCCCCGGTGTAACCGTAGAAGGCTCGGGCGTCGCCGGCACCGAAAAGGGTTTCGGTCAGTTCAACATCAATGGCAACCGTGACCGCTCCAACAACTACAACCTGGACGGTACCGACAACAACGATCCCTTTTTCAACAATTCGGCTCTAAACCAGGTGGGTATCACCGGAGCTCCCGCAACGCTACTGCCTCTCGATGCCATCCAGGAATTCAACCTGCAATCGCAGTTTGACGCCGAATATGGCCGCAATTCCGGTTCGGTGGTGAACATCATCACGCGATCCGGCACCAATGAGTTTCACGGCTCGTTGTACGAGTACAACCGCAACTCCGCCTTTGACGCACGGAATTATTTCAATGTCACTCCGAATCCGCAGTCACGCTTCAACAACAACAATTTTGGCGGGTCGCTGGGCGGGCCGGTTATTCAGGATAAGCTGTTTTTCTTTTTCGCTTATGAAGGCCAGCGGGAGCGCGTGGGCTCCGATTTTAATCTCACGGTTCCCACCCAGCAACAGATCGGCACCGCCAGGACCGAAGCGCTGGCCGTCAATCCAAGCATTAATACCGCACCCCTGGACAAGATCATTGCCTTGATGCCCACGACCACTGACAGCGTGAACAATTCCCTGCCCTATTCGGTGCGTGACAAAAACGACAACAACAACCTGATTGCCAAACTGGATTACCGCCTCAACGAAAACAATTCCGTCAGCGGCCGCTATGCGTTTGGCCAGAGCGATCAGGTCTTTCCGCTGGGATCGCTCGGCGGCTTTGGCAGTGGCTCGCGGCTGTCCAATTTCACGCAGATTTCCCCCACACGCGTGCAAGTCGTTTCTGTCAATTGGCTGACCTCATTCTCCCCATCGAAGATCAACGAAGTGCGTTTCGGCTACTCCCGCTTCCGCACGAGTTTCAATTCTTCCGACGCGACACCAGGAAATCCAAACTTCATCGACCCCACTGCGCTGGGATTGGATATGAATACAGGCCATGTGGGGCTGCCGGAGATTGATTTCAATGGAGCCATCGAGAACCTGGGTGCGACCGCCTTTAGCGTGCCGCGAGGCCGGCTCAGCGAAACCTTCCAGGTGCTCGACAATTTCACCTGGTCTCGCGGGCGGCACATCCTGAAATTCGGCGGTGAGTACCATCGCTATAACGTGCAAAGCTTCAACGACAATCTGGAACGCGGCCTTCTCGATGTAAGCAACCCCGGGATCGATCCGAACTTCATCGTTGATTCCCTTATCGGCTTTTATCTTGGAGATTTTTTTACTTCCGCGGATATGGGCAATACCAACCGCTTCACGTTTAACAACAATTTTGGTTTTTTTGGCCAGGACGAGTGGCGGGTCCGCGGGAACCTGACAGTCACGGCCGGATTGCGCTGGGAATATTTCGGGCCGCTAGGCGAAAAGCACGACCTGCTTTCCAATTTTGACGCCACCAGAAACCTTGTGCAGGTGGGCTCGCCGACCCTGCCGCATGTCTACCGCCGCGATCTCAATAATTTTGCGCCGCGGCTCGGCGTTTCCTGGAATCCGCGCAGTAACCTCGTGGTGCGAGCAGCTTACGGCGTCTATTACGATTTCACTCCGCAAAACAATCTGATTGCAAACTTCACGAATTCGGCGGGCGTAGCCACCAATCCTGTTGCTTCGCTCGCCGGCAGCCCGTTTTTTGTAGGCGGTCTTGACTTCAATTCCGATGCATGGACTGGGGGCGCGAAGGCTGGCCCGGTATTCACTCCGACAGTCAATCCCCAATCCATTTTCATTACCGACTTGAATCTGCGTACGCCTTACGTGCAGAGCTGGAACCTGAACGTGCAGCGGCAGGTTGGCTCCGCGCTTGGCGTGGAAGTTAGCTATGTCGGCACCAAGGGCACCAAGCTGACCCGTCTCTACGATGCCAACCAGGACTTTACGAACTCGCAGTGGTCCGCTATCGACGTCTTTTCCGGAGGCGCCAATTCCACCTATAACGCACTGCAAACCACGGTGCGGTTGCGTCGCTTGCACGGAGTCTCAGGCTTCTCCACCTACACTTGGGGCAAATCGCTAGACGGAGCTTCCGATGGTATCGACTTCAACTTCGCCACCGCGGCCTTTCCCCAGAACTCCGACGATTTAAAAGCGGAAAAAGGCCCGTCTACGTTCGATACACGCCATCGCTGGACGACGGCGGTGAATTATGAAGTGCCCGAGATGCATTTCGTGCCGCATGTGCTGGGTTTCGGCTGGCAACTGAATTCCATCATCACCGTGCAGTCGGGTCGGCCAATCGGCATCATCACCTCGAATGACACCAGCGGGACCTTCAATTTTCACCAACGGCCGAATGTTGTGCCAGGCGTCGATCCGATTCTCCCCCACTGGTCGCCCACAACCGGCTACCTGAATCCCCTGGCCTTTGCACAACCCGCCGATGGCACCTTCGGCGACCTGGGCCGCAACCAGATTTTTGGCCCGGGCTTCTGGGACTATGATTTTTCCGTGAGCAAGAACTTCCCCTTGCGCGACAGGCTGAGCCTTCAATTCCGCGCGGAGTTTTTCAACATTTTCAACCATCCGAATTTCGCGCTGCCCTCGAACTCAATCGTCCCGGGAATTAACGCGGACGGCTCGGTGAATAACTCTGCGGGTCCAGCAGGGACAATTTCGCAGACCCCCGACGTGGCTCAGGGTAACCCCGGCCTCGGCGGCGGCGGGCCACGCGTCATGCAATTTGGCTTGCGCCTCCAATTCTAGACGCAGCCTTCGCACATGCCCTGCATGCTTGCGTATGGGGCACGGCAGTCAGGGCACTATTGGTAGCGCCGGCAGCCAGGCCGGCTCAGTTCGAACGCAGCGATCGTGTTGAGGGGCCAATGTATCGTGAATTCAAGGGAATTCCATTTGCGCCGTTCGAACAACCTTCAGGTTTTACTTTAAATGTCGGCGCGCCGACATTTTTCACATCCGTGATAGCAGCGCTCTGGAAAAAAAGTAAGCAGCCAAGTGCGTCACAAGGCAATTTCCTTCCGATTTGCTTTTTTCCGCGCCGCGGCTGACAATCGGGAAGATTCCGCACGAAAGAGGTTCCCCATGGCCGAAGCTGTCATTGTTTCTTCCGTTCGCACTCCCGTAGGACGCGGGTTCAAGGGTTCGCTGCGCACCACGCGGCCCGACGATCTTGCCGCCGTCGCCATCAAAGAAGCCATCGCGCGCGTGCCGGGGCTCGATCCCAAGGAAATTGACGACGTGATTCTCGGCTGTGCCATGCCCGAAGGCGAACAGGGCATGAACGTGGCGCGCATCGCTTCCCTTCGCGCGGGCCTTCCCGTGGAAACTTCGGCGATGACCGTGAATCGTTTCTGCGCCAGCGGCCTGCAAGCTATCGCACAAGCCGCAGAACGCATTCGCTCCGGCGCGGCGCATGTGATTGTCGCTGGTGGCACGGAATCGATGTCGCTGGTGCCCATGGGCGGCAACAAGATTTCTCCGAATCCCTGGTTGGTGGACAACTATCCCGACGCGTACATCAATATGGGCCTAGGCACGGAAAATATCGCGCGCAAGTTCGGCATTTCACGCGAACAAGCCGATCGGTTTGCCGTGAACTCCCACAAAAAAGCGGTGGAAGCGCTGGCCGCGTGTAAGTTCAAGGATGAAGTCGTTCCTGTCGAGGTGAAGATTACTTCGCTGCCCAACGGCAACGCAAAAGCCAAGGGCTCCGCTAAACCCGCCACGCAAACCTTCTCTTTCGACAAGGACGAAATGCCGCGCCCGGAAACTTCCATGGAAGTCCTCGCTGGGTTGAAGCCAGCGTTTCACGTCAAGGGCACGGTCACCGCGGGCAACAGTTCACCGATGAGCGATGGCGCCGCGGCGCTGGTGCTCATGAGCGACGCGAAAGCCAAGCTGCTTGGCCTGAAACCGCAAGTGCGCTTCGTGGCCTACGCCACGGCCGGCTGCCTGCCCGAAGAATTCGGCATCGGCCCGGTCCATGCCATCCCCAAGGCGTTGAAACTCGCGGGCCTGACGCTCAATGACGTCGCGGTCATCGAACTGAACGAAGCCTTCGCGGCACAGTCCCTTGCCGTAATCCAGCAGGCGAATCTCGATCCAGCGCGTGTGAATCCCAACGGCGGCGCGATCGCCCTCGGCCATCCGCTAGGGTGCACCGGCGCGAAGCTCACCGCCTCTTTGGTCCGCGAACTGGAGCGTCGCAACGCCCGCTACGGCATGGTTACCATGTGCATCGGCGGCGGCATGGGCGCGGCGGGCATCTTCGAACGCGCCTAACCCCTCAACTATCCTGGGCATGTCATGCCGAATGCCCGCGTTTTTTGTGGGGTGAGGGATCTGCTGTTCCTTTTGAAGTCCGTCGCATAAGTCCTATTGCGAAATCCGCCGCTCTGTGCCTAAAATTAGGCTTCTGAAAAATTCAAACGACCGTTTGAATTATTACCGCGCCCTCGGGCCGGCAAGGAGCAAGACTCATGGCCACCTCCGTTCTCACCAAACCCGCTGCGAAGGGCGGCAGTTTTCTGCTGGAATTCCCCGCACCCGCGGACATTTTCACCCCGGCGGACCTCACCGATGACCAGAAGCTCATCGGGCAGACCGCGGAAGAGTTTGTGGTCAAGGAAGTTCTGCCTCTGGCCAAGGACCTGGAAGCCAAGAAGCCCGGCCTGATGCCGGACCTGGTGCGCAAAGCCGCGGCGCTCGGCCTGATGAGCGGCGGCACGCCTGAGGAATACGGCGGCGCGGGCCTCGATAAAATCGCCACCACTCTTTTGACCGAAAAGATTTCCATCTACGGCGGCTTCGCGGTCACCCACGGAGCGCACTCCGGCATCGGCACCTTGCCGATCGTTTATTTCGGCACCGAAGAGCAGAAGAAAAAGTACCTGCCGAAGCTGGCCAGCGCCGAACTGATCGGCGCCTATTGCCTCTCCGAGCCGCAAGCCGGCAGCGATTCGCAGAATTCGCTGACTCGCGCGGAACTCAACAAGGAAGGCACGCACTATATCCTCAACGGCCAGAAGATGTGGATCACCAATGGCGGTTTTGCGGATCTTTACATTGTCTTCGCCAAGGTGGACGGCGAAAAATTCACCGCCTTCATCGTCGAGCGCGCGTTCCCCGGCTGCAAGCCCGGCAGCGAAGAGCACAAGATGGGCATCCACGGCAGTTCCACCACGCCGGTGTTCCTCGAAAACTGCAGGGTGCCCAAGGAAAATGTGCTGCATGAAATCGGCCGCGGCCACATCGTCGCGTTCAACGTGCTCAACGCCGGCCGCTTCACCCTCGGCGCCTCCGGCGTCGGCGGAGCCAAGCATGTGCTGATGACTTCCTCCAAATACACCAAAGAGCGCAAGGCCTTCGGCAAGCAGATTGGCGAATTCGGCCTGATGAAGGAAAAGCTCGCGGAAATGGCCATCCAGATTTTCGCGGTTGAGTCGATGATTTACCGCACCGCCGGCAACATCGAAGCGGCTATGCACGCCGCCGCTGACTCCGGCAACAAGGTCCAGAACACCATGAAGGTGCTCGAGGAATACGCCATCGAAAGCTCCATCGCCAAGGTCTATGGCAGCGAGATGCTCGACTTCGTCGTTGACGAAGCGGTGCAGATCTTCGGTGGTTACGGCTTCCACGAGGAATATCCTGTGTGCCGCGCGTACCGCGATTCACGCATCAACCGCATCTTCGAAGGCACCAACGAAATCAACCGCATGCTCATCATCCAGATGCTGATGAAGCGCGCCATGGGCGGGCAGCTCGCCCTGATTCCCGCGGCCATGAAGCTGGCCGATGAGATCCTCGCTGGGCCTTCGTTTGAAGAAGCGCCCGAAGGCGTGCTGGCCGAGGAAGCCCGCACCATCGCGAATTGCAAGAAGATGTTCCTGCAGGCCGCCGGCGGTGCGGTGCAGAAATTCCGCGAAAAGCTCGCGGAAGAGCAGGAACTCATCGGCGCCCTCGCCAACGTGGTGATGGAGATTTACGCCATGGAGTCCGGCCTGCTGCGCGCGCAGAAAGGCGCCGCCGAGAAGGGTGAAGCCGCTGCTTCCGTGATGATTGACGCCGCGCGCGTCTTCACTGCCGACGCCGCCGAGCGCGTGGATCACGAAGCCAAGCGCGCCATCGCCGCCGTCCATGATGGCGACATGCTTACCACGCAAATGGCCGTGCTCAAGCGCTTCGGCAAGCGCCCCGCCGTGGACACCATCGCCCTGCGCCGCCGCGTCGCCGCCGCCGTGCAGTCCCAGGACCGCTACCCCTTTGAAGGCCGCTGACGCTTTCCAACGGTGGTCAACCTTCCGGGGACACGCGCGTTCCAGTCATCCTACGTTCTCTTTGTGATCTAAGTAGGGGTCTGTTTGGCGCCCCACTCTGCAGCTGCTCTTATTTGCGGTGCTAGGTCTATCTCGACAGGGCCCGGCAGGTTCCGGGGTTGGGAACCTGGGTCTTGGGGTTTCCGTTCAACCTTGGCTTACAACCTCTTCAAGCAACGGCGCAATAACCTTCCGGGCACAGGGTAGCGCGGCATCCGTATGCCGTTTTGGTACTCGTCTAAGCTTAGGAGTAGATTAAATCAGTATCAGGACTGCCCTTTGACTTTCCGGCCCCTTCCTAAAACCTTGGTCTGGGTCGCCCTTCTCGTGGTCGCGCTCCACGTGGGAAACGTGGTGTTTTTTGGCGCCTCGGCCAGTGGAACCGGGCTTGGCAACGCGCTGCAAATCTTTTCGAGTTTCCTAGCAGCAGGGATGTGTTTTCATGCCGCACAGCGCCATCCAGGATTCAGCCGTTCCTTCTGGGTACTGATTGGCTTCGGCATGGGCATTTGGGGCCTAGCCAATTTCGGCTGGGCGTTTTATGAGTTGAGGCTGCACCGCGAACCGCCGCCCGGCTCCATCATCCGCTTCCTGTTTGACACCCACAGCATGTTTTTCGTCATGGCCGTCTTCCTGAACCAGGACAAGGAAGACTCCACCATCGAAGCGGCCGAAACGCTGGACTTCCTGCAAATCGGCATCCTGTTTTTCCTGATATTCCTGGGCGGCTATTATCTCCCCGCTGCGCGGCTGAACTACCAGCAATCCCTGGACCGGGAACTGCTGGTGATGATCTCGCAGACCGTGGGGATCCTGGTGCTGACCGTGCTGCAATGGAGGCGCAGCGTCACCGCCGAAGCGCGCCGCCTGTTCGGGGGACTCTCCTGCTACGTTCTGCTTTACGGAATCCTGGCGGCGTACGTCACTTATGAACAGGTGAGCCATGAATTGCCGACCGGCACGCTCTACGACCTGGGCTGGTCGATTCCGCTGCTGTGCGCGGCGCTTTGGGCGGGCAGTTGGAGGCCGGTTCCAGATTCGGAAGAGCGCAGACGCAAGCACAATCACACGCTGGGCGAAATCCTTATCAACAATGCCATGTTTTTCTTCGCGCCGATGGCCATCCTCATTCAGGTGGCGGAGCTCGGCCCGGACTTGAAGGCGTTTCGCTTTATCCTGCTGGGCATTTCCTTCAGTTGCTACGCCGTGCGCATCGGCCTAACGCAACAGCGCCAGCACCGTGACGAGGAGACCGTCCGCCGCCAGACACTGGCCATGGATTCCTCGGTCGAAGGAATCGGCATTCTCGACGACAAGGGCAACCACATCTACGCCAATGCCGCGCTCGCTTCCCTGCTCGGCTTCGATTCGCCACTGCAAATCGTGGGCAAACCGTGGAGAACTGCTTACGCTCTCCAGCAGTCGGAAACGCTCGAGCTGGAAATTCGCAATGCATTGGAGGAAACCGGCAAGTGGTCCGGGAATCTGCAGTTTCGCCGACCGAACGGCTCGCGCATTCCCGTGGAAATGCACGTGGCCCGCATGCCGGACAGCGGCACGGCTTGTGTGTGCCGCGATCTTTCGCAGCACCAGCTTGCAGAAAAGGCCCGTGCGGAAGCGGAAGCCAAATACCGCATGCTGGTCGAGCACGTGAACGCCATCACCTACATCGCGGAAATCGGCATCAAGGGTCAGTGGTATTACGTGAGTCCCCAGATCGAGACCATCCTCGGCTATACGCCCGAGGAATGGCTGGCTATCGCTGCGAACTGGGATGAACATATCCATCCTGACGACCTGCCAACGGTTATGGCGGCAGAGGAACAAAGCAAACTCGGCGCTCCTTTCCAGGCCGAGTTCCGTGTGCGCCGCAAGGACGGGCGAGAAGTGTGGCTCAGTGATACCGCGGTCATTGTTAACGGCAGCGACTCGCATCCGGTGATGGAAGGCATCCTGGTGGATATCACCGAGCGAAAGATGCTGGAAACACAGCTGCTGCAGTCCCGAAAGATGGAAGCCGTGGGACGCTTGGCCGGCGGCATCGCGCACGACTTCAACAACCTGCTGACCATTATTTCCGGCTACACGGAATTGGCCATGACGCGCGCGCACCTTCCCAACGAAGCGCGTTCGGATATTGAGCGCATCGAAAACGCGGCGGGCCGCGCGGCGGGACTTGTCCGCCAGTTGCTAGCGTTCAGCCGCAAGCAGGTTTTGCAGCCGAAGGTCCTGGACTTGAACCAGATCGTGCTGAATCTCGATACGCTGCTGCGACGGTTGATGGATGAGCGCATTGAAATGGTCACCCGTGTCGGCGACAACCTGGGCCGCGTGAAAGCGGATCCCGCGCAGATCGAGCAGGTGATCATGAACCTGGTGGTCAATGCGCGCGACGCCATGCCCGAGGGCGGGCGCCTGATTCTGGAAACGTCCAATGTTGATCTCGATTCCAACTACGCCGTGGATCATGTTTCCGTGAAGCCCGGGCGTTACGTGATGCTAGCCGTTTCCGATAACGGCGTGGGCATGGACCAGCAAACGGTGGCGCACATTTTTGAGCCGTTTTTTACGACAAAGGAAAGCGGCCGCGGCACCGGCCTGGGACTTTCCACCGTATACGGAATCGTAAAACAAAGCGGAGGGTACATTTGGGTGTACAGTGAGCCGGCGAAGGGCAGCTCGTTCAAGGTTTATCTGCCGCGCGTGGAGGAAGCGGCCGAGGAAACGTCGTCGGCGCCGGCCACTCTTCGCGTGCAGCGCGGCACGGAAACGGTCCTGCTGGTGGAGGACGAGGAGCCTCTTCGCGAGCTCATTCAGACCGTACTCACCGAACAGGGCTATGACGTGCTCCTTTCGCTCGATCCGAAGCATGCCGAAGAGATCGCCACTCGCCACGAGAGCGAGATTCATCTGCTGCTGACCGATGTGGTCATGCCCGGAATGAGCGGCCGGGAATTGGCGGGACGCATTTCGGCGAGGCGTCCGGAGATTCGCGTGCTTTACATGTCGGGTTATACGGATAACGTTATCAGCAGCGGTGGCATGCTGGAACGCGGCTTGGCCTTTATGCAGAAACCCTTTTCGCCCGCGACGCTGGTCCGGAAAGTCCGCGAAGTTCTCAACCACACGGCTGCGCGCTGATTCTGGTGCTTATCACTGCGGCTTTTCAGGCGAAGAGCCTGTTGGATTGGCGGCGGTTCCCATTTCTCTTGGCTTGCCGATAGTGTTCAACGTTTCCACATTGAATCGCTTGTAATCGGAGTACCGCGTGATGGCGTTCATCTTGAAGCCCTTCACCAACAGAACGCGCGCCCCAATGTGGGCTTCAAAATAGGTTGGCAGCCACACCTCATTATTCAAATAGGCTTGTTCGAAGATGAAGCTCGTGCCGCGCTCCACGCTGGCCAGCAAGCCTCCCGCTAAATGGAAATCGCCGACGAAATACGCCTCCAGGCGCGCCACGTCGTTTGCCTTTTCGTCCACCCAGATGACCCCGGCGAGATCGCGGATCAGTTTTTCGGCCATGGTCTTGGGCTGGAATTCCGGATTGGGCTCGAAATCGAAGACCAGCACGTCCTGTCCGCGAAAGCGTTCCCGGCGCGGATTGACGAACTGCGAGCTGCGCAGGAACGCTTCGATGCCCGGATCGTCATCTTCCTTTTTTCCCTTACCCTCTTCTTTGGCCCTTTCTTCCTTGGCTTCTTTCTTTTTTTCACGTTTCTGGATCCCGGCAATCTCTTTCTGTGTTTTCTCGTTTTCCTTTTTCTGCTCTTCTTCGCTGAGGGGCTTCCCATCTTTCCCGGTCAGCGTGGACACTTCCTCGCCATCCAGATAGAAGAAGCTGAACTCCTTAACTTCTTTTTTGGTCTGCTTCCCGGCTTTGTCGTATTCGGTTTCTTCCTCGACGCGGGCTCCGGCGTAGTTTTCCTTGACCTTGTCGATTTCCTTCTGGTTGGCGTCGATTTGCTCGAAGAGTTTCTTGAGGTCCGGCAATTTCACCTGCGACTTGATGGGAAAATCGAAGACCCGTTCGCCGACGGTTTCGTTCACCGCGGTGCGCGTCACGTTCACCGTGTAGGCCTCGCTACCGCGGCGCAACTCGATCTTATAGGGAACTTTGAGGCCTTGGACGGCGCGGTAGTCGTCATAATCCACCTGCCGCGGGATCCCCGCGATTTGTGCTTTTTCTTCCAGAATCAAGTGGGTTTTCGCATCGAAGAAGACCTGCCACTGCACGCCGGTGGGATAGGTGAGCTCCAGCTCCTGCGCGGGAAGGCCGCGAACCTGCGCCTCTCCCTTATAAGCCACGCCAACCTTGCGCTTGGCCAGCGACTGCAGCCGTGCGTTGTAATACTGCGCGGCGGCTTCCATTTCCACTGCTTCCCGCCCGAGGAACGTGCTGAGTTCCCCCTCCGGGTTCTGGTGCCAGGCCGATTTTCCGTTGTACGAGTCGATGAGCGTTTTCCCGTTGCTGCGCAGCTCGGTATAGAAGCGGTTTGGCTGCTTGACCTTGAACGTGTAGGTGCCGGGAACCTCGTCGCCGGTGGCCGCAATGCTTCCGTCAATCGAAAGCGTTTGCAGGTGAGATACCACTTTGGGGCCCCCGACTGCTTTCAAATATTGGTCGATGATTTTCTGCGCTTCGTCGGCGCGGCAGGGACTTGGGACAAACGCTGCGAGCGCACTAGCAAGGAGAAAGAGGAAGATTTTGCGCATGGTTGTACCTTCTTAGATACGCACCACCGCGCAAAAAGTTGCGGTCGAAGTTGGCCGGCCTGCCACCGGCGGTTCTTCATCGCACAGGTTTCGGGCGGTTCAAATACTTTTCGTACAAGGCCTTTTGTTTGTTATCTGTGGAGGTGAGCTGTCCCTTGATGAACAGATAGCGCACCTCGGTGGTCACATCCAGCGGGTCGCCGTTGGTCACGATGAGATTCGCCGTTTTGCCCGTTTCCACCGTGCCGAGTTGCGTATCCAGACCAAAGATCTGCGCTGGATATAGCGTCACTCCCTTCAACGCTTCGTCGTGTGGGAGTCCGTGGGCCACGGCATTGGCCGCTTGCTGGCCCAGGCGCCGGGAAAAACTGTTGTCAAAACTCGCAAATACCACCTTAACCCCCGCCGCACGCAACTCCTCCGGCTGGGTCATCATGCGGTCGTACGGGCTGTCGTCTTCCGGTGGAGCGCCCAGCGTGGGCCGTAAAATCACGGGAATTTCCCGGGACCGCAAAAGGTCTTTCATTTTCCAGGCTTCGGTGCCGCCGGCGAGAATCATTTTTACTTTCTGCTTTTCGCAGAATTCCGCGGAATCCCGGATTTCGCGGGCGGTGTCGGCAAAGACAAGCAACGGAAGCTCCCCGCGAATCACGGGAGCCAGGGCGTCGAGTTTCACGTCGCGCGCAAAACTTGCTCCGCTTGCGGCCTGCAGCACCTGCGCGTAGTGCCGTGCCTGTTCGAAGTAAGCTGCAAGCTGATCGACCTGCTTGTCGTACTCCTTCTTGGCTTCAGTGAAGGGTTTCTCTTTTACAGAAAAAGTGGAGAAGTCGAACGAATGCGTCTCCACACTGGGCCAGATCACCACCATGGCCGCGCTTCTGCGCAGCAGCATTTCGTCGACGGTCCAGCCCGCCATGTGCAGGGCGGAGGCTTGGCCGGCTATCTGGCTGCCGGCGCCGTCAGAGTCCAGCCCACCGCTGGCCGGCGCGGCGATTACTTGCGTTATTCCCGCGGCTCGCGTCACGGGGAGGTGCGCGCTTGAAGGAAGCACCGCCGTGGCGGCTAGCAGATCCGCGTTGAAGGAGCCAACCTCCGTGGTATCCACAGTTGCGGGCACGGACCCGACTTCGCGCAAACCCATCTGCGTCACCGCATCGAAGAGTCCCGGATAAACCTGCAATCCTTTCGCGTCAATCACTTGCACGCCTGCCGAGATCTCCAGGGCTGCACCGACCGCGGCAATCTTTCCGCCATGGATCACCACCGTGCCGTCTTCAAGCGGAGGGCCCGCCAATGTGAAAATCTTCGCGTGGGTAATGGCATAGTCCCCCGCCGATTGCGCATATCCTCCGACGCCACCAAACAATGCCGCAAAAACCGACATCAACGCGAAACATCTGGGGAAGGGGTTCACTTCGCACCCCCTTCCAGCTGATCGCCTTGCGGAGGCTTTGGCTTTTCTTCCGGCTTTTTCCCCTCGGGCTTTTTCTCTTCCGCTTTCTTTTCTTCCTTCTTGTCCTGGGGTTTCTTTTCCTTCTCTTTTTCCTGCTCCCGCGCCTTGGCGGCCTTTTCCTGAAGCTCCTTCTTTTCTTTTTCAAGGGCTGCGCGGCCGGCGATATCCTTGGCACGGTCGAAATAAACGAGCCCGTCAATCAAGGTCTTTTCGACCACCGCGAAAGCGCTCAGGGGATCATGGTTGTAGATCACCAGGTCCGCGTCCTTGCCCACGTCAATTGAGCCGACACGCTTCTCGATTCCCAACTGGATCGCAGGGTTGAGTGTGACCAGCTTCAGCGCCTCATCGCGCGTCAGCCCTCCGTACGCAATCGATTTCGCCGCTTCCTGATTCAAGTGCGTGGCTTCGGCCGCGTCGTCCGAATTGATGGACACGACCACGCCGCGTTTGGTCATCAGTGCCGCATTGTAGGGGATGGCGTCGTACGCCTCTACCTTGTAAGCCCACCAATCGGAGAAGGTGGACGCGCCCGTGCCCGCCGCGGCGATTTCATCCGCCACCTTGTAACCCTCCAGCACATGCTGCAGGGTCTGGATGTGAAACCCGAACTCCTTGGCCACGCGCAGCAGCATCAGGATTTCATCCTCGCGGTAGCAGTGCGCGTGCACCAGGCGCTTCCCTTCCAGCACTTCCACCAGTGGATCGAGTTTCAGGTCGCGCCGCGGCGGCAACAGGTTTTTCTCTCCGGCGGCCGCGCGCTTATTGAAGTCGTCCCAGGCTTTCTTGTAATCGCGGGCCTCGGTAAAGGCGCTGCGAATCGTCTCCTCGACGCCCATGCGGGTGGCGGGATAGCGGTCGCTTCCACTGATGGCGCGAAGGTTCGAACGCTTCGGATTCTCGCCCAAGGCGAACTTGATTCCAGGTAGCGCTCCTTCGAAAGGCAATCTCGCCGCGGGTTGGCCCCAGCGCAGCTTTATAACCACGGTCTGTCCGCCGATGGAATTCGCAGAACCGTGCAGGATATTCGCGGTGGTCACGCCGCCGGCAAGGTCGCGGTAAATAGAGATGTCGTCGGAGTTCAATACATCGGCGATGTTCACCATCGAGGAAACGGACACTGAGGCTTCGTTCACGCTGCCGTCCACTGCGATATGCGAATGGCAGTCGATGATTCCAGGGGTTACGAACTGTCCCGTGGCATCGATCACCAGCGCATCGCCCGGCGCTTTTAGCGTTCCGCCAACGGCCGAGATTTTTCCGTCCTTAATCAGGATGTCGCCTTTGTCGATGGTGCCGTGAGAAGCGGTGAGAATCGTCGCGTTGCGAATCAGTATGACGGAGGGCGCGGCGTAAACGGGGGCTGCAGGAGAGGTTTTTTCACGTGCGGCCAGGGTCGTTGCGAACGACAGGAAGAGGAAAGCACCGAGAGTCAGGATGCGCAGCTTCATTCCGCACCTCCCTCCTGCAGCCCCGCTGACGCATCGGGCTTCGTTGCAGTGAAAGGAAGCGTATAGCCCATCGCCTGAATCGTGCCCTTCATGGAATTCCCTTCCAACGTGCCGGTGAACAGCACGTCGCCGGCATTTCCTTCGATCTGCACGTTAATCGTGAAGCTGAACTTGTCGCCGCTCACCCAGCCGCTGAACACCGTTCCCGTGCCGTGCTCGCTGGACACCATGCCGGTCAGCGTGCCGTCCGGCTCCATCGTCAGGTCAGCTGTTGCTTCTTCCTCCCCCTGCGGCGATGTGAACTTCAGTTGCCATTTCCCAGTGAGGCTGCCCTTGGGCGGTTCGCTGGGCCGCAGCAGTTCCCGCACTTCGTATTTTTTTCCGTCCACAAAGACCATCTTTACCTTGGTTTTCTTGTCGAAGAGGTCGCCGTCCGCCACCACCAGGTTGGCAATTTTTCCGCCTTCAATCGATCCCAGTACTTGCGAAACCCCGAAAATCTCAGCCGGAGAAAGGGTTAACGCACGCAGAGCCGCATCGCCGCTGAGTCCCGCGTCCATGGCCTTCTTAACGCCCGGCAGAAGATCCTTGGGTGCCGAAATGCCGTCCGAATAAAATGCAAACTTCACACCCGCTTTATCCAGTGCCGCGGGCGTGGCTGGCGCGCGGTCGCGGAAACGCAATTCCCGTAAGGAAGGCGTGTCTTCGGGATCCGCGTCTTTGCTCGCCTCCGGCCATTTCAGGTTGACCAGCACCGGCGTTTTGGCCGCGGCGATTTCCGGGGCCACTTCATACGCCATCTGACCGCCATAGAGTACGGCGTTGAGCTTCCATTCCTGCGCCAACCGCAGTGTGCGCCGGATTTGCAGGGATTCGTTTCCCGGCAACAAAACCACGGCGTGCTTGGCCAGCGCCTCCGCGATGGCGGCATCGCTGCGGGTGTATTTGGGGCGTTCCATTCCGCGCGGATCTTTTTGGTAAAGAGCGCTGGCTTGCGTGCCCCAATTTGTGTCCAGCCATACCTGCCGGACGTACGCAATCGCGCCCATCAGCGAGCCGGGATAGCTGCGAAAACCACCGGAGGCTTGCAGCGACACCGGCAAAGCAACCGGCGACTTCACCACCAACTCGCCCGCGTGTTCTTCGCCTAAATCCAGGATCGCAGCCTGGCCGGGAAACATCCCTCCCTTTGGCACGGCCACCACGGTAGTAAAGCCGGCGCTGCGCCATGACTCCACGCGGGGGTCGGTCGCGTTTACTTCGTCCTCTGCCTTGCGCCACGGCGTCGTTTCCGGCCGGTCCTCGGGCCCACGGGCAATCGCTCGCTGTTTTTCGCCCTTATCCGCCGGTGGGGCCGACGGAGACGTCAGCCCAACATCTGTGAAAGCGTCGAACAATCCCGGATAGACAAGGAGGCCCTTTCCGTCAATCATCCAGGCATCCGGGGGGATGGTTACGTTCGCGCCGACGGCGGTAATCAGTCCCTTGGAGACGACGATAGTGGCGTTTTCGATAGGCGCCGAAGAAACGGGAAACACCTTAGCCCCACGAATCGCAAACGTGCGCGGTTCGCCGCCCTGGCCGCGGGTCGCCAGCGGCGCAAGCAAGCCCCATGCGGCGGCCAAAAGCACAATTGGCCGCGCGCGTCGCAAAACGCTGTTCCCGCTCATGAGTTGCTCCTTGTGATTCGGGTGTTTGGACGTATCCGCGCCGGTTACGGCTTGGGCTTCTTGCCGAAAAGTCCACCGAGTTGGTTGACCACGTCGCCGGTGCCCTTGGTACCCGTTCCGGTCAATCCTTCAGCCGATTTGGCTAGGTTTCCCGGACTGCCGCCCGCGCAAGTAAGCTCGGACTTCAGCAGGCCCGCGGCAACTCCACCAATATCCGGAACAAATTGCGGATTGGAGGTGGTTCCCTTCACCTGCAACGGCACTTTGAGTCCCCCGTTCTTGCAGGCAGTGGACCCACCGCCCAGCATTTTGCCCATAATTGCGCCCGTGCCCCCTGCCGCTTGATCTGCAGACGCACCAGCCAGTGCGTCGTTGACCGTGGCTACGAGGTTGAAGTTGAGGTTGTTCTTTTCGTCCACCGTTCCCCCGCCCACCATCGAGCCCAGCGCTGGAACCACCGCATCCAGATTATCCGTGCGCAGCCCATTCGGGGCCATGTGCACATTGGTGGTGAACTTTTCAATCACCAGGTCACCGCCGGTCTTAATCCCTGCGAGCGACGCGACCCCGGACATCTTTTGTCCAAGGTCGAATCCCGCCAGCTTGCCGTTGAACAAGCCGATATTCCCGTCGGTGACCAGCTTGTTCGTCGGCCCGGTGACGTGCAAATTGGTGTTCATCGTCCCAGCAGAGAGGCGGGATTTCTCCGGTAGATTCACGCCGATCGCGGGCAGGAAGGACTCAAGATCGGTAGCCGGCAGGCCTTCACCGGCAATTTTCAGATCCACGGCGAAATCGTCGCCTTCGGACCTGTACGTTCCGTTCAGATTGGTCTTCGCGTTGCCAATATTGATCGTCGACGGGTTCAGGACACCCGTGCCTTTGGCCATGTTGTATTTGGTGTCGAAGTTGACGACAGCTGGAATGCCCGCCGGGCTTCCTCCGGCCACCAGCTTCGCCTTTGAGAGCTTCAGCGTGCCTTTCGTGGCCATCTGCCCGTTATTGCTCACCAGGTTCGCGTTCATATCGGCAAGGCCGCCCAGCCCAAGCGAAGGATCGACGAATCCGGTCTTGGCCAGGTCGAGCCCGCTGACGGTGAGTTTCACGTTTTGCGGGGTAAAAGCTGCGTCCTTCTGATCGACAGGTCCCACCTTGCCGTTAATCTTCATGGTGCCGCCTCCGGGCAGCTCCATGGAAAAGTCCACCGGAAAATTATTTTTCATGGCCACGTCGGTAGCGGTCAGATTCACCTTTGTATAGACCGTTCGTTTCTTTGAATTCGTGTTCCCGAGGGTGATTTCCCCGTCTTCGATGCGTAGTTTTCCGACGGACACATCCGGAGTGGAGCCTCCGCCGGAGCTCTTGGCCGGAGCGGCCTTCTGTGCACTAC
>Ga0126378_10001424_pt1 | contig 17792 bp, 18 predicted proteins | sample PanSoiMetPlot_23_FD_92587 | JGI IMG/M metagenome (GOLD analysis project Ga0126378, IMG submission 92587) | Tropical forest soil microbial communities from Panama - MetaG Plot_23 | ecosystem: Environmental > Terrestrial > Soil > Tropical forest > Bulk soil | place: Panama | collected 2016-02-17
CAAAGTCACCGACGTCACGCCGCCGGCTGGTTTCGAGTACCAGGTGGCGGGAGCCATCACCGACATCGCGGCCGCCGCAGGATTCCAGGCACACAGCCACCGGCTCGACGTCCTGGGCCTGTGCGCGACCTGCCAGTAAAGCGCAGGCTTATCTGCTTCCGGCCCGCGCAAACCTGACCCAGTTCGGGCGATGACGGCCCCAACCTGGACGTTAGTCAACAAAGCCAGCGCGGGAGGGATCCGCGCAGCCAGAATCGGACACATGACGTTACGTGCTGATGCTATGGCGCATAGTGACGCGGACGATTCGGACCAGATATGGGAGCGCCTCACGCGCCCCATGCCCGACGGTGCCATCGCCGGGGAGCCAGCCGACTGGGACGCCATCATCTTCGAGATTGTTGAGGCGCTCGAGCCCGGCAATGCCAGAGTGCCGGGACGGCACGCCCGGCGCAACAAGGCGTGACCGCAGCAAGTGGCACGGCCGCCGCTTAGACAGTCCCGCTCTCGCGGCGCATGAAGTAGGCCATCATGGTGTCGCCCTGGACTGCTCCCGGAACGGTGCGGACGAGCTCATTGATCGCCGGGGTGCACGCGAGTTTCTCACCCTGGCTGTCGACCATCCACCCACCGGCGCCGAGCATGTTCGACGCACGCAGCAAGCCATGACAGCCGTCCAGCAACCGGGGCTTGGCTGACTTGTCGATGACGACGCAGACAGCGGGAGCGGGCCCGACCGTGTGCACGACGTAGATGTATCCGTACTCCCAGGCGACCATCGGTCAGGACTCCTCGTTCCCACGGTGTGCGGTGATGACGCGGAGGCCCGGCCGGTCGCGACCGGCCGGGCCTTCGATAGGTGCGCTACCGCGAACTCAGTTGAGAGCCGCGGCCTCGACACCGCTCACGAGGATGGTGCCGAGCCTGGCGAAGCTGCCGCCCGGAGTGCCCTCGTAGACGGCCTTATTGCTGCCCTCCAGCAGCAGGACCGGCACCCGGCTGGTCGGCGCGATGCCCGGTCCAGCGGCCAACGTGCCGCTCAACTGGACCAGCGGACCCCACCCGGCGCCGCCATTGGTGGACACAAACACGCCGTGGTTGGAGCCCTGGCAGGCGAAGTAAGTCACTCCGGTACCAGGGACCGTGGCAGCAGCGGGCTGGCCGAGGCAGCTGAACAACCCGCTGGTGTAGCCCGTGCTCGTGGTCCGAGTGTGGACCTTCCCGTCGGTGGCCAGCACGAAGAACGTCAGCGCTCCACCGACCCGTGCTAGCGCCGGCCCGGCAGCGATTGTGCCGGTGCCGCCCAGGCTCTTCCACACGGACGTGAACTGCGGCAGTCCGGTGGCCGGGATCTTGGCCGTGTTGTACGACAGCCCGTGGGTGGTGGTCTCGCAGGCCAGCTGCAGCACGTTGTTGGTGATCGCCGCTGCGGCAGACAGGCACGAAATATTGTTCGGGCCCAGCCGCACCCATGCGCCCGTCACTCCCCGGATGTACAGGAGGTGGTTGCTGCCTGGCGCCACGAACAGCGGCTTCGAAGGCGTGGTGCCGTCCGGGTTAGGCTGGGCAGCCACCGCAGGCACGGCTATCACCGTGCCGCCCAGCGAATGCCAACCAGCACCCAGCTGGGGCGCTTGTGCGTACGGCACCCCGTTGGTGGCCAGAGCCGACACCGCGACCGATTGCGCGCTGGACAGGGTTAGCTCGGCGACTCCGGTGGCCCAATCTGGCGTCGCGGCATCAGCCGGCGCGTATTCGGCGGCCACCCACACCGCTCCTGGCACCAAGGGGTCAGGCGCGGCAGCTGAATAATCGCCCCACCGTGTACCGCCGTAAGCGGCCGCCCCTGCTTCGATCGTGAAGGGCGCCGTGAACGAGGTCCCCGACTGGGAGATTGTTGCGAGGGCGGTGGGGTCCTCTGTCGAGGACGAGGCGGTGTAGCTGACGAACAGGTCCCCGGTATCGGCAACACTCACTGCCGGGTAGTACTCGTCGAGGCCGTTCGTCCCGAGAGTCTCGTTGTGAATCACTGACGGGCTGCTGCCCGCCGTGCTCACCTCGATCAGGCGCATGCAGTTCCTGGTGACCGTGTCGCCGGTTGGCGTGCAGGCGACGGTCGCACTCGTCCACAGCTGGTTGTTCTGCCACACCGCCGACACGAAACGGTCGTCGTTGGACGTGTTGTTCAGAGTCCCGCCCGGCTGGGCTGGAGCTGCGGGTGGCTGCGTTCCTGTGATGGATGGGTTGAATTCGGTGGCGCTCAGCGTCCCGTTGCTCGTCGTCGTCGGCAGGCCGGTGACCGAGATGACGCCGATGGTGTTCGCCGGAGCCGCGGACCCGGCTGGCAGGAGGTCAGCTGAGTCGTTGACGGTCGCAAAGCAGGTGTTTGACGGGGACTGCGACCGAGCCGGTACGAGCCGGAACTCATCGGGGTCAGCGAACCCACCAAGACTCAGGGTGCTGCTGCCCGCGACCAGGTCGGCCTTCGTAAACGCCAGCAGAATTGCACCGTTGTAGGTGTCACCCGTTGTCGAATGGGTGAAGTCGTTCCACGCCACAACGACCTTGTCGTTACAGACACCGAGCATCGGCTGATCGGTCAGTTCGCTGGCGGAGTTGGTGAAGGGGTACACGTTCCACGTTCCGGTGGGATCCGACGTCGCTGACACCGCGATGTAGAACTGGGTGTTGGTGAAGGTGGAGTCGAACGACCAGCCGGTCAGGAACCAGCGGCCCGATCCCGCGTCGTACAGGAGCTGCGGGTCAGTGAAGCTTTGCGGTGACGTACCCGTCGGCACAGACAGGAAGGTGTTCAGGTCGTCCGCGCCCAGTAGCGTGCCGCTCTTCGACCAGATCGACAGTGTGTCGTTCGTGGCCTCCACCACTGCGGTGGGCCCGGCCGCGATCTGGGTGTCCGGGGGCTCTAGGGCCTGCCCGCTGCCGAAGTCTGTGATCTGCTGGCTCATGCTCATGGTGGGGAAATCTGCCAATGCCGTGGTGGTGGCCGCCGCCAGCGAAGATGCGCTGGGGGCGAGCGCGACCACCCCACCACGAAGCCCGCCCGAGCGCACAGCCGCCGCGCGCTGCGCGGCAACCGCCTGGGGATTGGCCTCAAGGATGGGCGCGGCGAGGTCGGGATGGCTCTTCGGGGCCTCGCGGCTGACAGCGAGGAAATTCACCCTGTGTGCTACGGGTGCCTTGCCGGGGTGGAAGGGCTGGAAATTGCCGTGGGCCCCGCCCGCTGCATCAGCAGCCATGGGAACGACCGCAATACCCAGTGCTAGGGCCGTGGACCCGACGCACACCTTGACGAACCGCTTCACCGCGGCCTCCTCCTGCAGGAACATTCGGCGACATCTGCGCGCCCCGCGCTCGCTGACTGACACCATTCATGGGCGTACGAGATCGCAGGCGAGAGAAGACTGCCGCAAGATCGCGTCAAGTATCAAGAGATGAGTTAAGAAAACTTACTATTATTACCTAGATCGGATAATTACCTGGACCAGGCCGGGGCTCGCGGCGCGCAAAACCGCCATCTTGGGGTCAAAAGCGGGATAACCGCCGGCCGCCGAGACCAGCCGCAGCGCGGCTCCCGTCAGCCGCGGCCGATCCCAGGAGTAGGCGCCCGTCCGACTGTCGCCGTGGCTGGCGAGATTGGCGGGTTGCTCCAGCTATCTCGCATGGTGTCGTGCAAGTTTCCTGAACGCACTGAGCCATGCCAACTACGATTGTGGATCAGCTGGCCAACTTCGCGGGAAAAGCAGCATGCCAAACCGGCTCATGGGCGACGCCATCCACGTCAACGTGCCCCAGTTAGCCCAAGTGCCGGGCCTCCAATTGGCGGGCCTTTACAACACCGGCACCATCGACATCAAGGCCACCCCCGCAGACATCGCGCTCTTCACCGCCCGCGGGATCCCAGTCGTGCTGATCGACCAGGCTTACGACGACACCGCGAGCGCCGAGGCACACGCCTACGTCTTCGACGTGGAAACCGGCGCGTTCCAGCCCTCCCAGGCCGCAACGCTGATCGACCAGAACACGACCCAGCGGCCGACGATCTACGTCAACCAGTCCAACATCGTCGCGACCGTCACCTCCGCCCTCCAGTCACCACGGTGGAAGCGTGACACTTGGGTGGCCCTGCCAGGCTGGAACACCGGAGATCCCTGGCCGTCTGCGGTCCAGCAGGCCATCGCCCTCGGCGCACGCATCGTCGCGGTGCAGAACCGGCTCGACGTGAACAACGCATACGACTTGTCCGCAGTCCTCGACCAATACTGGCCATCGGAGGCGCCCGTGACCACACCGCCAGGTCCCCAGCTCCAGACCGGATGGACTATCTGCGACAAGTGCAAGACCCTCTACTGGTTCAACGCTCAAGCCACCAGCGTGTGCGCCGCCGGGGGTCAGCACTCCACGGGCAGCCCGCCCACGTTCTATTCGCTGATCTTCACCCCGAGATAGTCGTGACCGCCATCTCACGGACTACCGATATCCTGGCGGCCTGAGACACGTCGCAGCAAAGATTGCCTGACGCTGTCACCTGCAGGAACGAACAGGACGGACAGAACCTGTGTGCCGCAGCATCAAGACTCTTCGCGAGCCGTACACCGAGCAGGTATCCGATGCCGACGTGCGGGCCGCCGCGCTCCAGTACGTCCGCAAGGTGAGCGGCTTCCGCGCCCCCGCCAGCCACAACGCGGCGGCTTTCGATCACGCCGTCGCCACGATCGCCGCCGCCACCCAAGATCTGCTCGACCATCTCGAGGTGCGCGGACAGCGCGCCGCGTCCTGAGGATTCGTCATGCCTAGTGACTGGAACGCCAAGGTCATCGATGAGTTCCGCGCCAATGGCGGCACGGTGGCCAACTTCGGCGGCCCGCTGCTCCTGCTGCACACCACGGGCGCGAAGACCGGGCGCGAGCACGTCACGCCGGTCATGTACCGGAAGGTCAGCAGCGGGTATGCGGTGTTCGCGTCGTTCGCCGGCCAGCCGCGGAACCCGGCCTGGTATCACAACCTGGTCGCGCACCCGGATGTTGAGGCCGAGATCGGCACCCAGACGATGCGGCTGCGCGCTAGGGTCGCCGACGCCGCTGAGCGCGAGCCGATCTGGACCGCGCACAAGGCCGAGTTTCCTGGCTTTCAGGATTACGAGCTCAAGACGACGCGGGAGATCCCGGTCGTCATCCTCGAGACCGTCAGCTAGCCTCCCGGTGCGATCGTGCGCCGGACCGGCTAGCCGGGCTGGCGGCCCGCGGCCGATCCCGGCTGTCGAGGGCGAGCGTCATGCAGACGCTGTACGGGTTCACCGAGTACTCGCCGAACGGCTCGCACGGCCGGAAACCCGCCGAGGAGTACATCATCCGGGCCGGCTCGAACGCCGCTTTCGTGCCGGTCTCCAGGCTGACCCGGTCGTAGCCGCTCGATCCTGCCACGTGTAGCAGATGGCGGAGGATCGCGCGTCCCACACCCTGACCGCGGGCGTCCGAGAGCGTGTGCATGGATTTGATCTCGACGTGTGTGGCATCCAGGTGACGGATAGCGCCCACTCCGAGCAGGACTCCATCCCGGCGCGCGCCGAACAGCGTGACGGACGGATCCTGAAGCCGCCGAGCCGGCAGGGCGTGCACGTGGGCAGGCGGAGTGTTCTCATTCATGGCGGCGAGGTGCCGCGCGAGAACCGCCTCGACGTCGGGGGCCATCGGATCTTCCACGGCAATCACGAGCTCCATGGCCGGTCACGGTAGCTGACCATCATTTCGTGGGTGTTACCCGCGCGGCGCTGCCACCCAGCCTCGCCGCCTACAGTGACCAATATGGGCACGCGGGACCAGAACAACGGGCGGCTGGCTGTCGAGGCGACCGCGTTCGGCGTGGGCTACGCCAGCTTCCTCTGCTGGGCCAGCACAGCGCTGGTAGCAACCTTCGGCGGGGCTCCGCTGGCCAGTCCGTACTGGCCCGATGTGCCGTGGCTGCGAACGGACACCACCGGTGTGTTGGCCCTCGCGCTCGCCGCGGTGAGCCTCATCGTCAGCAGGTACCTGGGCTTGCGCCGAGGCCGCGAAGCGACCACGCAGCGTCAGCCAGCCGACCGGCCGGCAGCTGTCCTGGCCGCGCAGGCGACGGCCGAGACGGCTGCCCTGCTGGCCACGGCGATCTTCGCCTACCTGTCCTTCAACGCCATGACGCACTACTACACGCTCCAGGTGCAGCTGACGCACCTGCTGCCCTGGCCCAGCGAGGGAACTGTCCGGGTAATCGCGCTTGGCATCTGCGCGGTCTCCGTCGCCGCGACCCGGTACCTCCGGTCAGCCGGCCGGGACGGCCAGCGCGAGGTCCTCGGCGACGGCCGGGTCCGGCAGGTCGAGCAGCCGGCAGCCGACCCGGATCTCAAACCGCGCCTGAGCGGGCGAGTAGACCCCGGCTAGCCAGCGCCGCGTCGCCGCGCCGAAGATCGCCTGCACCACCGGCAGCAACTGCCGCTGCTCCGCGCCGAGCGGCTGGCCGGCCCCGGCTACGTGCTCGAGCGTCTGCAGGTGCAGGTGCTCAACCTGCTCAATGACCTCGCTGTAGCTCCGCCTCGTCTCGCTAATGACGCGGCTCAGCGCCGCCGTGAGCCTGGGCTCGCGCTGCTGGGCGCGGAACTCCCGCAACAGGTGCCCGGTGACTCGCTCTCGCGGCGTCGCGCCCGGCGCTATCTCGGCCGAGATCCGGGCCAGCGCCACGCTGTAGTTCCGGAGCAGGATGCCGAGCAGTACGTGATCCTTGGCCGGGAAGTACCGGTAGAGCGTCGCCACCGACACGCCCGCCCGCTGCGACAGGTCCTTCATCTGCAGCGCGTCCTCGCCGCCGGCCGCGAGCATGGTCGCGGCGGCGGCCAGGATCCGGTCGTGCCTGCCGTGCTGCGCGGCCGTCGACGGGACGGCTGGTTCAGCCTGTCGCACCGCTGCTGGTCAGCTTTCTGGAATCCGTTCTGCTTTTAGGGTCGCCGGATGTGGACGAGCTAGATGCCGAGGAGGTCGGCCAGGCGGTCCAGCTGGTCGCCCGGCCCGCCGAGGAGCACCTTGTTCGACATCCCGTTCTTGTAATACAGGTGCGCGTCGTGCTCCCAGGTGAAGCCGATGCCGCCGTGCAGCTGAACGGTGTCGACGGCCGCGTCCGCGTATGCCGGGGCAAGCAGCACCCGCGCCGCCGTGGCCGCTGCCGGGAACCGGCCAGGCTCGGCGTCGCCTGCGCGAGCCGCGTCACGCACCGCCGCGTACCCGAGTTCCCAGGACTTCTCCATGTCCGCTAGCCGGTGCTTGACCGCCTGGAACGCACCGATCGGCTGACCGAAGGCCACCCGGATCTTCGCGTAGTTGCTGGTCATGTCGAGGCAGGCCTTCATCGCCCCGGCCGACTCCGATGCCAGCGCCAGATTCGCCAGGTCCTGGGCTGCGGCCAGCGCGGCCACCGCGTCACCGGCAAGCTCCCTGGCCGGCGTGCCATCGAGGGTGATCCTCGCCAGAGACCGACTGTGGTCGACGGCAGTCAGCCGGGTCGCGGTCGGACCATCGGCGCCGGCGTCGACCAGGTACAGCCCGGTCACGCCGTCGGCTTCGGCCGGAACGATCAGCACACTCGCCTCGGCGCCGTTCAGGACGGGTGACACGGTGCCGGTCAGCGTCGCCCCGATGGGCGAGCCCGACGCCGTCACGCGGCCGCCCGCCTGGCTGGCGGTCGCGAGCGTGGCGATCAGCTCGCCGCCGGCAATCTTCGGAAGCAGATCATCGCTGGCCTCGGTGTCCTCAAGCCGCAGCAGCACTTCGGCCGCCAGCAGGTTAGCCAGCAGCGGCGAGGCCACCAGGCCGGCGCCAAGCTCGGTCAGCGCGACCGACAGAGCCGAATAGCCCGCGCCGACCCCGCCGTAGGACTCGGGAATGGTCAGCCCGGCCAGCCCGAGCTGGGCCGTCATCTGCTTCCAGACATCCGCGTCGTACGGCTCGCCAGCGGCCATGAGGTGCCGGAGGGACGTCAGCGGGCTGCGGTCGGCCACGAACCTGCGCACCGAATCGGCCAGTGCCTGCTCTTCGGAGGTCAGGATGAGTGCCATCGGAAGTCTCCCTACTGCCGTCGCTGCTCAGTTCTGCCGCTGCGTGCCGACGCGCAGCTGATTGAACGGGGTGGACCGGTCCACGCCAGGATCCTTGGCCAGGCCAAGCACCCGCTCGCCGATGATGTTGCGCTGGATCTCGCTGGTGCCCCCGGCGATGGCATTACCGGGCGCGGCGACGATCATCGTCGCGACGGCGGCGATCTCGTCGGAGTCATAGGCAGCCAGCTGATCACCGAGGACATCCTCGGCCACGTTCCCCGCGAACCGGCCGAGATCCGAGCCGGCCAGCTTCGCCACCGAGCCGCGCGCGCCCGGCATCCTGCCGACCTGCGCTTCCTCTCGCAGCAGCGTCGCAAACAGCCCGGTTGCGCGCTGCCTGGCGTACAGCTCGGCCAGCCGGCGGCGCGTACCGGGCTCGCCCGTCCGGCCGAGACCGGCTGCGACGTCGCGCAGCGACTCGTAGCCGAGCGGGTTCGTCCGGAACCCGCCCATCGTGCCGATCGCGATCCGCTCATGCCGCAGCATGACGACTGCGGCGTCCCAGCCCTTGTTCTCCTCGCCGATCAGCGCATCGCCCGGCATCCGGACGTTATCGAAGAACACCTCGTTGAACGGCGAGTGACCGGTCGCCACCTTGAGCGGCCGCACGGTCACGCCAGGGGCGTGCATGTCAACGATGAACATGCTGATGCCGTTGTGCTTCGGCTTCGTCGGGTCGGTGCGCGCCAGGATGGCGCCGTAGTCGCTGAACTGCGCGCCGGACGTCCATACTTTCTGACCGTTGAGCACCCACTCGTCGCCGTCACGCAGGGCGCTGGTCTGCAGGCTCGCCACGTCCGATCCGGCGCCCGGCTCGGAGAACAGCTGACACCAGATCTCGTCGCCGCGCAGCATCGGCGGCAGGTAGCGCTTCTTCTGCGCCTCCGAGCCGACCTCGAGGATCGTGTTGCCCGGCATGCTGAGGCCGATGAAGAACGCGCCGTTCGGCAGGTCGAAGTCGCGAGTCTCGAGGCTCCACGCGATCTGCTCGAGCCCCGTCAGACCCTGGCCGCCGTACTCCCTGGGCCATGTGATGCCCGCGAACCCGGCGTCGTACAGCTTGGCCTGGAACGCCTTCTGGTCGGCGAGGGTGACCGGGCTGGCATCCTCGTCCTCATCGGCGGCGCGGCGACGCGGCGCGTTCGCCTCCAGCCACGATCGTGCCCGGGTCCGAAAGTCGTCGCTCATCGCGATCCCCTCCCTCGACCAGCCCGGCAGCCCACGGCCAGGCAGAAAACTGAAATCGGTTATGCTTTCTGTGGCTCCGAGCGAAGCACGACGCCACATCCCTGTCAACCAAGGCGTGCGTATCCGCCCATTCTCCCTCCGGGGGTAACGGGCCGGCACCGCACGCCGTCGCTGGTCGGGGTCGCGGCGCGAAAGGACGAACCCGGGCGATGCAGGTAACCGGCACGCGACAACAGGCCGCATGGCAGCGCGCCGAGTTCCCGCCCGTCGAGAAGGTGGCTGGCGGCTTCTGGTCAGTGCCGGTCCCGATCATCGGCAACCCGCTGCGGTACGTGCTGAGCTACCTGATCGAGCATGACGCGGGGTTCGTCATGGTCGACCCCGGCTGGAACCATCCCGACAGCTGGCTGGCACTGACGAGCGGGCTAGCCGAGTGCGGCGTTCCGCTCGGCGCGATCACCGGCATCCTGGTCACGCACGTGCACCCCGATCACCACGGACTGTCCGCCAGGGTGCGCGAGCAGTCCGGCGCGTGGGTTGGCATGCACCCGGCGGAAGACGCCTTCCTCGACGTTCGCGGCGAGGCAGCCATGCGTAGCGGCATGGAGTATTACCTCCGCTGGTGCGGTGCGCCGGAGGCGCACCTGCGCGAACTCGTCTCGAGTCGCCAGCACACCGCGCAGGTCGAGCCGATGGCGAGGGCTGACCGGCTGGTCGAGCACGGCGATCGCATTGACGTGCCGGGGCTCCGGCTGCGCGCGGTCTGGACTCCCGGCCACACGCCGGGCCACCTGTGCTTCCATGACGAGGCCCGCGACCTGCTGCTGACCGGTGATCACATCCTGCCGCGCATCACGCCGAACGTGTCCGCCTACGACATGACCTCCAATCCCCTCGAGGACTACCTGGCCTCGCTGGAGAAAATCCGGGGCATCCAGCCGTCCGAGGTGCTGCCAGCCCACGAGTACCGGTTCGCCGACCTGGACTCCCGGCTGACCGACCTCACCGAGCACCATCGCGAGCGGCTGGCGGAGGCCGAGCGCGGCCTGATCGCGGCCGGCCCAGCCGGAACGACGGCGTGGCAGGCAGCAAAGGGCGTCACCTGGTCGCGGCCGTGGGCCGACCTGGTGTCGTTCCAGCGTCAAGCCGCGATCGGCGAGGTGCTCTCGCATCTGCGCTACCTGCAGGCGCGCGGCCACGCGGCAGAATCGGACATTGACGGCGTCGGCATCTGGACCGCGGACAGCTAGTAGCGCCGAGCCGGACTTTCCACCGACTTCGCGCGTTTCGCCGGGCGATATACGTCGGTTTGTGTGCTCGAAGTCGGTGGAAAGTCAGGGGCTGGCCGCCGCCAGACCGTCCTACGGGCCCGCTGCGAGATGCTGGCCAAGTGACTGCCATCGAGATTGCCGCCGGCGAGGCTGCTATCAGCTTCGAGGCCGACAGCGACGGCTGGCTCCGTCAGCTCGGCTTCTGGCCGCGGCCTCCGGGCGAACCGCGCTTTGATGACGGCCCGTTCCCGCCCGAAGCCTTCCCGCTCGCCTACCCCGCCTGGGGCCAGGACGTCAGCCAACCGCCTGCCTTCCGCCTGACCGGCCACGGGGGGCAGTCGGCTTGCTGGCCGGTACTGGCAGGCTACGAAGCCAGCGGCAACGAACACCGGATCCGGCTCGCCGACGATCGGCTCGCGCTGACCATCGACCTCTGCCTGCGTTCGCACCCGGCTGAGGGGGTGCTCGAGCAGTGGGCCGAGATCAGCCATGACCAGGCCGGACCAGTCACGGTGCACGCCGCCGCCGCAGCCGCGCCGGTGCTTCATGCGCCGGCTCCGTGGCTGACCAGGTTCGACGGCGACTGGGCCGCCGAGTGGACCGCATCGACCGCACCGGTGCCGGTCGGCACGACGACCATCCAGTCGCTGGGGGCAGTCAGGCCGTGCCTGCAAGCCAGCCCGTTCTTCCTGCTGGCCACTGAGGGCCCGGCTGCGGAGGACGCCGGCCCCGTGCTGGCCGGCAGCCTGGCCTGGGGCGGCGGGATGCGGCTGTCGTTCGAGCGCCGGGTCGGTCAGCCGGAGCGGCTCCGGATCAGGTGCGGGCACCAGCCCGCGGACTATGTGCTCGATCCCGGAGTTGTCTTCGCGACGCCGCGCATGGTGTGGACGTGGTCGGCGAACGGCACCCAGTCGCTCACCCACCGGCTGCACCACTGGGTGCGTGGCCACGTGGTACGCGATGGCCAGCAGATCCGCCCGGTCGTCTTCAACACGTGGGAGGCCACGTTCTTCGACTTCGATCACGCAAAGCTGGAGCGCATGATGACCGGGGCCGCCGACCTGGGGACCGAGATGTTCCTGCTGGACGACGGCTGGTTCGGGACTGGGTTCCCGCGTCGCGATGACCGGGCCGGTCTTGGCGACTGGGAGGCAGACCCGGCCAGGCTGCCCGGCGGGCTCAGCGCTCTCGCGTCGGCCGCGCACCGGAACGGCCTCCGGTTTGGCCTGTGGGTCGAGCCCGAGATGGTGAATCCGGCGTCGCGGCTGTATCGGTCGCACCCGGACTGGGTCGTCACTGAGCCCGGCCGGCCCCGCCGCGAGGAGCGGAATCAGCTTGTCCTCGACCTGTGCCGCCCGCAGGTGCGCGATTTCGTCACCGGCACCGTGGGCCGGATACTCGCCGACGCGCCAGGCATCGCCTACCTGAAGTGGGATGCCAACCGCGATATCTCCGAGCCAGGTTCTGGCGCACTGCCCGCGGACCGGCAGGCAAACCTGTGGACTGACACTGTCCTGGCGCGCTGGCAGGCGATGACCGACGTGGCGGCGCAGTCGCCTGACACTCAGCTCATGCTGTGCGCGTCCGGCGGCGGCCGCACCGATCTCGGCACACTGCGCTGGTTCCACGAGGTGTGGCTCTCGGACAACACCGACGCGGCGACGAGGCTCCGAATGCAGTGGCACGCCTCGCATTTCCTGCCTGCGCAGGTCATCGCCGCGCATGTGACCCGGTGGGGCGGCCAGGACCTGGCGTTCGCCTGCGCGGTGGCGATGAGTGCGCGATTCGGCTTTGACCTCGACCCGGCCTCGCTGAGCCCGGCAGAACGCGCTGCATGCCGGCGAGCGACGGCCATCTACCTGGAGGTGCGCGACCTGGTCCAGCTCGGTGACCTGATCCGGCTCATCCCGCCCGATGCGCCCGGCAGCGCGGGCCGGGTCGCGCTCGGGTTCTGCGGACTGGCAGCGCGGCGGGCGGTCGTGTTCGGCTATCAGCTCGCGGAGAGAAGCGGGAATACCGCGGCATCGTGCCCTGTCCCCTGGGCGGATGCGGGTCTGCGCTACCGGATCCGGCAGCTGACCCTGACCGGCGACGGGGAGGACGTCACCGAGCGGGATGGCGCGAGCCTGCTGACCGACGGCCTGACCTGGCCGCTGACCGCCGAGCGCACCGCCGTGATCTGGCTTCTCGACGCATCCTGATCCCTGGTCATCCGCCGACCGGCCGGCCCAGCGCTCCACTGCACTGGCCAGTCGGTTAGTAAACTATGTCGGCGGCTGGACCTGGCCGCCTGCTAGATTCCGGCAGGAACATCGCGCGGACGAGGAGTGACCTTGGCAGACCGGGATGCCTGGATCGAGGAGGGCGCCCATAGCGTTGGGCCCGGGATCCACCGGATACCGCTGCCGCTGCCGTCCGACGGGCTCCGCGCCGTCAATGTCTACGCCGTAGAAGCCGCGGCAGGTCTGGTGCTGATCGACTCGGGCTGGGCCCTCGCCAACGCGCTTGACCAGCTCGAGCGATCGCTCGCGGCCATCGGGGCGGGGCTGCGGGATATCCGCCAGTTCCTCGTCACCCATATGCACCGCGACCATTACACCCAGGCCGTCGAGATCAGGCGGCTGCTCGGCACGAAGATCGCGCTCGGCGCGGGCGAGCAGCCATCGATTGATGGCCTGCTGTCTGGCAGGTTCCGGCCGATGCGCGCCCAGATTGCGGTGCTGCGACTGGCAGGCGCCCACCCGGTGGCTGACCGCCTGGAGGAGGCGACGGGCGGCGGCTCCAGCCCTCGCCGCTGGCCAGCGGCCAACGGCGCCGCGCGGACGGCCCTGGTGTCAGCGGATCATCCGGCCTTGCGGCCCGGGTCCACCTTCGCGGCGGCGCTCAGCTACGAGGCACCCGACAGCTGGATATCGCCAGATCAGCAATTCGACCTCGGCACCAGGACGCTGACGGCCGTGGCCACCCCCGGCCACACCCGCGGTCACGTGGTGTTCGCAGACATGGACGCCGGGCTGCTGTTCGCCGGAGACCACGTGCTGCCGCATATCACGCCCTCGATCGGCTTTCAGGAGTCCCCGTCGGAGCAGCCGCTCCGCGAGTATCTCGAGTCACTCAACGTGGTCCGGCGGCTGCCTGACATGCGGCTACTGCCCGCGCATGGTCCTGTCTCGCCAAGCGCGCACGCGCGGATCGACGAGCTCATCGAGCACCACGACCGGCGGCTCGCCCTGATGGCCGAGGTGCTCACCGGCAGCGAGCGTACTGGCTACGACGTGGCCCGCGCGATCGGGTGGACGAGGCGCGAGCGAAAGCTCGACGAACTCGACCTGATGAACCAGATGCTCGCCATCTGCGAGACGATCTACCACCTCGATCTGCTGGTGGCCCAGGCACGCGCCGTCAGCAGCACCGGTGAGGACGGCGTCCGCCGCTACCGACTGGCCGAGCCCGCTTCCGTAGTGACTCATCACGAGGAGTTCACCGCATGACCAGCCAGCTCTCTGCCGACGCCACTCAAGCCCTGCCCACCGAGCCCACCGGGTCGAGCCTCCAGCTACTGGCCGATTTGGCATGGGAACGTGACGCCGGACGGTCAGAGCTGTACTTCGAGGGCGTCCGCTGGACCAGCGACCAGCTCGCCGAGCGGGCTCGCCGGCTCTCCGGCGGGCTTCGCGAGGCTGGCGTCGCCCCCGGCGATCGCGTCGTCGTATGCATGGCGAACTGCCCAGAGGTCAGCGTCACCTATCACGCCATCTGGCGCGCCGGTGCGGTCGCGACGCCGGTGCTCTTCCTGCTCAGCGAGGACGAGCTGCGGCACGTGCTGACGGACAGCGGTGCGGTGCTCGTCGTCACGACGACCGAGTTCCTGGCGAAGGTCGTCGCGGCCGCCGCGGCCGCGCCGGGAATCCGCGGCGTCGTCGTGGCGGGCGAGCGCGATGCCGCTGCGGTGAGCGCCGTCCCGCTGCTGGACTTCGCTGCGCTGGAATCTGCCGAGCCGGCTGAACTGGTTGATCGCGACCCCGCCTCGCTGGCCGCGCTCTTGTACACAGGCGGCACTACGGGCCGGTCGAAGGGCGTGATGATCAGCCATAACGCGCTGTCAGCGTCAGCCTGGGCCGCTACGGCCACGTCCTACGACCCGGTGCACCGGACCGCACTCCTGCCGCTCCCGTTGTCGCACGTCTACGGACTCATGGTCAGTGTCATGAGCGTGCACGCACCTGAGCCCGGCGTGACGGTGCTGATGCGTTGGTTCGATGCGGCCGGCTGGCTTCAGCTCGCTCAGCAGCACCAGGTCAATGCCAGCCCGCTCGTCCCCTCGATGCTGCAGATGCTGCTTCAGCAGCCAATCGAAGACTACGACCTGTCCGCTCTCACCCGGCTCAACAGCGGCGCAGCACCGCTGCCGCGTCAGGTGATCGACGACTTCGGGCGGCGCCTCCCCAGGGTGGAGATCGCTGAGGGCTACGGCTGCACAGAGTCGGCCGCGATTATCGCGACGTCACCGCTCGGGCAGGCCAGGCCCGGCAGCGTCGGCAAGCCGGCGCCCGGCGTACGAGTCCGGATCGAGCTGCCGGACGGGTCGGAGGCCCCGACGGGGCACGAAGGCGAGATCTGCGTCGCGGGACCGGTGGTCATGTCCGGGTACTGGAATGCTCCGGAGGAGACGGAAAAGGCGGTCCGCGGCGGCTACCTGCACACCGGTGACGTGGGCAGGCTCGACGCGGACGGCTACCTCTACATCGTGGACAGGATCAAGGACCTGATCATCAGGGGCGGCTACAACGTCTATCCGCGGGATGTCGAGGACGTGCTCGTCCAGCATCCGGATGTGGTGAGCGCCGCGGTGGTCGGCAAGCCGGATGAGAAGTACGGCGAGGAGGTCGTCGCCTTCGTCCAGCTCGTCCAGGGCAGTGAGGTGACGTCCGATCAGCTCGTCGCCTTCGCGCGACAGCACCTGTCCGCCGTCAAGTACCCGCGTGAGGTCCGGATCGTCGACGCCATCCCGCTCACCAGCGTGCTGAAGACAGACCGCAAGCGGCTGCGCGCCCAGGTCGCCGCGGAGGCTTCGACCCGCTAGCCGGATGTGCCCTGGTTGGTACCGCCCGCTTCCGGAGTGCCCAGATGCTGGCCGTAGGCGTCCCCGGAGTACGTGTCTGGCCGGGCCAGCCGCTCGTCCTCGACCCTGTATCCGGCGCTCTGGTCAGACTGATCGTGTCCGAAAGTGTCCCCCGAGTGGCTGGCCCCGACGACGAGAGTCCTGGCCATGTGGTCTCCCACGCGCTGGTGGTACCGCGACGCCATCATGGTGATCAGGCCCACGAGGCCGAAGATGAGGGTGTCGACGATCAGCAAAACGCCCCGGACGAAAAGCTGGAGCATGCTCGCCGGGCCGCCGTCCTTGCTGATGACCCGGAGCCCCAGTAGCTGCATCCCGAATGTCTGGCCCTGGTGGCCGTTCGGCCGGAGCACCCAGTACCAGAGGTACACGACCAGGGCGATGAGCGTGGCAATCGTCCAGCCGAAGCCATGGAGGAACCCGCTGCCGCGATTAAACACCCAGTACGCGATGGCGGGGATGATGCCTACCAGGACATAGTCGATGATGTACTGGACGACGCGGCGGCCGACCACGTTGGTCTCGTCCCTGTTGACCGGGCCCTCCCAGCCTGACCGGCCAGCCCAGTGCGAGCCGTAGGCATCTCCCGGGTAGCCGCCCTGCGGCCTTCCTCCGGGCGGCAGGCCACCGAACTCCTGCCCCGGTGCGCCTTGAGGGCTGTATGCACCGGTCCGGTCCCCCGCATCCTGCTGGGTGCCGCCAGCCCACGGCTGCGGCGCGTCCTGCCCAGGCATGCTGGTCATCTGCTCTCCCCCGATCCACCCCCCGCATCGCGGCACCCGAATTGGCCGCTACGGGCATACGGGCCTTCGTACCCCGGCCGGGCCAGCGATTACCAGGCGTAATCCGAGGAAGACTCTGTGTACGCAGAGGCGCGGAAACGGCAGGGTCATGACATCAAAGATCATCGCGGTGGTGGCCGCAGCGGTCGGCATCGGCCTGACCGCCGCCGCATACGGCGTGACCCCGACCAGCTCACCGGTAACTGCGGCAGGTCGCATCGGGACCGGAGGCACGCAGGCACACACCCGGCACCCGGTCCGTCCCGCCCGCAAGCCGCGGCACCGCGCTCCCGTCGCCCTTCCCAACGGGCGGACTTTCGGCTCGGGGTGCGGGATCCTGCCCCGCAGCGGGCCGGCCAGTCAGGCCGGACTCACGGCCGCCACAGCTGCCGCCGCGGTCAGCCGACCGCGAGAACTGTCCGAGTTTGCGCACGCTATCCAGCTAGCCGGCCTGACCAGGACGCTGAACGCGGCCAAAGCGCTGACGGTTTTTGCCCCGGACAACGCTGCCTTCGACTACCTCGGCGCAGGCAACCTGCAGGCCCTCCTGGCGACAAGGCCCGACCTGGTCCGGGTCCTGAGGTTCCACGTGGTTGCTGGCCGCGTGCTGCCAGCTCAGCTAGCGAAGCGACACGTCCTCACCACAGTTGGTGGGACGAAGCTCTACCTTGCCCGGTCCGGTCGGAGCTTCAGCGTCAACAACGCGGTGGTGACCTGCGGCAACGTCCGGACGTCGAACGCGACCGTCTACGTCGTGAACAGGATCATCATTCCCGCGAGCTAGATGCTTCACGTGAAACGTCCAGGCGGTGGCCACATACGGTGGTACCGGAGAGGCGTCTATGAAGCTCAAGCTCGATCTGCACGACATTTACAACCGCGGCCAGGACATCGACCGCGCGCTGCGCGGCATCATCGACGAGGCGGTGCGCACCAAGGCGCCGCTGGTCGAGATCATTCCGGGGAAGGGGTCGGGCCAGCTCAAGAAGCACGTGCTCCGGTTCCTCGAGCAGAAGGAAATCAAGGCGCTCTACCACCGGGTCGAGAAGGACTCCAAGAACTTCGGCCGGGTCTTCGTCCATTTCCGGTGGTGAACTCGTGCGCTCGGACGGCCAGCGTGGCCTCGCCGACTTGCTACGGGCCGATGTTGGGTGAGGCTGCTCCGTCGTTCTGGCCCGATCCGAGTAGGTCGTCGAGATTAACCCGTATCACGCCGGTATCGGGCTGCAGTTGACGCGGACGACGTGGAGCGGCGTGTCGCCCGGTCGGCTGTATCCAGCGAACGTATC
>Ga0126378_10001425_pt1 | contig 17792 bp, 13 predicted proteins | sample PanSoiMetPlot_23_FD_92587 | JGI IMG/M metagenome (GOLD analysis project Ga0126378, IMG submission 92587) | Tropical forest soil microbial communities from Panama - MetaG Plot_23 | ecosystem: Environmental > Terrestrial > Soil > Tropical forest > Bulk soil | place: Panama | collected 2016-02-17
AGGGACAAGCGAATTTCCTCTTCCGCCTGGGCAAGCCTGGCGCAATCCTCGGGGCCAATGGTTGTGCTGCGGGCGGCCGAGCGAAGGCGTGCAAGGCAATCGCGCAAAGCGGCTGCGGAGCGGCGTGCAGCGGCGGAAGGATTGTTGAGTTCGTGCGCAAGCCCGGCGGACAGTTTGCCGAGCGCGGCCAGCTTTTCATGCTGTTGTTCCTGACGCGTGACGTTGCGAACCCGGTCCGCAAGCAACCCCACCAAACGCCGGACGAGTTCGGGGAGGCGGTGGAACATCTCCTCAAAATGCGAGACGTGAAAGGCCAAGTAATGAGAAGGAACGACGGCCCGACCCGTTACGGAAACGACTTTGAGGCGAGAAAAAGGAAGCATGCCGCTGACTTCCCCGCTATTCATGGTGAATACGGGACCGTCGGCTGGGCCACGTTCTGCTCTGGCGCGAATCTCGCCTTCGAGCATGATAATCATGAACTCGGGCTTGTCCCCTTCGCACATAAGTATGTCGCCCGGGGCAATGCGGAGCTCCTGACATCGAGAAACAAACCAGAGCAGGTCCTCCTGCGGGAGATCCGAGAAGACGGCAATCTTGCGCAACTGCTCAGCGAGTTGTTCGGGAGGGGTGGTTATCAGTTCGGTCATAGTCGATATGCCGCAGGCGTCATTGGACTTTGGCAAGATACTGGTGCATGAACTGCACGACCACAGCTCCTTCGCCCACGCCGGAGGCAACGCGCTTTACCGAGCCGTAGCGGACATCGCCAACGACAAAGATTCCCGGAACATTCGTTTCCAGCAAACCAGGGTCGCGGTCAAGTGTCCAAGATTGGGGCCGTTTGCCGTTACGGAGGAGATCGGGGCCGGAAAGAATGAAGCCACGGTCGTCGCGTTCAACCAGGCCGCCAAGCCATTCGGTACGGGGCTGCGCGCCGATGAAAATGAAGAGACTGGTGGCGGGAAGCTCCTTTGTTTCCCCTGAAGGAGCACATTGAATCGTGATGCCGGTGAGGCGCGCATCACCGTGGACGGCAATCACGCTGGTCTGCGGCCACACTTCGATGTTGGGCGTTTTTTCGATTTGCTCAATCAAGTAGTGCGACATGGTGCTCGCAAGAGATGTTCCGCGCACGAGCATTATCACTTTTTCGGCGAATTTGGAGAAATGCATGGCGGCCTGGCCGGCAGAGTTGGCACCGCCAATAACGTATACGGTTTCGCCCCTACAAGCGATGGCTTCCGAGGTGCCGCCACCATAGTAGACGCCAGCGCCTTGGAACTTATCGATACCGGGGACGTCGAGCGTGCGCCACTGGACACCCATGGCCAGCAGCAAAACGTGAGACGAGATTTCGGAACCGTCCGCGAATTTCAGGTAGCGGTAAGGGCCATCAACTCGAATACCGGTGGCCTCCTGAGGCGAGAGTATCTCAACGCCGAAACGTTTAGCCTGTGCGACGGCGCGGCGCGTGAGATCGCTGCCGGTCAAACCGGAAGGAAAGCCGAGATAGTTCTCGATGCGCGAGCTGAGGCCCGCCTGACCACCCGGAGCTTCGCGCTCGATAATCACGGTACGCAAACCTTCGCTGGCGCCGTAGACGGCGGCAGCAAGGCCTGCGGGACCACCCCCAACGATGGCCAGGTCGTAGAAATTGGTTTGCGCACGAGTGCGCAGTCCGATTTTGTCCGCCACCGCGGGCAGAGGCGGTTCCGCAAGCCGCGCGCCATCGGGGAAAAGGATCAACGGAAGCGTTTCCGCTTGAGGCCCCAGGGAATTGACTAATCCGCGCACTTCGGGATCGGTCTGCGCGAGCTCGACGTCTATCCACTGGTAGGGCACTTGATTGCGTGCAAGAAAGTCGCGCAGCTCGTATGAACGATTCGACCAGCGCGTGCCAAGGACACGAATGCCTTCGTACGGCGGACGAAACGTCGAGGTCCAGTCGTGGAGCAGGTCGTCCAGCGCAGGATACAGCTTTTCTTCAGGGGGATCCCAGGGCTTCATCAAGTAGTAGTGAACACGGGCTTCGTTGATGGCGTCGATCGCCGCGCTGGTATCCGCATAAGCGGTAAGCAAAGCGCGCTTCGCGAGGGGATGCATCTCCATGGCTTCGGAAAGAAAGCCAACACCATCCATTTGGGGCATGCGTTGGTCGGCCAGCAAAAGAGCGACGGGATTGTTGCGGGCTTTGAGTTCGCGGAGAGTGGTCAGCGCTGCGCTTCCAGAGGCCGCGCGCATGACGCGATAGCGGTCCGAATAGCGGGTGCGCAAATCACGTTCGATGGCCCGGAGAACCTCCGGATCATCATCGACCGTGAGCAATACAGGCTTTGGCATACCCCTGAGATGAATCGAAAACTGATTTCGTTGCGTCCCGAAGACTGGGTCCGAAGACGTCCACAGTTGACACGTCCCCCAAGCTACAATTCCCTGCGCTCGCTGTCCAGTGCATGAAGGCAAGTATCACGCACGCATCGAGTGGAATTAGGGGATTAGGGAGAAGCCATGAGCGCAACCGTGAATGCGATTGTTGATATTGGTATTTCCAGACAGATTGGAAAGTACAGCGATGCCGTGGAGGTCCCACGCAACGCGAGATGGCTATTCATTTCCGGCACCCCAGGATTGACGCCTGAGGGTATTTTGCCGAAGACGCTTGAAGGGCAAGCGGAGCAGGCGTGGAAGAACGTGCTGGACCTTCTGAGGGATGCGGGAATGGGCCCCGAGCATTTGGTGAAGATCGCGCAGTATCTCGTGCGGGCAGAGGACATTCCTGTCTATGGAACGGTGCGGGCCAGGATGCTGGGAAATTGTCGTCCAGCATCGATGCTCCTGATCGTGCCAGCGCTCGTGAAGCCGGACTTTCTGATTGAAGTCGAGGCATACGCCGCCGCGCCGCAGTAATCCACTGGCCAGGCCGCCTGATTGGAAATCTCCAAACTCGGTGAAGTTTTTCTTTAGCGCCGCTCAAGATACAATCCAGAGTCATGCCAAGTGAACTGGGAGCGGCCATCGCGGGACTCTCTTCTGGAGACCCTGTCGCGCGCCAAAGCGCTGCAGAAGAAATTTACCGGCTCGGGCGAGCCGCGGCGGGAATTGCAGTTTCGAGTTGGTGGGCAGACAACGAACTGGGCGCGTTGCTCGCTGCGCCGAATCCGGCTGTGACCGTGGGGCTAGCGGTGGCGCGCGAAACTTTCAGCCCGATTCGAGTCGCGAACGGTACGCCGCGACTAGCGGAAGTCCCCTCAGATCAGGATGCCGAGGAGTTTGAGCTGCATTTTGGCAATGGAGTTTCGCTCGACATTTTAACCACGCGGGAACCTGGCGGGGATGGGGCGATTGCTCGATACTTGGCTAAGTTTGGAGAAGGTGTGCAACAGGTGGAGTTTCTGTGTTCGAACGTGGATCGCGCCACGGAGATTCTTAAGGAAAAATTCCGGCTTGCCCCTATCTATCCTGAGGCGCGGCCGGGTGCAGATGGCACGCGCGTGAACTTTTTCCTTTTGGCATCCCCAGACGGGGGCAAGGTGCTCGTCGAGCTCTACGAAGCAAAGTCCGGCGGCTAGGTCCTTCGGCTCAATTTCTCAACCATTTCGTCATCAAATAGCGTTTGTGATCCCTGTAGCCGGAGCGGCGATATAGCTCGAGGGCTGCATCGTTGCCGGGATCGACTTCCAGATGGATGGCGTTGACGCCCATTTCGAGCGCTTTCTGTGCGACATATTCCATAGCCTGGCGGCCATAGCCGCGGCGGCGGTGAGCAGGAAGGATATACAGTTCGTCGATAAAGGCGTCGTGGCCGCGGAATTCGAAGCTGAAGCCAATCGTCAGGATGATGTAGCCAATGGGGTCGGCGCCACAGTAAAGAAGCCAGATGCGACCGAAATTGGGAATCGACAGGAATTGATGAAAGGCGGCCCGCGCGGAAGACTCGTTGAAAGGGATAACTTCCGGGTCTTGCTGCGCCAGGGCGCGCATCATTGGAATGAGCATTTCTTCATCCTGAAGACTTGCCTCGCGAAGTTGCAACTGAGACACGCTATTCCCCGCTTTGTTCGATGAGTTTGGCCACCAAGCCGGTCCAGCCGGTTTGATGGCTGGCGCCGATGCCCGCGCCATTGTCTCCGTGGAAGTATTCGTAGAAAAGAATCAAATCGCGCCAATGAGGGTCGTTCTGAAAGATTTCTGCTCCGCCCGCTACAGGGCGCCGTCCAGTACGGTCGCGTAGGAAAATATGTGTGAGGCGGCGTGAGATCTCGGCAGCCACCTGCCACAGGTCGGATTCAGATTCAGAATGCGTGGGGCATTCGACCTTAAAATCTTCGCCGTAGTAATGGTGAAATTTTTGCAGCGATTCCACGAGCAGATAGTTCACCGGAAACCAGATTGGGCCGCGCCAATTCGAATTACCGCCGAAGAGACCGGTGGTGGATTCCGCGGGCTCGTATTCGACGCGGCTGATATTTCCGTTAACCTGGACTTCGTAGGGATGGTCCTTGTGGTAGCGCGACAGGGCGCGAATGCCGTAATGCGAGAAGAATTCGTTCTCATCCAGCATGCGGGCGAGCACACGCTTCAACTGCTTGCGGTTCACCAGTGACAAAAGCCGGCGCACGCCATGCGCAGAGCGTTGGGTCATTTCGATGTGCTCGGGAATATCGGGGTGATTGTCGATGAACCACTGCATGCGGCGTTTGAACCCCGGCAGACGGTCGATAATTTCGGGTTCGAGCGTTTCCACGGCGAATAGCGGAATGAGGCCCACCATGGAGCGAATCTTGAGAAAGTGCTGACTGCCGTCCGGCAGCCGCAGAACGTCGTAGTAAAAGCCGTCTTCGTTGTCCCACAGCGCCATGCCATCGATCCCGATGTCGTTCATGGCGTGCGCGATGTGGACAAAGTGTTCGAAGAATTTACTCGCGACGTCTTCATACGCAGGGTCTTCCTTGGCGAGTTCCAGCGCGATCGCAAGCATGTTGAGGCAGTACATGCCCATCCAACTGGTGCCATCGGACTGCTCGAGGCGGCCGCCGGTGGGGAGGGGCGCGGAGCGGTCAAACACTCCGATGTTGTCGAGGCCGAGAAATCCTCCCTGGAAAATATTCGCGCCGTCGGGGTCCTTGCGATTGACCCACCAGGTGAAATTCAGCAGCAGCTTGTGAAAAATTTTTTCGAGGAAGGCGCGGTCGGCAACCCCGCGAACGCGGCGCTCGATTTTGTAAACGCGCCAGGCGGCCCAGGCGTGAACCGGTGGATTCACGTCGCTGAAAGCCCATTCGTAAGCGGGGAGCTGCCCGTTGGGATGCATGTACCATTCGCGCAGAAGCAGAACGAGCTGGTCTTTGGCGAAGTCGGGATCGATGAGCGCGAGAGGGATGCAGTGGAAAGCCAAATCCCAGGCTGCATACCAGGGATACTCCCATTTGTCGGGCATGGAAACGACGTCGTCGTTGTAGAGGTGCGTCCAATCTTTGTTGCGGCCCTTCCAGCGCTCTTCGGGGGGCTTGGGCCCGGCGGGGTCGCCTTCGAGCCAGGTGTGGACGTCGTAGTGATAGAACTGCTTGGACCAGAGCATGCCCGCGAACGATTGGCGCATTACGGCTCTGGCGTCTGCGGAGAGGTTCTTCGGAGTACGTGAAGTGTAGAACTCGTCGGCTTCTTTCTGACGCGTGGCGAACAGGGCATCGAATCCTGCGGCGAAATCGTTGGTGCCTGGAACGCCTTCAGCGCGTTCGGCGTGACCAGGCGAAGTGATGATGCCGGATCTGGCTGCACCGGTATCCATGGCGCCGAGTGGCTCAAGGTCAGAAAGTCGTAGCTTCAACGTCGCCGAAGCGCCAGGCTCGAGTTGCAGCGGATAGTGGGCGGCTACTTTAGTGCCCATAAGAGCTGGATTGACGGCAGCCTTGTCGCCGTGGATGAGGTATTCATGGAAAGCATCTTTTACGTAGGGGGAGCGATTCTTGCCGCCGAAGAGTCTTGCGTAGTTCGTCTCGTTTTCGGTGAAGAGCAGATTCGGACTGCCAGCGCAGAGCAGCCAGCGTTTGCCGTACTGCCAGTGTTGTAGTTCAACGCAGGCGCTTCCGGGAACACCGGCGGCGGTTCGAGCCACAGGACGGCGGAGATCCTTGCCCCATGACCACGTATTGCGAAACCAAAATTGCGGGAGGACGTGCAACGTGGTCGTTTCGGGACCGCGATTTGCGGCAGTGATTCGAATGAGGATGTCTTCGACGTCCGCTTTGGCGTATTCGACGATGAGATCGAAATAGCGGTTTTGGGAAAAAGCTCCTGTGTCGAGCAATTCAAATTCGGGCTGGGTGCGGTCTTCGCGACGATTCTTTTCGACAAGCTCTTCATAAGGAAATTCGGCTTGAGGATATTTGTAGAGCATGCGCATGTAGCTGTGCGTGGGGGTGGAGTCCAGGTAGAAGTAGTATTCCTTCACATCCTCGCCGTGATTGCCCTGATTTCCCGTTAGGCCAAAGAGGCGCTCCTTAAGGATGGGATCGCGGCCGTTCCAAAGCGCAACGCCGAAGCACATGATCTGATGCCGGTCGCTGATCCCACCGATTCCGTCTTCGCCCCAGCGATAGGCGCGCGAACGGGCGTGATCGTGAGGAAGGTATTCCCACGCCGTGCCGTCAGCGCTGTAATCCTCGCGGACGGTGCCCCATTGGCGCTCGGAAAGATAAGGGCCCCAACGCTTCCAATGCTTCTTGCGCGAGCGCGCTTCTTCGAGGCGCTGATCTTCCGTCGTGGGGATTCGTGCCATGGCTTGGATGACCTCATTGAGCGAAAAGCACCTGCTATGGTCGCATTTTTTGCAGAAAACGCAGAGTGGAAGCAAAGGGCATGCCCTTCAAGCACGTCCCAACGCTTAACTCTGAGACTCTAAGCATCGTCCGAACAAATAAGAACCATCATTCGTTGTACTCTATTCCCTATGTCGCATTTATGTGAGGCGGCAGGCGGCAGGAGGTAACAGTCATATTTGGGTTTAGCGTCAAAGCTCTCAGGAATAGAGAAGACTCGTGTCCATGCACGAGTTGGATAGCTCCTGAATGCAGCTAGCGGGGCCCTGCACGACGAAGCGGCGATGGTAGAGCAGGAGCGCGCGCAAACCAGCCAACTCTTCGCCGCCGCCGGCCCTCCCTGGGCCGCCGTGTAAGCAACTGGGAACGACATTGCCATGGCCGGTGTGTTGGCTCCCGACCGCAGAGTCCACAACCAGAATTCTTCCATGCAAATCGCCAATTCCCGGGACAACTTCCCGAAGAAAAACGGAGTCATTGGAAAAAACCGAAGCTACGAGCGAGCCGCGGCCCCGGCGCGTCATCGCGATCACGTCCTCCACGTTATCGTAAGGCACGAGAGTCACGACCGGGCCGAAGACCTCGACGTCGTGGACGTTTTTCGCCGCGATCCCATCTTTGCAATAGAGCAGTGTGGGCTCGACAAAGGCGGACTTTTGCGCATCGGCATCCACTGGCTGAAAATTGGCCGAGTGTCCACCGTACACTACGGAGCATTCTTGTGATAATTGCTTGAGGCCTTCGAGGCAAGCAGCCTGCTGCGCTTTGTTAACGACGGGGCCAACTTTCACTTCGGGATTCCGCGGATTGCCAACCTTCATGGAACTCAGGCGAGCCGCGACTGCTTCGCCGAAAGCCTGGAGTTGCGGGCGCGGTACGAAAACGCGTCGAATCGTGGTGCACTTCTGCCCGGCCTTGAGCGTCATTTCCTTGACGACTTCCTTAACCAACAAGTCAAACAGGTCCATGCCGGAGGTACAATCCGGCCCCAGGATGGCGGAATTGATGCTATCAGCCTCGATGTTCACGCGGGCGGAGCGACGAAGCACGTTGTCATGCGAGCGAACGCGCGCAGCCGTGTCGGCTGAGCCGGTGAAGCAAATGATGTCTTCCTCGCGAATATAATCGAGAAGCTCGCGGGCAGAACCACAAACAACGGAGAGCGCCCCAGCAGGAAAAATTCCCGCCTTTGCGACATCCTCGACCATTTTGTGGGCTAGCCACGCAGTCGGGGACGCGGGCTTCACTACAACGGGAACCCCGGAGAGAAGCGCGGGCGCGGCTTTCTCGCAAAAGCCCCAAGCGGGAAAATTGAAGGCGTTGATGAAAACGGCGGCGCCTTTTGTCGGCGTGAGAAAGTGCTGACCTGCGAACACACCTGTCTTGGACAAGGGCACGACCGCCCCTTCCTTCAACATTTTCCCTTCGGCGAAAGTGCGGCCGATCTTTGCGTAATACTTCATGGTGTACAGCGCCCCGTCGACATCGAAGGACGCGTCCGCCTGCGTGGCGCCAAGATTCAGCAGAGAAATCCGGAAATACTCGTCGCGTTTGGCGGAGAGCAGGTCGGCAGCCTTTGACAGCAACTCCGCTCGCTGGCCGTAGGTGAGCTGGCGGAGGGCTGGTCCGCCTTCCGACCTGGCGAAGTCGAGCCCTTCGCCGAGGTCAATGCCCTGAGAGGAAATCCGGGCCAGTTCGTCTCCGGTCACCGGATCGATCAGCGGTTCACCTGTGCCGGCTCCCTCAACCCATTTGCCAGCGACGTAGTTCGGTAGTTTCATAAGGCAAGATCTCTCTTTCCCAAATTGCGTTCAACGCCCGTTCCTCGAAGAAGCATAATAGCGCATGTTCAAGTAAACTAAGCCCAGTATGTGTCAGCACTCTAGCCAAACCATGTAGCTCACATACACAACTGAAAACAAGCACCTTGCGGCATGCATATGAATTGTGATTCATGTGGGTTATATTCCGGCATTAAAAGGCAACGGACATGTTGACACCCATCCGCCTCCGTGTAGTATAGTGCAGTTGTCCGGTCGCCTGCGCCAATGAGCACGCCAACCACTCCCCAAACAAGCGGGTCCAGTCTAACTGGAAGAGGGCCTTCTGCCGAGAGCGATTTTCTACTCGCCCTAGGGAAGCGGGTCCGTGAACTTCGCAACCGGCAGGGGATGACCCGAAAGCAGTTATCGGATGACGCTGACGTTTCGGAACGCCATCTCGCTCAACTGGAATCCGGCGAAGGAAACATCTCCGTCGTGCTTCTGCAAAGGATCGCCCAAGCACTGAATGTTCCAATTGCAAGCCTGTTCACACCGCAGAGCGAAGAACCCGCCGAGAAGAGATTGATCCAAAGATTCCTCGAAAGGCTGCCGCGCCACCGGCTGGAAGACGTAGCTTTCCGGCTGATGCGCGATTTTGGACACGAGGAAAAAGTGCGCCGAATGCGCATTGCGTTGATCGGCCTGCGCGGGGCGGGTAAATCAACTTTGGGCGCCAGGCTAGCATCGGAAATGAAGAAGCGCTTTATTGAGCTAGACAGTGAAATCGAAAAAGAGACCGGGATGCCGCTGGGAGACATTTTCTCCCTCTACGGGCAATCGGGATTTCGCGCCATCGAAAAGCGCACGCTCGAGAGGGTGGTGAAGGAGAACGAGCGCGCGGTGATCGCGGTGGGAGGCGGAGTCGTCTCGGAAAAAGAGACTTTTGAATATCTCCTCTCTAACTGCTACACCGTGTGGGTCAAAGCAAAGCCGGAAGAGTATATGCCGCGAGTGATGGCGCAGGGAGATTTTCGAGCGATGGCTGGTAATGACCGGGCGATGGAAGATCTGCGGCGGATTCTGGAGACCCGCGAACCGTTCTACCGGAAAGCGGACCTGTATCTGGATACTGCCGGCGCATCCGTCGAAGAAAGCTTCGCCAAATTGACGACGCTGCTGCAAGCGAATTTGCAATAGGAGGATGTCGTGGATGTAGCCGTATCACAGGAGCCGCGGGAAAAAATGGCGGCGGTCGATTTCCAAACCGACCCCTCGCGATACAAACACTGGCGGTTGTCGTTCGATGGTCCGGTGGCCACGCTGACAATGGACGTCGCCGAAGATGGCGGGATCCGCCCCGGTTACAAACTCAAACTGAACTCTTACGACTTGGGCGTGGACATCGAACTGTATGATGCCTTGCAGAGAATCCGGTTTGAGCATCCCGAGACTCGCTCAGTGGTGATAACCAGCGCGAAGAACCGGATTTTTTGCTCTGGCGCCAACATTTACATGCTCGGACTCTCCTCGCACGCCTGGAAGGTGAATTTCTGCAAGTTCACTAATGAGACGCGACTGGGGATCGAGGATTCCAGCAGATATTCTGGGTTGAAATTCCTTGCGGCGTGCAATGGAACCACTGCGGGAGGTGGGTACGAGCTCGCGCTGGCCTGCGACGAAATCATTCTCGTGGACGACCGTTCTTCCGCAGTGAGCTTGCCCGAACTGCCATTGCTCGGCGTTCTGCCAGGAACGGGCGGGCTGACCCGCGTAACGGACAAGAAAAAAGTCCGCAAGGATCATGCAGACCTATTCTGCACGAACCAGGACGGTGTGCGCGGACAGCGAGCGAAAGATTGGCGCTTGGTGGATGAGATTGTGAAGCCACAGCAGTTTGCCGAGCACATCAAGCAGCGCGCAAGAGAGTTGGCCGAGAGCAGTGATCGTCCCACCGATGCAATAGGCGTGAAGTTGCCGCCGCTGAAAAAAGCAGTCGACGAGGCAGGCTTGCATTACGAGTATGTCGAGGTGCAACGCAACCGGGCGGCGCGCACCGCGACAATTACCGTACGCGCGCCGGAAAAGCTAGCTGAACAAGAGCTTGAGGGCGTGCTCGCGACTGGAGCCGACTGGTGGCCGTTGCAGATGGCGCGCGAACTGGACGACGCCATCCTGAGTCTGCGCACGAATGAACTCGAGCTGGGACTCTGGCTAGTCAAGACAGTTGGGGATCCCCAGGCTGTCCTGGCGATGGATGAATTCATTCTCGGACACCTGGACAATTGGTTCGTGCGCGAAGTGCTGGGAATGATGCGGCGCACGTTTGCGCGGATCGAAGCGACCTCGCGTTCGATCTATGCCATCGTCGAAACAGGCTCTTGCTTTGCCGGCACGTTGCTGGAACTAGCACTGGCGGCGGACCGGATTTACATGCGAGATTCGGAAGAAGCTGAGAGCATGGCCACGATTGCTCTGTCGAAGATAAACTTCGGCCCACTGCCGATGGTGAATCATCTTTCCCGACTGGCGGCGCGGTTTTACCAAGATCAGGCAAACCTGGCATCCCTTCACGAAATAGTTGGAAAAAGGCTTTCAGCGCGCGCGGCGCTCGAGCAAGGGCTCGTCACTGCCGCGCCTGACGATCTCGACTGGGAAGATGAAATCCGCCAAGCCATTGAATCGCGCGCGGCACAATCACCCGATGCTCTCACAGGCCTTGAGGCGAATCTGCGATTTGGTCCGGAAGAAACGTTGGAGACGCGCGTCTTGGGACGCTTGACAGCGTGGCAAAACTGGATTTTCGTACGGCCAAACGCGGTCGGGCCGAGCGGCGCGTTGAAGGTTTACGGCACGGGCGCGCCGGTGAAATTCGATTGGGAGCGAGTTTAGGAATAGGTCGCAACCTGGGGAACTGAGGGGCAGTCATGATCAATTACACGGAAAAAATTCCAAACAACGTGGACTTGGGCAGAGACCGCGTGCTACAGCGCGCGCTGGAGCACTGGCAACCCGCCTTCCTGGGCTGGTGGTTCGATATGGGCCCGACGGAAAGCCGCACCTACGACGTGTACTTGCGCACCGCGATCAGCGTCGAGCCGGACGGCTGGGCGCAGTTCGACTACGTGAAGATGCCTGACTACCGCTGGGGAATATTCCTGCAGCCGCGCGACGAAGTCAGGCAGGTAAATTTTGGCAGGCACAAGGGCCAGCCAGCTTGGCAGGAAGTGCCGGGCGAATACCGCTCCACGCTCCGGCGCATTATCGTAACGCAAGGAGACACAGAGCCGGCTTCCGTGGAACAGCAGAAGATGCTGGGGCTCTCTTGCCCCTCCTTGTACGACTTGCGAAACATTTTTCAGGTGAACGTCGAAGAGGGACGCCATTTGTGGGCCATGGTCTACCTGCTTCACCGCTATTTTGGGCGCGATGGGCGCGAAGAGGCGGAAGCTTTGCTGGCGCGGCGTTCCGGCGACACCGACAATCCGCGCATTCTCGGCGCTTTCAATGAGCCAACGCCGGACTGGCTCGCGTTTTACATGTTCACATTTTTCACGGACCGCGACGGAAAATTCCAGCTTTGCGCTCTGGCGGAATCCGGTTTCGATCCGCTTTCGCGCACCTGCCGCTTCATGCTGACCGAAGAAGCCCACCACATGTTCGTGGGCGAGACGGGCGTCGGCCGGATTATTCAGCGAACGTGCGAAGTAATGAAAGAAAACAAGGTTGATGACCCTTCCGACGTTCGCGCGCTTGGCGTGATCGATCTGCAGACCATCCAGAAATACCTGAACTTCCACTACAGCGTCACGCTGGACCTTTACGGCTCCGACGTTTCTTCAAACGCCGCGAATTATTTCACCAGCGGATTGAAAGGACGCTTCCGCGAGACGAAACTCGAAGATGATCACGTGCTGGCTGAGGCTTCTTACCCAGTTTCCGAAGTGGTGGGCGGGAAAATCGTGACCAAAGACGTTCCCGCCCTGACGGCGCTGAATGAGCGCTTGCGCGACGACTACATCGAGGAAATCGCGGATGGCGTCAGCCGCTGGCAAAGAGTGATCGATCAAACCGGAATTCCGTTCCGTTTGACCCTTCCGCACAAGGGCTTTCATCGCGCGATTGGGAATTTCGCCGGACATTTCATCAGCCCCGACGGAGAAGTCTTGACCGAAGAGGCCTGGAAGAACCGCGAATTTGAATGGCTGCCCAGCCCGAAAGACTACGAGTTCGTGCAATCGCTGATGACCGGTCGGGTGGCCGAACCGGGCAAGTTCGCGAACTGGATCGCGCCGCCGCTGCGCGGTATCAACAATCAGCCGTTGAACTTCGAATACGTTCGTTTCAACTGAGGCGCATCGAAGGGCGGCGCTGACTATTTTTTTAAAGCACGATGCGGAGGATGTCAGAAATCGAATAGCGCTTGAGTGAAATATGGAAACAGGATTGAAAATCGCGGCGCTTCCATCAGAGTCGCAAAAGACGGCGCAAATTCGTTTTACGTTGAACGGCGAAGGTGTGGATGTTTTCTTCGCGCCTTACAAAACGCTCCTGGAAGTTCTGCGCGAAGATCTCGGTCACACCGGCACGAAGCATGGCTGCGAGTTGGGGGAATGCGGCGCGTGCGCCGTCCTCTTGGACGGCAAGCCGGTTCTCTCCTGCCTTCTGCTGGCGCTCGAATGCGCGGGGAGACAAGTGCTGACCGTCGAAGGGCTCGCGGGCGATGGAAGGCTCCATCCGCTCCAGGACGCATTTGCCGATCTTGGCGCGGCCCAGTGTGGATATTGCACGCCGGGAATTCTCGTGACCGCGAAAGCGCTGCTCGATGCGAATCCGCATCCCAGCCGCGATCAAATCCGTGAAGCGCTCTCGGGCAATCTCTGCCGCTGCACGGGCTATCTCCAGATTTTTGAGGCTGTGGAAGCCGCCATGGTCAGGATCGCGGGAGAGGAGAAAGCAGCTACATAGGTTGCGCCGCGGCTTGCATAGCCCTCGTGCTGAGAAAGCGTATGCCTGATCAAAGAGAAAAATCGAAGTCACCTGCCCAGAGTTCCGGCGCGAATGACGAAGGCTTCCGCGTCATCGGTGTCCCGCGCCGCCGCGTCGATGGCCGCGCCAAGGTGACGGGACAGACGCGTTTCGCTGACGACATTTTTCTGCCCCGCATGGCGCATTGCAAGCTGCTGCGCTCTCCGCACCCTCACGCCCGCATTCGAAAAATTGATGCATCACGCGCGCTGGCGCACCCGGGCGTCTACTTGGTTCTTACCGGCAAAGACCTTCCTATCCAATATGGAATCCTGCCCGTAAGCCAGGACGAGCAGGCGCTCTGTGTCGATCACGTGCGGCACGTCGGCGACCCGGTCGCCGCGGTGGTGGCGCGCGAAGAACTGACAGCTTTCGAAGCGCTGGACCTAATCGATGTCGACTACAAAATCCTGACGACTATCTCCGATCCCGAAGAAGCGCTTGAGACTCCCGAGCCGCGCATTCACGAGTACGGCGAAGAGGGGAATATTCACAAGCAAGTGGCGCTGGAATTCGGCGAAGTCGAAAAAGGATTTGCCGAAGCGGACGAAATCTTCGAAGACACTTTTTTCTACCAGGGCAACACGCATCTTCCCATCGAGCAGCACGCTTCGGTGGCCATCAAGGATCCAGATGGCAAGCTGACCATCTGGTCCAGCACACAGACACCTCATTACCTGCATCGCGCGCTCGCGAAGGTGCTCGAAATGCCGGCAGCACATATTCGCGTGATCGCGACGCCGAACGGCGGCGGTTTTGGCGGCAAGAGCGATCCTTTCAATCACGAAATCGTCGTCGCGAAAGCAGCTCTTGCCCTCGATCGTCCCGTCAAAATCTGCCTCACGCGCGAAGAAGTCTTCTACTGTCACCGCGGGCGCCACCCAGTGCTGATGAAGTTCAAGACCGGCGTGAAAAAAGATGGCACCGTCACTGGCGTACACCTGCAGACGCTCATCGACGGTGGAGCCTACGGTTCGTACGGAGTTGCGAGCACGTATTACGCCGGAGCGCTTCAGACGACCACATATCACATTCCCCGCTATCGCTACGAAGGTTGCCGCGCCTTTACGAATAAGCCACCGTGCGGTCCCAAGCGCGGGCACGGGACGCCTCAGCCGCGCTTCGGCCAGGAAGTGCAACTCGACAAGATTGCGGAAAAGCTCCAGCTCGATCCGGCAGATTTGCGCTTGCGCATTGTGGAGGCTCCGAATGCCATCACAGCAAATTTTCTTCGTCTGGGTACAGTGAACCTCTCGGAATGCATCCGCCGAGTTGTGGAAATCTCGAATTGGAAGAAAAAATTTTGCAAGCTTCCTGAGGGGTACGGCGTGGGGTTGGCTTGCTCCGCGTACCTCACCGGGGCAGGCTTGCCCATTTACTGGAACAAGATGCCGCATTCCGGCGTGCAATTGAAATTCGATCGGGGCGGTGGCGTTAGCATTTTTTGCGGCGCAACGGAAATCGGGCAAGGTTCTGATGACGTTCTCGCTGGGATTGTCGCGGAAGTTCTCGGCATCGACCCGTTTGATGTGCGCTTGTTCACGGGTGACACCGATCTTGGTCCCGTGGACCTGGGCTCCTATTCGAGCCGCGTCACGCTGATGGCCGGAAATGCCGCTTTGCAAGCCGCGGAGCGAGGCAAAGCGCTTCTCGCTGAAGCGGTCGCGCTGAAATTGGACATCCCCAGGGAAAGAGTGCGCTTCGCGGACAAGCGAGTCTTTGATTCTGCTGCGCCCGACAAAGGCGTCAGCTTCGCGGAGGCCATCTGCCTCGCGGAAGCGCGCTTCGGAACGATTGGCACGGTTGGCTCGTACACCCCGCCGAAATCTCCCGCGCTCTATAAGGGCGGCGGTGTCGGGCCGTCCCCCACTTATTCCTACTCGGCCGCTGTCGTCGAAGTCGAAGTGAATCCCGTCACCGGCTGGGTTCATGTTCCCAGAGTTTGGATTGCTCACGACATTGGCCGCGCTTTGAATCCCACTCTCGTCCGCGGGCAAGTGGAAGGTAGTGTCTACATGGGCCTTGGCGAAGCGCTCATGGAAGAGCAGGAATTTCGCCGCCTGCCGAAGCGGCTCTCTCATGCGCTGGTTCACAAATTCCCTTCCATGCTCGAATACAAAAGCCCAACCTCACTCGACATGCCCGAAGTGTTCACGGAGTTAATCGAAGACCCTGATCCTCGGGGGCCGTTTGGCGCAAAAGAGGTCGGTCAGGGCCCGCTGCTGCCGATCATGCCTGCGGTGGCCAACGCGGTTTACGACGCCGTTGGAGTTCGAATTGATGAAGTTCCCATCACGTCAGAAAAGATCATGAAAGCACTGGCCGAAAAGAAAGCAGGCCGCGAGCCGCGCTTCGGCCCCGACCATTTTCCGCGCGTGAATTGGCCGGAAGCCCTGCGCGTTCCTCCGCCGTGGGAAGGCGGCGACGGCAGCGCAGTAAACGATGTTCGTCACGAAAAGCCAGGCGCATTGAAAGAGAAGGTACTCGCGCCATGATGCGCCTGCCACTCTTCGAATTTCGCGCGCCAAAAACGGTCGCCGAAGCCGCGCGGATTCTCAACGGCGAGGGCCCAAACGCTATGCCCCTCGCTGGCGGAACAGATCTGCTGCCGAACATGAAGCGCCGCCAGCAAGTTCCGAAAACGCTGATGAGCCTGAATCACATTTCAGAATTGCATGACGCTGAACTGACCGATTCAGGCTCGTGCCTCGGCGCCTGTCTCACGCTGACAGAAATCGCGAAGGATGTGCGTTTCCGCAACGGACTTACAGCCCTGGCGCAAGCTGCCTCGTTTGTCGCCACGCCGCAAATTCGCAACATGGCCACCCTTGGCGGAAATCTATGTCTCGACACGCGCTGCAATTATTACGACCAGAACTACGAATGGCGAAAATCCATCGGTTTTTGCCTGAAAAAAGACGGAACCACCTGCTGGGTCGCTCCAGGCAGCTCGAAGTGCATGGCCGTTTCGTCGACGGACACAGCCCCGGCACTGATGGCTCTTGGCGCGCGCGTCCGGCTAGTTTCGCATTCGAATCAGCGCGAAGTGCCGCTCGCCGAGCTTTACGAAAACGACGGCATCCGCTACATCAAGCGCGAGCCAAACGAGTTGCTCACCGAGGTGCTTTTGGATTCCTTGCACGGTTGGAGGAGTGCTTACTGGAAGCTGCGCCGCCGAGGCGCCTTTGATTTTCCAGTGTTGTCTGTTGCTGCGGCCGTGCGCCTGTCTAAACAAAACGTCGTGGAAGATGCCCGCGTTGTCGTCGGCTCCGTAGCTTGCCTCCCGCTTATGGCCTCTGAAGCCTCAGAATTCCTCGTCGGCCGGAGGCTGGATCAAGAATCCATTGCTGCAGCCGCATCGCTTGCCGCTCGCATCGCTAAGCCGCTCGACAACACCGATTTCGACATGACCTGGCGCAAGCGCGTGACAGCAGAATTCGTGACCTATGCGCTGCGTGAACTCCGCGGCGATGACATGCGTGCCGAGCGCTTGCTCCTTACGCGCTACTCCTTTAGCCTCTGAATCTGGGCCAATAGACTTATTGCGCCAGTTTTTTTGCAACCGCCTGCTAAACGCTTTTGGATTTGCTCGGATGACGCCGAGTCTGGACATCAGCGAACTCTGTAAACATCACCTAATTTGTTTTTGAAGTGGTCGTGATCAATTACCTTGATCATCGTGCCTTCTGGCAAAGGCTTCTTCAGGTTGCGTGGCTCCCAGTAGGTCCACTGCGTCCAAAGCTGATCATCGTTTCCCCTGACCTCCCAGTCTCCTTCCACATACAGCCTGTAGGGAGCTCCTCGTTGGATGGTGATCGACGTAAAGGTGAAGTCCGTCTTCAGGACAGTTTCCGTGACGTATGGCCCATACTCTTGGTGCCATTTTCCAACCAAGTATTGCTCCACCCTAGTGGTCGGGGCAGGGGCTGGTAGCAAAGGAAGTGCCAAGAGAGACACCAACCGGGCCGTGGCGACTGTTGCTCGGTAGTTCATGTTTCTTCTCCTTCTTGTCAACATAACTCGGGCGGCAGACTTCCAAGGCCGGCACCACAAAAGACCCGGGCCCCGATACATTGGGCTGGAAGCTGTTTCCTGGCAAAGAGTGAAGAAAGGGTGAGAGATGTATCGGAAAAGTGCGTATGAATTGCTTTGAGATTGCCAGTAAGTCTCTCCGCGACTTTTC
>Ga0126378_10001426_pt1 | contig 17791 bp, 13 predicted proteins | sample PanSoiMetPlot_23_FD_92587 | JGI IMG/M metagenome (GOLD analysis project Ga0126378, IMG submission 92587) | Tropical forest soil microbial communities from Panama - MetaG Plot_23 | ecosystem: Environmental > Terrestrial > Soil > Tropical forest > Bulk soil | place: Panama | collected 2016-02-17
GCCGCAGTGGCTCGATGCGGCCGAGGTCAGGACTATATCCGCGCGCTCATCGGTCATGGGAATAAAGGCTGACGGGTGTAGGCCCCAAACAGTTTTGTGGCAGCACTTGAGATCCTTGGCGGCTAAGCGCGGCTAGTGCAGCGGCCGTAGCGCAACGACCCATAATCTCTGGAGATTGAGCGACGAACGCGAGAAGAGGGTTTCTGGCAGGCTGGTGCAGCAGCTGTTCCAACCTTGGGGATCTGTCGGTCCCCAGAACCATGATTGGCCTAGGCAAACTCGCGGCAGCCAAGGCGAGTGCTTTAGTGCCGGCACCGTTCTCGGCCCAAAGCACATCGATCGCGGGATCGTCGGCTAGTAGTTTCGCCGCGGCTGAAGGGGCATTGGTCTCGTTCCAACCTTCCAAAATCCCGCTAAGGCGCCAATGAAGACCAGCGCTGTTCAATGCGGCCGCGAAGCCGAAGTAGCGGTCGTTGCAGTTGTCAGCCAGAATGCCGCAGTGCAAGACTCCAATGCGCAGCGGCATATCGCGCCGAGCAGAGTCTAGATGTGCGGCCAAGTACTCTGCGGCTAGCCTGCCTATCGCGTATTGATCGCTTTCAAATTCGCCGCTGAAATAATGTCTGAGCGAAGCGATAGAGCGGCAACTGTCGTAGCAGACGAGAACAATCCCCGAGTCGTAAGCCTGTTTCAAGATGTCAGCGAGTCGATCGTCATCAAGCGTGCGCAGAATGATAGCGTCGACTTTTTCATTGATAAGCTTTTCGATGGCTCGCTTTCCTTCTTCAAATTGGAGGTGTGTCTCTACCACTCCGGCCAGGACTGCGGGCAGGGCAGAGCGGCTAGAGCAGGTATTATCGTATCGGTGGTCGATGGCCTTAACGGTGGGATCTTCCAGTTCGCGCTCGATGCCGAGTTTGACGCCCCTGAAGAACTCGTCATCCATATCGATTGCCACCATCCCGACGCGGAACCCTCCTCCTTGCTCGTGGACACTTCCCCGGCCGATCGCGGCAGGATCGCGGTTTACACCCACTAGCATCGCACTATCGAGGTTCGCGTTGTCCATGCGGGTGGCTACCAGATTAGTCTTGTAAAGCTGTGCACCGCAAAGGCCTGCGCCCGACAGCGTGGCGCCGATAACAATGGCACGAGTGAGGTTGGCATTTGCAAGATCACCGCGGACCAGGCTGGCGGCGTTGAGATCAGCGCCGGTCAGGTTGGCGCCGGTGAGATCTGCATGATCCATCTGTGCCCCAACCAGCCGCGCATCGACCAACTCCGCCTGCCGGAGATTGGCTGATGCCAGGTTGGCATTGCTAAGATCCGCCCCGTCCAACCGGGTGCCATCCAAGCTGGCCCCGCGGAGATCCGCATTGCGGAGGTCGGTATGGCGCATGTCGGCGTAATCGAGGTGCGCGCCCCGAAGCACAACCCCTGTCATCCGAGCATGGGACAGGTCGAACGGGTGGCTGGTGGCAAGCCTTGGTGGCCAAGCCAGTTTAGGATCGAAATGCGTGCAAGGGCGCAGATCAATCTCGGACAACTCAGCGCTTTCCAGGTTCAAACCGGTCGCGCTAACGCAATTAGCGTTGAGAAACTTCAATGCGCGATACCGAGCGTTATTGTGGGGTTGGCCAATTGCCTCTTTTATCGCTCCCAGAGCTGCTGAGATAGCAGCCTCCTCACGCTTGGGTTCGTCGGCAATATATGTTGCCGCCCCGGCCAGAATTGAAATCTGACTGATCAATGCCGCAAGTTTTACAAATGAATGAAGCTGCACCCAATCGATAAATCCCTCCAGCAGTTGACGCAACTTGCTAAAAGCGGCCCTGACAACTGCGGAGGGGTGAAATGTTTTCAAGCGGCCAACCGCGTCATCGCATGGAGGATCGCTCATTCCTAAAGTTCCTGTCCGTCCGGATGCGGCCGTCCCACCAGTCTTACTCCTTAACGCGAAGATGCCTCGGCTGCTGCGGGTTCGTCCAACTCGGATAGCGCGTGCTCAAACGGCTCCGAGGACACACTGATCTCACCGCGGAACGGATAATCGAGCTGTGCGATCAAGCTCACGACGATGACGATCGTCGTTGCGAATCCGGCGACCAGAAAAAAGTGCATGCCCAGGCTGCGCATCCGCAGGAACGTCGTGAAACCGACCGTCAGCAACCCGAGAGAACAGATTGCCCCCCATATTGAACTCGGAATATGGCCTTCGGCAGCGTCGCGGCGCGCGTGATAAGCGGTGAACAATTCGTTCAGCCCGCGCAGCATTTCCTGCATCACAACCGCGTCGCCGGTCGTTTTTGGCTCGAACCCGGCCAGTGTGCTGCGGATCTTGTGCAAATCGGGCCGCGCCGCCTCGGAGGCGTGGCCCGCCTGCTGTTCGGGCCACTCGCGGTGAATGACGGTGGCGACATAATGGTGCAGCTCGGCCTCGAGCGTGTTGACCACGGTTTTGTCGTGGAGACTTTGTGCATCCAGGTAGAGGCTTTGGACGAGACTGGCTTCGTTCTCTACGCTCGCCGCCGCCTTCTCCAGACCCTCCCAGGCCGCGATCGCAATAAAAGCCAACAGCACGGCATAGAAGACGGCGCCGTTCGTGACCGTGAACATCGTGAATTCATTATGCGAATGTCGGGCGTCATGGCGCACGAGCCACGTAGCGGCAAACAGCATCACGCCCGAACCGATGATGCCAGCCAAGACAAAGATGCTCGAACTCAGCCAAGGTGGAGAATTGTAAATAAAATCGTCCAATCGGTCGAACATTAGGACTGCTCCCCATTCGTTATGCCGCGGGCGTCACTCACTGGTTTGTCTCGTCGTCGGCGAGACGGGCTGGGAGAACCAGGGCTTTCCACTGTGCTTTGAGCATGCTGCCGGTGATTTGCATTCGGACCGCGAACGACAGATGACAGCATCCGATCACGCACAACAACGACCCGAACGTTTTCCCTTGCGTGAAAGGGGGCGTCCACAGGCGTCAAACCGCACCTTGAGCTTCGATGCGGATCGCTATTGATGCCGCTCGGAAGAGATGTGGGTGTGCAATCGAAATCGCTCGTCTTGCAGCGCCGAAATTCGCGGACTTTGATGCGTAATGATCCTCATTCAGCCGCTGGCGAAAACGGGAAGACGTTGCCGGCGTCCTTTTTGATCATTGCCGATGATAGCAGGCCAGCGAGCAGCGATCCAAGCGGGCCACCTGCCTGTTCGCCGCCATTGACAAGAATCTGAGGAACTACGGCTTGATGCCCCTGTCCCAGCGCGTCGAAGAATGCTTTTGCTATCTCCTGGGACAGACGATACTCCGCGCCACCATATGCAGCCACTTGGAGTTCGGCGGCCTTCGCCGTTGCCTCGCCTTCAAGGAAGATCTGGCGTGCGCGTGCCTCAGCCGTGACCTTGACAGCCTCGGCATCCTTCTCAGCCCTCGCGAGGGCTGCATTACCCTGATTCCGGTCGACCTCGATCATGACTGTGGACTGCGTGAGCTCCGTCTGGATCTGCGCAGCGGCGCGGGCCTCATTGAGCATCCTTTCCTGCTCGGCCGCTTTTTGCTGCTGCTGGTAAGTCATAACCTGTTCGTCGGCGATTTGGCGCTCCCGCAACTGCACAAGGATCGTCTCGATTGTCGTATCGCCCTCGCGAGCCTTTGGGGTTCCGATCAGGACCTCCTGGAATTCCAACGTGTACGCCGCGAACCGTGACTTCATGTCGCTGTTCGCTTGCGCCTGGAGCTCGGAGCGCTGTTGTAGGAGCTCGATCAGCGACTTCTGCTGCCCGACATTCTTAAAATAGGAACTGACCATCGGATCAAGGGTCTGCTCGACCAGCCGCTTAACATCGCCAAAACGCTGGATGAGCTCAGGTGCGCGGCGATAGGGGATGTGCAATACGACAGCAAGCGGTAAGCGTGGCTCGAAAGCGTCGCGGGTAATCAGCGATATCTCTTCGAGGTTGTCGTCGTAGGCGTGTTCCGCCGACGCCCCCTGTCGCCATTTCAGAACGAAGTTTGTGGTTGGCACTGCGATGATTTTGCCAGCGTAGGCGTTGAATGCGTATTTTCCGGGCAGAAGTGGATCTTTCCACACACCCCGGAACCCGCGTTCAACGAGTTCGCCGTGTTGGTATGTCTCACCAGTGGTATCAGTGCCGGTCTTCCCCGTGTAAGACACGACGACACCGACAAAACCGACGTCGACAACAGTCTTCTTAATCGGCTCGATAGTCGCGAAGAGCCGATTGATGAACCAGGTTCCCTCAACAATCACTTGCTGCTGTCGTCCCCGACGACCTCCAGCGACAAGGAATTTGTCGGCGTCCTGATAGTTGTCGTGGTCGATTGAGGTTTCAGGTGCGATGATTTCCCCTGATGGCAGCGGGGGTCCATCATGGACGGTAACGATTCCGACCAGGTCCTCCGTATCACGGATTATGACTGGTGCGAACCCTTTGCGGCCCTCAATTGTTGTGCGCATTCCGCCGATGATGCCGCTCTCTTGCCTGTAGAGCTGGATCGCGTAGGTCGAATCCTCGGTAAGCACGATAAATTGAGCGAGGTTGATCGCGTGCGTGCCCTCGCGCAGCAGCTTTCGCTGCGGCCCCTTCTGGCCACCTTCTGTCAGGAACCGGCGAACATCGTAAAAATCGCCAGCCTTTGCATTGCTGGCGAGCGTCTGCGATGGTTCCAACGGTTGTCCATCGCGAGCATAGACATAGCCGACTTTGCCCTGCCCGATCATAACGAGCGGCTGGACGTGCACCTTATACATGAAAGGTCTGAAAAAGTGAAAGCCGCCGCGCAGTACATCAGGTTGAAACCCAGCTTCGCTGTGTAGGGCAATGAACCCCGAGATGATCGACCCGTGTGGGCTCCAAATCTTCTCGACAACACCGACACTGTCATTCGGGATGTAGCGGACGGCATTGCCCATCCGGATTACAGTAGCAACTGCGACCAAGATTGCGATGATAAGAAGCGGTATTGTGATAAGGAGCGGTATCGCGTGAAACCATGCAACGAAATCAGCCATTGTCTTTTCCATCTCCGGGAGCACCGGAGCGCCGGCGCGGCGGCTCCCTCATGGGTCAAATCGATCCGGCACAGGCGAGGCTCGTAGCGCTGAGTCTTCGTCCTTGAACTCGGTTTGTCAGAGGATGATTACTCAATGGTTAAGCCAAGGTGGAGACGAAATCCTTCCATTTGGCGGACATTTGGACTGCTCTCATCAGTTATGCTGCAGCGTCACTCGCTGCTTTTCCTCGTCGAAGCCCCGGAGAGCAGCTGCCGCAAAGCCGCCGGCCTGGCGAAAGGCGAACTCGGACAACCGCCGGCCGCTTTCCACACCATCGCGGGTCGAAGAGCCGGATCATGTGCTGCCGGTTTCTCGATCGGTTGAGAACACGCCGCGACAGTGACGATGACCCGCTCGACCCATTGCGAGACCGTGGCCGGACCCGGTCCTGCGGGCAGGGGCGCCCTAGGTTCTGGCGTCGGCCACGCAGGTGCATTGGAATTGGCGGCCTCGATCCAGTCTGGCACCACGGACTCGCGCCGGCGCGGCGGAGCGGCCAGCGGTGGTGCCGCGCCCGGCTGCACCCAAGCCGCAAGCACCTTGTCCTGATAGGACGCGCCGATCTCGCGCGTGCGGGAGTGGTACACGGCGACGGCAGCGGCCCAGTCTCCGGTTTCGCTGAACAACGCCTTTAGAAACTGAGCTGCGTAGAGCGCATTGGACAGCGGATCGAACGCCTCCTCCAATGACGCAAAGGCGGCAGGATGATGCATCAGGTTGACTTGCATGCACCCGACATCGATTGATGCGACGCCCTGAGCCCGTATTGCCGCCGTCACGATCACCGCTTCGGCCTTGCTCGCAAAAAAGCGTCCGGCGCCGCCGATGTTGACCGTCCAGGGCCATGGCCGAACGGTGCCGCTCGCCGGGTCGGGCCGGCCGCTTTCGACCCGCGCGATCGCAGCGAGCAGACCGGGCGGGATCTCGCCGGACCGTTCCGCGGTTGCAATTGCTGCGCTGCAGTCGGAACCCTCCGGCGGCCATTGCGGCTCCAAAGCCACGACGGCCGACGGCCAGGCGAGCAACAATGCAACAGTGACTCGTCGCGCAACCGCCATTGTAGATCAGCATAGGCGCGCCTCGTCAGCATCGCGTCATTGGTTTGCCAGTAAAAACGGAAAATTTGATGCAAAGCCGGTATGGAGGAATGCAGATCTTGTGCTATGCAGAATGCGCCAGAGTCGAGCTTGCTCGACGGGAGAAGCGCTCATGCCCCTCCAGGTTGTCAGTGGCGCCATGCTGCAATGCAGCTTCGGCGCCGCTCCCAGCACTTTGCAAGCGATCCCGGCCAGCCGCGTGATCGCCAGCTCGGTGCCAGCGGCATCGATCCAGGATCACATCCCGCTTGCCAACATTCAGCCTTTCGGACTGTGCACCAGCCTCGCTAATCCGACCGTGGCCAGCGCGACCGCTGCCGCAATGGGCGTGCTGACGCCGATGCCCTGCGTGCCGGCAACACCCGCGCCTTGGCTCCCGGGCGCGCCGACAGTGCTGATCAGCGGCATGCCGGCGCTCGACAATACGTGTCGGCTGATGTGCCTGTGGGGCGGAATGATCCAGATCGTCAATCCGGGGCAGACATCCGTCCTTATACCGTGAGCGACAAATGCCCAACGCAATAACTCACAGGCACTGAAGATCATCTGCAAATCATTTAAAAATTAACCATATAGTACGTGACACCATATTGGATTGAAGTGTACTCGTCACAAAGCGGTGCGAAATGCCTACAGTTGGGCAGAGCAGCTGGTATTTGGCGGTGCTGATTCTCGGATCGGCACTGGCGGCATTTTTACTGGGGGTAGTCGTGACGATTTGGCTTGTGACAGTGCCCCTATCCGCAACGCCACCTGGGCCGCCACCGGCGCAAGTTGCTTCGAACGCGCCCGCCGCGACTCAGACGAGCCTGCCCGACGGCACACCGCCAAATTCCGCGCAAGCGCAGGCGACGCCGCCCGCCGCGTCCGCGCCCGCCGCACAACCGGCGGCGGTGACGTCCGTGCGACCGTCGCCGAATGTGACGGACTCTGGCGCCGCGTCGGCATCCGTGCCTAGCGCCGCGAACCCGGCGGCTTCGCACGCTGGCGAATACAGCCTGCAGCTCGGTGCCTTCCTCGATGCCGCCAAGGCAAAGTCTCTGGCGGCAGAGCTCCTCGCTCGGGGCTATACACCGGACTCGATCGAAGGGGCAGATGCCTATGGCCGTGCCTGGCACTACGTTCGACTAGGCTCGTTCCCAGACGAACGCGCGGCCGAGGGGGCCGCAGCTGAGCTGCTGATACGGGCCGGGATTGGTGCGGCAGTCACGCGGTCCTCCGCGGCGAATGCAGGACACTGACGCTGTGCGCGGCATTGCAACATCAATCCTCTGCCCAATGATGGTGTGTCTACTTGCCGGGTGCTCGACCCCCTCGTGGCTCTGTTATTTTCCGGGCGGGGTCAAACATCTGACCCTTGTTACGCAACCCGACACGAATATGGATCGTGCGATCGCCGTCGATCTCGTGTTCATCACGCAGGACCTGCCGGCTCAAGAGATCGGCAAGCTAGGCGCACGCGACTACTTTATACGCCGTGCGCAGCTGCTTCGCGACTACCCAGGGGCGATGATGGTTCGTTCGTGGGAGCTGGCCCCGGAACAACTCGTATTAAAAGCGGACGCGGACCCGCCCTGTAACCTCGTTCAGACCTACCTCTTCGCTGACTACGCGACGCAGGGCGATCACCGCGCCACGCTCGACGGCGCCAAAGCGGTCGAGGTCACGCTCGGCCCCGACGATCTGGTGGTGAAGCAATGAGGGCAAGCTCGGGGTCGGGCCGATGCTGACCGATGCGCGCTCGATCCCCGAGGCGGTCCAATGGCACGAGGGGATGCTGCTGTCGCCGCAGCATTTCCAGCTCGCGGCTCGCCGCAGCGAAGCGCTGGCCGCCTACCTGATCGAGGCCGCAGCGCCCTTTTGCTGGGGCGTACGTAGGCTGCAAATCGATGCGAGTCTCCTGCTGGAGGGGGTCTTGCGCGTCGTCGAGCTCGAGGCCGTGATGCCCGACGGGCTCCTTGTTCTGTATCCCGCGAGCGATGACGAACCCTCGCTTGAGCTCGATCTGAAATCGGCCGAGCTGGATCCGCGTCTCGCATCCCTCACTGTACATGTTGCAGCCGCTGCTCGAACCGAGCACGCTGCGAGTTCGGGCGCGCTTCGACGTTATCGCTCGGTCGAGGGCAGACCAATCGTCGATGAAAACACAGGGGACAATGAGATCGCCGTACCACGCTTGCGTCCGGCGCTCAGCCTGCACGTAACACCGAGCCCGCTGCATTCGCCGTCGAACAAATATGTCAGCCTGCCGCTCGCGCGCATCAGCTTCCGCGATGAGAGTTATGTCTCAGAAAGCTATGAACCGCCGCGCATCGGACTTGCCCGCGACAGTTTGCTGCACCGCTGTGCGCGCCGCGTTGCCGTGCACCTGCGGGAAAAAGCATTGGTCCTCGGCGAGAGCCTGCAATCGGCGCGTCTGCACGGAAATGAGGCGGATACGCGAACAACAGTGGATTCCCTGCGGGCTGTGGTCCGCAATTTGCCCCGACTGGAGGCCCTGCTGCAAAGCGGTGTCGCGCATCCGTTCCCGGTCTACCTGACGCTTTGCGATGTTATTGGCGATATTGCCGTGATCGGTCGCCAATTCAACGTGCCACAGCTCAGCGGCTACGAGCATTGCGATCCGCTGCCTCCGTTTCAGGAGATTGCGGCTTACGTCGAGCGAGTGCTCGCGACGCTACGCGAATCCTTCCGATCGGTCCGCTTCACGCGTCTCGACAGCGGTCGGTTCGGCCTCAAGGTGCGAGCTGGATGGCTTGGAGACACGCTGATTATCGGTGCTCGGATCGGGCCTGGCCAGGCATCGGACGCAGTGCGCAAATGGATCGAGGATGCGCTGATTGCGTCGACTTCGCGCATGCGGGCCATACGCGAGAACCGCGTTCTGGGTGCCACTCGCGACATCGTTCTAGAAGCGCCAGAGCTCGAGCTGGTCGCGCCGCCCAACGTGCTGTTGTGGCGCGTCGCTGCGGAGGCATTTGCGATGGTGCCCGATGATACGCTCGAGGTCGCCGGTGCTCCAGAGGCGGCAGGAGGCGGGGAACCCCTGGAGCTCGTGCTCTACCTCCCCGCGCGGCTCATCGATCCCCAATCCTCCGCCGAAGTCGAATGACCCGCCTGACGCTCTCACCCGAAGCCGTTGGCGCGGTGCAACAATTCCGCCAGTTTTACCGCGAGCTATTCGACATCAAGCAATGCATCGAAAGCGGACGATGGAACGATTTCTCCACGTCGCCGTCGCCGGACAGCGTCGCATTGCCGGACGGGGCGGCGGCGCGGATCATCTTCACCCGGTTATACCGCGCAATTGCTGGCCAGGGCTTTGGCTCGCGCGGCCGGGACCGAGGCAATGGTGCTCCGGTTGATGTGGGCTATGTGATGGCGGCTGTGGCCGACGAAGTGCTGCTGCACGGCGCTGGATGGCCGGGCCGGGAGGCCTGGTCGGCCACGCTTCTCGAAGAGGCGCTTTACGGAAGCAGGATCGCAGGAGAGCGCATCTTCCGCACCGCTCATGACCTGGTGGAAAGCCAGCCCAGGAGGTCAGCCGTAGCAGTGTCGATACTGCTTGCCCTGATGCTCGGTTTTCGCGGCCGGTATCACGGCACAGATGATCGCGGCGAAATCGCTGCGCTGAAGGAACGTCTCTTCGGTGTGATCTTTCAGTTGCCCTATCCCGTGCAGATCGACTTTGAGACGCTGCTGTGTGACGGCGTGAATAGCCCGCTGAACCAGGCGAGCGTGCGCGTGCTGCCCTCGCTGCGCCCTTGGTTGATGGCGATCCTCCTTATTATTACAGCATACATTGTGGTGAGTGATGTGCTGTGGCGCGAGGCCGCATCACCCATCCTCGCTATATCGGAGCGAATAGTCCGTACCAATGCGGAGCTGACGCAGTGACTGCCGACGCTGGCCCCGCGTTCCAGCTGGCACCGTTCCTGCCCTACCTGATAGCGCTGCTCGCTATCATCGCGATGGCGCTGATGTTGGTCAGCGTCCGGTATGCACGCGAAGCAAAAGCGAATGCCGCTCACGGCGCTTTTACGCCGGACCTGCCCGCTGCTGGAGCTTTGGAGCGGTCGCCTTTGCGTCCGCTACCGGAAGCCATAAAGCTCGCCTCCGCTTATTTGCGGCGACTCGTCACGGGTGGCGCAGGAACATATGAAGTCCCCTGGGTGATTGCCGTAGGCGCTGGAAGCGCAGACCTCGACCGCCTTCTTCCGGACCAGTTGCTCTGGCCGCCCGATCTCGCCGGCGCGCATCGCGCGCTCCTTAGTCATGCCGGCCGAATCTCGTTCTGCCGGACTGGCGTAGTGCTGGGTTTTGAGGACGGGCTGCTCAATGGCGCGGACTGGCGCCGTCGCTGGAATGCGCTGGTGAGGGCGGTGCAAACCTGTCGCCCGGATCGGCCCGTCGATGGACTGGTCGTTGTAATCGACGCCTCTGAGCTTGGAGGCGCTACGGATTGGCAGGATCGGTTGGTCGCCCGCGGCGATCAGATCTATCACATGATCTGGTCCGTGCAGCGGATCACCGGATGGCGCATTCCGGTGTACCTGCTAGTCCGCGGCTGCGAAGAATTGTCTGGCTTCGCCGACTGGGTCTTAGCCCTGCCGCGGCAAGCGCGCCGGCAGCTCTTGGGCTGGTCGGTGCCCTACGCTCTCGACAGCGTTTTCGAACCGAAATGGGTCGATGAGGGGATCGCGGAGGTTGGTCAGCACCTTTCGATTGGCCAGCTTTTGTTGATGATGCCCGAGCCGGAGGTGGGGGTAGCCGAGGGCCTTCTTCTGTTTCCAGGAGAGGTGCAACGCCTCGCTGCCCCACTCTCGGTGCTTTTGACCAGCGCGCTGCGAACGAGCGCCTATCACGAGGCGTTCATGTTTCGCGGATTTTTTCTAGCGGGACCTATTCCAGGCGCCGGCGCCCAAGAGCCACAATCCGATGCCTTTGCAGAAGCTGTGTTTTCGCGCAAGGTATTTCCGGAGCACAAGCTGGCTCAGCCCGCTTACGGGGAGGAAACCCGAAGACACCGCCGGATCCGGATTGCCCAAGTGGGACTCGCTGGCATCCTTGTTCTGTGCGTTATTGGAATTTTGCACATAGGCCGGGTGAAGAGCGATTACTTCCCCTCGGTCTCTACGCTGCTGTCTCAGATCGAAGCAAAAATAAGCTCCGGTGCACGAGCGGAAGCCGGCCTTGCGCCTCGCGAGCGTGTGCGAGACGTGGCCTTGGGATTGCTTAACGCGATGGCGGCAATCCAGATTGATCGAATTGATACCATTGTGGCTCCCACGTCCTTGCTGACCTCGGCCAACACACGAGTGGAACAGGCGATCGCCGCCGGCTACAATGTCGCTGTATTGCGCGCTGCTTATCAAGCGCTCACGGAAAAACCCGCTCTTGTCGCAAGACTCGAACCTGCTCCTTCGATTGGCGCAGCGGCCCCTACTTCACTGCAGGCGCTGTCCACGACCGTTGAGAAGATCATCGAGTACGACAAGTATATCCGCGTTTATCAGGGAATCACTACGCAGCCCAGCATTAGTGATGTCGCCGCGTTAATGGGTTACGGGCTAGATGTTCAGCTGCCGCCGGGTTTCACCACCAATTACGGTCTCTACGAGCATGCGTTGAGCAATGCACGAATGCGCCCGATCCGGGCGGCGGATGTACAGCCGCTGATCGAGGAGATCCTGCAGGATCGTTACGACGCGGCGATTAAGGACGCGTATTCCGGTGATCAGCTGGTAGCGGCCGTTGCCAAACTGGCCTCGCTGGCCGGCGATCTCACCACAGCAGGCTCGCCCGGTACCGGCCGCAGGCTGCTGGCGGACACCCGGACCACGCTCGACACAATTTCCGATCTGCTGCCGCGTTACGGGTGGCTCAGTGGCAAGCCCGCCGACGGCTCCGTGTTGTCGCCACTCGACAAGCTCAAAGGCGCGCTGGACGTGCCGGTCGTGCGGGGGGCTTTCATCGGCGATCTGCGCGCCGGCGGCGTCGCGGCCGAGAACCGGACGCGGGACGGGCTGCTGCACGCCACAGCGTTCGATCGCACGCCCGTCCTCGCGGCGAGTGACGGCCCCGTCACACTGTCGCCGGCGATGGAAGCGAGCCGCCGCCTGTTACACGACCTCTTTACGCAAGCCTTTATGCAGCCCGTGCCGGCGGCGGGTACATCGGCGAAGCCGGCGTCCGGCACGCGCATCAATTGGGACACCCAGGCTCTCCGCCAGGCAGAAGATCTGGCAGAGAGCTACTTGGCCTTTGTGCCGAAAGAGGGCGGGATGGTCCCGCAGTCGATCCAGCATCAGATACGGTCGGTCGCGGGAGCCGAAGCCGCAACAAACACCGCTGTGCTCGTGGGGCTCGCCGCGCGGCCTGCCAGCGACCTTCCTAATGGTGCGTCGCGTGCGGTGCTGCCGGAAGTTTCCGGACTGGCGGGCGCGCTGCCGCTCCTGACAAACTTACGCAATACGTTGCGCCAAGCTGGGGCGACTGCACAGGCGGCGACACTCGACACGCAAGTCTCGCAACAAACTGTGCGGCTGTTGCGGCAAATCGATGATGATCTCGCTGCGGCCGCTCCCTATCAGCTCGCTGATCCCAGGTTGTCGTTCTGGCGCGGCTCGCCTCCGCTGGCGGAGCCGGCCTTTGGCGCCAACAGCCCGACCGAGCTTGCAAGTACCCTCCCTCCCCGGCGGGATTTCGTCGAGACCTTGGCCCGCGAATACGCCGCTCCGCTGGTTGGCTATCTGCGCGACCCGGGCACATCGACCAACGCCGCCGCGGCCGGCCTTCTGGCGCGTTGGCAGTCGATCCTCAACACGCTAGACCGCTATCACCGGAGTGACCCCAGCAACTCGCTAACTCGCCTTGAGCAGTTCATCACGGTCGACATGGACAAGATCGATCTGTCCAACTGTCGCCAGCTGAATATCGGCGGCAGCGCGGCAGCAGACTACTTTGCCGAGCAGCTGCAGAGTATCCGTCGGGCCGTTGCCAGTCGGTGTGGTGCGGCCGTCCATATCGATACGACCGATCGCTATACGAGCTTGGCAACGACCTTCAATGCACAGCTCGCAGGGCGGTTCCCATTTGCCCCGTTAACGGGCCCGGAGGCCAACGGTGCCGGCCCCGCGCTAGGTGAGGCCGATCCGAACGAGGTGCGGCGCTTTCTATTGGACTATGGTCAGGACTTGTCGGTACTCGAGGCTCAGTTTCAATCGGGCGGTTCCTATGGCGAGGCGGGACGCGCAGCAGAGGTTTTTCTGAGCCAGCTCAAGGGAGTCCGTAGCGCGTTCGCCCCGATGCTAGCCGACCCGACTGGAAACGCGCCGCTTTCGTATCAGCTCGATGTTGAGTTCTTCACGAACCCTACGGCGGCAAGTGGCCAGAACCAGGTTCTTGACGCTACAGTGAGCACGGGTAATCAGCGCGCGAGCTCGCTCGGCGGAACCTCGCGGATCGTTTGGACCAACGGTCAGCCACTGCGCGTCGAGTTGCGTTGGGCAGCGAACGCACCGATGATTCCTGACGCGGCAGCGCCTCATCCATGGCTGCGCCTTAGCGGCCTGATTGCCCAGTTCGATTTCAGCGGAAGGTGGTCGCTCTTGCGCCTGATAATGGCACAGGCGCCGGGTCGCGCGGACTTCAATGCGTTGCAGGACCGGTCGCCGCAAGTCGTCGCGTTCGACGTCCCGCTCAAACGCAACCCGAATGCGGCAACCGGCGGCAATACCGATCTCGGTGCCGCGAGGATATTCATGCGACTTGCTCTCACCGGGGTTTCGCGCGCGCCCGGTCAACCGGAGAAGCCTGCAGTCATCGTAGTCCCAGAATTTCCAACCGCCGCTCCTCTCCTCGGGCGCTCGATGTCTTACCTCGGGCCACCCGTCGGCGCCGCGCCGGTGTCAGGTGCCCCGTCTACTATAAAGAGCGCGCCGCAATGAACCTTATCGACCACGCGCCGACGCTAATCAGAGGACGCTCGAAAAGCATAGACGACCTTCTTCTAGCACCCATCCCGGGCCCTCGGTCTACTGGTCAGGACGTTCGTTACCACGGCGACTATGACGCCATCGCCGAGGCACGGCGCCAAGACAATCCAGCACTTCCGCAGGGTGTCTGGTTGCGTGAGCTCAAGCGAGCGGATTGGGTGTCAGTACAGCGGCTATGTATAGAGACTCTGGTCACCCGTTCCAAAGACCTGCAAGTGGCGTGCTGGCTCACAGAAGCCTGGGTCAACCTGGAGGGTTTTACCGGTCTCGCGCGCGGTCTCGCAATGCTGTGCAGTTTATGCGATCGCTTTTGGTCAGACCTCTATCCGGCAATCGCGGATGGTGATGTGTCGGCACGCGCGGCGCCTTTGGAGTGGCTGAATGAGAAGTTGCCGGATCTTCTACGCTCGTTGCCGATCGTGCGCTCCGCCGCCAACACCGAGGAACAGTTCTCGTGGACGGACCATGTCAACGCGCAGCGCCTTGAAACGGTTCGGCAGCGCGACAGAGACTCGGCCGAGCGCGCCGAGGCGGCCGGTTCCGTCGCCTTGGCACGCTTCGATAAGTGCCGTCAACGAACCGAAACAGCGATGCTCGACGACACGAAGTCAGCGCTGCAGCGGGCGCTCCGGTCGTTGGACTCCTTTGATTCACTGCTGGAGAAGCACTGCGGGAAGGACGCGCCCGGGTTAGGCCGCATCCGCTCCGTGATCGAGGACGTACTCGCCTTCGTCTCCATGGAACTGACCGAGCGGCAGAAGCCGACCTGGCTCTCATCGCTACTGGGCAATCGAGCGTCCCAGGCAACTGCGCCGATCCCGAACGGCTCGGCCGCTGACGTGCCGGCGATAGGACAGTCGCCGCGCACGCGCGAGGAGGCCTATCAGCACTTGATGGAAATTGCCGATTTTCTGCTCCGCACGGAACCGCACAGTCCGACGCCATACCTAATCCAGCGTGCGGCATCGTGGGGCGAGATGCCGCTGCCTGAATTGGTCCAGGGGCTGTCAGATTCCGGTAGCGACATGGTCAGACTTCTCGATGTTCTTGGACTTTTGAAGACATCCATAGAATTTGATCAAAACCACCATCAGAAGTGAAGAATTCACTTGTCAGAGATAGGAACTATCGAATACTCTAACCTTGGTTAAACAGTTAAACGCATTCAAAGCAACCGCCCTTGCGGAGTCGACATGGCTGAAAGCACCCAGCAGGTCTTGTCGCGTGTGCGGCCTCCACGCGTTCAAATAACCTATGACGTGGAGATCGGCGGCGCGATCGAGAAAAAGCAGCTGCCTTTTATCGTCGGGCTTATCGCCGATTTGTCCGGGCAGCCAACTGAGCCCTTGCCAAAGGTCAAGGACCGTAAGTTCGTTGAGATCGACAGAGATAATTTCGACGATGTTCTGGCCGCTGCAGCACCCAGGCTTGCAATGCGTGTTCCGAATAAACTCAAGCCCGACGCTGGCGAGATGTTGAACGTGGAGTTGAAGTTCAAGTCGATGGATGATTTTGGTCCGGTAGCCGTCATCCAGCAGATCGAGCCGCTGCGTAAGCTTTTCAAGGCTCGGAACAAATTGCGTGATCTGCTCACCAAGCTCGACGGCAACGACGACCTCGATGCAATCCTGCGCGAGGTTGTGGCCAGCACGGAAGAACAAGCGAAGCTGCGCAGCGAATTGGGCACCAAGAACGCGAATGGTGATGCCACGGCGCCAGCGGCCGGCCCAGACGCTACCGCCTAACCCCTGTTGATTTCAACGATTGCACCCACTCTGACCGCAATGCGGTCGTTCGACAGAGGATGTCTTAATGGCCGAGGAAGCTGAAGCCACACCAGCTGGGACACAAGCGGAAAGCGGCGGGCTCCTGGATAGGATCCTGCTCGAAGGCAGGATGGTCCGCGACCAGTCGCAGCGCGCTTACGCGCGCGACTTGATCGAAGAGTTCGTCAATGAGGTCCTTGTCGATGGCACGACGGTCAGTAGCGACGTCGTCGCCGCCATCAATCACCGCATCGCGGATATCGACGATCTCATCAGCGCTCAGGTCAATGAGGTGCTGCATTATCCCGAGTTCCAGCAACTCGAAGCGTCGTGGCGGGGCCTCAACTATCTCGTCATGAACAGCGAGACGGGCTCGATGCTGAAGCTTCGCGTGCTGAATATCAGCAAAGCAGAGCTGCTGAAGGACCTCGAGCGAGCGGTCGAGTTTGATCAGAGCGCGCTGTTCAAAAAGGTCTACGAAGAGGAATACGGCACCTTTGGCGGGTTTCCGTTCAGCTGCCTGGTGGCGGATTTCGAGTTCGGCCGCCATCCTCAGGATATCGAATTGCTGCGCAAGGTCTCGGGCGTGGCGGCTTCCGCTCACGCGCCGTTCATTGCAGCGGCGAGTCCGCGACTGTTCGATATGGAACGGTTTTCCGAGCTGTCAGCGCCACGAGACCTCTCCAAAATCTTCGAAAGCGCCGAACTGATCGCGTGGCGGTCGTTCCGCGAAAGTGAGGACAGCCGGTATGTGGTCCTGGTCCTGCCACGCGTGCTCCTGCGTCTGCCCTATGGGCCGGACACCAAGCCGGTCGAGGGTATGAGCTTTGTCGAGGACGTCGACGGGACCAACCACGACAAGTATCTCTGGGGCAATCCTGCCTACATCCTTGCGCAGCGGATCACGACGGCGTTCTCGCTTTACGGCTGGACCGCCGCAATCCGAGGCGTCGAGGGCGGCGGCAAAGTCGAGGGACTGCCGGCGCATACCTTTCATACCGATGAAGGCGACATCGCGCTCAAATGTCCGACCGAAATCGCGATTACCGACCGGCGCGAGAAGGAATTGAACGACCTCGGCTTCATTACGCTGGTGCACTGCAAGAACACCGATTACGCCGCCTTCTTCGGCGGCCACACTTCCAACAAGCCGAAGTTCTACAACACGGCCGCCGCGAACGCGAACGCGCAGCTTTCGGCAATGCTGCCATACATCCTGAACGCGTCGCGCTTTGCGCATTACATCAAGGTCATGATGCGCGACAAGATCGGCAGCTTCATGACCAAAGAGAACGTCCAGGTATTCCTTAACAACTGGATAAGCGATTACGTCCTGGGCAAAGACGACGCGGGGCAGTCATTGAAGGCCCAGTATCCGTTGCGCGAGGCCCGGATCGACGTCAGCGACATCCCGGGCCGGCCCGGTTGCTACAGCGCCACCGTGTTTTTGCGCCCACATTTCCAACTTGAGGAGCTGACCGCCTCGATCCGGCTGGTGGCCGAGCTTCCGGCCGCGGCGGCGGCATAAGTAACGAGCGTTTACTAGTAGCCAGACATTGGGAGGTTCGGGATGGCGACCAACTTCTTCCTCAAGTTCGAGGATCCGGCAATCAAGGGCGAAGCGACGACCAAGCCCCACGACCAAGGGCCAGACATCGAAGTCCTGTCGTGGAGCCACAGCTTCAACCAGCCGACGAGCCCGACCCGCAGCTCTGCCGGCGGCGGCACGGTCGAGAAGGCAAACCACGCCGACTTCACTGTCACCAAATACCTAGACTCGTCGACCGACGACCTGCTGAAATATTGCTGGAGCGGCAAGCAGATCGCCAAAGGAACTTTTTCTGCCTATA
>Ga0126378_10001427_pt1 | contig 17778 bp, 7 predicted proteins | sample PanSoiMetPlot_23_FD_92587 | JGI IMG/M metagenome (GOLD analysis project Ga0126378, IMG submission 92587) | Tropical forest soil microbial communities from Panama - MetaG Plot_23 | ecosystem: Environmental > Terrestrial > Soil > Tropical forest > Bulk soil | place: Panama | collected 2016-02-17
CGTTACGGTGACCGTGTCGATCGAAGATTTTCCATTGGCGGCCTTGATCACCAGTTCACCGCAGCGCATGGAGGCTCCGACACTGGCTGGCGTCGTCTGCTGGAACAGCTTGCACGCCGATTGCGCAGCGCTGAGGTTCGGCACCCTGCCGGTGATCGACGAGTCCGTCCATGTGGTGACGTTGGTCATGGGAACACCGGCAATTTTCGCGTTCTGACATGCGCCACCGGATGGGCACGTTGATGGCCGCGGACCAAATCCATAGTGGCGCAACACCGTCTTGGCGTTAAACGGTGCGCTCGTAGCCGACGGGCCCGAATAACCGTTGTTCGGGACCATCTGGTCACCCAATGCGGTAATCGTCAAAGTATTACCGGCGGCAGACACCCAGGGACCGATGCCGTCGCCATCCACTTCCTTGATCGCCGGGGTTGCGTCCGGATACGAGCAATCCGGGTTGTTGTAACCCGCGCTGGCGAATGCCGAAGTCGGGACAACCGGAGTATCCATGTACTGGGTCTGGCCAGGCATGAACGGGATCTCGTAGCAGAACTGGCTGTACTCCGGGTTGAACAGCGGGTCCGGGTTCGCCGGATCGCTTCCGGGATCGTTCATGCAGGTGACCATCATCTGTGGAGCATATCCCGTCGGATTGGGCGGGTTCACTTCCCAGGTGGAGTAATTCAGACCGTCAAACGTTCCCCACTGGTCGGTGTAAGTACGAGCAATTTCGTTCCCGGCGAAATCCTTGATCGATATGGGCAGGTTCGGCGGCGAGAACTTTTCGCCGAACTGGGGCGAGAACGGATCGAATTCGGAAGTGAAATCGTCCGTGATCACGCCCGTGTAGTGAGCAGCGACGTGGGTCGAGCTGAAGATATAGAACTTCGCCAACGCCGACGTCTGGTCGTCGAGGGTAACTTCCTTGCGATCGCACAGGTTGCGAACCGCACCCGCGAAGGGCGAAACTTCTAGCGATTGCGGGAACAGGCTGATGTAGTCAGGCACAACGCGAGCTTGGCCTACGCATGGCCAGAAGGTCTCGATGCTGCCGGTGTCACCCTCATGGCGAGGCTGGGCACCGAGATCAGTGGTCGGATTCTGGGGGTTGTTGGCGTTGTAAGTTGCCGAGACCGCCGCTTGGTCGGGGATGATGTAGATGTTGCCCAGGCCAGCGAACTCCTGGACCACCGGCGCTACGAATGTGTCGCCGATCAGGATGTTCTTGTCCTCTTCCTTTACCAGCTCATAACCCGGCGGAACCACGACTTCCACTACGTACTTTCCTGCTGGAAGCATGGGCTGGCCAGTGCGGTACGGATCATAATTCGGGTCGCCCGGAATGTTGGTGCTCGGGTTCACAGTGCAGATCGTGCAATTGGTGCCCGTCGGTTTTCCGGTGACCGGATCCATACCGAGAACGCTCGGGAACTGGTACATGCCGTCATAAGGAGCGGGCTGGACCTGGTTCCAGTTATGCATGCCGTCGTAACACTTGAACTGGGCGTTATTCGGCAGTGCTCTGGGAGTGGGACCGCCATGCTGCGAGTTGTAGAAGTCCAACCACGTCGGCTGGTTAAACAGGGTGAAGAAGAACAGATCGGCGTCGGTGCCGGTGTCCCGTCCCTGGTTAGGGCAGTTCATATTGGGAATATCGTCAGAGCGGAAGCCCTGCGCCCAGTCATCGAAGCTGCTGGTCTTGGTCGTGTCCACCAACTTGAGAGCCGGTGTGCCATCCGGAGCGGTGCTTTCCTGATAGAGATTGATGGTTACGCCAGGAACCATAGGTTCCCAGCTGAGTTGCAAGAGCAACGACGGGTCGTCGAATGGACGGGTCGAGGCATAGATGACATGGCCTCGGATACCGCCGTTCTCGCCCACAGCATAAGGCTTCTTACCAAACTCGATAAAGCTGTTCTGACCGGAGAAGCCCTGCCAGCCTTCGGCCGGAACCCACGGAGGATCGATCCGGCCGGTCGAGACGCTATTGGGACCAGCTATAGCTGGGCCGCTCGATCCGCCGGTAATCGGACCAGTCAAAATGGACGAGCCGGTGCAATCGGCGTTGGCGCAATAGACCGCACCCGGCACGCGCAGGTTAGCCGGCAAGTTGACGTCTTCGCGCGTGTTCGCCATGAAGTTGCCAATAGCGGAAGTGCCACCGCCAGGCGTTCCATCGGCCGGACCACCCGCGTCATACACCACGTGGGTTCCCGTGCTCTTGTAGCGGGTCGTGTCTGTTTCGACGACATACCAGCTGAACAACGGGAACACTTCGTTGAAGCCGGCGAATCCATTCAGGTCGGTATTGTTGAAGTTGGAGTAGCTACCGTCACGGAACCGGATATTCGTTGGCACCAAGGTCAGGCCCGGTTCAAGTTTGCCAGTGGAATCGAGGTCCGAGACACCGTCGCCGTTCTCATCGAAGAAGGTGCGTGTGTACAGGTTCGCCTGCCACTGGTTCATGGCGACGTCACCCAGGTTGCAGTTGGAGGGCGAGCTTCCCGGACCGGTGCACAATCCGAACGTGGGACCGAGTCCAACTGGAGTGGAGAGACCGTCAACCAGCATGTCATTCCACTGGTCGAAGATTGTTACTCTCCAGTCGCCGTCCGGAATCCTCGTTAACGTAAAGGTGCCGTCCGCATTGCACTTCGTGAAGACGAAGTCTTCGCCGTCCGGGTCACCCAGACTGGCGTAGCACTGCGTGAACGAGAAGCTGTCGTTGGATCCGCTGCTGTACAGTCTCTCGTCCGGGGTGCGGCTCATGCGCTCCGTAGTCACTCGACCTGTGACCGTGTGGTTACAGTTGGTGGCAGTCGGGATATTGGGGTCGGTGTTGTTGCAGACGGCATCGTGCCGCCCATTGATGATGCCTCCATTGGCAAAGCCGATAGAGACGTGGTAACCCGCCGGCCCGTACTCCTGGAAGTAGCTAGGCTCACCGACGCGCAGGAACGAGTCGTGCGCCTTCTGGCCGTCCAGGGTATTGGTCTGCAGCCACTCTTCACCGCGGGCAATGCGATCCGCACCGGCCCGGGCGACCACACCGTAGCGGCCGGGATACAAATTCGCCACTACAGCCTGGCCGGCGAGAGGTGAGAGCGTGACGCCGTCCGATTCAAATTTCGGGCAGGTCACAATCATGCCCGAAATCCCGGCGGCGCTCAGGCCCTTCACATGTTGCCCGGCATTGGGGTCGGTGTTCGCCGGATCGGTAGGATCATTCGTATCGAAGCCATCCAACTCCGTCGGCGAAAGCGGACAGGCGTTGAGACCCGTGGCGGGATCGATCGTGCCGGCCAAGCTGTTGGACAACGGCATGTTGAACATGTCATAGGTAGGTTGCCCGGTGGAGTCACCGCTTCCGCCTGCGTCGTCAAACAGTGTGATCTGGAAACCGCCGAGACCCGGCTCATTGCTGGGCAGGACGTCGATGCCGCCGCCCGCGTCTTGCTCGCCGTTGAGCGGGAAGTCATCCTCGAAGACGAACACGGAGAGCTTCGCCGGCTGGAACGGTGTGGGTTGCGTCAGCACCGTGACAGGCGGGAAGCTGCCTAAGGCAGTGCAGGTCACGGCAGGTTTTGTTGGCAGGCAGGCGATCGGCGCCCCGCCCATGCCGTGGCCGATAGCGGACGCGCCGCTAACCGGATTGGCAGCATCGCCTGGCAAAACCGAAATGTAGTAACGCTTGGTGGGATCGAGATGCACCTCGCTCGGACTATGCGGCGTCTTTCCATTGCCCAACGTATCCGGGCGGCAGACACCGTTGCCGATGTCGCAGATCGCGTTGACGTGATTCCCGCTCGAATCGATGACCGTCTGCTGCGACTCGCAGGACAGCAATCCTGTACAGCCGGCGGCCACTACGGGCATGTAGCTGGTGTGGAAATTCGTGCCGAACGTCGGCACGATGCTACCCGCCGTGGGGCATCCCGCGGCTGGGGGATTCGAGGTGCAAGCCGGGTTGATGGAGAAAGTGCGATCTTCTTCAATAATCCAGCGATAGTCGGTAATGGGAGTCTTGGTCTTGTCGTTCGGATCCAGCACCGTCACCTGAAGACCTGAACTCGCCGGGAATATGAGGGTAACCGTCGCCGCACTCGCGCTGACCGTACCTTGCGAGTTCTGCGCTTTGTAAGTGAAGGTGTACGTGCCGGCAGCCGGGACGGAGGCAACGAATCCGCCATTCGGATCCGAGGAAAGCGTAAGCCCCGCAACCGGAGTAACGCTTGCCAGATTTACGGTCAGTGGATAGCCCGCCGAATCATAATCGTGGCAGGGATTGGATACGCTGGGGGCGCAGCCGTCCCACGGAGCCGACAGGACTCCGGCGGGTTTGATGGTTAGGGTGGTCGACACGTTCGAACTGAAGGTCTTATTGCCAACATTGATGCCGCTGGCTTGCTCCAGACACGAGCCCGTACATGCGTTCAAAGACACAGTGGCTGTGATCGTGGACGAGCAAGTTGAGCCGGTAACCGTGCCGTTCGCGCAGTACGTAAACGAGTCCGTCGTCGTCGCGAGGGCTCCAGCATTCGGAGTGTAAGTAAATGTGCCGTTCGGATTCAACACCACAGAGCCGTTTGTTGGTGGCGCCAGCACCTGAACGCCGTAAACGTTCGTGTCGTTAGCGATCAGCCCTTTAGAAGGATCGGAGACGCTGAACGGAGTGCACGGCGCGGTGGCGCAAGCAAGGGCAGGGGTAAAGACGTTGTAGCTGTCGTCCATGGCGTGGGCGGCCACGGCCGCTACGCCGCTGGGAAGCCCTGCTCCGGTGGCGTCGATATAAGCCAGCATGCCCGCGTCGCGCGCTGTTCCGTTACCGGAGAGACTGAGTTCGCGGTCGAAAACGGGGAGTGTCGCAGCAGGCGCGTTGATCATTACATCGTAAGTCTTGCCCGCAGCCATGAATACTTCGCTCTGTACGCGCGGAACGCCAGGTAGCACATTGCCGTCCTCTGCGATCAGCGAAAAGCCCGATGGCGCCTGGGGGGGAGTGCCCGCCGTAGCACCAGTCTGGGCTCCAACGATCGAAGGCACGTGCATGCGCAGGCCGGCGTTGACCATGCGAACCAGGACCTGGTTCCCCGTCCCTAAGCCCGTTCCCGGTGTAGTGGGAAAGAGTGAGGCTAACGGAGCCGTCTTGCTGAAGGCCACGCCGTTAATGAGGTAATACAGCGGAATGTAGTTCACCGCCGGCGGATAGCAGGTATGTGCTCCGCCACCGCAGCCGCCCAAGGTTACCGTCGCTGTGGCTGTAGCACCTGAACCAGTTGTATCTCCAGTCGCAGGTGCGATGGTGACTACGGTTGGCGTGGGACAAGTAGGGCTGGCGACGGTGCAGGCAGCATACCCATCTCCAGCATTCGTAACGGTAATCGCAGTAACCATTCCTCCAGATATCGTCGCAACGGCGGTGGCATTTGAGCCGCTACCTGAGATCGTGACTACTGGAGGCGCCGTGTAGAGGGTGCCTGCAGCGTTCACAGCGATCGCAGTCACGGGCCCGGCGGCAACTCCGGGCGAACGAGTCCAGGCCGCGGTCTCGCTGAAACCCACGGTATGCACCGCAGCTGAAACCGAACTATTTTGGACTGGGTCAATTTCACTGAACAACAAATCAACGTCCGCGTTGTAAGCCACACCCGTATAAGCCGTCCCGGTCGTGCAGCCAGACGTTGTATCTGTCGGCGAGCAGGTCACAACCAACATGCCATATAAGCCCATCGGCCCTTGAATGGATGGGTGAGTGCCGGACTCTAACAGGTAAGTGCCCGGGCGAGGAGTGGTCCAGCTGAGGCTGGTCGTGGCTCCGCCCGCAACTTCCGTAGAAAACGACTGTACGCGCCCGCCCTGAACCGGGGACGTCCCTGAAGTCGTAGGGTCGACGATTGGCCATGTCACCGCCCCCTGAGATTTCGTGTGATCGGGAGATGCCGTAGTCGTCCGCTGGCTAACATCACCCAAACCGCCGCCGAGCTGGCCAACGATCAGCAGCGAGGTCGGAATGTTGTTCGGTGTTGCACCAAACGACAGGTGGTTGGTCAGGTTGATCTGCAGGCTTTGCCCGGTGGGCACCGTGATTACAATCGGCGACCAACCGGTCGCGCCGGGATTCAGGTTGCGGCAGGTAGCCGTCGAGCCAGCCGGCTGCGTGGCATCGCACGAATAGCCCCACATCGGGACCTGCGAGCCGTCCGGCAAAGCGAGAATGGACGGTCCTGCGGTGATATTGACCGCCTGCGCGGGAGTCAGCCTGGCTCCGAGGAGGAGAACAGTTGTTACGAGTACCGCAATCTTCATAGTAGCTTTAAGGTTCTGGAATCGCATTGCTCTCTCCTCTGAATTAGTTGGACTCATCAATGACAAACTCCCGGGAATCAACCAGCATCATCATCAGCATGCCGCCCGGGAAAATGTTGTTTGTGGTGATTTCGCGCTCGTTGTGCGAGTGCCACATGAAAGCCCATCCGGCTTCTGAGCCTGGATCGTTTGCGATCGTGCCGGAGGGAGGCACGTCGACCGCTTGGCTGTTTCCGCGCGAGGCAGCGTCAGGACCGAGATATGGACTGCCGCTGTACCAAGCTCCCATGGCAAAGATGTTGGGATCCGGCAAAGTCACCGGGCCGCCGCTGGCAACACTGCCAAACGGGGCCTTTTCTACTGGTTTGTTGTGGTCCTGGCACCACTCGAAGTAGTTGATTGCGGCGGTGTTCGACGTGTTGTAGCCGTTCCCATCTGGAGTACAGGTCGCAGAAGGAGTGGCTGTCGGGCTGTGACCGAATGGATCCCAGTTCAGTCCCTTGCCGCTCCAGTAAAAAATGCCGTCCATGGCCAAGCCGGGAGTAGTTGTAGTGGTGAAAAACAGCGGCCCAGCGAGGCTATTCGGATCGTTCTGGCTCAGAATCAGGTTCCCATCACGCGCGAGGACGCGCACGTGATTGCCGTGCTCGTGGAACGGATGCTGCCAACGTCCCTGGCCGATAATCCGCAGCAGCACCAACTCTCCGGGATGCATGTGCGGGTTGCCGTTGTACGGCTGGTGAGGGTACTGGGTAGCGTAGTTCGGATCCATGTCGTCAGGCATGGACCGGCCATTGATCATGAAATAGGCTGGATGATACGGCTCCGTCGCCACCTGGAGATTGCATCCGACCGATCCAGCCGTGCAATTGGCCAGCGCCAGAACCTGAGCCTGTGCCTGATGATGGATGTTTGGATCCATCTCGGAAAACTGGAACAAGTATTCGCGGTCGTAGCAGGTCTTTGCGTGATCATAGGCGGCGGCCGCCAGGCGGAAGTCGGACTCACCCCAGGACGCTTGTGCCGCCGCGTTCCCTCCAGGATTCGTGGCGGGAAGCCCTGCCGTGCAGGCTCCAGGTACGGCGGAGGGGAGCACAATGATCGCTCCGTAGAGTCCCATCTCCACCTGCAAGTCGCCTTGCGTGCCGCTGTAGTAGGCGCGTGTGCCGGGGGACGACGCCGTGAATGTGTAGGTGACCGACCCACCCGGCGCCGCTTCCTGGGTTAGCAGACCAGGCACACCGCCAGTCGCAGTCACGTTGAAGCCAGGAAACAAGATTGACGTGTTGCCGGCGGCCGTAGGAAGACCATTGGTCAGGGTCACCGTAACGGCCTGTCCTTCCGTGACGATCAGTGTTGGGCCGGGAACCTGCATCGTGTTGCAGAAGCCGGTAGTGATGGCTGAAGGAGCGTAGCCTGACGGATTCCCGTTGCAGCCGTATCCCCAAGAGTAGACCCCCTGGCCGTCCGGCTGAGTCAAGTAGGCCGCCTGCGCCGTCAGGTTGAAAGTCGCGGGACCAGAGCTAGCGCCACCCGTGATGCCGGGGACCGCCGCGTATGTGGCAACCGGAAACAGTATGGTCACCGCCACCAGCGCCGCCATAAGAAGCTGTGCCTGCAAAATCGATTTCTTCATGTTCGTTGTCCTCATGGCTGCGCTCCTAGTTGATCCGAACTTCGGTCATGAGTCCGCCGAAGTTCTCTGCATCGTTGGAAAGGTGATCAAGATTGGGCGTGTAAAGATAGAACACACTGCCCGACGGATATTTCGCGGTATCGCTGGCATCGAGAATGACGTCGAGGGACTCTCCGCCAGCCAGCGTGATCGAATTGGTGGTGTAGTAGAGGTTGTTCCCGGCTTGGTCGCGAAGCAGTTTCGCGTTGTAACCGATGACTTGCATCGGAATGCCAAGCGAAGCTAGCGTCTGATATTCGGTCACGTCCAGATCGGAAATGCGCAACAGAGCCCGCTTGCCAACGGGGATGTTGATGATCGCAGGCAGCGGCTGCGAGAAGTGCATGCTGCCATCGGTCGTCTGAGTGGCCATCGGACCGGCCATCACGGTGTCGGGATAGCTCCTGCCGTTGAGCAGGAAGTACTTATCCTTCATGTCAGCGAAGGCTTCGGGGTTAAACGTCATGCCGACAAAGTGGAAGTTCGGATCGAAGCCGTGAATCTGCAGCGGGTATTCCACGTCATAGGCAGTCGAGCCATCGCCATCGTTGTAGGCATACTTCACACCCGTGACAGCTACGGTCGCTGCGGATTGACCGGGGAGTATGCCGAGATCGGTCGGCGGAGGATTGCTGCAGAGGATATCTGTCGCAGAATTGCAGGCAGTCCGTAGATCACTCTGCTGCGTCTGCAGGGCAGAAAATAGACTCGTACCCGCAGGAACCCGATTCTGCCGCGGGCGCACATAGAGCTGGCCCACCATGCCCATCTGCAGGTGCTCGGGCGGAGTGATGTGGCAATGCCAGAAGTAAGTGCCGGCATCGGGAGCCAAGTAGTAATAGGTAAAGCTGCCGCCGATGTTGATCGCGACGGACGCGTCCGGCACACCATCATAAAAGGACGAGGCGTTCGGATACCCGTGGAAGTGGACAGTATGCTGTTCAAACAAGTCGGGCCGCATGATCATCCCGACGTTGGTGAGCGTGAGGAAGAACTCGTCGTCCTCGTCAATGGCCATCAGGGGAGCGGGGATGTTGCCGTTCATTACGCCAACGTCCATGATTGGGCGGGAATCGACGTGGCCAGTGAGGCAGGCCGCAGGAAAACCAAGGATAGGATCCGGAACGGTACATTGGTTTGCCGCTGGGCCGATGGTAACGGTCGGCGCGGTTACATACCCATTGCCGGTGAAATTCACGTTAACCGCTACGACTTGACCGTTGGCGACAGTCGCTGTTCCAAGAGCCGTTTGCCCTCCTGCAGGAGCAGGACTGAAAGTCACGGTTGGCGGACCGGTGTAGCCGCTGCCGCCGTTCGTGACGGTGACGTCAAGCACGATGCCCCCGCCAACGGTCGCGGTCGCCGTGGCACCCCCATCCTTGCCGACCGACACGTCTGGGTCGCCCGTCAGGCCAACGGCACCGTTATAGTCAAAATGGAGCGGCGGGATCGGCGGCCACGTGTTCGGCCCGCTTCCGGCACCGACGGCGGTCGCGGGATCACCAGGGAGAAACGCTCCCGGATAAACCGTGTTGAACACACTGGGGAACTCCGTTCCGGGTTGACCGTTGGTGATATCCGCCAAGCCGGAGAGCGGTCCGAACGAGAACATGTACGTCTGCGTGCCGTCCCCCATCGTGGCGAAGCCATCACCACCCGCAATCTGCTGGCACTTGATCGCGCCATTCACGTTCGCTGTCGGCGTCACGTATCCGCCGGGGCCGGTCGCAAATGTTGTCGCAGCGGTGTACGCAGGCTCGGAGTTGTTGTTAGCCGCTGTTGGATGGGTGATGGTGCTGGTGGGACACTGGACCTGAAACGACTGAGCATTCACGACCAGCGGCGTCAAACAGCACAGCAGTGCGAACAAGACAGCTTGGTGCAACTTTTTCATAATGCCCTCGCGTGTTTGCACGTGATTCGAAGCTTCTCAGCCGGAATTTAGCCGGCGCAGGTGGGGAGATTAAGGGCGCAAAGCAACTGTCTTTTTGATTGCTAACAAAGAAGCGTGACGAAATTGCGGTAATTCAAAAGATTTTACAGTTTTTACAGTAGCCGACGAATGCGGAGAATATGTAAACAGACATCACATACGTGGTCGCCGCATTGAGCAGATTGTCCTTGCAACGCCAGCGATTTTCTAGCCCAGATAAGAACATCACGGACACGCCATGCCTCGCTCGTCGGCCGAATCTTAAGACTCGGGGATGAGCGATGAGATTACAGTCAAAAAAAAGATCAGTTTGCCGCAATCTCGTGTTTTGGGACGGATCTGGTGCGGGAAAACTAGCTGCGGTTCTGTCCTACAAATTTGTAGCCGGTGCCTGACACCGTGACGATCAGTTCGGGGCGCTTCGGATTTTCTTCCAACTTTTGTCGCAGGCTTGCAACATGAGCATCAACGGTTCGCGTGAGAGAATCCGCCACATAGCCCCACACTGCCTGCAGCAGTTCCTTCCGTGGAATCGTTGCTCCTGGACGTTCCAGGAAGTAGCGGAGAAGCTGAAATTCGCGACTCGTAACATAGATCGGTTTTCCCGCCCGCGTAACTTTGGATCGCTTCACATCGACAACAATCGACCCAAATTCGTGGACTGCTTGGCCCGTTTTTATCGGTACGCGGCGCAACAAAACTTCAATCCGCGCGACGAGTTCAGCGGCCTCAAACGGCTTGGTCACATAATCGTCCGCACCAAGCTTTAATCCCACCACCTTATCCGTGGTTTGGTCGCGAGCGGTCAGTATCAGAATCGGAGTAGCCATTCCCGATTGGCGGATGTCGCGGCAGACATCCAATCCGCTTCGTGACGGTAGCATAAGATCGAGAATGATTAAGTCAAAGGGCAGGTTGGCGGCCTTTTCAACTGCTTCGAGTCCATCGACGGCGGTGTCAACCACGTAACCCTCTCCGCGAAGCCGGTCGCCCAGGGTCGCCCTTAATGCTGCTTCATCTTCTACCAGAAGGATGCTCTCAAACATGTTTCATTGTCCTGTCGTTTCTTGCAATCTTGACTCATTGATGACTTCCTGCACGCTCGCGGCGGGCAGGTGCAAGGTGAAGGTACTTCCCACACCAAGTTCGCTGATTACGGAAATTCTTCCTCCCAGGGCTTCCGCAATGCGCTTTGCCAATGCTAGCCCCAAACCCGTCCCATGAATCTGAGCATCTACAACCTTGGGGCTGCGGTAGAACGGTTCAAAAATACGTTGCAATTCTGAAGCGGTGATACCCTCCCCATGATCCTGAACACCAAACCTGATTTCTCTAGCCTGACCCTCTAGCTCATGACACGTGGCCGACAGGCCGATCCAGCGCTCCTCTCCACCGTACTTGAGGGCATTGGCAGTCAGGTTCCGCAAACAGGCACACACCGCCGACAAATCGCCCAAAACGGGCGGCAGTCCCGGTTCGATACGCTCCTCGAGTGTGCCTCCGTCTTCTTCGATTTCCTCTGTCACATTTTTCTTAACGGCGGCAACGATGTCAGATACCGCGAGAGGGACGACGGAATACCTGGTTTTCCCGGCTCGTGTAGATGCAAACAGCAAGATTCGGTCTACCAGATCGATCAGTCGACGTGTTTGGCTGGTTAGAATCGAACCATAGAACTTCAGATTGTTCCTTCCTTCCACGTATCCATCCTTGATGTTCTCGCTGGCCGAAAAAATGGCAGCCAACGGAGTGCGCAATTCGTGCGAAACCGACGCCACGAACTCCATTTGCACTTTCGCGAGCTTTTGTGCCCGGTGACTCGAAAAAACCAGGAGACCTATATTCACCGCCAGGAGTGACAGCACAACGCCGCCGATTATGAGATTTCGATATAAGACGCTCTTGGCGATTTTTCCTACAGGTCCTGTCCGGTGTCTGAGGATCAATACCCATGGTTTGTCGTGCGATGCATATCGGAAGACGGGAAACCAGACCGGCCCGGCGAAGCTGCGCCAATCCTGGTCCGATGAATTCGGGCTGTGTTTCACCGCCTCCCAGAACTCGGGCTTAACATTGTTAGAGGACGAGCCAAAGATGTTCATGATTGAGTCGAAGCTGCCAACGTCTTCGACCCTCAGCGTCGAATCGGAGGAATAAATGATTCTTGGCTTACTGTCGGCTGCCACAACCGCGAGCTTATATTCGAGGCCGTCTGGCCCAGCGAAATGCCGGCTCGCCAACTCAGGAAGGATCCTGTCCTGGATCACGCGGAGGTTCAGAATGACCACAAGCCAATCCACCGCTGTGCGATCGATAGGAGTCTGAGAGTTGAACGGATTGGCGTGGTGGACCACGGGATGAACAAGTGCAGGAATTCCTTCGTCAAGCTGCCAGCCGGCGAGCGCATCGGTGCGCGAGCCGGGAGTTCGCACTTGATTGCTTCTCGGCCCGCTCTCGTTTTCCGACAAAGTTCCGTATTCCCAAGCCCGCTTCGCCACACTGAGATTGGAGGAATTCGCCTTTAGTCGAGTCAATAGCGTTTCCAGCTCCTGGGGCACGCTTACACTGTCGAGGGTCTTTGCGTTTGGATCGAGCCGTAGAAGGTCCGGCTTTCCCGGCGCGCTGGTTTGCCAATCGTAAATCTCCCGAACCAGGTCTGGATGTGGATAAGCACCCTCAACAACTTCGTTGTTTATCCCATCCCCATTCCATTCGGCGTACCGTTGAAGGTAATCATTCCAAGCATCATGCGCGCCGGAATCTGGTCCGACCTGTAAGGCGACGCAGACCGCCGACAACTCGTCGTAAAGGTCCCGTTGCCACCTCGTCATCAGAGACTGCAGGTTGCTGCCCATGCGCACTTCCGTCGCGGCACTTAGCTGTGTGGCCCACTTGTATTGCAGAATTGCAACGATCACCCACAGCAGTGCCATGCCAGTCAAAACAGTAATGCGAAATATTGACGACAGCCGGACGCCAACTCTTTCCGTTGTTTTGCTCTTAACGCTGGGAGAAGATCGCATCAGAATCCATATCCGGTCGGTAGGTCTGCTTTGCTTTCAGAATCATGACACATCTAAAGAGATATTGAGAAGCTGCCTTCACAAATATAGTCTAGTAGTCAAGTACTCGGAACGACCCGAGATCTTGAAACTGGCTTGTTTCCCTGGAGGAATTGGTGGGGATCGGTGTCTTACTGCCTCTGTGGCAAGTCCGGCTCTTTCTGAACTACTGCTCGCCCCGCAGCTTCTTCAGTCGCTCCTTGGCATTCTCGTTCTTTGGATCCAACTCGAGCGACTTCTGGTAATTCTCAATCGCCAGCTCCTTCTTCCCTGCCGCCGCGTACGCTTCACCCAAACTGTCCCACACGTTCGCCGACTCCGGATACTCCTGCACATTCCTCTGAAACAGCCGGATCGCCTCATCGGTCTTGCCGTCGCGTAAGAAGTCGTATCCCACCCCGTTCAGCACAAACTCCGGCGGAGGTTGCTTCGTACCGCCCGCACTCTTAAGCTCGTCGCATCTCTCGAGCACCGCATCCGCCCCGCCCACTTTCGCCGTCAACAGGAAGTCTTGATACGGGCCCCGCTTCGCGATGTATTTCCAGCCGTACTCTTTCGCGATGCCGCGCAGCAGTTCGCTCTCGACCAGGATTCCGTTATCCGAATTGGCCATGATCGCCGCGCCCTGCCCGGTGTCCGCGTTCATGACCAGCAACGCCTGAAACCCTTCATCGGCGCCGTCGTGCCCAAATTCCCCAGGCCGATCCTTCGAAACGAAAAAGCCCAGCCCAGCCTGCTCCCGCACCGGTGTCAACATTTCCTGGGTCGTCCGTCGCGAAAGCACCTTGTTCGATTTCCCCTGCTGCGACAGCGCAATCTCAATCGCGAATTTCGCCAGGTCCGTCGGAGTCGTCCACAGCCCCGCCGCGGCCATCTCCGGGTACACATGCCACTTCCCATGCACAGCTTTGCCGTCGCGATAAGTTCCCGTCGCCGTCCGCGTCGCCCAGGACCCGGGCAACGGTTGTTGGTAGCTGCTGTCGCTCATCCCGATCTTGTCCAGCACGGTCTCTTTCATCAGCGCGGGAAACGGCATGGCGGTCACGTCCATCATCACCTGCTGCTCGATCGTCACTCCGCCGCCCGAGTACCGCTCCTTCGTTCCCGGCACAAAATTCACGCGAATGGGCGCCGTGTTTGCCGGCTTCTCGCCGTTGAAAACCTCGACCAGCGTCGGCAACTTGTCCTCTACGTCGTAGCCGGGAAAACCATGCACCGTCAGCCCGGCCGTATGGCTCGCCAGCCGCCGCAGCGTCACCTTCTGCTCTTTGGTGAACTCATTCTCCGGTAGTTTCCACGTCTTCAGCTTGGCATTCACGTCCTCGTCCAGCGACAACTTCCCCTCCTGTACCAGCGCCAGCATCCCCGTCGCCGCCACAGGCTTGCTGATTGAGCCTGCTTGAAACAGCGTCCTGGTCGTCACCGGAGCCGTTCCGCCCAACTCCGTCGTTCCGTACGCCTTCGCCCACGCGATGTTGTACTGCTCAATTACCGCTACCGACAACCCTGGGTCATTGCACAACTTCATCAGCCCCGCCAGGTCCAATGCCACCGGCGTTTTGTTTTTTCCTAAGTTAATCGGCTCAATCCCCTTCTTAACCCGCTCGATCCGCTCTTCGACGTTCTCGCTCGTGCCCTTCGCCCGGGGCTTCTTGCCGTTCTGCCCCCGCCCCGCGAGGGCCATCACCAACGCCACTCCGATCACGTAAGGCAATACACCGAATCTGTTCTTCATGTCGCCTCCCGGGAACTCTCCGTAACCTTTCTCTCGTCGAACTGCATTCACCGCGCCCCCACCGTACAGACGGTTCCCAGAATAATTTAGTTCCGTCCGCTCCCAGCGGCAGTTCTTCTATGCTCTTCGTACACTGCGTGTGCTCTGCCGCTGAAAATCTCCGCAACTCTTTTGTTTTCACTGCGATTCGTGGCCCGTGTCGGAAAGCCTCATCGTGCTTATGAGAGCGCCCGAAGCCGCCCCGCTTTCCAAGTGTCGTCCGCACCACGCCCGGCACCGCTTCTACAACCGACCCGGGCCTATTATATGTAAAACGTGGGTACACCTCTGGTCTGCCGAGACAAGCTCGAAACAGCTGACGCCCAATGAGAGGAGATACGACCTTGAGAGTGCCCCTGAACAAAACACTACTTCGAGGTGCCCTGGCGCTCGGCACACTGCTCGCTAGTAAGCAGACGAGCACCTACGAGGAGGATTATCGCCCTCAAGTGCACTTCTCTCCACGCAAACACTGGACAAACGATCCGAACGGCCTCGTCTATTTCCACAGGGAATATCACCTGTTCTACCAGTTCAATCCTTTTGGCAATGAATGGGGGCACATGAGTTGGGGCCATGCGGTCAGCACGGACCTGCTGCATTGGACTGAGCTTCAAGTTGCGATTCCCGAAGAAAACGGCGAAATGGCCTTCACAGGAAGCGTTGTTGTGGACCGTGACAACACGAGCGGTTTCTGCGCGCCCAAGCAAGACTGCCTGGTAGCCATTTACACCGGCTATCACGATAGCCCTGAGGGCGCACGGCAGACGCAGAACCTCGCCTATAGTGTCGACGACGGACGCACCTGGACTCGTTATGCCGGGAATCCAGTGATCGATCTGCACTTGGCTGATTTCCGCGACCCAAGCGTATCTTGGGACGAAAAGCAAAACCATTGGTTGATGGCGGTTTCCTTACCCACACAGCACAAAGTTCGTTTCTACTCCTCAGCCAACCTGAAGCAGTGGACACAACTGAGTGACTTCGGACCCGCTGGTGATGTCCAGGGAGCCTGGGAATGTCCGGACCTCCTGCGCATCCCTGCCGACCGTGGAAAGGAAAATATGTGGGCGCTAAAAATAGGCCTCAACCCTGGCTCTCCGCAGGGGGGATCGGGTGAACAATACTTCCTGGGTGAGTTCGACGGAACACGGTTTGTTGCTTCTGCCGAACCCGGTTCGCACGGATGGACGAACTACGGAAAGGATGACTACTGTGCGATCAGTTTTAACGCGTTGCCGCGGAATGAAAAGCCAGTCCTGATAGGCTGGATGAACAACTGGCAATACGCGGCAAAACTTCCGACATCTCCATGGCGCGGACAAATGAGCATTCCACGAAGGCTCTGTTTCGTTCGTGATCAGTCTGGATTTGCCCTCAAGCAAGAACCCGTCATCGCCCTTATCCGTGCGGGCGAAACTGACGTTTCGGCGCCTCCCGGTGGCCATCGAGAGAGCCACGTTCTCGAGACACCTTTTGAGTTGGATCTGCAGTTTCGCAGCAGTCCGAATCAAGTTTTCGGCGTTCGGCTTCTCAGTGACGAGCGCCACTGGACGGAGATCGGTTTTGATCAACCAAAGGGCCAGTTTTACATGGATCGCACAAAGTCAGGCGCCACGGTATCGCAGGACTTCCCGGCAAGCACTACGGCTCCGCTGGTTGCGAGGCGCGCGTTCGACCTCAAACTCATTGTCGATCGCTGCTCGATAGAGGCTTACGCGCAGAATGGCACAATCGCTATGAGCAACCTGGTTTTTCCGCCTTCGCAAAACAACAAAATTGCATTTTTCAGTTCCAGCGGAAAGCCAGTTCCGGTAACCGGCAAGATCTGGCAACTCCGGCCGATCTGGAAGTGAGCCGCGTTTATTCGAGGCTTTGTCTAATTCGATGTGTCGGTTCGATTCTACGTTACCGAGAATCGAGCACCTTACTAGCCGTCCGATCGTTGTATCCGCTTGCCGCACCTGGTCGATAAGTGCTCTTTTGGCCAGAACTGATTGACCCTCCTGAGGGCCCCACACCTCATTTACAATCTCTCAATGCGAAGTGTCATACTTGGCCTGGGCATAAGCTTAGACGGTTATATCGCGCGACGCGATGGTGGCGTCGACTTTTTGTTTATACCCAAAGATTACTCGATGGCCGATTTCTTCTCTTCAATCGATACCGCCATAATGGGCCGCAAGACCTACGACAAATCACGCGAAATGGGCGGCGGTTCGTACGGCCCGTCACTAAAAACCTACGTGTTTTCCCGTACGCTGCCACCGGGCGAACGGGAGGGATTAACCTTTGTCAACCAGGATCTTTATAGTTTCGTCCACGAACTTCGCAAGCATCCCGGCAAAGACATGTGGCTAATGGGAGGAGGCGAGCTCGCACGCGATTCTCTCAAGGAAGACTTGTTGGACAAATTGTATCTGGGGATCGTCCCGGTTTTGCTGGGTGAGGATATTCCCCTCTTTCCTCCTGGGTTTCCGCAACGCAATTTCTCACTCCGCGAAAACAAGACGTTCTCGAGGGGACTGATCACGCTCAAGTACAAGCGTCTTCGCTCCAAGTCAAAACGAAAACCCTGAGACCCGCGAGCCATCGAATGACTACCCACGTTCCCAATTAGCCGCTCTCGCCGCGCCCGGGATATTATTTGCCGTGCTGGCATTTAGGGCCCGCCGCTGATGACCTCGGACCGGAAGTGGCAACGCCATGGCTCGACTGTTACTATTAGCCGTCGCGCCGCTCTAGATTTGCGGATATAGGAACCCAGCTTAAACGCATCAAATATGGCAAGCGACTCCAACGCTCCTCGTCAGTCAACGGCTGATGATTCTGCTGGCAGCAGCGCGTCTCTTTCCTCGTCGACACCGCCATGGAGACCAAAAGCAAATCCCTGGCTAATCGCCGTGGTGGTAGCCATGGCGGCATTCATGGAGGTGCTCGATACCAGCATTGCTAATGTGGCGCTCCCCTACATGGCCGGCAACCTTGGCGCCAGCAATGACGAAAGCACCTGGATTCTGACCTCTTA
>Ga0126378_10001428_pt1 | contig 17774 bp, 11 predicted proteins | sample PanSoiMetPlot_23_FD_92587 | JGI IMG/M metagenome (GOLD analysis project Ga0126378, IMG submission 92587) | Tropical forest soil microbial communities from Panama - MetaG Plot_23 | ecosystem: Environmental > Terrestrial > Soil > Tropical forest > Bulk soil | place: Panama | collected 2016-02-17
CACCAAGGACGGTTGGCCGGCGCGATCGTACACGGCCAACAGTTTGATCTCGAGCTATCACTAGCACGCGGGGACAAGGACTTGAGTATGCGAATGCTTAGATCGCAACGTGGTTTCAGCTTGCTGGAATTGCTGGTGGCTTCCTCCATCGGTGTGGGCGTGGTTCTCGTTATGACCAGCCTCTTCAAGACTGGCATGGATGCCACCACGCGCGTGAGTCAGCGCGCTGAAACCCAGCAGAACATGCGCGCCGCCGTCGAACTGATCACGAAAGACATCAGCCTTGCGGGCGCCGGCCTGCCCGCTGGCGGTTTGCAGCTCACCACCGCGGGTCTATCGAAATTCGGATGCAATCAGACTGGAACCTGCTACGTCACGAACGGAACTTATCCCAATAGCGGCGCCACGCCGAACTACATGTATGCTATCGAACCCGGCTTTGGCACCGGCGTGCAGAACGGTCTTGCTATCCCCGCTGCTCCGGGACTCGTCAACAGCAGCCTCACAGCCGTATATTGTGACTACAATTTCCCGCTCACCAACTTCAACTTCACGATAACCAGCACCACCACCACCAGCGTCGCTGTCATCAACGGTGCTATCCAGCCCAACAACATTCTCGCTCCCGGAGGACTGCAGGTCGGCGATCTCCTCCTTTTCACCGTTACGATTGCAGGCGACAGTAAGACTGTAAACGGCAACAGCTCGATCCAGACGGCTGCCGTGGTCGCCGAGGTCACGGGGATTCCCAACAATACATCCGTCCAGTTCAGCACTGCGGACGCATTGAATTTCAACCACACCAGCGGGTCCAACAACCTCGCTGCGGTCTCGGCCGCGATTGCGGCTGCTCCGGCCAATTCGAATCCAACGACGAGCGTCTGCCGTCTTCAGGTCGTCTCTTACTTTCTTCAGATTCCGCCGGCGGGCGGCACCGTCCAGACCCCTCGGCTGATGCGTCAGGTGAATGGACTCGATGCCATTCCAGTTGCTGACAACATCATCAATCTGCAGTTCACCTACGACATTATTTCCGTGGGTACAGGAACGCTTGTCGCCAACCAGCAGGATCCGATCGGTGCCGGGCAATCCCCGAATCTAATCAAGAAGGTCAACGTCTGGGTCATGGGCGCCAGTCCCGTGACCGGCGGCAACAAGTCACAGAACATGTATCTGGCCACCTCTGTCGCCACCCGCGATATGAGCTTCTGCAATTCGTACAGTGCCACGGCATCCTGTCAGTGAGCCGTCGCGGAATGAAGGAGAACCATGGGAATGAGCCACAATAATTCACGAGGTTTCACTCTGATTGCAGCCTTGTTGCTGACCGTTTTGCTGTCGGGAGTGGCCGTAGGGCTGCTCTACATGGTTAGCAACGAAGCCCGCATGGGCGGCAACGACCTCGAGGGAAACCTGGCTTACTACGGTGCCGAGGCAGGCATTGAGAACCTCACTTCACAACTGTCTCAGCTCTACCAGCAGTCCCAGTCTCCCAATGCCGCATCTCTGAACGCGTTGGTGAGTCCGGCTAATTATCCGACCACCGTCCCGGGCGCGAACCTCAGCAACCTCAACTACGTTGAAACCATCACTTGGCCCACAACAAAACCGGACGGCACTGCCTGTCCCAATGCCCCCGACCCCTGCGGCGCCTGGGACATCGTTGGTTCGGGTCCTGATCAGGGCATGGTCGCAACATTGATTCCCTTCACGCTGCAGGTCACGGCGACCCGCCAAGCCAGCAGCGGACAGGCTTCCGCACAATCCATCGCCGCAACCACCGGCGCGTCCGTGAACTTAACGCGTACCGTCGAAGTCGCTCTGCTCCCCGCATTTGAATTCGGTATCTTCTGTGACGGCGACTGCGACTATTTCGCCGGTCCTCCCTTCAACTTCGGCGGCCGCGTGCACACCAACGGCAACTTGTTCCTGGCCGCCAATTCCGGCCCGCTCACTTTTACTGACAAAATTGCCGCTGTGGGACAAGTCATCACCGACCGCCTCGAAAACGGCAACATCACCGCCCCTGGAAACTACGGCGGCAGCGTTTACATTCCCACGGCTGGCAGCGGCTGCCCGGCAGCCCCCGCGTCTGGACCGGGTGCCGGTCCCTGCAGTGATCTGATTGCGAATAACGGCGGAAGTTGGATCGGAGGCTTTCCCACCATTGCTGGTGCTCCGAGTGGCACCTGGTACAACACCTCCGTCGGCACCTTCCACAACTTCATCGTGAACGGACTCACTGGAGCATCAAAGCTGCAATTGCCCTTTGTGAATTCGGCCACCAATGTGGGCGCCATCGACATCATCCGTCGGCCGCAGGCCGGCGACACCGCCATGCTCGCCAATTCGCGTCTCTATACTCAGGCTGAGATCCGCATTCTGTTGGCGGATAACATCAACGACCTGCATCCAGAGCGGAATGGCGGCGCTCAAATCGATGCCAACGATGTACGAATTGGTCCCGCCGCGGAAAACGGTGCCGCAGTTGAGAATGCCACTGCCCTGATGTTCTATGGTCAGGCTACCAAAGCCACTGGAAATTGGATCACGGCGCCTGTCCTGTGCAATGCCGCTGATGCACAGTGGCCGCTGTTCGGCGAAGTAACGCAACCCGCTGTCGGCGGCAACCCATGCGTCGGCACCTGGCTCCGCGTCGAATACCTTAATACTGCCGGTGCCTGGGTAGGTGTGACCCAGGAATGGCTCGGCTATGGATTTGGGCGTCAATACAACTATCCGCCCACGGGTCCTTCCGGGGTCGCGGCCGTATGTCCGTTGGCAGGTAATCCGGCCGGGCAGTGTTCCAATCCGATCAGTTCGGCAATCCTGATCCTGCAACAACTACAAAGCGGAAAAACGGTTGCCAATGCCATCGGAGCCGCCGCTTTGTCCAATGTCTGGCTGCCCATCAATTTCTACGACGCGCGCGAAGGCGAGTCGCGCGACGCACGCAATGGCGGAACCGCTGCCTCCTGCAGTCCCAACGGCGTCATGAACGTCGTCGAACTCGATGTCGGCAACCTGTGGCTCTGGTTGCAGGGAAAAGCGCCTTATGCCGCAGGTACAGGAAAGAACGTTAACTTCACGAAAGACAACGGCTACATCCTCTATTTCTCTGACCGCCGTGGTATGGTCCCAGATCCCAGCACGACAGGGAACGGACTATACAACCGCATAACCGGCATGTCAGGGCTGGAAGACGTCGTCACCAGCGCGTCTCAATGGGGCGTTCCCAACAACGCCATGGAACCGATCACCTACTACAACGGCACCAAGGGGACTGGACGATACTCGCCCGAGGACACTAACGCCGACGGCTTCCTCGACGTCTTCGGTGCAAAATATCTGCGCAACGGATTCAATCTCGGCGCCGGCAATGACCCCGACATGACGCAGGCCTACTACATTCCTGGCACAACGGCCGGTATTGCGAACTGCTCGACCACCGCCCAGTGGAACATGGTCACCGGTCCGCGCCACGGTCTGCGCCTCGTCGACGGCGGTATGGATGGCCTGGGTAATAGCTATCTACCGCATGCCATTCCTCCGGCTACCGGTTACGGCTTCACGGTAGCTTCGGAAGAACCGGTCTACGTCTATGGCGACTACAACAGCGGTTCGGCAGATCCATTCTTCCCGAGCAGCGGGGCGAATGCCGCAACACCACATTCAGCAGCGGCAATCATTGCAGACTCTGTGACTCTGCTCTCGAATGCCCCGATCAATACCGGCGCCTTCCCCAATGTTGGCTGGACGGATCTCGAAAGCCTTCAATCGCCTTCTTGTGTGGCTGTTAGCGCGAGCTGCCCGATCGGCCGCAACGGTAACACGAGCTACTATCGCATGGCGATCGCCGCCGGTAAGAGTATCCCCTTCCCTCAACCCGGCTGGGCGGGAGTGCCAGCAGACTTCGGTACAGATGGCGGAATGCACAACTTCCTGCGCTATCTGGAGAACCGTGGCTATAACGGCGCGACAGTAAACTACGCGGGATCGATGATCAGCATGTACTACTCGCAATACAACACCGGCATTTTCAAGTGTTGCAATGCGGTGTACGGCGCTCCCAAACGTAACTACTTCTTCGACACCCAGTTCCTGAATCCGGCGAACCTGCCTCCCGGCACGCCCATGTTCCAGGACGTAGTCAGCCTGAGCTACCACCAGAACTTCACTCCGCAGTAACGGCAAGTTGAACCAAGGTGTCCCGGTCTTTCCCCGCAAGGGAGAACAAGGCCGGGACATTTTTTTGTTGTGCAGCTGCGGACGCATTCGTCCGCCCACCTGAGTAAACAGAGTCTTTCGGCCCACCAAGAAAGGTGGAACCGGGTGCCCCACTTCTGGCCGAATTTTGCCAGAAGTGGGGATTTTCGAAGGAGGGACGAAGGACGTGACACAGCCCAAGCCTCACCCACCGCCGGTTCTCGAATTCAGAGGCGGCCCAATCCCAGTAGTACTTTCCTACTATCCTCGGGCAGCCGACCAATTCATTAAAATTCCTTCTCGTCGAGTTCGTGGGAACTCGTCTCTCCAACATGACGCCATCCAACTCCAGCCCCCGCTTCCCGTGGATTGCCCTAACCGCCTTCGCCCTAGTCGGCGTTGCCGCCTTCTTTTTCCCTGCCTTCATAATCCGTCCATTCCGCTACCAGAATCCCCATGCACTCCTGTGGGCCATGGCAATCCGCGACCGCGCTCCGCTAATTTCTCTTCTGTGTGCAATCGTCTCCTTCCTCCTCATCGCAGCACTATGGCGAGCCTCCAACATATGGAGGAGAGCCGGATTAGTAACCCTAGGCTTCCTGGTCACCTTCTCCGCGGTGATGTCCCGCATGAACCACTTCGAATGGATGTTCCATCCCGTAGACAGCGCCAAATTCGATTCAGAAGCCGCGAGCAAACTGGGCGCCGATGAAATGATCCTCGCCGTCCGCTACGGCCAAGACGCCCGCGCCTATCCCATCCGCGAGATGGCCTATCACCATATCCTCAACGATGTCGTCGATGGAGTGCCGATCGCCGTCACCTATTGAACGCTCTGTCACACGGGTCTGGTCTGGACCCGCACGGTAAACGGCCAGCCGCTGCATTTCTATCTCGCCGGCATCAACAACCAGAATTTCCTGATGCGCGACAAGGAAACCGGTACCTGGTGGCAGCAGATCAATGGCAAGGCCGTTTACGGCCCGTTGAGAGGGGCCTCGCTCGACCTTGTTCCCTACGACGAACTCACCTTCGCCCAATGGAAGTCGGAGGTCTCGGACGGCCAGGTCCTGGCTGAAGTACCGAAATACACCAAGAAATACGAAAGCAACTGGGAACCTGAAATCGCAAAGCTCCCCATCGTGATCAGCTTCCCCGGCACAGAACTGAAGTCGCGCGACATCGTCGTAGGCGTCGAACTGAATGGCGCCAGCCGCGCGTATCCCTGGGATACACTAGTCAAGCAATCCCCAGTCATGGATCAAATCGCGGGCACTCCCGTGCTAATAGCCGTCGCGCCTGACAAAAAGTCGTTTCGCGTTTTCGTCAGCAGAATCGATGGCAAGAGTGCGGAGTTCTTCCTGAAGGGCGAAACAGACCAACTAGCCGAGACCGCCAAAACGCAAACCCCCGACAAGCCCCATAACCTGACTCCGGTAAAAGCCAGCGCCGAACTCCGGCAGTCGGCCGCGGGTGATACTAGCTCCCGCCCCGTCGACTCAGCCCAGCCCTCAACCAAAGCCGACCCACCCGCTGATCCGTGGCTCCTGCTGGACACGAGCACGGCCAGCGAGTGGAATTTTCAGGGCTGCGCCGTATCGGGCCCGGCTCAAGGCAAATGTCTCGACCGAGTTCATGCCCTAAAGGATTATTGGTTCGACTGGCGTAACTATCATCCCGACACAACCATCTACAAACACTAACCCATTCACCAACATTTGACGTGACGCGTAACTCGGGAACTTCATCTACACTCTTCAAAGAACTATCTGGGGAGAAATCCTGTGTCCACGATCCGCGTTCTTTTCTGGGATGTCGGCGGCGTTCTGCTTACCAATGCCTGGGACCACACCCAGCGCACCCAGACGCTACAGCACTTTCAACTCGACGAAGCCGAGTTCCGTGACCGCCATGAGATGGTAGTTTCCTCGTTCGAGCGTGGCAAGATCACGCTCGACGAATACCTCGATCGCACAGTCTTCTATCGCTCGCGACCATTTGCGCGCGAAGTCTTCGTGCAATACATGCATTCCCTGTCGCAGCCCTATCCGGAAAATCTAAAGTTCGCGCAATCCCTCGCGGACTCGGGCAAGTACCTCATGGGCACCATCAACAACGAATCCCGCGAGCTTAATGCCTATCGAATGGAGAAATACGGACTCCGCAAAATCTTCCGCCTGTTCTTCAGCTCCTGTTTCGTCGGCCTGCGCAAGCCAGAAGCCGGCATCTATAGCCTCGCTCTAGATATCGCGCAAATTCCTCCGGAAGAATGCTGTTTCATCGACGACCGTTCCCTCAACCTCGAATGCGCCGCCAAGCTCGGCATGCACACCATCGAAATGGATTCCCTCGATCAGTTACGCGGCGACTTGTCGAAGCTGGGCGTCAGCCCCTAATATCTGCTGACGAAACGCAGCTCCTGCGCTTCATCCCTGTAGAGCCATTTTGTCGCTTTTCATTTCTTTACTGAGTTAGCGAATTCACGGTCAGATCCGAACATAGCTCCGCCACCACCCCGCAATATCCGTTCGAATTCATCAGCGACCCCCGTGGACAACAACCGAATGTTAGCGACGAGTCTTCACAATCACACACTAACGCGATGAGCGTGGTCCTGGGTGATTTCATGGCTCTTCAAAATCCAGCGCGTACACTTCCTGCGTTCCAGCATCGCGGAGCACTAGTGGGTCGTGTTTGGGTGAGAGTCCGAACCGGGCAGATTGCCCCAGATGGCGCGACGGGTATTCTTCAGGTGGCAAGTTGTTCCACCTTTTTGATCAGCAACGCGCATGCGATACACCGCCGGAACGGTGCTCACCCCGTTGTCGAAGTAAACGTATCTGCTGTCCGAGGACCCCGCGGGCGTTCCTGCTCCTGAGGCCGGAGCGAACTCTTGCCACGTTTGCGATGAAAAATCGTAGATTCTCAGTTTCTTGACGTCTTCCGTCACTGTGGCAACATAGCGGCCGTCCGGAGATACCTCGGGATAGGCCAGTGTCTTGGACCCTCGCAGTTCATGGACCTGCCCCGTTTCGAATCGATCGTCATCAGCGTCTGCCCGTCGGGTAAAGGGCGCCGGACCTGTTTTGCTTGATCCGCGATGAGCTTCGCCAAGCCGAAATCCAGAATCTCGGCGTGGCCGCGAGCGAAGGCTGCGGATCAAGGAGGACACTCTCCATTCGACACGTACCCGACACCGAGCCGGACTTGCGCGTGTGCCACGGGTGGCAGGTGTGGGGACAAGCGGTACGCTTGGCCGTTATTCATCCCCGATAAGGGCCGCATGCGCTAAGGAGCGCTCGTTCGGAACTGTGCGAGGGGGCGACCAGCGATGGTCGTCCCTACCGCGACCTCATTTACTCGACACAGGAACTTGAACGCAAACGCCTTCCACGAGAAGTCCAACGCCCACTCGTATGCAGCAGGGGACACGAGAAATGTGCTAACGCTCCTCAAATACATACTCGTGCTGCGCATCACGAATGGTCAACGTTCGCTTCGCGCCCGAGCCCACTACGAACTCGAATCCCATCGCTCCCGGAACCGTAGTGATGAATGAGATCGTCCCGTCGGGATTTTTGCGAGATCCTACTTCGCTCTTCCATTCGCCAAAATCGAACACCGTGGCCGAACCTGATGAGCCGACCGCGATGTCTCCGAGCGAATCGTTCTCGTAGTGTTTGGCCAGCTTGGCCGATTCGCTGGCGTCGGCAGGGATGGTCAACAACTTCCGCTCCGCCGCCAACTCGGCAAAATAACTCTTACCGTCCGCTTCCAGCCCCGCGTCGGCCTCCGGGTGCCCATCGAACAGCACTTCGAGCAACTTGCGCCGGAACCGCGTGCGAATCAGCCAGCCCGGATCGCCGTTGGTGAGAATGACAGCGCCCACGTTCTGCTCCGGCAGCCAGATCATGTCGCTGTGATATCCCGTAAGATCACCGCCGTGATGCACCACCGGCACGCCGTAGGTCTTATCGACCATGAGGCCCATGCCGTAAGATTCGTCTTTGCCAATGTAGACTTGCGGCGCACGCCGCGCCATCAAAGGCTCTCGTGAGATGTAGGTCGTTCCGTCGGGCACCTTGCCTTCGGCCAATTCCATCGATACGTATTTCAGCATGTCGCGCACACTGCTCCACGCGCCACCCGCCGGCCGTGCCGGAATGACAGCATCGTTGATCGCCGTCATCGCCTTGGCAGGGTGGCCGTCCGCATCCTGCGAGTGCGAGCCGGCATGATTTGCGGCGTGCGCACGATGTGAATCGAACGTTGTCGACGTCATCTGCAGCGGATCGAAAACGTAAGTTTGCATCGCCCGATCGTAGGCAGCGCCCAACTCCATCTGCGGATACAGCACGTAGGCGCCAGTGTAGCCCGCGGCCGCCGCCATTAGATTGGAATACTGAAACAGCTCGCCGAACTTCGATGTCGGCTGCATCGTTCCCAGCAGCGCGAGTGTGCTTGCAGGAGCCATTTTTCCGTACTCAAAAATCCACTCCAGGTCCTGCCGTGGCATGCCGGTGCAAGCGCAGATCAGGTGTTTCACCAGCACGCTGCGCGTTGTCTCGGCGTCGCCCAGGCGGAAGCTCGGCATCAGTTGCGTGACCGGTGTATCCCAGGTCATGCGGTGTTCGTCGACCAATTTCGCTAGCAGCAGCGTAGTCATCGCCTTAGTGTTGGAGGCAACCATGAACAGCGTGTCGCCATCGGGCTTCTGGCTGCCATTGAGTTCCTTCACACCAAAACCATCGGCGAAAATCACTTTGCCGTCCTGCACCAGGCCGAGCGACACGCCGGGAACACCAACTTCCTTCTCTCCCTGCTGGATGAACCGACCAAGTTCGGCAAGCCGTGCCTGATCGAGAACATTCGCTTTTTTCCCAGCGAACGACTCGCGCGTGTACCCCTTGGGCAGCAGCCGCCCGAACGCCAGAGCGACCTGGCTGCCGCGCTTTTCCGCGACCGCATCGGCCATGTTTTCGATTACGACCGTCCAACTGGTTCCCGAGTACAACACCACCGCGTCCACTCCCCGCCTTTCGTTGGGCGAGGTCAGATACTCATATACGCGACGATGGCTCCAGCCATCTCGGTCGGGCAGATCGTTCGTGACTTTCACCGGCCATTTTGCGTCGGGCTTGCAGACTTTCCATGCCGCGGCCAAAGCTTCTTCGGCCGACGTCCCTTGCACATCGACCAGCGCCACCCATGAATCGCCTTCCGGCGCTTCCAGAATGGTCGCGTTGCCTTTCACGCGAATCGTCCAATCCTTGGGCGCGACGAACGTATTGCCCAGCACGGTTGTCTTGGGAGAGTCGGCAGTCAGCTTCTCAGATGCGGTTTCCGTCGCGGCCAATTTGGCGAGGAGCAGCGAGGACTTGCGAGTTTCGGCGGAGAGCAGCCCAGATGACACAAGCAGCGCAAAGCAGAGCAGTTTCTTCATGAGACCTCTCGATGTTGAAGCAATTTAGTCCGGCGCGGGAAACGAAGCAAGGACATAACAAAAGAATCGCTAGACGCTGTGCTAAGCCGCTCAGGTTCAAGCACCCGTGGATATGCAGCTTTCGTAGCTCCACGAAATAGTGCTACCAGGCTTACAGCGCCGTCCAGCCCCCATCAATCAGAAGAGTATGGCCTGTGATTAACGACGCGGCCGGCGACGCGAGAAATACGACCGCACCAGCAACGTCCATCGGCTCCCCAATGCGATGTAGACCCGCGATGCGCTCGATGATGTTGCTGTGCATTGCCGGGTCTGCCAGCGCCGATTCCGTGCCTGGCGTGCGGATAAATGTGGGCGCAACGGCATTGACTCTGATGTTGTACTTGCCCCACTCAATGGCCAGACACTTAGACAAGTGCGCGATGCCCGCTTTCGTCATGCAATAGACGGATTCCGTAGGCAGCGCCACAAACCCCGCCTGCGAGCTCATGTTGATGATGCATCCGCGCCTTTGGCGAATCATCACCCGCCCCGCCGCCTGACTTGCGAAGAATGTCCCTTTCAGATTCACCCCCACAGTCAAATCAAAATCCTCCTCTCGAACATTTTCCGCAAGGTTCTCCGGGGACAGTCCCGCATTGTTTACGAGAATGTCGAGGCGTCCGAAGTGCGCAGCCGCATTATCAACAGCGCGCAAGGTTTGATCCAGTCGCGTCATATCCATCTGCAAGGGCAACACGCGCCGGCCCATACCTTCAATCTCTCTTGCCAGATCGCTTCCGGTTTTCACATCTCGCAGACCGAGCGCCACATCAGCGCCAGCGTGTGCCAGGGCCAGCGAGATGGCGCGACCCAGGCCGCGCCCAGCGCCAGTTACTAGTGCCACACTCCCGGTAAGATCAAAGCGAGGAAACTCGTTGCCCATTGCTAACATCTCCGCCCAAGCGGCAATTCACGCCGGGTTTCTTTGAAAGTTTTTCGAGGCCCTGGTTCGCAGAGAGCAAAGATCGCCACAATCCTCGCACTCCGATCCGAGGATGACTATTCAAACGCTCTCTGCGAGTCGCTGGCATTCTACGCCTTCATCGGAGTGTGCTTGAGAGCGAGGTTAAATTGTGAATCGCTGGGGGCGGATCTCGACCGTCCATCTCATGTCTACGGCGTGACGACTTTTAGGGGGGCCAAGCGCCAATGGGCGCGCCACTCTACAGCGTTGGGAAGATGATTTGAACAGATTCGATGATCATCGCGTTAGACCAACTGAGCAGCGCCGGACTGCGCGGCCTCACTTCCGCTCCACGGGCCCATACTTACGTTCGTAGATGTCAGGAAAGTATTTCCCCAGGCAATCGGGACACACAGTATGCGAAAAGTCCGCCTCACTGTGCTCATGGATGTACGTTTCCATTTGAGCCCAGTCATCGTCCTCAGTTCTGATCCGTTTGCAGTAGGAGCAGACTGGCAAAATACCACGCAGAATTTTGATCTCATTTAAAGAGACGATCAATTTTCGGTTCGCCTCCTCCAAAGACCAGATTGCCTGACGCCGCCGTTTTTCGAGCGATGCAACCAGCAATGACACAGAGCCGAAAACCACTACCTGCACAAGACCCGCAAGCGTAAAGTCTAAAATATGCGGGGTGGCATCAAAAAACCAGTCAAAAGCGAGAACCGACAGCAGCGCCGCACACACTCCCGCCCTCGCCCCGGCCCATCGCGATGACACGATGACCGCCGCAATAAACAGCACATCACGACTGTGGATCTCGATCCGGGAGATAGGGAAAGTCAGAAGAGTGGCGATCGCGACGCTACCCAGCACAATCCACGCCGCACGCAACCAAGAATGCATAAACCCCTCGGACCGCACCGAAGGACCCAGAACGACAACTTCCTTGCCGATAGTTCACTACCGTTCTGGCCGAAAGTCAATGCGTGTAATCGTCCTTATCGCGGCGTTTGATCAACATCACTCTTGTCGATCGCAGTTATGACTGCAGGGTCAATGGAAGAACAATCTTCATTACAGCTCTATCGGCACAACATTGCTGACATCACTCGTTAAGGTCCGAGCGGGGATTTTGAGCCCCATCGCCCGACTTCGTCATTGGTTACTTTAACTGCCAGCGTTCGTGCCATACTTGGCCATGTTTCTTCGAGCTGCCGAATCATCCGATGCGATGTCTGTAGCCCAGGTGCATGTTCGCTCATGGCAATCGGCCTATCGCGGTCTGCTTCCGGACGAGTACCTCGACCACCTGCGTCCCGAAGACAGAGCGGCACGATATGACTTCGCAACCCGTGATCCGCGGAGTCCGCACACCATCGTAGCGGTGGACGCGGAAGCGATCCACGGCTTTGCCACCACGGCGCCGTCCCGCGACGCGGATCTGGTGAGCTATGGTGAGTTGGGTGCGCTTTATGTCGATCCCGACTACTGGGGCCGCGGCATAGGGATGGCTCTAGTATCGGCCGCTCGCGACCACTTAGCCGCACTCGGCTTTGAAAATGCCCTGCTATGGGTTTTGATGGGGAATGTGCGCGCGGATCGTTTTTATCGAAACGATCGCTGGGCGCCCGACGGCCTGCAGCGTACAGATACGGTGTGGGGCGTGACCGTAAACGAAATCCGCTATCGACGACAACTGTGATCCCAGCCCAGCTTATTCCTCAATTGTGCGATCTCTGCAATCCGAATCCACGAAAGCCATCCGCAGGTAGCCCACTCAAGCCTGATTTTGGCTTGAGTGAGACCGCTGAGTGTAAATCCGAAAATCGTGCTCTCTACAACTTAAAAGTCAGGACTTTGATCATCACGATGTCACCCTGAGTGGAGCAGGCGAGAAAGCAAAGCGAACCCGCCTGCGCAGTCGAAGGATCCCTACCTCTGATCTGCTTCGGTGCACGCAGGACCGCCTCTAAAGCCTGGACTCCTGGAAGAGGACTACATCGGTATCGGTATGGCTACAGAGGGTAGGCAGTCTCACAGGGCGAAGGTTGGCAAAATCACCCCCTTCCCTCATTGGCTGCGTCGGTACCGGCTTAGCTCGACTCAAAGTACTCAAATCGTGGCGCCTCAATGCTTAGCGTTGTAAAGATCGCGTCCAGCGAGTGCACAATCGTCACCGAGTCGTGGTGTGGCTCTCCAGCGATCGGAAACATTCTCGCCAACCCGAATGATGCGGTACTAGGCATGACGAAGAAGCGACGACAGCTCAAGCCCTGAAGCGCGAGCTCACGCCGCGCCAATAGGCGAACCCCGTTCGCTAGACATCGAGAACTTGCTGACGACGAGCAATCCACGCTGTGAACATGCGGGCTCTTTGGACGCGTACTTACGATAAATGTAGTTTAGCGCCGACCACTGGGCGCTCGATTTTCTACATCGCAGGTTTCTCGTGAAGCAGCGCCCTGATCTTATTCTCGAAGGCATCTTTGTCCACCATGCCTGCGCGGGACTCCGCAATCTTTCCGTTACGGTCGATTAGCAAGGTCATTGGAAGAGAAGGCAACCCGCCGTATCGGTTGGTTAAGTCTTGGTTGGCATTCACCACTGGATAATTCAGCTTGTGCACTTCGAGGAACGGCTTCACCGATTTCCAGCCGTCCTCATCCATCGAAACACCAATGGCTGTCAGTCCGTCTTTCCCGTATTTGTTTTGGAACTCCATATACCAGGGAATCTCAACTTTGCATCCAGTGCACCAGGTAGCCCAGAAGTCGAGCAGAACGACTTTCCCTTTGTAAGCGGATAACTTGATAGGCGAACCGGTGGAGTCAGAAAGAGTGAAGTCGGGAGCGGGTTGGCCGACCTGAGGGGTTGACTGCCCGGCCTGTGGCGTCGTTTGAGACGCGAGAAGCGAGCACATAGCGACCAATGCGGTGGCGAGAGTTCGAAGGAGCATCGGAATTCCCTTCTTCTAACCAAACGGTCAGTCCGTCCATGGTACATCGGAAGCATCAACAACTTACTGCTTGTTATGGTTGGCGAAAAGACCGCAGCCAGGCAGGTGGCAAGAGACAAGATGCCGTAGAATCCTCGCCATGATTCCAAGTACACCGATGACATGGAAAGTGGCACCCCGCTTCATCGTGAACGAAGTGGTCTTTACCGCCAATTTCTATCAAGACAAACTAGGCTTTCACTACGAACGTTTCTGGGCCGCCCCGCCACCTTTTTTGTATGGTCAAGCGCAGCGGCATCATCATCATGCTGAGCCAATTCGACAATCCAGGGTCAGTGCGCCCCAATCGTTTGGGCGATCCTAATGGCGAAGCATGGGATGCCTACGTTTGGGTCAACAATGCCGACATCCTGTGTCGCGAATTCCAAGCGAAGGGGGTCAGGATAGCACCGGACCTCTGCGATCAACCCTACGGAAACCGCGATTTCGATATCGAGGATTGCAACGGGTATATTGTGTTTTGGGCATGACATCGAAAATTAGCTTTGGTTTTGCGTGTAAAGCCTGATTTCAACAATCGATTTCAACAATTGATTCGCGGCCTGCACCGCCCGGCAACGAAACCCACCGACCCTAGTAGCGGGATGCAACTTTGGTTGGTTTAGCACCCCAAAGATCTACTCAGGCCATGGGAGCCGACATTGTTTATCAGGAGTAACGGCTGTTTACGACAGATGGCTTTGCTTCCAATCTACTTGATCGTTCGCCCGCCCGCAACGGCAGCGTCCGACTGTCATCAGATAGAAATTCCGAAAAATGCCGGCATAATCTGACGGTGCATTTCGTCACCGGTGAAACAGCGGGAAAGTAGAATTGTGTTTCCCAAGTGTAAAAGAGGAAAACGATTTTGAAACGAACTCAAAGTTCACCTGTCAGCCGACCCAGAGCAGACTTCTTGCAGTCGATTCCTCGCAGTTCCCTAGTGATCGCAATCATCGGAGTTTTTTCGCTATTCGCTTCCATCGGCTTAATTTCGATGCTGATGTCTCCGGTGCGCCAGACGATCGAGTCCACGCTGGTGACGGTAACAATCTACGGCGGCTTCGCAGTCGGCTATGCTGCGTTATGGATCGCTCGCAAGTTCTGGCTGATTCCCGTCTGGTTTCTATTGCAGGCGGCAGTGTCCCGTCTAATCGCAAGCATATTTCACGAGGCAATCATCGCGGGGCGTAAGGAGCTCGAGCAACAGTTGATTACTCTCGGGATATGCGCGATCGTTGCCATTGTCGTCGCCTATATCGCCTTCATCAACTTCGTTCGACGCGAAGGAAGTCGATATTTCCGAATCCAAACAGAAATTGAGCTTGCCCGCGAGATACACCGTTCCCTGGTTCCAACTTTTGAGCGAAAGCTCGACGGATTCGAGATCTTCGGCGCTTCGATCCCAAGCTGCGAAGTGGGTGGCGATTTGGTGGATGTCGCCGAACGTCCTCAGGAATGGATGGTGTATATTGCCGATATTTCTGGGCACGGCGTGGCTTCCGGTGTGCTGATGGCGATGTTAAAGACGTCGATTCGCAGCGATTTGGGAGCTAACAGTTCGCCGGGCGGATTGCTCGAGAGAGTGCATCGCACGCTTTATCCCTTGAAGATGCCGCACATGTTTGCTACAGCAGCGGTTCTGCAACTCCGGCCGGGGAGCAAGTCAGTGACCTACTCACTCGCCGGACACCCGGCACTTATACGCTACTGCAGTCAGCAGCACGCGATCGTGGAATACGCATCTCAAAACCTGCCGCTGGGTATACTCCCCGAGCAGCAGTTCGCAACCGATCGGCTGGAATGTGATCCTGGCGATGTACTCCTTGTGCTAACCGATGGGTTCAGTGAAGTGTTCGATGCTAACGCTGGCGAATTAGGCATGGAACCTATCAAGAGCGCCTTTCTGAAAGTTGCAGACCAACCGCTCTCAGAGATCTTCGAGCACCTGCGGAACGTCTCGCTAAGTTTCGGTAAGCAGGATGATGACCAGACGATGCTTCTGGTCCGATGCACTATCGGTACGATAGTGGCGTAACATTCCCATGACGCTTGACACTCCTCAAACGTCAATCTCCCCTTGGCAGCGTCTACTGGGAACGATGAGATGTCTGCGATTTCCGACTTGTTCGACAAACTGGATGAAATGGCCATCCTTCGTAAGATTTCTGGGATGCGATTAAACGAAAAGTTGTGAGACGACTGTTTAAACAACCCCCGCCATTTCGGAGTGCCACGTGCAGAACAAGAACCCGGTCGAGGCCAGCAATAAGCCCTTCCGGGAGACTCAAAAGTCTTTTGCCAGCCAGACATTGCTCTCAATAGTGGGCAGGGGCATAGCCACGTATTTTCCGTTACGCGAGGGAACGGCCCAGCTGGGCCAGATATTGTCCGTTTGCCAGATCTCGCGCGCGCTGCCCAGTAAATCCACATACAGCAAGCTCTGTCTGAAGCCTGTAGGGTTGCTGGCAACAAACAGCCCCTTGGAGTCCGCAGCCCAATCTACCGAAATGAAACCCGTGCGGTCCTTTACGAGCAGATCGTGGGGTGGATGACCTGAGAGCGGTATCAGATGAATTCGATTGTCCCCGGGACCAAACATAGTCGCCGCAATAAAAGATCCATCTGGTGAGAGCGACCAATTCCATCCATTCTCTGGCTGTTGAAGTCTGCTAAATTCGTGCCGTTTGCCGCCAAAGGCATCGAAGATTGAAAACGCCAACGCGCCCTTTATTTGCTGGCTAAGCACACAGACCGCAGCTGGTGACCTGGAACATTGGAAATTGTCCAGGCCTGGCGCCTCAAGCACGATTTGTGGTGGACCATTATCGATCGGCGCTCGCATCAATCTTACCGGCCCCAGATGGTCGGAGGAATTCGCGGATACCGTGTAAAGAATCTGAGTTCCGTCTGGACTTAATCGACACATCGCTTTTTTTTCGCCATCGGAAGCGAACATTTCTGCGGAGGTTTCATTCATTCGCTGTTTGAAAATATTTTCTGTACCTGTTCGGTTGGAGATGAAGAGCACAGCCTTGTTGTCCGTCGTCCAGTCAAATGGAAGGTCGTCGGCTTCGTCGAACGTAAGCTGCCGCGGCGTGCCCAGCCGCGGTCCTTTCGGGGAGAACTCGGCGACGTAAATATCAGCCTGTGGCTTGGTCCGGTTAAAAGCGAGGCGCCTGCCATCAGCGGTAATGCTGGGCTTCACCACAAAGCCGTCACCAGCAGTTATCCTCGCCGCCTTTCCCGAAAGCCGGCCGCTGCTCAGGTCTACGTTGGCCGCCCAGAAGTTCGAAGTGTTCTGGCTCGGCGCTGGTTCATCCATTGCATAGATGAGGCGTCCGTCCGGCAGCCAGATCAGTCCCCAGGCCTCGATCGCTTGCTCTGACAATAAAACCTTGCTGGCACCCTGCCGAAGATCGAACATTTCGATCCAGGTTTCTTCGGCATGGGGCCCAAACCTGTGTTTCACATACCCAATCCATTTTCCATCGGGCGACCAGGCGGGTGTGGCAATCTGCCCCTCTGGAAATGACATGAGCTTCCGCTGATCCGCGCCATTTGAGCGCATTACCCAGATTTCATGCCCCGTTTCCGCGAAGTCCGCACCTTTGAGAAATACAACTTGTGAGCCGTCAGGAGAGATCGAAGGAGCCCACCCTTCATCGCTCATCAAGCGCGGTGAACCACCAAGGATGGATAGCGCCCACAACTGCTTCTTTTGCGGCGGAGTAACCCACGAAGCCCAGAGCTGCGAACCATCTGGAAACCACGTCAAGGAACTGACGTTAGAGATTTTGGGTAATAGAACGTGCAACTCGCCTGTGGTCATCAGACGCAAGTACACTCCACCCTTGTCGGAATAAGCCAAATACTTGCCCTCCGGAGATATCGCGGACGCGATGGTCCTGTTCTGACTGGGATTGGTTGTCAAACGTTGCAGAGTTGGCAAACCTTTGGGCAAAGCGGATCCTGGCTTTTGACGAAGGAGCAACCACGCCGCAGTCGCGCCCGCTACCCCTATAGTGGCCAGTACCGCTATCGTGAACCGCCAATTCGGTATCCAGCGATGCCATGCCCTCTTCGGTAGGCCTAGGGTGGGCATGAATCCGTTCTCAGCATCGAGTGTCGAACGCCCGGAAAAGTCTGGCGAAATTACAACCGCATTGCCAATAAAACGA
>Ga0126378_10001429_pt1 | contig 17762 bp, 11 predicted proteins | sample PanSoiMetPlot_23_FD_92587 | JGI IMG/M metagenome (GOLD analysis project Ga0126378, IMG submission 92587) | Tropical forest soil microbial communities from Panama - MetaG Plot_23 | ecosystem: Environmental > Terrestrial > Soil > Tropical forest > Bulk soil | place: Panama | collected 2016-02-17
AAGCAGCTCATCGACACGCTGTACGCGATCCCCTTCATGAGTACGAGCAGCGCCAAGGCGCCCACGCTGTAGCTGGCGGCGTGAGTGACGAAGGGCCCGAGCGCATTCTGGCCCGAGAAGAGCACCTTGTCGGTGCCCTTGCCGGTGACCTGACCGAAGATCACCGCACCGCCCGCCACCACAAGACTTGCCACCGGTGTCCACAACAACGACTGACGCACAACAACGGCGCGCAGGACCAGCGCCAGCCTGCGGACAGCGATGCTGACCACGGCGGCAGCAAGCCCGATGACGAGCGCCCAGGCGAACTCGGACGCGTCCGGCCGAGCGAAGTGCGGCAGACCGGGTATTACCAGGGAGAACGAGCCAAGCCCCGACCACTCGCCGAGACCGACAAAGATCAGCGCGCCGATGCCGGAGGCGAGCAGCCCCGGTAGGAGGACCAGCTCGAGCGCTGCCCCGCCGAAACCAACAGCCTCCATCAACAGGAACGCGCTGGTAATCGGCGATCCGAGCAAGGTGCTGATCGCGGCGAAGCTACCTGACGCCCCAACGACGGTCTTCACCCGCGGCGCTGCTGCGGCTGCCTTGGCCCGGGTGACGATGAGCGCCGCAACGCCGGCACCGAGGGCGATGAGAGGGGATTCTGGGCCAATGACCGCGCCGAACGCCAGCGACCCGACTGACGCGAAGAAGATGCCGAGGAGCTCGTTCGGCGGAGTCAGCCCGCCAGCCTTAAAGCCGTCGGCAGGGGAATGACCACCCGTTCCCGGCAGATAACTGATCGAAAGCGCGACGAGGATGCCGCCGACGGCAAGCACGGGAAACGGCCACCACACCGGTACCGACCGAAACCCGAGGTCGCTGGGCAGACTGGTGAAGATCCAGTGCTGCAGCTTGCTGACCAGTGCGAGGAAGCCCCAGGCCAGTGCGGATATCGGCACGCCGAGCACGGCGGCGACGACGAGCAGACGCACGTAGGCGCGGCTGCGCATGAGCTTGATAGCGTCAGCGGGTGTAGTCAGCTGCGCTCCCCCGGCGGCAGGCTTCGTCGGCCTCGCCACCCGCTAGGTGGCGAAAAGTCCTCGTGGTCATCTGCCCGCTGCGCGCCGGCCTTAGTCGCGCCCGGCCTCAGTCGCGCCCGGCCTTAGTCGCGCCCGTGCTTAGTCGCGCCCGCGCCGCCACCGCGGCTTGCGCTTCTCGAGGAACGCGTGCATTCCCTCGCGCGCGTCTGGAAGCTGACTCGTCGCCGCCATGACCTCGATCGCGTAGGCGTAAGCCTTTGCCTGGTCCAGGTCGATCTGCGCGTAGAGCGCCTGCTTGCCGATGCCCTTGCTCTCGGCCGACCCCCTGGTGACGCGCTCGAGCAGGTCGGCGGTCGCCGAGTCCAGCTGGGCCGCAGGCACTACCCGGTTCACCAGTCCCCACTCCAGCGCCGTGTGCGCGTCGATAACGTCGCCGGATAGCGCCAGCTCGGCCGCGCGCTTGCGGCCGACGTTCCTGGCGATCGCGACCATCGGCGTGTGGCAGAACCACCCGCCTTTGCCGCCGGGAGCGGCAAAGCCGGCGTCTTCGCTCGCGACCGCCAGGTCGGCGCTGGCCACGAGCTGGCAGCCAGCAGCGGTGGCCAGCCCGTGTACCCTGGCCACGACCGGCTGCGGCACTTGCTGCATCAGCGTCATCAGCTCGGTGCACGTCACTAGCAGCGCGCGCACCGCGTGCAGGTCGGCGTCCGCGACGTCGGCGAAATCGTGGCCGGCGCTGAACACCGGGCCGTTGCCCGCCAGCACGATGCCGACTGCGTCGCTGTCTCCCACGTCGGTGAACGCCGCGATCAACTCGCGCATGTGCGCAAGCGACAGTGCGTTCCGCCGGGCTGGACGGTTCATCGTGATCGTCGCGAATTCGCCGGACCTGGCCACCAGAACGTGCTCGTACTCCATCGCGACCTCCTCGCCAGTAGCCTCAGCCTACGACGCGACGATTGAGCACTGCTCGGCGATCAGTTGCCGTTGCCGCCGTCCCCATGGTGGTGGTGGTGGTGGCAACCGTCGCCTGAGCACTGATTCTGAACTGCCGTGATGGTGACGACGCTTCCTACCGGAACCGGTCCGCTGGGCACGACGGAGATGACAGTCCCCTGCCCCGGTGACTGACTGCTTCCGGACGGCTGATAGTTGCCGGACGGCTGATAGTTGCCGGACGGCTGATAGTCGCCGGTCGACTGATAGTTGCCGGATCCCGACTGGCCACCCTGTTGCCAGACGATCACGGTTTTGAGGCCAAGACTCTGGAGCTGCTGGACCACCATGCTAACGGGCTGGCCGACCAGCGCGTTGGCCTGCACGCTCACCATGGCGGCCGAATGGCTCTGGGCTGACGGCGGCGTTGCTGGCGTATGGGATGCGGCCGGACTGGTCGCCGCGCTGACCCCCCAGCCGATCAGGCCAGCCACGATCGAGGCCGCCGCGACAGCCAGCATCACCCCGCGGCGCGACCAGCCGCGAGCCGTCGGCCGCGGATCTGGCAGGTAGGCGCGCGCTGCTTCGTCGTGCCAGATGGGATTCATGTCAGCCAGCGTGGCCGGATGGTCGACTGCTGCCGCTGCCACGGTCGGCGCCTCGTGCGCCCCAAGGCCGTGCCGTGGCCACCGCTTGGCTTGCAGGCCGTCGCGGAGCCTGGCAGCCCGGACCGACGCCAGCCGCGCGCTCCCCGGGCGATCTGCTGGGTCTCTGGCAGTCAGATCGGCGACGAAGGCCGCAACCGCCGGCGGGACGTGACCCGGCAGCGGCGGCAGCGCCCGCTGGCCGTGCGCGAGCGCGATCTCGGTGGCTGTTCCGCCATAGGGCCGGGCCCCGGTCAGGCACTCGTAGCCGAGAATCCCGAGCGAGTACAGGTCACTGGCAGGCGTGGCCGGATGTCCGGCGACGCGTTCCGGCGCCAGGTACGCCGGCGTGCCGATCAGCGTTCCCTGCCTGGTCACCGGCGCCGACCCGGCGGCGTGCGCGATGCCGAAGTCGGTGATCTTCACCTGGCCGGCGGGCGTGATCAGCAGGTTCGCTGGCTTGATGTCGCGGTGGACCAGTCCCGAGCGATGTGCCGCGTCGAGGCCAGCGGCCGCCTGAGCGATGATGTCCATGACGTCGGCGGGCGCTAGCGGGCCCCGGGTCAGCACGTCAGCCAGCGACGGCCCGTCGACGAGCTCCATGACCAGGAACGGCAGATGGTCCGGGCCGTTGTCGTAGTAGTCGAAGATCTGAGCGATTCCAGGGTGGGTCAGCGACGCGGCATGCCTGGCCTCGGAGCGGAATCTGGCCAGTGTCTCCGGATGCTGGGCATATTCGGCCCGCAGCAGCTTGACCGCTACCGGCCGGTCCAGCATGACATCGACTGCTCGCCAGACTTCACCAGCCCCGCCGACCGCGATCCGGTCCCCGAGCTGATACCTGCCTACGAGCACAGTTCCTATCTGAGTCACGACAATCAGACCTTATCGGGCTCTCACGGCTCTGGTAGCCGAACGTCCGGGAACGCCGTCGGCTGTCCGTTACTCGCCGCAGTCTATTGGGCCAGGCCCCGGCTCGTCCGGGTGGCGAGCGGTCGACCGGCGGAAATCACCCCGTTCCCGGGCGGTGCGATGGTCACAGGTTCGCGCGTCAGCGTAATCCAGGCAGCCGTCGCCATGAGAAGGGCGAAGAGCGCGAGTCCGGTGAGGACGTAGGCGTTCCCCACGATCAGCTGCCAGCCGTGCCAGGCCAGTTCGAGGTTGTTGCCGCTCGGCGCAGCCCAGATGACTCCCCTGTCCCAGCCGGCGAACACTGCCTTCTCCCCCCACAGGTTCGTGGCCCACGCGCCGAAAATGGCCATGGTGATAGCGCCACCGGCAAAGCACGCCCATCGAGCCCAGCCGCGAGCTTCCAGACCGTAGTACAAGAACACCGGCGCCGCTATGACCACCCAGACCCAGTGGTGGTCCCAGCTAATAGGCGAGACGAGCACGCCGGTGAGGGCGCAAGCCGCGACGCCGAGCACCCGGTGGCCCCGCCGGTCGAGCAGCGTGGCGGCGCCGAGGCCGACGATCGCGAGAATGGCGGCTGCCACCAGCCAGATGGTGTGCGTGCCGGTACCACCCAGGCGTTCGATGAGGGCGAGCAGCGACTGGTTACCGCCGTACAGGATGTTGCGGTCGTAGCTGCCGCGCAGGAACCGCCCGTGCAGCCACCAGCGCGACGAGTCGTTGGGCAAGCCGATGAAGCCGACCGTCACCGTGGCGGCAAACGTCCCCACCGCAACTGCGGCGGCCCGGAACCTGCGGGTCAGCAGCAAGTACGGGATGAAGATCAACGGGACCATCTTGACGCCGGCTGCGATGCCGACGCCCATCCCTTTCCACCAGCGCCCGTCTGGCTGGCAGACGTCCCAGATGACAAGCGCCATCAGCACGAGCTCAACCTGGCCGAGATAGAAGGTTCGCTGCACAGGCTCGGTCATCAGCGCGACCGCCGTGGTCAGCAGGACGATGCCAAGGCCGCGCTTGATCGTCAGCCACCGCTCGCGGGCAAGCGCGCCCACGGTGGCCAGTGCCGCCACGACAACGGCCGAGATGTTGATCGCGCTGGAAAGCTGCTCGATCCGCAGCAGCCGCACGTTCGCTGGGATCGCCGCGAACGGCAGCGCCGCGAACGGCGGATAGATGAACCTGATCCCCCCGAAACCAGGCGGTCCGGGCCAGTCGTACAGCGGGCTACCGCGGTGCGCATCGTAGTAAGGCTGGACGTGCTGGGCTATGAGCCCGGCGTCCCGGTAGACCTCCAGGTCGAGCGGCAACGACCACAAGCCCGGCGACGTCCGCGTCAGGTGCACGTACCAGCCCACGACGGCGCAAAGGGCCACGGCGCCGGCGAGGAGCAGCCAGGTATCGACCCGGTCGCCGGTCGCGGCCCTGGCTTCCCGCATTGGCTGCACATACCCAGCGCTCGGCCTGGCACTCTGGAGCCATGCAGAGCGTGTATGAGGCCGTCGGCGGCATCGCAGGGCTGCACCGCCTAGCGGCCGCGTGGCACACCCGCGTGCTGGCAGACGAGGTCGTCAGCCACGCCTTCGGCCATGGCGTCCACCCGGAGCACACCGAGCGGCTAGCGGCGTACTGGGCTGAAGCGCTGGGTGGCCCGGCCGGCTACTCAGCGAACTACGGCGACGAGACATCCGTCGTGCGAATCCACAGCGGCAACGGCCCGCACCAGGAGATGGATGAGCGCGCCATCGCCTGCTTCGACCAGGCACTGCAAGACCTTCAGATACCGGGAACGGGCCCGCTGGGGCAGGTCTTGCACGACTACTTCGCCTGGGCCACAACGACAACCATGGCCCGGTACCACAACTCAGCCGACGACGTGCCCGCTGGCTTGACCATTCCGAAATGGTCCTGGGACGGCCTGCAGGAGCACCGAGGCTGAACGTATGTACCGTCAGCGCGAAAATCCGGCGTGGATTTCGCGCTGACGGTACATACGTCGGAGGACGGGCGGACGGGGTCAACGCCCGGGCGATGACACCGATCCTTCCGGCGGGATGGTGCCCGGACCTGTTATCTCGCAGGCCAGCGCTTTGAGCGGGTCGGCAGCCAGGAACGGCTGCGCGAGGGCTGGCGCCCGGAGGAAGGCCGGCTGGCGCAGATCAAGCATGTCGAGCATCGCGTTGGCGTTCGCGTCGCGAGCGGTCATCGCTGGCAGATTCCACTTGGCCTCGACCAGCGCGCAGATGCTCGTGTGATCGAAGATCTGATGTGAGACATAGTCTGGCCTGGCCCACGGTGAGATCACCGCACACGGAACCCGGAAGCCGTACTGGGCGAAACCGGTGAACGCCTGGACGCCAGCCGGCGTATCGGGCGGGATGTTATCCGGCGCGATGGCCGCTGGCGGCGGCACGTGGTCGTAGTAACCGCCGTGCTCGTCGTAGGTCCAGATCAGGAGCGTGTGTTCCCAGGCCGGGCCGTCGATGACAGCGTTGATGACCTTGGCCGCGAAGTGTTCGCCGACGGCGATGTTCTGCGGGTCCTCTTCGGATCCGAGTAGATAGTTGGGTTCGACGATGGCGAAACCCGGCAGGTGGCCGCCCGCAGCGTCGTCGAAGAACTGGTCGACGCTTACGACATTCCGGCCCACGTTCCTGGCGTAGAGCTCCGGATAGAGCTCCGTGGTCGAGATGACCGTGTCGAGCGTGGCGCAGTAGTCCCGCCAGCTAATGCCGACGTGGTCGAGGCGATCGAAGATGGTCCCGTTTGGCGGGTAAGCGTCAACCGCGGGGACGGTGTCGTTGATCATGCCGAGCGAGGTGGCGGAAATCAGATAGCGGCGGTTCGGGAACGTCGGGCCGAGGACCGAGGCGAAATACCTGTCGGCGATCGGAAACTGGCGCGCTACCGAGTAATAGAACGGCTGGTCAGCCTCCTGCCAGTAGCCCATAGCGACGGGCCCGCTGGCTGATTCGACGAATCCGGTGTTGCGGCCACCTGCGAACTGGGTGTGGCTGTCCTGCCAGGTCTGACTCGGCTTGCCCAGTAACTGGCACGTGGTCGGCATCGCAAACGCGTGCTGGATCTTGCCGTTGGCGTACGGATTCTTAGCCGTTGGCTTCCCGTCGGCGCCAAGCTGGAAGCCGTCCGCACCGGGGCGGGCAAGCATGCCGAGCTTGTTGTCGTAGGAGTGATTCTCCATCATCAAAACGACGATGTGCTCGATCACTGGGATGGTGTCTGTGCCGGCCGGTGACTCTGGGTACGGGAGCGAGCCTGGCCGGCGGCTGGCCGCTGGCGCCTCGGCGCTCATAGCTCTATCACTGTCCCTCCTGTCGGCAGACCATCACGCACCAGCACGCACCAGCATGTCATGCGTTTCTCGCATTCAGCGGGTTTCGTCACCTCGCCATGCGGAGATAGCGTGTTGCTGGCCCCCACGACGGCAGGAGCAGGTACATGAAGGTCAATCCGGTCGGCGCGGGACTCAACGAACGCCAGCTCGAGCGCATCACCGAGCACCTCCAGGACCGCTACATCGACGCCGGCCGCATCGCAGGCTGCCAGGTTGCGGTCGCCCGCCACGGCCAGGTGGGCTATTACCGGTCGCTAGGTCTCCGCGATATGGAACGGTCGCTGCCGGTCGAAGAGGACACCATCTGGCGCATCTACTCGATGACCAAGCCGATCACCGGGGTCGCGCTGCTGACGCTCTACGAGCGCGGGATGTTCCAGCTCAGTGACCCCGTCACGCGCTTCATCCCGCAATGGCGGGACTTGAAGGTGCGCCAGGTAGCCGCGGACGGCACGGAGCAGCTGGTGGACCCGAAGCGGCCGATGACGGTGCGCGACCTCATGATGCACATGTCGGGCCTTGGCTTCGGCGGCGGCCGGACGCTGCAAGAGCTGTTCTCCCCGAACAATCTCGGCCAGGGCCGCGGGTTCACGCCGGGACGCGGCCGGGGCCAGGGCGCCACGCTGGAGAGCATGGTGGACCAGTACGCCGGTTATCCGCTGGAGTTCCATCCCGGCTCGCACTGGCTGTACTCGGTGTCGACTGACATCTGCGGCCGGCTGGTCGAGATCATGTCGGGACAGCGCTTCGATGAGTATTTGCGCGAGACGATCTTCGAGCCGCTCGGGATGACCGACACCGGGTTCGTCGTCCCCGATGACAAGGTGCACCGGTTCGCAGCGTGTTACCGCCGCGACTCGAGCAAGAGACTCGTCCTGCTCGACGATCCGCAGCGCAGCGGCTACCGGGACCAGCCCTCGTTCCTGTCCGGTGGTGGCGGCCTGGTGGCCACCACCTCCGACTATCTGCGGTTCTGCCAGATGCTGCTCGGTGGGGGTGAACTGGACGGCGTGCGCATCCTTGGGCGCAAGACAGTCGAACTGATGGCGACGAACCATCTGCCTGGCGGCGGTGATCTGCAGTCGGTGGCACTGCCCGGCGGCTACGGCGAGGTCGGGTTCGCGGGCAGGGGCTTCGGCCTCACTGTCGCAGTCGCGCAGGGCCCGGCGCGCACGCAGGTCATCGGCTCGCCCGGCGAGTTCATGTGGGGCGGCGCGGCGTCGACGATCTTCTGGGTTGACCCGGCCGAAGACCTCACCGTGGTCTTCATGACACAGTTCATCCCGTCCGGCACGTTCAACTTCGGCGGCCAGCTCAGGACCCTCGTCTACCCGGCGATAGCCGACTAGCTGGCCTGGCTCGCCGACACTGCGCAGCCGGGTCAGGCCATGACCTCGACAGGCTGCGGTTGGGCCTCCGGCTCGCTCGGCGGAGCGGTCCTTGGGCGCGCGAACCGCAGGTACAAGGCGGGCAGCACGAACAGGTTCAGCAGCGTCGACGTCCCGAGACCACCGAGGATTACCACGGCCATCGGGAACTCGATCTCCTGACCTGGCCGGTTGCCGTAGATGACCAGTGGCGTCAGGGCGAGTGCCGTCGCGAGCGCTGTCATCAGAATCGGCGAGAGGCGCTCGCTGGCACCGCGTATGACAAGCCCTGGGCCAAACGGCTCGCCTTCCTCCTCCTCGAGATGCCGGAAGTGGCTGATCATCAAGATCCCGTTTCGGGCGGCGATGCCGAGGACGGTGAAGAAGCCAACAAGCGCGCCGAGCGTGATCGTGCCGAGGTCCGCCCAGGCGGCGATGACGCCGCCGACAAGCGCCATTGGCAGTGTCAGAAACTCCAGGATCGACAACCGCCAGTTCCGGAACGCGGCCTGGAGCAGCAAGAGGATCAGGACCAGCGCGCCGATCCCGTACTCCGCCAGAGACTTCTGTGCTGCTGCCCGTTCGGTCGCCTCACCCAGAATCGCAATCCGGTAGCCGCGCGGGAGCTTGATCTTCGCCAGCGCGGCGTGCACCTCCGATATGGCCGACCCAAGCGACCGGCCGCTGATGTTCGCGTCAACCTCGTCGGCGCGCGTCCCGTTCTCGCGGAAGATCACGCTTGGGCCCGGCCTGATGACGATCGAGGCGACGGCGCCCAACGAGACGTGACCGCCGTTCGGAGTGTCGAGGGGAAGCTGATACAGGCTGGTCAGGTTCGCCCGCGTCTGCGCTGTACTCCACATCGCGATCGTGTAGACGTCGCCATTTGTCGGAATCTCCGCGACGGGCTCGCTGGAAATCATGATCGCGGCCTCACGCCGGATCCCTCCCGGCGTCAGCCCGTACTTCTCGGCCACGCCAGGCTTGACGGTGATGTCGACCTCTGGGACGAATTCCAGCGGCGCCGGCTGCACATCAACCAGACCCGGGATCTTGTCGAATGCTCGGGTGATCTGACTCGCCACGTGCGCCAGAGTGCCCGTCTGCGGTCCGTAGATACGGACCGCCAGATCCTCGGTTGTCCCGTTGGTCAGGACCTCATCGATGCGTTCGTGCAAGTAAGTCAGCACGTCACTGTAGGCGCCGGGATGGCTCGCGGAAGCCGCCCTGATTTCGTTTTGCACCTTGTCGTAGTTGGCGTTGTGCGCGAGGGCGATCCAGTTTTCGGAGAAGTTGACGCCATTCACTTCCTCGCCCAGCGGCGCAATCCCGATGTGCGCGCCGACTTGGCTCACGCCCTTGATCTTCAGCACCTCTTGCTGCAGCTGCGTCACCTGCCGGTCCATCTCCCCGACAGAGGTTTCAGACTTCGTCACATAGTGCATCAGGAAGTCCGGCTCTTTGAAGGTCGGGAACAGGTCCGAGCCCAGCTGCGGATACAGCACCAGGCCGAAGATGACGGCTGCCAATGCGACAGCGAGCGCTGCTACCGGGACCTTGAGCACCGGCTTCAACGCGCCCGTGTACAGCCGCTTCAAGACTCGCATCAGCGGCGGGTCGCTTGGCTTTAGCTTCGCGCCGCCGAGCAGCACCAAGCCCATCGCCGGCGTAACCGTCAGCGCAACGAGCATCGACGCGAGCACGGCGACACCGTAAGCAAACGCCAGCGGCCGGAAGAAATCTCCGGTCAGCCCGTTGACCAGCATGACCGGAACCACGGCGACGATGTTGATGAGGGTGGCGTAGAAGATCGCGACCCGCACCTCCAGCGAGGCGGCAAGCACCAAGTGCAACGGCGTCAGCCGTTTGCCTTCGGCACGCCACGACCGCAATCGGCGAATGATGTTCTCCATGTCGATGATCGCGTCATCGACCACCACGCCGACCGCGACGGCGAACCCGGCGAGAATCATCGTGTTCACGGTCGCGCCGGTCGCCTCGAACACAATCGCGGCGGCGGCCAGCGACAGCGGGATCGCCAGCAGGCTGATCAGCGCACCGCGCCACTGGAACAAGAACGCGAACAGCACGAACACCACGAGGATGCAGCCCAGCAGGACCGACAGGCTGAGATTGTGGATGGCGAGCTGAATGAAGGATGCCTGCCGGAAGATATTGGTATCGACGTCGATTCCCTTAAGCCCAGGCCCAAGCTGCTTGAGCGCGGCGAGGACTCCGTTGGTTACCTGCAGGGTGTTCGCGCCGGGGAACTTCTCGACGACGATCATCATGCCCGGCTTGCCGTTGATCACTGCATCGCCGATCAACGGCGGGTAGCCCCAGGTCACCGTGGCCAGCTGACCAATGCGAACGAATCCGTTACCTGACCGCGTGACCGGGACCGCGGCCATCTGAGCGGGAGTCTTGATCGGCTGGATGTCGCGCAGGTACGCGCGCTGGTTCGGGGTGTCGAGGTAACCGAGCGAGCCGACGGCCGCGCCAGTGACGAACTTGACTTCGGTGGTATCGACGGCATTGGCCGCGACGGCCATGACCTCGCCGAGGCTGATGTGATACCTGGCAAGCGCCGCAGGATTGCCCTCGATCATGATCTGCTTGTTGCGCTGGCCCCAGATCGCGGCGTTGGCAACTCCGGGTACGGACATCAGCCGCGGTCTGATGAGCCACTGCGCGACCATCGACATGTCCATCGGCGAAAGCTTCGTCGAGGTAAGCCCGATCTGAATGATCCTGCTGGTCGCGGACACGATCGGGTACACCTGCGGCGGATCACACCAGCTCGGCAGCGACGGCGCCGTGGTCTGTAGCCGCTCTTGCACGAGCTGCCGGGCGCGCAGCTCGTCGGTGCCCGCGTTGAAGTACAGCCAGATCGCCGAGAGCTGGGGCTCGGAGTTGGACCTGATGTCGTTGACGCCGGGCACGCCTTGCAGCGCAGCCTCGAGCGGCACTGTGGTGAGCTGCTCGACCTGAGTCGGCGACAAGCCAAGGCAGCCCGTCTGGACCTCGACCGATACCGGTGCGAACTCCGGGAAGACGTCGAGCTTCTGATGACCGATCGTCTGCACACCGAAGTACGTGATCACGACAGCAAGGCCGATGACCAGGTACCGGAACTTCAGGCTAGTTGCGACGATCCAGCGCATCGTTTACCTTCCCCCGCCCGCAGCGCCAGTATTTGCCGGGACCGACGTGGCCCAGAATGGCTACGTCTCAACGCCGACGCCGTTCTGCACGCCGAGCAATTCCTCGGCACCCTGGGTAACGACCACCGTTCCTGGTGCGAGGCCGTGAGTGACCACGACCTGATTGCCATTGATGGTTGCGACAGTGACGAACTGGATCGTGTAAGCGAACGCCCCCGTCTTGATGTAGACAGCGGTCTGTCCATTCGGCTCGTAGAGCAGGGCCTGGACCGGCACAATCGTATGCTTGCCGGCCGCCGTCGCCGCGGCGGTCTGCAGGCCGACTCGTTGGGCTCCAAGCGGCGTGAGCACGACGCTCAGGTTGCCTCCGGTGCGTTCCACTCGCGCCGGGGGCACCTCTCGGCCTCCGCTCGTCGAACTCGGCCCGCAGCCAGCCAGCACCGCCACAGCGGCGACCGCGACGATTGGTGCGGCTCCCAGTCGTATCTTCGTCATGCGCACGGAACCGGACACCTCCTTCTGTATGGCGAGGCCTTCTAGAGAGCTGGTCTTTCTGACGAAGCGACCCACGCGAGTTCGCCGGTCGGTGGTTCCTCGATGTCGGCGGCCGCACGTGTCGTAGGCCCGACCTTGAGGATCGCGCTCGGCAGCAGGAGCAGGTTCACCAGCGTCGCGACGACCATCCCGGAGACGATGACGATGGCGGCGCCGTGAACGGTCTCAGTTCCGGCGGTCTCGCCGAGCACGATGAAGGGCATCAGCACGAGAATCGTGACGAGCGCCGACATGATGACCGAGCCGGCGCCATCGCCCGATCCCGTCACCAGCAAGTCGCTGGTTAGCTCGCCACCGTCGGCGATATGCCGGCGCCGGATGCGGCAGGCAACGCCCATCGCCTGTCGTAGCGTGATAACAACGACCGCTAGCACGCCGGCCGCGGCGCTGAGCGACGCTGATCCGATAGCGAGCGCGACTGCGGCGCCGGCCGCAGCGGGGGCCAGCGCGGCAGCGGTGGTTAGCAGCGTCAGCCGCCAGCTACCGACTGTGGCCTCTGAGATCAGCAAGACGCCTAGGAGCGCCGCGAGGACGAAGCTGACGAGCTGCGCTGGCGTCGTCCCGCCGGAGGGCTGAGCCATTAGCTGCGCGTGATACTGCAGCGGGAAGCTCATCGCGGCAAGGCCGGAGTTGATCGCGGCATCGACCGATCCGAGGTCGCCGCGTGCCACCGGCGCGGTGATATCCAGGAACGGTGAGAACTGGTCGTGCTGGATGTCCTGCGGCTCAGGGCCGAGGGTCACGGTAGCGACGGTTCCGAGCGGCACTTCGCCCCCGCTGCCATCGTCAATAAGCAGGTTCTCGACGCCAGTGAGGTTACTGACCAGGTTCGGCTGAGCCTTCACTACGACGTCGAAGACCTTGTCCTCCTGGAAGAAATTCCCGACCGTGAGCCCGAGCAGGAGTGTGCCAGCTTCGCGCCGGACGTCGCCGGGCGTCAGCCCGTAAACCTTCGCAGCGTCTGGTTTGACCTCAACATTGAAGGCCGGCTGTGTCGGCGGAGCCTGGATGCGTGGCACACCGAGGCCGTGGACGCCGGACATCAGCTGGCGAACGCCGTAGGCGAGTCTGACGAGCTCTGGGTAATTCGGGCCGTAGACCCGGACGCGGACCACGGTAGGAGTACGCGCGAGTACGCCGGTCATCGAGGCGGTCTCGTATGTGCTGACGCTGCCCGACATGCCTGGCGTGCCGCTGACGATCGCTTGAACCGCTGCAACAGTCCTGGCATAGTCTGCGGTCGGCTTGACCTGCACCCAGATGTGGCCGCCGTTGGTGTTGTCGATCTGGTCCGAGGTCGCGGCCCGGCCGAGGGTCGCGCTCACCTGCTGCACGCCGGGCACCGCGGCCAGCTCGGTGTCGGCGAGGGCGGTGATGCGGTTCAGCTCCGGCAGCGACATCCCCGGGTCGCCAGTCCACGTGACATCGAGATCGCGGTCGGTGAATACGGGCGGACCTGGGTGCAGCATCGGCAGGGTGATGGCGAGGCCGGCCGCGGCGAGTATGCATACGGCCGCCAGCGGCCATACCCCGAGCACAAGCGCCCGCCGAAGGACCACGGAGTAGGCCGACCTAAGCCGCCTAGCCACGACCAGCCCGCGGGGCTCCCGCTTCGTCATGACGGCAAGGAGGAGGGCCGCGAGCGCCGGGCTAACGACCATTGCTACGAGCATCGACAAGATCACCGCAAGCCCGAACGCCAGCACCATCGGCCGCACGAAGGTCGCGGTCAGCCCGGTAGCGACGAACAGCGGCACCGCGCATAGCAGGGCGACCACCGAGGGTCCGGCGAACATGCGGCCGAACTCGTGGTATGCCAGCGCGACACGGCTCGTGATGGGCTCGACAGGCGCACCATCGGAGCTCTGCGCCAGCGCGGCCATGACGCCAGCCGTGGAGCTGACCGCGTCCTCGACGACGACAGCGAGTCCGAGCAGCAGGCCAAGCAGCACGATCGAACTGAACGTGTAGCCGAGCAGTTGCAGCGCCGCCGTAGCGGCGAGCAGCGATATGGCGATCGCGACGAGGCAGACGGCGGCGAAACGGACGCTGAGCAGCAGCAAGACCAGTGCCAGCAACGCGAGCGCTGCCGCCACGATGACGGCTAGGCGATCATTGCTGGCCGCGCTGGTCAGGTACGACGCAGGCCGGAACAGCGTCGAGTCGACGTGAACTCCGGTCAACGAAGGCTTCAGCTGCGCGAGCGCTGCGTCCAGCCCGCGAGTGACAGCTGCTTCGCTCGCATTGGGCAGCTTCTGCACCACGAGCAGGAGCCCGTTGTTGTCCGTGCCGACCATGGCATCGCCGATCAACGGCTGGTGACCGTCGACCACCGTGGCGACGCTGCCGAGCAGCGGCGGCTTGCTTGCCTTCGTTCCGGCCGGCAATGGTCCTAGCGCTTGTGTCACGACCGGGATCTGGGCCAGGTTCGCGGGTGTCCCGAAGGGGAGCACATGGCGGATCGTTATCCGCTGGTTGGAGTTCTCCAGGAAGCCGTCCGCGCCTGGAGTCGACCCTTGCAGGAAGCTCAGCGGCGTGACGAGCTGCGAGTTGCCGACAGCGCTGGTGATGTCATCGACCGCGAGATGATGCGTGGCCAGGACTGTCGGGTTGACGAGCACTTGTAGCTGAAGGTCGGCCTGCCCGAACGTCGATACGTTGGCAACCCCTGCCACGCCCAGCAGGCGCGGCACGATCGTCCAGCGGGCGAGCACCGACAGGTCGATCTGGCTGAACACCTTGGACGTCAGGCTGACCACCATGACGTTGGCAGACGACGAGACCGGCTGCAGCATGACAGGCGGCTTGGACACGTTCGGCAGGATGAAAGCGGAGGTGAGGCGCTCCTGCACCAGCTGGCGGGCTTGGTAAAGGTTGGTGCCAGGCGCGAAATGCAAGTCGATGGCCGACAAGCCAGGGATCGAGTCGGACGTCACGTCGGTCACGCCAAGGACGCCTTCTAGCAGATTCTTCTCAAGCGGCACCGTCACCAGCGACTCGACCTCAGGGGCCGACAGGCCTAGTGCCTCGGTTTGTACGTCAACGACGACAGGCGCCGTCTCGGGCAGCACATTGACCGGCATCTTCGGCAGCCGCGAGACGCCCAAGATGACGAGCCCGGCGGCTATGGCAGCCACGAGAAAGCGGAACCGAACGCTCGCGGACGTAAGCCAGCTCAGCACCTGGACCCCCCGCCCTAACAACACTGATATGCTGGCATACAGTCACAAGTCGGACGTATAGGCTAGCGTCTTAATGAATCCTTAATGATCGCCCTTATCCAACCGCACAGGCAGACATGCTGCAAGAGCATTTGCTGCCGGATCATGCGAAGACCGTTAACAGGTTTATAACGGACTCGACCATTTAGCCAGCTTTCAGCCCCATTGGCACCAAAAGATGCGGCTGACATCACAGCCGGAGGAACATGGCGTCGAGACCCACCAGACCTAATGCCTTGCCATAAAGCTGTCGCATCTGCCGGAGCACGTCTGTCTGCTGGACGCGCTCCACGATGCGGTCATCATCGACACGGACGAAGTCGAAGAAGCTGGCCTCGAACGCGCGCTTGGTGGCTGGCGCACCGTACAGCCGCCCGGACGCAGTCCCGAGGGCGGTGCCATGGGCGATCGCAACGCTATCGTCGCCAAGGATCTGCGCTAGGTCGACCCGGAGATCGGGCAGGCCCTTCCAGACCTGCCGAACCGACTCCTTGGCGTGCTCCCAGTCGACGAAACCGCGGGTGAAGCCGACGCAGTTCTCTCGGTAGCGCTCGACGTCCACGAATCGTGCAGCCTCGTCCAGATCCTGGTGGTTTAAGGCGCTGATAAAGCCCTCGTAGATCTGCGCGGCGGTGTTTCCCGAGCGCTCCGGTGGTGCGTTCATGCTGATGACCCTCCTCAGCCATGCTGGGCGTGCGCGTCACTACTGGCGGAGATGTTATCAGTAAGCTGATTATCTGTATACTGACGATTCATGCCGCAGCGACCAGCCGCCGGGACCCCAGCCCTGCCGCCGTCCATGCGCGACCGCGTGCCGTTCCTGCTGTTTCGGGCGTCTCAGATGTCGCTCGCTCTCGCCAACGAGATGCTCGCCGAGATGGATCTGTGCGCGCGGCAGGTGGGCATCCTGACCATCGTGACAGAGCTAGCGCCGATGACTCAGAAGGCGCTGGCCGATGCGCTCAGAATAGACCGGACCACGATGGTGGCCCTCCTCGACGATCTCGAAGCGAAGGCCTACGTGACACGGCAGCGTCATCCGCGCGACCGGCGGGCTTATCTTGTCGAGCCAACGGATGCGGGCAAGGCCGCCAAGATCGCCGCCGTGCAGATACTCGACGAGCAGCAACGCCGCTTCCTGGCGCCCCTGACCGCAAGCGAACGCCGCCAGCTCGCCGCCTTGCTCAAACGGCTGCATCAGCCGCCTGGCGCAGCTGGCTAGCGAGCTGGCGGCACCGACAAGAACGACGGGAACGGGGTCACGTACGTGCGTCCTCCGCTACGGGCGCGCCGTCGATGTGGATCAGGCCAACGTCGACGACCCGCTGCCGATCCCGCAGGTACAGGTAGATCAGGTACAGCACGCCGAGGACCATCCAGATCGCCGCCGCTGGCCCCATGTAGGAATATGGCGAGCTCAGCGGCGTGATGAAGCTGAGGCCCGGGGCTTTGATGCCCGCCCCAGCGAGCCAGGCGGGAATGAAGGCCACGATCCCGATGACCGGGACGATCAAGTGCGAGACCAGGCTGAATCCGTGCGCCCGCCGGGCGAAGTAGCCGATACAGGCCACGTTCACGACCAGGTAGATGCCGACGAGCAGGATGACAAGTGCGGTGCCGATCATGCCGAACGCAGTCCCAGGATCGTAGGCGAAGCCGAGTCCGAGCATCACCCCGAGGCTGATGACGGTGCCCGTGGCGACCGCGACCACCGGCGACCGATGCCGCTCGCTGACCTTGGCGAGCGCCGATGGGAACGCGTGGATCCGGCCCATAGCGAACGAGGTGCGGCTGAATACGTTCACGCCAGCGTTGGAGTTAGCCAGGGTCGAGTTAATGATCGCGAAGAAGACCAGGACCCAGAACAGCCCATACAGCGCCCGGGCCACACCCTCCCAGGATGCGCTTCCGGTGCCAGTGGTGAACTTCGAGAAGCCGGCCGGCCCGAACGCGACGTCGATCGCGTAGGTGGTGAACACGTACAGGGCGCCAATCAGCAATGTGGACAACAGCACCGCGAGCTGCACAGTGCGCCGCGGGTTGCGCGCCTCCTCGGCGAGTGGGGCCGCGCTCTCGAACCCAAGGAACGCGAGGACGGTGAAGACTGAGCCAGCGATGACACCGGACAGGCCGTGGTACTGGCCGGCCGGAGTGTACTTCGTCGTGAACACGGACAAGGTGTTGTGCCCGCCCGCGTGGATCACCAGGAGCACGCCCATGATGACGAACACGGCGATCTCGAAGATGCCGAGGATTGTGCCCAGCCGGGTGGAAGCACGGATGCCGAAGTAGCCGACGGCGAATACGATCAGCATCCCGAGGATGGACCATGGCCACCATAGGTTGGCCGACCAGCCGAACTCGGTGTTAAGAGTGGCTGCGGTCGTGAACCCGAGCTGCAGCAGCACCAACGGCGCCACCAGCCAGCCGACCATGACATAAGCCCAGGCGACTAGGAACCCGGCGGAGGGATGGATGCCACGGGCGGCGTATGTCGCGAGGGATCCCGCGGCGGGTATTTCCCTGGCGAGCTGGCTGATCGTCCAGGCCGTGAACAACGACGCCACGAGGGCGAACACAACC
>Ga0126378_10001431_pt1 | contig 17755 bp, 13 predicted proteins | sample PanSoiMetPlot_23_FD_92587 | JGI IMG/M metagenome (GOLD analysis project Ga0126378, IMG submission 92587) | Tropical forest soil microbial communities from Panama - MetaG Plot_23 | ecosystem: Environmental > Terrestrial > Soil > Tropical forest > Bulk soil | place: Panama | collected 2016-02-17
CGGGCGTCGAGGGCGAACTCATCGGCAATTTCGGCGTGCTCCAGGGCGGCGCCGCCGGGCTCGAGATCGACGCCGCCGATCCGCGCCTCGGCACGCCCGCCCACGCGCTGGTGCTCGCGAAGAGCGAGAACCACTCCAACACCTACGAACTCGTCGCCGAGGAGGTGCTGACGCCCCATGGCGCCAGCGACGCCACGATCAATCCTGACATCCACGCCGACATCACCTTCTTCGAAACGCCCGGGGGCGGCGCGGTGTTCTCGACGGGCTCGATCGCCTATCCAGGCTCCCTCGGCTGGAACCGGTTCGACAACAATCTGTTCCGCCTCACCACCAACGTCCTCAACCGCTTCAAGGACCCGACACCGTTCACGATGCCGGAGTGAAGAGCGGCGACGGATCGGGCGTCACCCGCGCGAGCTTCTCCGGATCGAGCTTGACGCCGAGCCCCGGCACCTGCGGGATCTCGAGATTGCCGTCGGCGTCGAACCGGAATGGCGTCTCGGTGATGCCGTCGACATAGGCGCTGCCGCCGATGAACTCCACGAGGTCGACACCCGGCAATGCCGCCGCGAGCTGCAGGTCCGCGGCAATGCCGAGCGCGGTGTTCCAGCCGTGGCCGATGTACTTTACGCCGAAGTCTTGTGCCATCCAGGCGATGCGGCGCTGCTCGCTGATGCCGCCGACCTTGGTCACGTCGGGCTGCACGATGTCGAGGGCGCCGCGGCTGAGCCACGGCAGGAACGATTGCCGGCGCGTCAGCACCTCGCCGCCCGCGATCGGCACGGGGCTCACGCGGCGCAGATGACAGAAATCGTCAATCGCGTCGGGCCTGAGCGCCTCCTCGAACCAACCGACGTCATACTCCTTCAACATCTCCGCCGTCCGCATCGCCCATTTGAGACCATGCGGCCAGTAGGCGTCGCTGGCACCGGCGTCGACGAAGAGCTGCGCTGCGTCGCCCGCGGCCTCGCGCGCCGCGCGCACGATCGCCTCGTCGAGTTTGGGATCGAGGGCGCGACCGAACGGACCCCAGCCGATCTTGAAGGCGCGGAAGCCACGCGCGCGATACTCGGCCACCACCTCGCGCATGCGGTCCGGCATCCCCATCAGCAGCGAGCAATAAGGTCGCACGCGACTGCGATAGACGCCGCCGAGCAGACGGCCCACGGGCTGGCCCGTGACCTTGCCAAGGATGTCCCAGAGCGCGATGTCGATGCCGCTGATGACGTGGGTCAGCGTGCCGCCGCGGCCCATCCAGAACGTGTTCTGATGCAGCTTCTCGCTGACGCGCTCGGGCTCGAGCGCGTTCTCGCCGCGGAACAGCGGCTCCAGCACCTGGAGTCCGCCCTGCACCAATCGGCCGTCGGTGAACACGCTGCCATGGCCGATGATGCCGGCATCCGTGTGCACAGCGATCAGCGCGTGGATCGAATCCTCCCGTTTGATCTCGGCGGACCAGCCGCCCTTCGGGCTCTCGCCCAGGAGCGGCACCGCGTTGATCGATCGGATCTTAACTGTGGTCATGATCGCCTCGTCCTCCGTCTCGGGAACGATACCTCGGCCGCGAAGCCAGAGTCGACGCAAGACGCCCGCCGGGTCATGCTCACCGGACAATGCGGGATCGGAGGGTGCGCGCCATGAAGATCGACGCGGTCGATTTCTTCTATCTGTCGATGCCCGAAGTCACGCTCGAGGGCGACGGCAGCCAGGACGCGCTCCTGGTGCGCATCGCGAGCGGCGGCCATGTCGGCTGGGGCGAATGCGAGGCCTCGCCCCTCACCTCGATCGCAGCGGCGATCTGCCCGCGTTCCCACGGCGCTTGCCAGGCGGTGCTGGATTCCGTTCTCGGCCAGAGGCTGGACGATATCGCCGATATCCCGCGGATAGCGCGACTGGTTGGCCGCAACAGCCTCGACCTCCTGCAGGCGGACCACACGTGGTCCGGCATTGAGATCGCGCTCTGGGACCTGCTTGGTCGCCGATTGAGCGAGCCGGTCTATCGCTTGCTCAGCGCACCGAGCGCGTTTCCAAAGCTGCCCTATGCCTCGCTCCTCTTCGGCGACACTCCGGCGGCGACGCTGGCGAAGGGTCGCGCCATGCGCGCACGCAACTTCCGGGCGGTGAAGTTCGGCTGGGGACCGTTCGGCCAATCATCCGCCTCCGAAGATCGCGATCAACTCGCGGCCGCCCGCGAGGGGTTGGGACCCGACGGCATCATGCTGATCGACGCCGGCGCGATCTGGGTCGACGATCTCGAGGCCGCGCGCCGGCGTCTCGCGGCGCTCGAGGAGTTTCGCGCGCACTGGCTCGAGGAGCCGTTCGTGAGCGGCGCGCTCGATGCCTACCACGCCCTCTCGCGCGAGGCTTGCTCCGTCCGCCTCGCCGCCGGCGAAGGGAGCCACAATCCATTCATGGCGCGACACCTGATCGACCACGGCGCCGTGGGCTTCATCCAGATCGATACTGGCCGCATCGGCGGCATCGGCCCCGCCCGGGAGATCGCGGACTACGCCGTGAAACGCGGCGTCACCTTCGTGAACCACACCTTCACGTCGCACCTCGCGCTCTCGGCCTCGATGCAGCCCTACGCGGGCTTGGAAAGCCACGAGCTCTGCGAATTCCCGGCGGAGCCGAAGGCGCTCGCCTTCGAGATCACCAGCAATCACCTCATGCCCGGGAGCGACGGCTCGCTGCGTCTCGCCGATGCGCCCGGCCTCGGCATGACCGTCGATCCCCGCACGATCGCGCGCTATCTCGTCGACGTCGAGATCAGAGCGAAGGGGAAGACCCTCTATCGCACGCCGAGCGTAATGCGGTGATCAACTGGCCGGGTGCACGGCCTGCATGTTATCGTGCGGCACCGCACCTTCTCAGCGAGCGCTGCCTCCTCGACGAGGCGCCAGAACGAACACATACGGGAGAGGAGACTGGCATGCGCAAACCGCTTTATTTCGTATTCACTCTTGCCCTGGCAGGCGCGCTCGTCGCGCCGGCGCTGGCACAGCAGGCCGAATACACACCGAGTGTCGCTAACTGCGGCGATCCTTCCTACGAGAACGCGGTCAAGAACGGCATCAATCTTGGTTCTAACGACAACCCGCCCGAGTTCTACCAGGACGCCAACAAGCAGCCGGCCGGTATCGACTGGGAGATCAACAAAGCGGTGCTCGACGTCCTGGGCATCAAGAAGTTCGAGATCGTCTGGATGCCCTGGGAATCGGTGATTCCCTCGTTGTTGTCGAAGCGGATCGACGTGATCGCGGCCGACATCCACGTCAACCCAGAGCGCGTGAAGGTCATCAGCTTCTCCGGTCCGGCCTGGTGGTATGGGCCCGTCGTGGTCGTGCAGAAAGGCAATCCGCTGAAGATTGCGACCTATGACAATCTGAAGGGCAAGAAGGTCGGCGCCATCTCCGGCAGCGCGGCCGATCTCTATCTGCGCCGCGTCGGTGTGGAGACCACCCCGTTCAAGCAGGAAGTCGATGAGTTGCAGAGCCTGAACCAGGGCCGTCTCGACGCCGTGCTGGAAGACGACGTCGTCTATCTGGAGTTCGCCAGCAAGAACCCAAACAACAATCTGGATCCGCTGTGGAGCATCCCGGTTCCGACGGACATCATCAGCGGCGGCGGCTACGGCATGGCGCGGTTCGGCATCCGCAAGGAAGACTGCTCGCTGCGGGCCGCCTACTCGGAGGCACTGAGCGAGATCCGGGCCAGCGGCCAGGTCAGTGCCATCCTGAAGAAGTACGGGTTGTCCGATCGCAACCTCATGATGTTCACGCTGCATCCCTAAGAGCTGACGAGGCTGGGGCGGCGCGCGACGCCCCAGCCACTCCCTGAAACGCCGTGTTCGAGCTATTCAACCCGCAAGTCGCGGTCCAGAACGTCGGTCCGCTGCTTGCCGGCCTTCTGATTACCGTCGAGCTGACGTTCGTCGTCATCACGCTCAGCCTGGTCTGCGCGCTGTTCGTGGCGCTTGCGGGCATGTCGCGCCTGGCACCCCTGCGCTGGGTGGTGAAGGCCTACATCGAGGTCATCCGCGGCACGCCCCTGCTCCTTCAGCTCATCTATGTCTATTACGTGCTGCCCGAGATCGGCATCCGGCTCGATGCCTTCACCGCCGGCGTGCTGGCGCTCACGCTCAACTATTCCGCATACATCTCCGAGGTCTATCGCAGTGGCATCCAGGCGATTGCTCGCGGCCAGCACGATGCCGCGGCAGCCCTGGGCATGACCCATGCCCTCGCGATGCGCCGGATCATATTGCCGCAGGCGATCCGGATCGTGGTACCCGCGCTCGGTAACTATTTCATCGGCCTTTTCAAGGACACGGCGCTCTGTTCGGCCGTCAGCATCCAGGAACTTGTGTTCACGGCGCAAGTCCACGCGGCGCTGAACTTCCAGTATTTCACCCTCTATACCGTCGTCGCCGTGATGTATTTCGCGGTGAGTTTCCCGGCGGCGCGGCTGGTCAACTATCTCGAGCGCGTCACCAAGCGCGGCTATCGCCGGAGGCGCGCGTGACCGCGGATGCGCGGCCGATGATCGAGATCGAGGGCCTGCACAAGCATTTCGGCCTCTTGCACGTCCTGCGCGGGATCGATCTCGCGGTCGCGGTCGGCGAGGTCGTCTGCATCATCGGCCCGTCCGGCAGCGGCAAATCCACCCTGCTCCGCTGCATCAATCATCTGGAAGTCGCGGAGCAGGGTCGGATCCGGATCGATGGCGAGCTGGTCTATCGCGATGAGGTCGCAGGCGGTTTTCGAGCACATTCCAATCGCGCGATCGCCGCAGTGCGTGCGCAAGTCGGCATGGTGTTCCAGCACTTCAATTTGTTCCCGCACCTGAGCGTGACCGGCAACATCATCGAGGCGCCCGTCCATGTCCTGCGCAAACCCAAGGAAGAGGCGCGCCGGCGCGCATTGGAGCTGCTGGCGCAGGTCGGCCTCGCCGACAAGGCCGAGGCCTATCCCGAGGAGCTTTCGGGTGGACAGCAGCAGCGCGTGGCGATCGCCCGCGCGCTCGCCATGGACCCCAAGGCTATGCTGTTCGACGAGGTCACCAGCGCTCTCGACCCGGAGCTGGTGGCGGAGGTGCTCACGGTCATGCGCGACCTCGCGCGCCGTGGGATGACCATGCTTGTGGTGACCCACGAGATGAATTTCGCCCGCCAGGTTGCTTCGCGGGTAATCTTCATGGACCACGGGTTGATCGTGGAGCAGGACGTGCCCGAGCGGATGTTCGGCGCGCCCCGCGAGAGCCGCACCCGCGACTTCCTGAGGACGGTCCTGGAGCGTTAACCCCCTTGCCGGTTATAGCCTGCGAGGGCAATATCGTTCGTAGAGCCATCGAAACCTCTCGGAGGTCTCCATGGAGAAACCGAAGGACGCCACCGTCCGCACGGGGCGCTGCCTCTGCCGCGCCGTCACCTTCGCGGCGCGCGGCGAGCCGCGTTGGGTCGCGCATTGCCACTGCGAGAGCTGCCGGCGCGCTACCAGCTCACCGGTCGCCACCTATGCCGGCTACGCCATGGGCAATGTCGAGTGGACCGGCGAGCGGCCCGCCGAGTATCAATCCTCGCCCGGAGTCATACGCCGTTTCTGTCGGCGTTGCGGCTCGCCGATGAGCTTCGAGGGCGAGCGTTGGCCTGACGAGATCCACCTCTTCGTGCCGAGCTTCGAGGAGCCCGAGAACCTTCGGCCGACGTGTCACGTCCATGTGCAGGAGCAGCTGGGCTGGTTCCACCTGGCGGACCAGCTGCCGCGGTACGCGAAGACGGCTCGCGACGGGCCGCCGCTCACCTGAGCCGTTAAAGCGCGATCTCGCGGCGCTTCGTTCTGTCGCCGCGCCGTTCAGGCGTGCAGACGGGGACATAGAGCGGCTCCAGCGGCGGGCGGCCGAGGATCATGTCGGCGGCCTTCTCCGCGATCATGATGGTGGGTGCGTTGAGATTGCCGCTGACCTCGCTCGGCATGATCGAGGCATCGACCACGCGGAGCCCCGCGATCCCCCGCACGCGGAGCTCGCCATCCACCACGGCCTGCTCGCCCACGCCCATGCGGCACGTGCCGCAGGGGTGATAGGCGCTATCAGACTTCGCCCGCACGAAGGCGTCGATCTCGTCATCGCTGCGGACGGCAACGCCCGGCTGGATTTCCTCGCCGCGGAAGCCATCGAAGGCGCGTTGGGCAAAGATCTCGCGGGTCAGCGTCACGGCGTCCCGCATCTCGCGCCGGTCCTGCGCGGTCGCGAGATAGAGCGGCTGGATCTCCGGATGCACTGTGGGGTCCGGCGAGCGCAGGCGGAGATAGCCCACGCTGGTGGGCCGCATCGGGCCGACATGAGCCTGGAAGCCGTGACGTCCGATCGGCTCGCGGCCGTGGTCGTTCACCAGCGACGGCAGGAAATGGTATTGCAGGTCGGGATGCGCAACCTCGGCATCTCGGCGGATGAAGGCGCCCGCCTCGAGATGGGCGGAAGCGCCGAGGCCGGATTTGAACAGGAACCATCGGGCGCCGATCACGACCCGCGTCACCGGATTCTCGGTGATGTACAACGTGATCGGCTCCTTGCAGGCATGCTGCACGTAGAGCTCGAGGTGGTCCTGCAGATTGCGCCCGACCCCGGGCAGATCGTGCACCACCGCGATACCGTGCCGCCGGATCTCGTCGGCGGGTCCGATGCCCGAAAGCAGCAGAAGCTGTGGTGAATTGATGGCGCCACCGGAGAGGATGATCTCGCGCGCGCGGGCTCGGCGCGGCGAGCCGCGGTGACGGAACTCAACCGCCGTCGCGCGGCCACCCTCGACGACGATGCGGCTGACGAGCGCTCCGGTCATCACGGTAAGGTTTGAACGGACCATCGCAGGGCGCAGGTATGCCGTCGCCGCGCTCCAACGCCGTCCCCGATGGACCGTCATGTCCATCGGGCCAAAGCCCTCCTGCTGGAAGCCGTTCATATCCGCCGTGAAGGGGTAGCCCGCCTGCTGCCCCGCTTCGATGAAGGCGGCAAAGAGCGGGTTGTGCATCGTGCCGCGCGAGACATGGAGCGGACCGGACTCGCCTCGATAGGCGTCGCCGCCACGCGCGCAGGTCTCCGCGCGCTTGAAGTAAGGCAATACATGCGCGTAAGACCACTCCGGCAGCCCGTTACCCGCCCAGCGGTCGTAGTCCAGCGCGTGACCGCGCACATAGACCATGGCGTTCAGCGAAGACGAGCCGCCGAGCACGCGCCCCCGCGGCCAATACATGCGCCGGCCGTTCATGTCCGGCTGTGGCTCGGTCTCGTAGCCCCAATTGTACTTGGTGTCGCAGAGATTGTAGGTGAGCGCCGCCGGCATGTGGATCTTCCACGTGCGATCCATGGGCCCGGCTTCGAGTACCAGCACGCTGGCGCCGGACTCCGAGAGCCGATTGGCGAGCACGCAGCCGGCCGAGCCCGCGCCCACGATGACGTAGTCGTACGAGAGTTCGCTCACGGTCGCGGACTTACCAGGATTTCCCCTCGCCGAGCAAGGCAAGAGCCTCCGCGTGCACTCGGCGATCGCCGGCCGCAATGACCCTCGGTCCACTCTTCGCGCCGAGCGCGCGGCCTGCCCAGTCCGTCATCACGCCGCCGGCGCCCTCGACAACCGGCGCCAGTGCGCAGAAATCATGCAGATGGTGGCTCGATTCGATGACGAGGTCGATGAAACCACTCGCGAGCAGGCCGAAAGAATGGCAGTCGCCGCCCCAGTGCTGAACTTTCGCCACGCCACGCACTCGGTCGAACAGCGCAAGCTCATCCGGGGAGAACCAGTTGGGGCCTGTCGTGCTGAGCGCGGCCAGGGCGACGGCGGCGCAAGGCCGAACCCGCGCCGGGATGCCGTTGAAGAGAGTCGGCACGCCGGCGACACCCACCCAGCGGTCGCCGAGCGCGGGATGCTCGACAACGCCGAGCACCGGCTTCCCTTGGAACATAAGTCCGATCAGCGTGGCAAAGGTCGGCTTGCCCAGGATGAAGGATTGCGTGCCGTCGATGGGATCGAGCACCCACACCCAATCGGCATCCGCGTGCTCGGCGCCTTTTTCCTCGCCGACGACGCCGTGCTCCGGAAACTGCGCGCGGATACGTGCCCGTAGCCGGGCCTCGAGCGCCGTATCGATCTCAGTCACCGGCGAACCGTCGGCCTTCTCCTCGATCGAGACGCGCGACCGGAAATGGGGCCGAACGAATGCGCGAGCGTCGTCCGCGAGCTCGGTCGCGAGCGCGATGAATTCCGCCGGCGGTCGCGGAGACGCCGTCAACGCGCCGCGCCGAGCTCGCGCTCCGCCATCGCGATGCTCTCGCCGAGAATGCCCGTCATCTCGTCGATCTCCTCGGCCGTCACGATAAGCGGCGGCGCGAAGGCCGCGAAATCGTTGCCGCATCGAAGGATGAGGCCGCGGGCGCGTGCCTCGCGCTCGACCACCTTGCCGGGCTTGGCCTTGGCGGGGAAGCGCTCCCTTGTATTGCGGTTCTTGGTGAACTCGACGCCCTGCAGCAGGCCCGCGCCGCGGACGTCGCCGATCATCTTGTGGCGCTCGGCGATCTCGATGAGGCGCTGGCGCAGCCGCTCACCCTGCTTGCGCGCGTTCTCCACCAGCTTGCCCTCGACGAGCTGGGTCATCGCGGCGACCCCCGCCGCACAGGCAACCGGATTGCCCGCGTAGGTGTGACCGTGGTGGAACTGCACGTTGTCCTCGTCCTCGCCGTAGAAGGTTGTGGCGATGCGGTCGCGGATCAGGATCGCCGCCAGCGGCGCATAGCCTCCGCTCATACCCTTGCCGCAGCAGGTGATGTCGGGCGGCGCCTTGAAGTACTCGGAGCCGAACATGGTGCCGAGCCGGCCGAAGCCGGTGATGATCTCGTCGTAGATCAGCACGACATTGTGGCGGTCGCAGATCTCGCGGAGCCGCGGCAGGTAGTCGGGCGGCGGCACCATGAAGCCCGCGGATGAGATCGAGATCGGCTCGACGATCACCGCCGCGACCGTGGCGGGATCCTCGGCCTCGATGGTCTTCTCGATCAGGCTCACACAGGTGCGCCCGCAGCTGGGATAGGTCTGGTCGAAGGGGCAGCGATAACAATAGGGCGGATGCACATGGATGAATCCCACGCCCAGCGGCTCATAAACGGATTTACGCTCGCGCCCGCCGCCCGCGGAGAGTGCGCCCATGGTGCCGCCGTGATAGGCGCCGTAGCGGCTGACGATCTTGTACTTGCGGGGATTACCGCTCTGCAGATGGTACTGCCGCGTGAGCTTCATGGCGGCCTCGGTCGCCTCGGAGCCGCCGCTCAGGAACTTGAGCGCGGTGACGCCGGGCGGTGCCACCTTGAGCAGCAGCTGCGTCAGCTCGAGCGCGGGCTCCGTCGTGCTGTGGAGCGGTGGCGCGAACGCGAGCCGTTTCAGCTGCTCGTGCATGGCGTCGATGACGGCTTGGTTGCCGTGGCCGAGGCTGGTCACGAAGACGCCGGAGAGGCCGTCGATATAGCGCTTGCCCTCGCTGTCGGTGAGGCGGATGCCCTTGCCCTCCGCGAAAACCAGCGGGTTTTTCGCGAATTGCTGCATCTGCATGAAATCGAGGAAGAGCGAGGGGATGACGTTCTGCGAGCGCATGACCTTCTATTTCCGAGCGTGCGCGGCTCTTTGCATGGTGTCGCGCGAATGCTACGGCCTGCCTTTTGGTGAATCAATCAATCCGCAGGGGATGTGTAGGCCTTCCAGGTACAACGCCGACGCCATTACCGGGAATTTATCTGCAATTTCTGTCGACTCGCCGACGATTGTAGCCGGGGATTAACCCCTGCACGGCTAGGATACCGGCCCTCGTGCGTCCGCCGCCGGCGGAATTGTCAGGATCGAGTGCGAACCTTGCCCGGTCATTTGCGACGCAGAACCCTGGTGCCGGACTCCGCAAGCGCCGTTCAGGCCGCTCCGGCCGCCGAATTTGACGCTATTCCGAGCCTATCCGCCGACTTGCTCGCCCGCCACCACGTCGTCGCGCCAGCCGCCGGCGGCGGGCTCTTGTGCGCCAAGGGATCCGCCGCTGTCTCGCGATGGCGCTCATACGACCACAAGGAGGTGTTCGAGCCGGCGCAGGCTGCCTTCGCCCCGCCCTCCGACGCGGATGAAATGGGCTCCTGGCTCAAGTACGAGGGACCGGCGGCGGCGCCGGCGGACCGGGCCAAGGCCGTGGTCGACGAGGAGCACCCGACCGCGTGGTTCAAGTACGAGACGAAACCGGCGGCCTCGTTGCTGGGCTCGCTGGAGAAGCACCAGTCGAAGCCGCAGATTGAGCTTGCGGAGAGCGCACCCTCCGCGGCGCCGACTATCCCCGAGCCCATCGCATTAGTAGTGGCCGCGCCTGAGCCATTGGAAGCTGAACCGAAGCCGGCTACCCCTGAGCCCACCGTCGTCGTTGCGGCTCCATCGATCCCAGCGGAGGCGACGCCACTGGCCGCGGCTGCCATTGCCAATGCCGAGCCGCGGTCGGCGGATTCGTCGTCCGTAGCGACTGAAGAGATTGCGGTCGCAGCGTCCGAGCCGCCGCCCGCGCCGGAGATCGTTGAAACAAATCTCGCCGCGCCAGATCCCGCGGATGAACCGATCGAGCCGCCCCCCGAACCGTCCGGCGCAACGGAGGCTCTGCCAGTCGCGCTTTCAGAGGTGTCTACGGAGCCTCCCCTTGCGATCGAAAACTCGGCCGAGCAAGGGCCAGGACCAGCGTTCGCCGCTGTAGCCGAGGCCGCTCCAATCGAGATGGGTGAGCCGCCGCTGTGCGAGACTACGACGGAGCCGGAAGCCATCGAGTCTGCGCAACCGGCATTGGATGTCCGCGATGACACGGTCGTCGCGGCTCCGGCGAATACCGATATCCCACCGATCGAGCCGCATGAGCCAACGGCTCAAACCACCGAGCCTGCGATTAGTGCCCCCGACCCTGGGAAGACTGCGATTCTGGCGCGCTTCGCCGAGATGCTGGAGCAAGCACTCACCACCGAGGACCCAGCTACTCCCGCGCCGACGCTCTCGGCGGCGCCAGCCGATCCGCCCTCGCCACCGACACCACCCGCCGAAACACTCGCCTCCGACACGGCGGTTGCGGCGAGCACCGACGTCGGGGTCGAGCTTGGTATTGCAGGAACGAACGATGGTCCAATCGTCGACGGTACGGCGGCGGAAGCGCCGGCGGCTGCGCTGTCGCCAACGCCGCCGGTAGGGGTTTCCGCCGAGATCACGGCAGCGACGGCCGGGCTCGGCGAACCCGATGCGTCACGACCAGGCGATGACTCGACGTTCGAGGCCGAGGCCCTTCCGCCGATCGAGACCGACGCCCCACCTATTCAGGTCGACCAGGTCAGCACCGAGCCACAGGCCACGCCCACGCCACAATTTGAACCAAAGGATGGGCCGCCCGACCTCGGTGCTCCCGTCGATAGGGACGCTTCAGAGTCTGAAGTAGCAGGGGTTGCTCGCGCGTCGGTCAAGGTGTCCGATCCCGCGCGGAAGGCCATGTTGGTGCGCCTTGCGGAGATGTTGGAGCGGGCCCTTTCCAAGCGACCCGCGGGGACAACCCCCGAGCCGCCCGCAGCAGTCGCGCTCCCCGAGACCAGCATTCTCGCGGAGCCGATCGTGTCGGCGCACGAGGTGGATGTGGTCGTTCCGGTAGCGGGCACGCCAGATCCGGAGGACCGTGTCGCCCCGCCGCCAAGCGAGGCAAACCTAATCGAAGCAGCCATCGAGCTGGACGGCGAGGCGGAGAGTGTCGAGGCTTTTCAGCTGCTCTCCGCCACTGAGCTCGACCCCAGTGACGCGCCGGTCGCCCGCGCCGGGGAGCCATCTGAGGATACGGCAGCGTCGCCCCCGGATTCATACGAGATACGCGAGCCAGCGCGAGAGGGTCCGGATCCGGATCCGGCCACGGTCGGCGAACTTCGAGGCGATGCGGCAGAAACCGTTCTTGTAGAGACGACGACGGAACCCGCCGCGGAGCTCCCGCCAACCACGACCGAAGCAGACGGTCGTCAGATTGGCATCACGGCCAAGGTCGACACTGCCTCTGCTCTCGAGCGGCCCGCAGAGGAGGAGCCGCCGGCGTACACAACCGCGCGTGCGGCAGTTGCTGAGGTCCCACCGCACCTGGCGCTTGCGCCGGTGTCCGCTTCCGCGCCTGCGTCGGATGCTGCTCCGGCCACGATGGAGCCGCTGGCGCAAGACGTCGCGACCGCCGAGACGGTCGCGCCGCTGCCGCTGACCGGCGCCGGTCCGCCGACCGAGACGCTCGCCACGATTATCGTCGAGGCGACGCTTACCGGCGACCCACCAAACCACTCCGAGGCGCTCGAGCTCGGGGGACCGTCACCCGACGCATCGAGCCCCGCGACCGAGATGCTCCAGACGGTCGTCGCCGAGGCGGCGCAGGCCGAGAACGCACCAGCGCACCCCGAGAGGCTCGACGCGCTCGAAGCACCGGCACTGGACACATCGAGCTCAGTGACCGAGGTGGCGGACCCGAACATCGTCGAGGCGCTCGGCCCCGAGCCGGCCACTCCCTCCGAGACGCTCGAAACGATCGCGCTGGTGGTGCCCGCGGCCTCGAGTCCGGCGGTGCACGCGCCCGAACCCATCATCGTGCCGGAAGCGGTCGTCGCCAGCTTGCGTGACGAGCCGGTCGCGCCCATCGAGATCTCGGTCGTCGAGGATGTGTCGCTGCCGCCTCCGGCTGCCGCCGATGCTCCGACGCCCGCGCAGCAGGAGAAGGCGACGCGTGAGGCGCTGACAGACGATCTCGCCGAGATGATCCACGGCGTGCTCAGCACGACGCAATTCGCGACGAAGGCGTTGAAGCCCGTGCGCCATTCCGCGACCGCGGCGGAGCCCGTCGAAGAGGTCGCGCTCACCGACCTCGCCGAGGAGCTGAGCGCGGCCCTGCCCCACCCGGTCGCCGTCCGGGCGCGGCTCGGCACGTTGGAGCGCCTCGTGGCATTCGCGAGCGTCGGCATGCTGATCGTGGCCGGTTATTTCGCGATCTCACTGTGGCGGAGCGGTGGCGGTGTCTCGGCGACACAGCCTGCTGTCGCTGCGCGCGCCGCACCTCGCGCGGAGGGTTGGGGAGAGCGGGCGCGCGACATCGCGCGCGATCTGGGATCGATCTCGGTGGCGACGGAGGTCCCAAAGACCCAGATGGCAGCGCCCCAGGCTGGCCCAGCCGGACCGGCACCGCCGAGCGCCCCTCAGGCCGGGCGATAACGAAACGATCCCGCCGCGGGCCGATGGCGTTAACGCGGGGTTAATGCACCTCGCCTAAGACTCCAGGAAAGAGCGCGGCCGACGCCGACAGCGCTATTCGCGATATTCCGAGACCTCGTAAGATCAGGTGTGATGATGGACGATACGTCGCCGAGACAAGATCTGCCGCGCGCGTCGACCGATGCGTCTTCCGCGACGCGCACATCCGGGCAGATCGGCATGGTCACGGTGGTGTCGGGCTTCAAGCTTTCCTGCGCCCTCTTCGGCGCGGGATCGCAGCCGGGCGGCCAGGCGGCCTACCAGCAGGTGCAGATCGGCGACCTCATCAAGGTACCGACCTCGACTACGATCGCCTTCGGCTTCGTCGACAGTCTCGCGCTGAAGGACCCGTCCGGCAGCGCGGGTCGAGGGATCGCGATCGCCGAGATCGAGCTGCTCGGCGAGATCATCACCCGCAAGGACGGAAAGCCGCCGACGTTCTCGCGTGGCATTTCCGTCTATCCCGTGCTCGGCGCCGCGGTCTATCCGGCCTCGCCGACGGATCTCGACTGTATCTACAGCAAACCGAACTCGCCAAGTTTGCCGATCGGCGTGCTGCACCAGGATCCCTCGAAGACCGCCTATCTGATCTCGCAGGAATTCCTCTGCAAGCACTCGGCGATCCTGGGTACGACCGGCTCGGGCAAATCCTGCTCGCTGACGGTCGTGCTGCGCTCGCTCTTGAAGGCCCACCCGAATGGCCACGTCGTGGTGCTGGATCCCCACGGCGAGTACGGCCATGCCTTCGGCAACATGGCCGAGTGCATCAACACGCACAACATCGAGCTCCCGTATTGGCTCATGAGCGCCGAGGAGATCACAGAGGTGCTGTGCAGCCGCGAGCCGATCGCGCGGAGCCGCGAGGCGAATATCCTGAAAGAGGCCATCATCGCGGCGAAGCACAGTTTCCTCGGCGAGGGTGAGAGCGAGGCCTTCCTCACCGTGGATACGCCGACGCCCTACCGGATGCCGGCGGTCGTCAAGCATATCTCCGATGCCATGGGCAAACTCGACAAGCCCGACAGCACGCTCCCCTACCTGCGGCTCATAGGCACCATCGAGGACCTGCGCCAGGACCTGCGCTACGCCTTCATGTTCCCGGGCCTCACCGTGCGCGACAACCTCACGGAGATCCTCTCGCGCATCCTGCGCATCCCCGTGAGCGGCAAGCCCATCACCATCCTCGACATCTCCAGCGTGCCGTCGGAGATCGTGAACGTGGTGGTGTCGCTGCTCTGCCGCCTGATCTTCGATTTCGCACTCTGGAGCGACCGCGACAAGTCGATACCGATCCTGCTGGTGTGCGACGAGGCGCATCGCTACGTTCCCAACGACGCCACCCTCGGCTTCGAGCCGACGCGACGCGCGATCGCACGCATCGCGAAGGAGGGCCGCAAATACGGCGTATCGCTCTGCCTGGTGACACAGCGGCCCTCCGAGATCTCCGAGGCGATTCTGTCCCAGTGCAGCACCGTGTTCGCCATGCGCATGACCAACGACAAGGACCAGAACCTGGTCAAGCGGACGTTGCCGGAGACCGCGGCCGGCCTGCTCAACACGCTGCCGACGCTCCGCCAACAGGAGGCAATCGCGGTCGGCGAAGGCGTGCCGCATCCCATGCGTATCCGCTTCAACGACCTCGACCTCGCGCTCAGGCCCCACGGCGGCAGCACGAATTTCCCGCAGGCCTGGGCGACCGATCAGGGAGGCCTCGGCTTCCTGACTGAGACGATCGATCGTTGGCGTTGGCACAATCACTGAGCCTGCCCCTCGCCCTGTCTGGATCGCAGCCGCAATCCGCGGTTAGATAGAGCCCCGCTCTCGCGCGCGGTCGCGCCGCGAGCGCACACGCACTCGGAGGGGCTCAGCATGTTCTCGTTGGACGGCAAGACCTGCGTCGTCACGGGCGCCAGTCGAGGATTGGGAAAAGGCATCGCGCTGGCCTTCGCGGAGCAGGGCGCCGATGTCGTATTGGCGGCGCGGACCCGGAAGGACCTGGAAGCCGTCAGCCGCGAGATCGAAGCTATGGGGCGCCGCGCCCATCCCGTGACCGCGGACATCACCGATCTCCCGCAGCTTCAGAGGATCGCGGATGCCGGCGTCGCCACCTTCGGCAAGATCGACGTCTGGGTCAACAACGCCGGCGGCTTCGTTTCGGATCCCGGCGGCAATGCGGAATGGCTCGATGTCACGGAGAGCGGCTGGGACGCCATGCTGCAGCTCAACCTCAAGGCGCAGGTGTTCGGCGCCCAGGCAGCGGCACGCGCGATGAGGAAATCCGGCCAGGGCGGCTCGATCATCTTCCTGAGCTCGATCGACAGCTTCTACGCGGCGCCCGGCGGCGAGGGCATATACGGCGCCTGCAAAGCCGCGCTCAACAACATCACCCAGACCATGGCGGTCGAGCTCGGCCAATACGGCATCCGCGTCAACGCGATCGCGCCAGCGGTGGTGGAGACGCCGCTGACCGCGCCCTGGCTCGCGACCGCCGAGGACCGCCGCCAGCGCTCGATGTTCTATCCGCTCCGCCGGGTCGGCCAACCCGGCGACGTCGCCGCGGCTGCGGTCTATTTCGCATCCGAAGCGGCTGCCTGGGTCTCGGGGTCCGTGCTGTTGGTCTCCGGCGGCGCCGTGATGACCAGCGACCCCTACCGGTACCTCATGCGGGTGAACCAGAAGACCTGACGCGTCCTCAGGTCGCCGCCGCGGCCGCCATCCCCCGGCGCGCCAGCAGGCTGTCGAGCCAGTCCGGGTCCATCTCCGGCACCGAGGAGAGCAGCAGCTCGGTATAGGCGTGGTGCGGCGGGGTCAGGACCTGGGTCTTGGACCCGCTCTGCACCACACGGCCCTGGTGCATCACCACGATCTCGTCGGCGATCGCCTTCACGGTCGCGAGGTCGTGTGTGATGTAGAGGTAAGAGACGCCGAGCTCCTTCTGGAGCCGCAGCAGCAGCTTGAGGATCTCCTCCGCCACCAGCTGATCGAGCGCCGAGGTGACCTCGTCGCAGATGATGAGCTCGGGATTGATCGCGAGCGCTCGCGCGATGCAGATGCGCTGCTTCTGCCCGCCCGAGAGCTCGCCCGGAAACCGCTCGAGGAAGCGCTCGTCGAGCTCGATCATGTGGAGGAGCTCGAGGATGCGAGCGTGGCGGGCGGATCCGGTGAGCCCCATGTGATGCTCGAGCGGCCGGCCCAGGATGTCGCGCACGCGCCGGCGCGGATTGAGCGCCGTATCGGGCATCTGATAGATCATCTGGATGCGCTGAAGCAGCTTCTTGTCGCGCTCCTTGAGCGAGCGCACGAGCGGTTTGCCGTCGAACGTGATCGAGCCCGACGATGGCGGCAGCAATCCCGTGATGACCCGCGCCAGCGTCGACTTGCCCGATCCCGATTCACCCACCACTGCGACGGTCCGCCCGCGTGGCACCTGAATGCTGACCCCATGCAGCACCTTGAGCGCGCCATAGGCGGCGTCGACCGTGTCGACGCGCAGGATCTGGTCGTGGCCCGGCTCCTCCTCCTTGCGCAGCGAGCGCACCGCCCAGAGCGACTTGGTATAGGCCTGCTGCGGATTGGTGAGCATTTGGCGGGTGGGCGCCTCCTCCACCAGCTCGCCATAGCGCAGCACCATCACGCGGTCCGCCATCTGCGCCACGACCGCGAGATCGTGCGAGATATAGATTGCCGCCGTGTGAGACTTCCGCACCACGTCCTTGATCGCCGCCAGCACCTCGATCTGGGTGGTGACGTCGAGCGCGGTGGTGGGCTCGTCGAAGATGATGAGATCGGGCCGGCACGCCATCGCCATGGCCGTCATCGCACGCTGCAGCTGCCCACCGGAGACCTGATGCGGGTAGCGGTAGCCGAAGGGCTCGGCGTCGGGCAGGCGCAGACGGCGAACCAAGTCGACGGTGGTGCGCTTGGCGTGGTCCTCGCCGGTGATGCCATGGCCGACCGACGCCTCGACGCACTGGTCGATCAGCTTATGCGCGGGATTGAACGAGGCAGCCGCGGACTGCGCCACATAGGCAATGCGCGTGCCCCAGAGCTCGCGCCGCTTCTCCTCAGCGGCCTCTAGCAGGTCCATGCCGTCGAACCGGACCGTACCAGCGCTGATGCGGCAGCCCGGTCGTGCATAGCCCATGGCGGCAAGGCCGATGGTGGACTTGCCCGCGCCGGACTCGCCGATAAGCCCCAGCACCTCGCCGCGCCGGAGCGTCAGGTCGACGCCCTTGACGATCGGATGCCAGCGCTCGTCGCTGCGCCCCTCGATGCAGAGGCCCTTCACCTCGAGCAGCGTCTCGCCGGTACCCGCCGACGGATTAGCTCGTTCAATGCGCTCGCTAACGCTCATCCTTGAGTCCACTCGCCTTGTGCAGGAACCAATCGACGACGAAATTGACGGCGATGGTGAGGAGCGCGATCGCGCCCGCCGGCAGGAGC
>Ga0126378_10001433_pt1 | contig 17745 bp, 24 predicted proteins | sample PanSoiMetPlot_23_FD_92587 | JGI IMG/M metagenome (GOLD analysis project Ga0126378, IMG submission 92587) | Tropical forest soil microbial communities from Panama - MetaG Plot_23 | ecosystem: Environmental > Terrestrial > Soil > Tropical forest > Bulk soil | place: Panama | collected 2016-02-17
GGAGCGGCCAGACGTCAGCCGGAGCTGGTGCGCGTCGAGGCAGCCTGGCCTGGCGCCTTGCGCGGCGCGGGAGCCTGGGCGGGGATGGCGGCGCCGATTCGCTCGGCGATGTGTTCACCGACCCGGATGCCGTTGGCGATGGCGGTCAGTCCTGGATTGACCGCCCCGATGCTCGGGAAGAAGCTGGTGTCGGCGACGTACAGATTGTCGACTTCGTGCGCCTTGCAGTTCACGTCGAGAACGGATGTCGCCGGGTCCGCCCCGAATCGGCACGTGCCTGCCTGGTGAGCGCAGGCCGCGAGCGGGACGTCCATGCTCATGTAGAAGTTCTTGTGCAGCACATGGTGCGCGGCCAGGCCGACGTGATTGAGGATCTTCTTCAGCTCGGTGTACAGATCCGCAGCCTCGCGCTCGCTGGTTTGGTTGCAGGCCAGGTGGATCTTGCCGTCGCGGTCTACCGTGACCCGGTTTTCTGGCCGCGGCAGGTCCTCAGTGGTCAGCCAGAAGTCGACGGAGTGGCTGGCTGCCTCAGCCAGCGACCAGTGCGGGAACAGCTTGGTCAGGTGCGGTTCCTCGCCCTTCATCGCTCCCGCATTGGACTTGCCGAGCAGCTGGATGTTCCCGAGCGGCCATTGGCGGCCGTCGCCGGGCAGGTAGAAGTCGTTGATCGAGAGCGTCTTCTGGAAGACGGTCCTGTTGGGTTCGGTGGCGAAGGCTGCCACGGCCTTGCTCACGTGAGCCATATAGTTTCGGCCGACCTGGTCGGATCCGTTCGCGAGGCCAGCCGGGTGGGCATCGGACGCCGACCGGAGCAAGATCTTGGCGGTGTTCGCGGCGCCCGCGGCCAGCACGACGATGTCGCCCCGGTAGACCTCCTCCTTGCCGCCGCCGCTTCTCTCCACGACGACCCCGGTGACGGTCCGTCCTCGCGAGTCGGTCTCGAGGCGCACGACCTGGGCGCCAGTCATCAGGGTGACGTTGCGCTGGTCGAGCAGCGGACGGACGCCGATCACCTCGGCGTCAGCCTTGGCGTGGACCAGGCATGGGTAACCGTCGCAGGTCGCGCACCTGATGCAGGTGCTCGCGGGCCGGTCGGCCTCGTCAAGCAAGATCCCGCAGGGCGCGTGAAACGGGTGGTAGCCGCCCGCGGTGAGCGCGTCGGACATCTCCTGGATTCGCGGCTCGTGCGTCACCGCGGGCCAGGGGTACTGACGCGACCACGGACCCTCCGTGGGATCTTCGCCATGGACGCCACGCACCTGATAGAGCCATTCTGCCTTGGTGTACCAGGGCTCGAAGTCGCCGTAGCTGAGCGGCCATGCCGGGGACACGCCGTCGACATGGTGAATCTCGCCGAAGTCCTCAGGACGCAGCCGGTAGAGCGCGGCGCCATACATCTTGGTGGCGCCGCCCACGAAGTAGTGGACCTGCGGCTGGAACGGGGTGCCCGCTGCGTCATACCAGGTATCGGGCGATATATAGCGGCCGTCCACGAAGACGGGCACCGGATCCCAGTTCTCTAGCTCCCTGGGGAGAAAGTCGCCTCGCTCGAGCAGCAGGATCCTTTTCCCTGACGGCGCCAGCGTACGCGCAAGTGTCCCGCCGCCTGCCCCGGTGCCCACGATGATGACGTCGAAGTCCGCTGCCACGGCCGCCTCCCGGTCGGATGGAGTCCTTCTGCCTACGGTTGGCGTGCGGGAGGCCGCTGACACCACCCAGTCGGGGTGATTCGGCAGGGCCGATTCGGGCAGGCATTGCGGGGTAGGGCAGCAGGCACACGGCTTACGGGGTTATCGGTGGCCCGGGTTGCGGTCATCGGGGCACTGCGGGGGGGAACAACCATGGCCGTAGCAGTCGGTATCGATCTCGGGACGACGAACTCGGTCATCGCTGCCACTGAGGCAGGAAAGCCATCGGTCATCCCGAACGCCGAAGGCTCCCGTACGACACCATCGGTGGTCGCCTTCACCGAACAGGGCGAACGCCTGGTCGGCCAGCTCGCCAGGCGTCAGGCGATCTTGAACCCAAAGGGAACGATCTACTCGGCCAAGCGATTCATGGGCCGCCGGTTCGACGAAGTGACAAGCGAGATGAACGCCGTCTCGTACGACGTCGTATCAGGACCCGGCGGCATGGTTCGGTTCGACGTTCGCAGCAAGCTGCACGCCGCTGAGGAGATTTCCGCGCAGGTTCTGCGCAAGCTGGCCGAGGATGCGTCGAAGTTCGTCGGCGAGAAGGTGACGGAAGCCGTCATCACCGTCCCTGCCTACTTCAATGACGCGCAGCGACAGGCCACCAAGGATGCCGGCCGCATCGCAGGCCTTGAGGTACTTCGCATCATCAACGAGCCAACCGCGGCAGCGCTCGCCTACGGGCTCGACAAGAAGGGCGCGGAGACCGTGCTCGTATTCGACCTCGGCGGCGGCACGTTCGACGTCAGCATTCTGGACATCGGCGACGGCGTGATCGAGGTCCGCGCAACGGATGGCGATACACACCTGGGCGGAGACGACTTCGACCGGCGCGTGGTTGATTACCTCGCAGACGAATTCAAGGCCAGCGACGGGATCGACCTGCGCGCCGACCCGCAAGCGCTGCAGCGCCTGTTTGAGGCCGCCGAGAAGGCCAAGGTCGAGCTGTCGTCGGTGACGCAGACGTCGATCAGCCTGCCCTTCGTCACTGCCGACGCAAGCGGGCCGAGGCACCTGAACACGACGCTGACCAGGGCAAAGTTCGATCAGCTCACAGCCGACCTCGTGGAGCGGACGGTCAAGCCCATTGAGGAGGCGATGGCCGACGCCAAGCTGACGGCGAACGAAATCGACGAGGTGATCCTGGTCGGAGGTTCCACCAGGATTCCCGCGGTCCAGGCCCAGGTGCGCCGGCTGACCGGGGGCAAGGACCCGAACATGACGGTCAACCCCGACGAGGTTGTCGCCTTGGGCGCGGCGATTCAGGCGGCGGTGATCAAGGGCGAGGTTCAAGATGTCGTCCTTCTCGACGTGACCCCGCTTTCGCTCGGCGTGGAGACCCTCGGCGGGGTCATGACGAAGGTGATCGAGCGGAACACGACCATCCCGGCCAGGCGCAGCGAGGTATTCAGCACGGCTGAGGACTCGCAATCAGCCGTCGACGTCGTCGTGCTCCAGGGCGAACGGGAGCGCGCAGGAGACAACCGCATGCTCGGCCGGTTCAGGCTGGAGAACATCAGGCCCGCACCGCGCGGAATCCCGCAGATCGAGGTCACGTTCGACATCGACGCGAACGGCATACTCAACGCGTCGGCGCGTGACCAGGGGACCGGTACCGAACAGCGGATTACCGTCAGCGGCAGCTCCAACCTCGACCAAACCGAGGTGGAGCGGATGGTCGCGGACGCCGAGAGCCACCGGGACGAAGACCGGCGGCTGCGCGAGCTCACCGACGCGCGGAACGAGCTTGACTCGGTCGCGTACCAGGCAGAGCGCCAGCTGGCCGAGCTTGGCGCGGCGGCCCCTGTAAATGAGAAGGCTCGCGTCGAGATGCTGGTGAACGATGCCAGGCAGGCGATCACCGGGCAAGCTCCGCTCGATCAGCTCAGGACGCTGACAAGCGAACTCCAGCAGGCGTATCACTCCCTGTCCTCGGCCGCGTCATCGGCGGCGGCCGGGTCGGGTGCCGCTGGGCCTGCCCCTGAGGGCGGCCGCCGTGGCGGGCAGCCCGGCCAAGACGGCGCTGATGACGTGATCGACGCCGAGTTCACCAGCGATGAGTGAAGCCGAGCCTGCGCTGCCGGGGCCGCGCTCGCCGGATGGTTCGGGTGTCACTGACGACACCGAACAGGACGTGGCCGCGCTGCGGGCACGCGTCGCCGAGCTGACCGACCAGCGGCTTCGGGCGGTCGCAGATCTGCAGAACGCGCGTAAGCGCTACGAGCGCGAGCTCAGCCAGGCGCGTGCACAGGAGCGAGCGCGGGTGACCAGGCAGTGGCTGCCCGTACTGGACAACCTGGAGCGGGCCCTGGCGCACGCCGACGCGGACCCGAAGTCGATCATCGACGGCGTCAGGGCCGTCACCGATCAGGCGCTCGAGCTCGTCTCTCAACTCGGATTCCCCCGCCAAGACGACCTGGGAGCGTCCTTCAACCCCTCGCGCCACGAAGCTGCCGGGTCAAGCGCCGATGCCCACGCCGCGGCAGGGACGGTCATCGAGGTGCTGCAGCCTGCCTACGGCGAGGGCGATCAACAGCTCAGGCCAGCGCTGGTCGTCGTCGCGAAGGGCGACTGATGGCGCCTGCCCGCGACTTCTACGAGATCCTGGGCGTGCCGCGTACTGCCAGCCAAGACGAGATCCAGCGCGCCTACCGCAAGCTTGCCCGCAAGCAACACCCCGACGTCAGCAAGCACCCAGACTCCGAAGAAACCTTCAAGCAGGCCTCCGAGGCCTACGACGTGCTGTCGGACCCCTCCACAAGAAAGCGGTACGACGCCTTCGGACCCGAGTTCCGACGGGTAAGCGAGGATGTCGATCCCGAGGCATTTAGCAGGGCGAGGCAGGCTAGAGCCCGCGCGGGCAGCGGCGTCGGCGGTCGCGGCGGTGCAGGCGCCGACCAGGGTTTCGTCAGCGACATCGACCTGGAGAGCCTGCTTGGCAGCATGTTCGGGGCTTCCGGGGCCGGTCAGGGCCGCGGACGCGCGTCGTGGGGGCCAATTCCGGGAGCCGACCAGGAGACAGAGCTCGACGTCTCAGTCGAAGAGGCTTATCGGGGAGGCCGCAGGTCAATTAGCGTGCAGGGCCCTGACGGGTCGAGGACACTGCGGGTGACGATCCCCGCGGGGGTGACGGACGGGCAGCGGATCAGGCTTGCCGGGCAAGGAGCCCGTGGCACCGATGGCGCGCCACCTGGTGACCTGTACCTGATCGCAAGGATTGCCCCGCATCCGCGCTACCGCGTTCAGGGTCGCGATGTGCACGTCGAGCTGCGGCTCGCTCCTTGGGAGGCCGCGCTCGGTACCACGGTGGCACTGGAAACACCGGATGGCGAGGCCAAGGTGAAAGTGCCGGCTGGCACCTCAAGCGGCAGGCAGCTCAGACTGCGCGGGCGCGGGCTGCCCAATCCGCGGGGCAGCCCAGGCCATTTGTTCGCCAGCGCACGCGTCATGGTCCCCAGCAAGCTCTCAGATCAGGAGCAGCGACTGTTCAGCGAGCTTGCCGACATATCCAGCTTCGACCCCCGGGCGTCGTGATGACGCCGATGCGCGAGAACCGTATGAGGAGGCCACTGTGACCATTGCGCGCGATCGGGCACAGCGAGGTTATGCCTTGACGTTTCCGACCCGGCTCGATCTCGAGTCGTTCGCTCGCGTGACGCAGACGCATCCTGACCTGGTCTGCCGGCTTGTCGTGCTTGGCGCTCTCGACGCGCAGACCGACTCGGCCGGTCGGCTTTGGTTCTCCCCTACGCAGACGACCCAGATGGCTCGGATCAAGCGCCTGCGAGCCAGTTTCTCGGTCAACTACGCGACCGTGGCGCTGGTGTGCGACCTGCTTGACAGGATCGCCGCCCTCGAGGCCACGGCACGCTCTCGTATGTGAGCCGTCAGCCGGCGCTACCCGCCTGGCCGAGATCCGCGGAAATATCGACAGGCGCGCGCATCCGCCACGCGTCGGTTACCAATTCCTCAAGCCGCTTGGCATCGACCTGCTCCAGCCGCAGCATCACGAGCGGCCAGCCGTCGTACCCCGGCGCGGTGAAGAACACGTCGGGCTCGCCGAGCAGCAGAGCTTGCTTCTCGGCTTCGTCACCGACATACAGCACCGCGATGTCGGTCCTGATCACCCTGGGCTTGCCTGGCTGGCGTTCCGGATATGACCACACGAATCCCTTGCCGCCGACACGGAAGTCGAAGCCGTCGCTGTCGATCTCCTCGACATGCGGCAGCGCGAGCGCCAGGCGGCGCACGTCCTCGTCGTCAGCCACCGGCGAGTCCAAGCACCATGCGCACAGGGTAGACAAACGCACCGACAGCGCGCGCCGAATCCCGTTCAGAGCGGCACGGCCATGAGCACCGTTGAGCTCGGGCGACTGGATCCACCCGATGGCTCAAGGATGAGACAAAGGCGGTCGCCTGGCCGCAGCCCGCGCGCGAGCACTGGGCCGGTCATCCCGTTGCTTGCGGCACGAGGGAGCATGCCCGCGGGTCTGTCGCCGCTGGGCCCCATCAGCCACAGCTCATAACGCTTTGACGACGGCACCCTCGCGAGGCTGGCAGCCGTGAAGACGAGCGCATGCTCGCGGACGGACATGATGATGGTGGCCCGGCCGCCGGTCGTCACCCTGGCCTTCAGCACGGTGGCATCCGCAGAGGCCAGCACCGCGGCGATCGCGTGCGTGCGGGACTCCTGCTGGCTGAGCCTGTAGGCCGCGGTATTGGCCGCCACGCCTAGGAATCCGGCCGCGATCACGGCGACCCCGGCTACGGCAACCGCAACGCGGGACGTCGCGCGCGGCCGGGGAGCCCGAGGGATCGGCCCGGCGGCGGGCAACTGTGCGATGCCCGCCGCGGCGGCGATCGCGCGTTCGGCCAGCCCGGGCGGCGGCACGATGACTGGGCCCGCGCCAAGGCAAGCGGCGGCCTCGCGCAGCGCACGCACACGCTCGGCGCATCGGGCGCACGTGGTCAGGTGGCGCTCAAATCGAACCAGGTCCTTCCCGGCGATCGCGTCCAGGGCGTAGGCGCCCGCAAGCGAGTGCGGCGCGGCGCGGCTAATTCTCATCGCTGCGCTCCAGGCAGTTCCGCAGCCGCAGCAGGCCATCGCGCATCCGGGTGCTCACCGTGCCGGCAGCGACGCCGAGCAGCTCAGCGACCTGCCGGTACGTGTACCCGCCGTAGTAGGCCAGTGTGATGGACTCGCGCTGCAGGTCGGTCAGCGAGCCAAGGCACTGCCTGACCCGCGCGCGTTCTAGGCGGGCCTCGACGGTCTCAGCGACTTCGTCGTAGGCGACGGGCGCGTGCGCAGTGCGCTGCTCGCGCTCCGCGGACTTCTGGGCGGATCGGACACGGTCGACGGCCCGGCGATGCGCGATCATCATGACCCAGGCCATCGCGCTGCCCTTGGCAGGGTCGAACCGTGAGGCGATGCGCCACACCTCCACGAGCACGTCCTGTGCGACTTCTTCTGACTGAGACGGATCTCGCACCACCCGCAGAACGGCCGTGTATACAGCGGCGTCCACCAGGTGGCACACCGCCTCGAACGCATCGCGGTCGCCACCCGCGACCTGGCTGAGCAGGCACTCCAGGTCCGGTCCAGGCGCGTCGGCAGCGCCAGCACGGCCGCGCTGAGAGATCTGGCTGCCGGCGGTCCACACAACGTGTATTCGGAGCACCGCCATCGGATGTCTTGCCCGAATCCCCCAGCGCGAGCAAGGCAGCGGCCGCGCCGCGCCGAATAGCAAGCGTGATGTCCGCGGTCCGCAGACGCGGGCGCCGCCACTGATGCTCATCGACGAAGCCGAACTCAGGAGAGGGCAATGCCATCCATCTACGCAAAACGGACCCACCGTGGCAGTGCCACCTTCATGGGCGCCCTCGCGGCGGCGATAAGCCTGACGGCCGCCGCCTGCAGCAGCTCGTCGTCGCCCGCTGGCTCGGCGTCAGGGGCGGGCCACACACACCACCCGATGGCGTCGCACTCCCCGATGCATGAGTCAGCGGCGTTCGGCTCCGACTGCGGAATGATCCCGACATCTGGCATGGGCAGCCTGCACAGCATGTCCATGGACAACGTCGTCACCGCGGCATCGCACAACCCGCTGCTTGCCACGCTCGCCGCCGACCTCAAGACCGCCGGCTTGACAGGCGATCTGCACTCGATGCACGCGCTCACCGTGTTCGCCCCGTCAGACACCGCGTTCAAAATGCTGCACGGGTCCGAGATGAACATGCTGCACAGCAAGACCGAGCTCGCCAAGATCCTCAAGTATCACGTCGTCAGCGGGCGGGTGACCCCGTCCGAGCTGGCAAACGGGACACCGCTGAAGAGCCTCGAAGGCGCCACGCTGAAGCCATCGAAGATGGGCTCGGTCTACGAGGTCAACAACGCGCATGTCATCTGCGGCAACATCCAGACCGCCAACGCGACCATCTACATCATCGACAAGGTGCTCATCCCAATGCACTGACGCGGGCCTGTAGAGCCTGCGGCCCACATACCCCGATCTAGTTCGCCTGAAAACGGGCAAACAGGACTCCGAAATGGCCCGGGGGAAGTCAGTTGTTTCGCGCGGACGCATAGAGTGACAGTGAGGCGTGCACGCGCCGGTCTTGTCGGCACGCGAATCGGGGGGACGATGACCTGGCGACTTGACGGTACCTACCTCGAGTCCTGTTCTTGCGACGTAATCTGCCCGTGCACCTGGTCGGGGATGACGGCCAAGGCAACGTTCGACCGGTGCTGGGCGCTGCTGGCCTATCACGTCGACTCGGGCGAGATAGACGAAGTCGACGTCAGCGGTCTGAGCTTCGCCCTGTTCCTCGATACGCCGCCGGTCATGGCCGAGGGCAACTGGCGGGTCGGCCTTTTCGTTGACGACGCGGCGTCCGACACCCAAGCCGTGAAGCTTGGCGGGGTCATGTCCGGGCAGCGCGGCGGACCTCCCGCGATGCTCGGCCCGCTCGTAGGCGAAGTGCTGGGCGTGGTGAAGGCGCCGATCACCTACCGCGACGACGGACGTGGGCACGGCGTCAGGATCGGCGACGCCGCGGACGTGGGCGTCCGCGAGTTCGTCGCCGATGAAGGGCTTGGTCCCGTTCAGCTCACGAATGTGGTCCACCTGTCGAACACGACGCTGACGGTCGCGCCGGCGGGCGACGCGCACCTGTCGACGTTCGGGATCGATTGGGGCCACGAAGGCCAGAGCGGCTTCTCCGCGCCGTTCTCGTGGGCCGGATGAGCGGCTCCACTAGGCTCGCGACTGCGCGGCAGGGTCTTACGACGCGCGAGGCCGCGTTCTTGCTCATACTTGCGGCGGGCGCTTGGGTGGCGACTATCAAGCTGTCGCGGGGAATAGCGGGCATGCCAGGCACGATGGGCCTGGGCCTCGCCTCATTCGTCGGCATCTGGACGCTGATGATGTCCGCGATGATGCTGCCTTCTGTGACGCCGACCGCCTCGTTGTATGCCAGGACCGTGGTCACAAGCAGGCCAGCGAGGATAGCCGGCCTGGTCGCGGGCTATCTCGGCGTCTGGGCGGCAGCGGGCCTGCCGGCTTACGGGCTCGCCAGGATGATCGGCTGGCTGGCCGACGCGCATCCCGCCGCCGTGCGCGTCCTCGCCGTGGCGGTCTTCGCGGCGTGCGGCGTCTACCAGCTCAGCATGCTGAAGGACAAGTGTCTCGCGCACTGCCGGTCGCCGATCGCGCTGCTCCTGCGGTACGGCACATACCGTGGCAGGTTCCGTGATGTCAGGGCAGGCGCGCATCACGGCGGCTATTGCCTCGGCTGCTGCTGGAGCCTGATGGCCGTGCTCATCGTGCTCGGCACGATGAACGTCCTGGCGATGGTCGGACTAGCGGCTGTCGTGCTTGCCGAGAGGGTCGCCAAGCATGGGCGACCCATCGGCAGGCTCGCAGGCATCGCAGCTATTGGGCTGGCCGTGGCGACGATCTGGCTGCCTTGGCTCGCCCCGGGCTGCGCGCCTCGAATCAGTTGACGAGCTGACCGCGAACGAAGAGCGCGAGCCGCCAAGGCGGCAGTCCGTCAGCGGCTCTTCGCGGCCTTCGGTTTCTTTGCTTTCGGCGGCATCGAGCGGACGTGAGTCAGGGCGCGCTCGACCCAATCGGAGGCGACCGCGGGAGTGGCGCGCCAGGTTCGCGGCATGCTGAGATACCCGGACATCGGGCGCTCGGCGGGGCCGAAGGGGCCAGAGCCATCGATCGCGGCGAGCTCGCTGCTGCTCGGCTCGTCGAGCCTGACTCCGACGTCTGGGCCGAACAGCCCGGCGAACATGTTGCCGTTCACGAACGCGCCGAGGTTGCCGAACATCGGCTTGACCTCGACCGACGGCTCATCAGGAATCAGGGAGCGGAAGAATTGCCTGTCCTCCTCGCTCGGCTTGGGTATCTCCATCGGACTGTCCGCCTTTCAATGCGCCGCGGTCAGCGGTAGTCAGGGTTCTCGAAGTCGAACCGGCAGCCAGCGTCCCACTCAGACCGCTGGTTACCGTGCACCGGGATCCCGCCCGCGTCTTTCAACATCCGGGCCAGGTGGAGCAGGTTCCACGTCATGAACGTGGTGTTCCTGTTGGTGAAGTCATTGTCGGGGCCGCCGGACCCTGGGTCGAGATACGAAGGGCCAGGCCCAGCCTCGCCGATCCACCCGGCGTCGGCCTGCGGCGGGATCGTGTAGCCGAGATGCTGCAGGCTATACAGCACGTTCATCGCGCAGTGCTTGACGCCGTCTTCGTTCCCGGTGATCAGGCAACCGGCGACGCGGCCGTAGTAGGCGTACTGACCGGCATCGTTAAGCAGGTGCGAGCACGCGTACAGGCGCTCGATCACGCGCTTCATCACCGAGCTGTTGTCACCCAGCCAGATCGGCCCGGCAAGCACGAGGATGTCCGCGGCCAGCACCTGCTGGTAGATGCCTGGCCAGGCGTCAGAAGCCCAGCCGTGCTCGGTCATGTCCGGCCACACGCCGGTCGCGATGTCGTGATCGACGGCGCGCAAGACGTCCACCGCGACGCCGTTCCTTGCCATGATCGTGGTGCTCCGCTCGATCAAGCCCTGCGTGTGGCTTCGTTCTGGCGACCGCTTCAGGGTGCAGTTGATCACCATGGCTCTCAGGTCGTCATAGCGCGGCGGCGCGGCCGCAGGCTCGGTCATCGTTCCATGATCGCCTTCAGAGTGTCGAGTTGGGCAACTTCCGTGCGCATTTGCTTCGAAATCATCGGCGTCATCAGCCTCATCATGCCGGCCGGCGCGAGATCCAGCGCGAACCGCACGTCGGTAGTGTTGTCCGACTTCGCGGTGAGCTCGAAGACGCCGCTTGGCCTGGCCGGACCCGCGATGACGAGGAACTCGAGCCGCGCGGGCGGGTCGTAGACCGTGACGCGGTAATCGCCGTCGATGCGCCGGCCGCCTGGGCCCTGGAGTACCTGGCGGTACTCGGCTCCCTGTCCTTCGGCATCTGTCTTGCGCTCGATCTCGAGTACGCCGTTTCGCCAGTCCCTGTTGTGGGTGCCGTCGGCCAGATAGCCGAAGACATCCTCGGCGGACCTTGCGATCGTGACGGTGTGCTCAGCGTGCAACATCTGTTTCAGCCTTTCTCTTGTTGTCCTGTTCGGGGAACCGCTCTGCCATACCTCGCAGCGCGGTTTCGAGGTACTGGCGTTCCGCCTGGTTGGCGACGAGCTTGAGTGCTCGCTCGTAGTCGGCGGTGGCGGCCGCTCGGTCGCCGAGCCTGCGGTGCAGGTCAGCACGCACCGCCCAGACCCGGTGCGAGGCGGCCAGCGCTGGGTCCTTGGCGAGCCGGTCGAGCAGCGGAAGCGCGTTCCCAGGACCATCTCGCATGGCGACCGCGACCGCGCGGTTCATCGCGACAACCGGCGTGTCCTGCACCTGCAAGAGCCTGTCGTAAATCGCCACGATCGCGTGCCAGTCGGTGGCGTCGAAGCTGGCCGCGGTGGAGTGGCAGGCCGCGAGTTCGGCCTGAAGAAGCAGCGGGCCTGCCTCCCCGGCGCGCGCCCGGTTGAGCGCGCGTGCGCCGTCGGCGATGAGCTCTTGGTTCCACTTCGTCCTGTCTTGCTGGTCGAGCGTCAGTATCGCGCCCTCTTCGCTCGTTCTGGTGGCCCAGCGACTGAGCTGGAACGCGATCAGCGCGCGCAGCGCACAGGGTTCTGGCTCGCTCGCGATGAGCTCGGTGACCAGGCAGGCGAGGCGATAGGCCTCGAAAGCGAGGTCGCCTCGAGTCAGCGCCTCGCCGGCAGCCGCCAGGTAGCCCTCGTTGAAGACTAGGTAGATGACGTCAAGGATCGCGGAAAGGCGTGCGCGGACATCTGGCTCGTCCGTGACAAAGGCGGCGTCGCACTCACGTAGCACTCGCTTGGCGCGGACGATGCGCTGGGCGACCGCCGTCGTCGGAAGATGACAGCCACGAGCGATCTCCTCCGTCGTCAGGCCGCAGACCATCCGCAGCGTCAAGGCGACCTGTGCGTCGGCCGTCAGCGCCGGATGACAGCACAGGGCGATCAGCCTGAGCCGGTCATCGCCGATCATGCCAGAGCCGGACGCCGGATCCGCGTCGCCCGGGTGAGGCTCGGCGGCCGAGAGCGGCATCGACGCGATCGCCCGGCGCACCCGCCCGCTATCACGAACCACGTTGCGCGCTCGGTTGCGGCAGGCGGTCATGAGCCACGCGCCAGGCCGGTCAGGTACGCCCTGAAGCGGCCACCGGTCGAGCGCGGTGAGGACTGTCTCCTGGACCACGTCCTCCGCGGTCTGCAGGTCGCCGACGATCCTCATCGCCGCGCCGATGAGCAGCGGCCATTCCTCGCGGAACACGTTCGCGAGCGCCGTTCCCGATGCGTCGCTCACGGCCTGTCCCGATGTCCTTCTCCCGTGCCCTGGCTCGCGTCGCAGAGCGGGACCACGCTGACCTCGTAGCCGCTCCTGCGCCGCCATTCCTCGGCCAGGCGGCTCGCCGCGAGCTGCCCGCTTGCCCGGATGACGAGGCAGACTCGCAGACCGCTTGCCGAGTCTTGCGGCAGCGCGAACGCGCGCAGCAGGCCCCACCTGCGCAGGTGCTGATGCCAAGTCGTCAGCGCCGAAATGTCGTTCGCAGCCAGGCGCGGCGAGGTCTCAGCGGAGCCAGGCTGCCGCGCGCCTAGCAGCAGGAACTCGCTCATCCCATCGGCACGATCTCGCGTACTTCGACCGATCCGAACTCGGCGTTCGGGCACCGCGCCGCGACCGCCACCGCCGCCCGAATGTCTGGGGCTTCGATGATGAAGTACCCGGCGATGACCTCTTTGCTCTCGGCGAATGGCCCGTCGAGCACGCGCTGCCTTCCCTCGCGAGTGCGGACCTTCTTCGCCTCGTCGACCGGGTGCAGCGGCGATCCGCCCTTGAGCACGCCCTCACTCACCAGGCCCATCGCGAACTCGCCGACGCGCTGCACTGCAGCGGCGCGCTGCTCGGCCGTAGCGATCAGGTCGGGATCCTCCGACAGGATCAGCATGAACTCCATATTCCGCACCTCCGCGACGCCGGCTCATCCGCGCGGGCGTTTGCCTGCCCTCACTTTCTACGACACCAGCGGACAGCCAGATTCGACCCCAGATTCGACGCGGTTCAGGCTCCGGCCCTTCGCATGGAGGATTTGCGCGCGATGCGGACGATGAACAGGACGAGCCAGCCGACGAATCCCAGCACCATGAGCGGCACGGCAGGAACTATGAGACCGACGATCCCTCGTGCGATGCTGCCGCCGATGGCCAGGTCAGAACCCGGGGCGGGGGTTCCGCCAACTGTCACGGCGAACGTGCCAGGGCCGCTGACGTTCAGCGTGAAGACCGCCCGGCCGTGATGCGAGCCGACGTTGTAGGTGAGTGACGACCCGTACTGGCGCAGCCTCACGGAGGCGCCGTGTGACGCCGGCGTCACGAGGACCCTGAATCCGGGGAACCGGTCGTTCTGGGCGCCAGGGCCCTCGTAGTAGACGATGTAGCCGCCGGCGTGCCCAAGGTGCACTTTGCCGCCGGCAGGCATTGGCACGCGCTGGAGGCCGTTGACCGTGCCTGCGAACGCGAAGATGCTGGTGATCAGCCACGCGAGGCCCGCCGCGAATACCGCGAGGTCGACCAGGTACCAGATCCGGCCCGGACGGACCTTGAGCGGGCCGGCGGTGGCGTAGCCAGGCGAATATGCGGGCGGCGGCTGGAATCCGCCTGGCTGCGGGTAGCCCCCTGGCTGCGGGTAACCCCCTGGCTGCGGGTAACTCCCTGGCTGCGGGTAGCCTCCTGGTGGCGGAGGCTCGGTGCCGCCTGAAGGCGGGTAGGCGGTCATGACTGTGATGCCCCCCTCTGTATTGTCCTATCCGTTTCCGCGAGCTTAAGGCCAGAGGCGTTGCGCGGGCACCAAGAACGCCCGAGTGTCGTTTCAACTGAAAATGCGTTGGCAGCGGCCGCCTCGGCGGTGCAATGCTGGACTCGAGCGGAGGGACAGCGATGCGACTGACCTTGAGCCGATCTATCAGAGCGCGACTGGCCATCCCTCTGGCTGCCGCCTCGATCGGCTTGCTTGCGACGTCGTGCACGTCAGCGGCGCCCGCCGCCCACGGCTCTTCGCACGGCGGCGTCATCACGCTGAACCAGATCTCTACCCTCAAGAAGCTGTTCAACAGGGATAACGGGCATCCCAGGCTGGTACTGATCTTTTCCCCAACTTGACCGACGTGTCTCGCGGGCGCCAGTTGGGTGCAGAACAACATCCTCAGCAAGATGACCGATCCCGCTCTGCGGGTATTCGTGATCTGGGTGCCGTTCCTCAACGGGACGAGGGGCGCGATCAACCCGGCGATCATCCCTGACAGCAGGGTCACGAGCTTCTGGGACGGCCGCGCGATGTCGAGCCAGTGGTTCTCTCGCGTGACCCATTTCGCTCCCACCTGGGATTACTACATGCTGTTCCCCGCGCGCGCCCGGTGGCGTTCCGTCCCTGGCCCGGTTGCGAGCCAGGGCGGGCCGGTGATCGGCTCGGCCAATCATCTGCTGGCCGCGATCCGCCCAATGCTGGATTAAGGCGCTCGCTGGTGTCATCGACGAACCCGGCACTGCGCTGGCCGGCGCGAACCTGGGTCGCGACCGGCGTGAGCGCCGTCATTCTCGCGCTCGCGGTTGTCACCGCCCTGGGGTCGGCGGCCACTTCGTGGGGACCGCTGATATTCGTGGAGTCGTTGTCGGCCTGGATCTCAGGCGTCCTGCTCTCACTCGGGGCCAGGGCGCACTTGTGGTACGCCTTCGTGGTTGGTCTCGTCGCGGCAGTGAACCCGTGCGGATTCGTGCTACTGCCGGCGTACCTGGGCTACTACCTGGGCACCGACCAGGACGCCCGGCGCGGCCGCTGGCGGGCCGGAAGGGCCGTCGTCATCGGCGTGACCGTGGCGGCGACGTTCGCCTTGCTGTTCGGGATTGCCGGGATCGTCGTCGGCGTTGCCGCCTCGGCTGTCACCTCGGCGCTGCCATGGATTGGATTGGCTGTGGGCGCTGGCCTCATATTGCTCGCAGGCGTCATCGCCTCGGGCCGGTCGCTGACTGTCACGCTCCCTGCCCGGGCTGCCAGGGTGATGCGCCCGGCGGTCAAGACGCGCGGGCTCGGCGGGTATATGGCCTACGGCACGGCCTACGCGCTGGCATCTCTCGGGTGCACGCTCCCGCTGTTCCTCGCTGTTGTCGGGACATCGCTTCAGGTGCACGGGCTCGCGGCCGCGGTGGGTCAGTTCCTGCTGTTCGGCCTCGGCATGGGCACTGTGCTGGCGACGCTTACGTTCGCCACAGCCGCGTTCGGCGACACCATCATCAGACTCGTCCGTCCGCTCGGTCGGCACGTCGGATGGGTGAGCGCGATCTTGTTGTGGCTCGCCGGAGGATACGTCGTCTACTACTGGCTCACCACCATCCGCCTGCTCTGACCTGGGCCTCCGCGCTCAGCTGCCGATCAAGATCCGATGCCGGATCCGATGCCACGTCCCAGGTACGCGGGTCGTTCAAGGCCGGCGTGCGCCGCGAGCATCGCGTCGACCGCCGCCCAGCGCTCAGCCGGCATCGCGGTCACCCGTCCGGCGGCGTCGTCGACGTGCAGGTACATATGCTCTCCCGTCGCGACCAGCGTCCCGCCCATCTTGGTCAGCGCCGTGTGCACACGCATTCTCTTAACGTCCGCGCTGACCAGAAAGCTCGCAGCTTCGAGCCGGTCGCCTCGCCCGCATTCGGCCAGGTAGCGGATGTGGCACTCGACCGTATACATCCCGCACCCGGTGCGCTCACGGTAGCTCGCGCTGAGTCCGAGCTCCTCAAGCAGCACCTCGTTGGCCTCGCTCAGCACGATCGCGTAGCTCGCGTCATGCAGGTGCCCGTTGTAGTCGATCCACTCGTCGCGAACCTCGGTCGCGTAATGCGCGAACAACCCGACCTCCTGGCGCTCCACCGGCACAGCGCGCATTATGAGCTAGTGCCGCATTATTCGCAACGCTGGCCGTCGGCCTAATCGTGCAGTGCAGTCGCAACTGACGCGGCCGCGCCGATGGCCACCGCGCCGAGCGCATCAAGGCGCGACCGCGGCACCCGGTCCGCAGGACCCCAGATGCTGAACACCGCGATCGGCCCGTGCTCGCCGACTCGCAGCACCGGGGCGGAGACACCGTTGAGCGCGGGCTCGAGTTCGCCAGCGGAGGTCGCGTACCCGCGCTCGCGGATCAGCGCCAGCTCGCCGAACAGCCGCCCGAGGTCGGTGATCGTCGCGTCGGTGAATCCCTTGAGCGCCGGGCCGAGTACACCTCGTGCCTCAGCCTCTGGCAGCCAGGCCAGCCACGCCTTGCCGGTCGACGTGGCGTGCAGCGGAACGGGGCGCGCCAGCCAGTTGACCGTCAGCACGGACACAGGGGCGACCTCGTCCACGTAGACCAGGCCACAGCGGCGTGCCAGCGCGAGGTCGGCGGCTTCACCAGTCTGCGCGCACACCCGCTCGAGCACGTGATGCGCGCGCCTGACCAGCCCGTCCACGCCGCAGGCCGCGGCGAGCCTGGTCACGAGGTAACCGATCTGGTAGCGGCTGGTGACCGGGTCCCGCTCCACGACGGCTTGCGCCTCGAGCGTGGCGAGCAGCCGCCACGCCGTCGCGCGGTTAATGCCGCACGCCTGCGCGAGCTCGGCGGCCGTCTGCCCAGCCGGCGGCCCGACTGCGATCGCATCAAGCAGGCCGATCGCACGCTGGACCGACTGCACCCGCCCGCGCTCGACACCGGCCCTCGGCGAAGCCGCGGCCGCCGCGCTCATCTGCGCGCCTCCGGCACGGTGCTCATGTCACGTCCTGTCCCGGTTGACGGCTCTTGCCGCCTCTGCCTATCGTCGCATATTGCGAATGCTCGTCGCGGGAATCGAATAAGTGCAGTGGCGTTGGGGGTGGCGGGCCATGATCGATGCGCCGCTCGCGCTGCACAGGACCGCTGTTCCGGCTCAGTGGGTGGACTACAACGGCCACATGAGCGAGTGGTGCTACCTGCTGTTGGTGGGCGACGGGGCTGATGCATTCTTCCGATACGTGGGCATCGACGAGGCGTACCGCGCAGCCGGCCACTCGCTCTACACGGCGGAGACGCACCTGCATCACCTGCGCGAGTCGGCGCTCGGCGACGAGCTCGCCGTTCCCTTGCAGCTTCTCGACGTCGGGCCGAAGAGCCTGCACCTGTTCCACACCGTACGCAACGAGGCGACGGGCACCGACGTGGCCACAGCCGAGCAGCTGCTCGTGCATGTCGAGATGGCCAGCGGCCGGGTCGTCCCGATGCCGGATGACCTGCGCGGGAGGCTGGAGGCGATCATGAAGGCGCACGCCGTGCTGCCGAGGCCGGCCGCGGTCGGGCATGTCATGGGCATCCGTCGGCCGTAGACAACTGGGAGCGTTATGGACTTCGGGCTCAACGAAGAACAGCGCGCGATCGTCGCGACGGTGCGCGACTTCGTGCGCCGCGAGCTTGTCCCGCACGAGGA
>Ga0126378_10001435_pt1 | contig 17718 bp, 16 predicted proteins | sample PanSoiMetPlot_23_FD_92587 | JGI IMG/M metagenome (GOLD analysis project Ga0126378, IMG submission 92587) | Tropical forest soil microbial communities from Panama - MetaG Plot_23 | ecosystem: Environmental > Terrestrial > Soil > Tropical forest > Bulk soil | place: Panama | collected 2016-02-17
GGCCCTGCCGATCATCCCGAATAAGGTCGCCGGCGCTGCGCTTACGGCCTTCTCCGGGGGGCTGGTGGGGCTGTACCTGCGCACGCCGGATTTGCACAAGCCGGGCACCATCCTGCCTAACCAGTCGGGCATAGCGTTCAGCAAGGACGTCTGGATGCTCGGGATCGGCGTCGGCCTGCTGGCCGAAGATTCAAACGGCAGCTCGGCGACCTAGGCGCGGTTAGCGGACGACCTGCAGAGCGGGAGGAGTCGTGGCGTGGTGGTCGGCAGCTCAGGCACCGGCGGCCGCGGACCTGCACTGGCCTCAGGATGGCTGACCGGCGGCCGGCTGACTCTCACCGCGTAGCGCGCGATAAGCAGATTCGTCGTCGGGCGCGGTCTCGCCGGCTAGCTGGGCGGCGACCCACGCACGGTAGCTGGTTAGCTCCCGCTCGCGCTGCGACGGGCTCCAGCCAAGCTCCGTTGCCATCAGATCGCACGCGTCCGCCGCGGCGAACACACCCCGATCGCGCACCTCGATGGCAGTGCGGGTGCGCCGGGCGAGCACGTCCTCCAGGTGAACCGCGCCCTCGTGCGTGCACGCGTAGACAACCTCGACCCGCAGGTAACCGCCAGCGCCGGCGAGCGGCTCGCCCAGCTCGGGCCGCGCGGCGATGAGCTCAAGCAGATCGTCAGTGCAGGAACCGTAGCGGTTCAGCAGCCGCTCGAGCTGACCGAGCGGCAGGCTGCTGCTGTCAGCTGTCTCCCGCCTGGCCGCCCATCGCCGCGGCCACTGGTCGGCGCCGAGTAGAGGTAGAGCGTGCGTCACTGACGCCGGCACGCGCCAGCCGCCGTGGCTGGCGAGGTCAGCGGCAGCGACGTCAATGAGGTCACGGGCCATGATCCGGTACGTGGTGTACTTGCCCCCGCCAATGACGGAGAGCCCCTGGGCAGGCGAGGAAATGGTGTGCTCGCGGCTGAGCTTTGTGGTGTCCGCTGCGGCGCTCGCCGCGACGAGGGGCCTGAGGCCGGCGAACACGCCTTCAACGTCGGCCTCGGTCAAAGGGTCCCGCAACACGCCGTTGATCTTGGCCAGCAGGTATGCCACATCGGCTCCGCTCGCTGCAGCGTGTGCCGGGTCGTACGGCCACTCCGTATCGGTGTCGCCAATCAGCCAGTGATCGCCCCACGGAATGACGAACAGCACGCTCTTTTCTGTGCGCATGAGCAGACCGGACTCCATAGCGATCCGGGCCCGCGGCACAGTGATGTGGACGCCCTTGGACGGCCGGACCTGCAATTCGTCGCTATCGGTCCAGGCGCCGGTCGCCAGCACCACGTGACGCGCCTTGATGGTGACAGCGGCCTGGCGCAGCAGGTCGCGGGCGGCGACTCCGACGACCCGGCGCCCGTTCCCCAGGGCAGTCGGTCGCGTCACGTCTGCTGCCCGCAGCGTCCGCTCCATCCGCACATTCGTGGCCAGCGCGGCGCCGAGCCCAGCGGCTGTCCTCGCGAGCATCGCGACCATCCGCGCGTCGTCCTCCTGCGCGTCAAAGAACCGCACACCGCCGACAAGCGCATCTGGACGAAGGCCGGGCGCGACTGCCAGCACGCCGCCTCGGCTGAGCTGACGCGCCCGTGGCACGGCACGCCTGCCGCCCATGGTGTCGTAAAGCAGCAGACCCGCCGCGAGATATGGGCGCTCCCAGATCCGGTGCGTCAGCGGCCAGATGAATGCGACCGGCTTGACCAGATGTGGCGCGAGCGTGGTCAGCAGGAGCCGGCGTTCTCGTAGGGCCTCCCGGACGAGGGCGAAGTCAAGCATTTCCAGATACCGCAAGCCCCCGTGAATGAGCTTGCTCGACTTGCTCGACGCGCCGGCTGCATAATCGCGCTCCTCAATCAGTCCGACAGAGAGGCCCCGGCTCGCGGCATCCACAGCCGCCCCAGTGCCGACGACGCCGCCGCCGACGATCAGGACATCCAGCACCTCAGTGCTCATTCGGGCGAGGGACGCCGCTCGATGCGCCGGGTTGAGCGCCGTCGCGTCGGTGTTGGCGGGGTAGTTAGGGCGGGCACTCACGCAGCCACCCACTCACCGCCCGATCGCGGACGTGTCGCCACGACCGCCGAACTGCGGCCCGGTCGTCGGCTGACAGGCGCGGCGCGACCGTTGCCGACTCGCCGGCGGCGCGGCTCAGCAGGCCAGCGACTGCCGCGGTATCCCATGCTGCCGCGCCGAGTCCTGCCATCGCGCCGACGCCGAGCGCAGTTGCCTCGGTGAAGCTGGGCCGTTCCAGCGTTGCGCCACATAGGTCCGCGATCGCCTGCAGCAGCGAGTCGTTGCTGGCCATGCCGCCGTCGGCGCGGATCGCCGTCAGCGGCGTCGGCAGCGATGCACCAACGGCATCGATGGCGTCGGCGACCTGATGGGCTACGCCGAGCAGCGCGGCCTCGGCCACGTCGGCTGCCGTCGACGTGGCCGTGAGCCCGGTGATGTCGGCGCTTGTGGGTCCAGACCAGGCCGGCGTCCCCAGCCCGTAAACGGCCGGCACGCACCAGAGGCCGCTAACGCCGGCCCGCGCCGAGCGCGTGAGCGCGGTGTCGCCCACCGACGGCCAGGCCCCGTCGCGCAACACGCCGAGGCTACGCAGCCACGGCATGACCGAGCCGGCGTTCGGCACGAAGCCCTCGAGCCCGTACCACGCCTTGCCGTCGATCTGCCATGCGCAGCTGGCCACCACGCCGTCGGACGGGCAGGCCGGCTGGTCCTGGCCAGCCTGGCACCAGAGGAATGCGCCGGTGCCGAGCGTGAGCTTTGCCTGGCCGGGATCGAAGCAGCGCTGCCCGAACAGCGCGGCCTGCTGATCGCCGACGGTCGCGCAGATTGGCGCGGCGCCGCCAGCGATGCCCGCGTCGGTCATGGCGATCTGCCCGGCTGTCGGACGGACCTCGGGCAGCATGCACGCGGGAATGCCGAAGACATCGAGCAGGCTCGAATCCCAGGCTAGGTCGGCGATGCTGAACAGCATGGTGCGCGACGCCATAGATGGCTCGGCGACATGCGCGGTCCCGCCGCTGAGCTGCCAGGTCAGCCAGCAATTCACATCGCCGAACAGCAGTTCCCCGGCGGCCGCGCGGCGCTGGCCCCCGTCGATATGGTCCAGCAGCCAGCGCAGCTTAGGCGCGCTGAACGCCGACTGCAGCGGCAGCCCGGTCAGTCGCCGGATCTCCGCGGCATCCTCGCGAGCGCTGAGTCGTCCGCACACGTCAGCCGCTCGGCCGTCGCGCCAGCTGATCGCCGGATACACCGGCCGACCCGTACCACGGTCCCAGACGATGAAGGTTTCGGTCTGGGCGGCAAGACCGATGGCGCAGACGTCCGCCCAGGACGCGTCCGCCGCGGCCAGGGCTGCCGCGATGGACTTCACGACGCTCAGGGTGATCTCGTCAGGGTCATGCTCAACCCAGCCGGGTCTCGGCAGCGCGGTCGCGAGGTCGCAGCTAGCGGTGGCCAGCACGGCGAGACTTGGCGGCCAGCTAGCCTTGTCCTCCGGCTCGGCGGCGGACAGGACGAGGCAGCGGCTCGACGAACTGCCCTGATCCACGGCGAGGATGACTGGTGTCACGCAGATGAGCCCTGGTTCGCATGGCCGGCGGCCGCGGCGAGCACAGCCGCTACCTGACCTGGCACCGACGGCCCGGACGGCAACCGTCCCTCGAAGATCGCGCCGCCGATGGTGAACCCCCAGGCTCCGGCGTCCGCCAGCACGCGTATCTGCTCGGTGCTTGCCACCGAGCCGGCCGCGATGACCGGGCCAGTGGCTGCGCGCACGACCGCACTTGTCAGTTGCGCCGCGTCGGCGGTCGGGTGCCGATAGGCCAGCAAGTCGAGGCCGTGCACACCGTCCATCGCTGTGAGCTGTTGAGCGCTCGCCGCGATGTCGGCGATCTCGCCCAGCAAAATGCTCGGGTGGCCGACGACGGTTCCGGGGAACGGGCAGTACAGCGGCCGCTTACCGGCGGGGGCGCTCGCTAGCAGCGCTAGGCCGTCCACGGCGTGGGTGCCGCCGAGCAGCCAGTCGACGCCTATCTCGCACGCCGCCACGATCGATGCGAGCTCGTCTTCGCGACTGGTGGAGACCACCTCGAGCATGACCTGCATGCCATAGCCGTGGGCGGCAGCGCAGACCTCCGTGAGCACCGGAACTTCCGCGCCGACGTCCTTGAAGCCCACGTACCGAAGTCCGCAGTCGCGGACCTGCTCGAGGACACCGAGCGGCCGCGCTACGGTCTGGTCGTGATGAGTCAGCATGAAGACGAACTCGATCACCAGGAACTCCCCTCGGGCAGGCGGAACTGGGCGGCGGCTGGCAGCAGGTCGGCAAGGCCGCCAACGATGAAGTCCGGCGGCGCGGGAGATCGCTTGACCTCTGCCGCCGACGTCGCGCCAGACATGACGAGCACGCTGGGGATCCCCAGCGCGACGCTCATCGCCACGTCGGTCGAGATGCGGTCGCCCACGATGACAGCGTCGGCGGCGTCCACGGCGAGCCTCCGCAGCAACTCCTCGGCCATGTGCACACTCGGCTTGCCCATGATCGCCTCGGCCTTGCCGCCCGTGCAGGCCTCGATCGCGGCGAGCATGGCGGCGCAATCTGGCAGGCCACCGTCAGGTGTCGGGCAGAACGGGTCCGGGTTCGTCGCCACGATGGCCGCGCCGTGATGCCGAACGGCGCGGAATGCCGCCAGCAGCTTGTCGTAGGAGAAGGTGCGATCGAATGAGACAACCACGACGCCAGCTGCGGCGGGTTCGCCCGTTACGGCAATGCCGGCGGCCGCTAGCGTGGCGTCGACCAGCGGCTCGGCGACGGTCAGGACGGCAGTGCCATGGTGATGCGTGCGCAGATACTCCGTCAGAACCGCGAGCGGGGTAACGATCTCGGCTGGACTGGCCGGCACGCCAAGCGCGGTTAGCTTGTTCGCGTAGTCGGCCGGAGTGTGCAAGGGGTTGTTCGTCAGGAACACCAGCTGCGCGCCAGCGTGGCGGATCTGGCCGATCGTCTCGGCCGCGTGTGGCAGCAGTGCGTCGCCGAGGTACACGGTGCCATCGAGGTCGAGCGCGTAGCCGGCGTACATCCGATCGGGCCCCATCAGAGCGACCCATTGAGCACGCCAGCGTCCGCAAGCACGTGGTCGATGTCGTCGTCACGCCACGCGCCGAGCAGCATGGCGAGATCGGCGACGCTGACTCGCTGTCGCTGCAGCGAGCACGCGGCTACTGCCCAGCGCGCGGTCTTCGCGCTGACCGGGCTGTCAAGCTGGCCGAACGTGACGGGCAGGCCCGCTTCCGTGAGCGCGGACCGAATGTCGGCCGGGTCGGCCAGCAGTTCGCCGACGACGGCATCATGCGCATCCCAGCCTTCGTTCAGGCGGATCAGCGGGCCTGCCCCCGCCGCGAGCGCGCGAAGCTTGACGGCGTACCCGGCGAAGCACTCAGACGCCATCCCGCCGGACGAATCGAGCCAGGCGAATGCGCGCTCGATCTGATCGCGTGCGTCGTCGGGATCGGGCAGCCGCACCGGGCGGTCTAGGCCGCGTTCGCTGATGGTGGCGCGGACGAGGTCCCAGGTGGCGGCCGCGACGATGCTGGCGACGCCAACCTGCGCGCCGTGCAGGCTCCCCGGTTCGCCGCGAGCATCTGCGGCCATCTCCAGCAGGTGGCTGATCGCATGCTCCATGCCCGAAGCAGGAGCGGTCGAGCCCGCCACACCCATCGCGATCCCGCTGAGCGTGAGGATCCGCGCTAGCCCGGCGAGACCCTCGGCCGCGCCGAGCCGGCCGGCGAGGTCGGCCAGCTCGTCTGCGCGCGAGCGGGTCAGCCACGCGACGGCCGGGTGCCAAGCAGGGTCGTCACCCGCGTGCCCGGCCGTACCGGTGGCCTTCCTGCCGTGGAGGACAGAAGCCAGGTACCAGTCGGCGGTAGCGGTGAACATGGCCAGTTCGTCGCCAAGGCCCGCCCGGTTCAGGTCGGCTGGCGCTGCGATCAGCACGTCCGGGTCGATGACGAGCGCGTCTGGCCACCGGGTGGGCGTCGTTCGCTTGACCCCGTTCCGCAGCAAGACCGAGAACGGGTCGGCGTAGCCGTTCACACTGGTGGCCGTCTGCACACACACGAGCTCTGCACTCGCTGGAGCCGCAGCCTTGCCTATGTCGGTGACGGTTCCTGACCCCACCGTCAGCACGCATGCCGCGCAACTGGCCGCAGCGGCCGCCGCCGCGACCGTTGGCTCGTCCGCGTGCACTCGGCCATCGGCTGGACCTATGACGCACCAGCGGACCTCGAACCTCGCCCGGAGCGCGTCCTCGATGACCTGTCGTAGATCGTTGTCGTGCATCCGGATCTGAGTGGCGGCAGCCAGCACGACGACACGCGAACCTGGCGAGCACAGGTCCGCGACGAGATCTGGCAGCGCGCTGACGGCTCCGTGCGAATCGGCCAGCACGCCGAGGTCGAGCGAACGCACCCGGTGCGCCTCCGGGACTGCGGCCAGTTCTGCCCGCAGCACGTCGAGATCAACTCGCTGGGCGCTCATGTGAGCGCTCTCTCTGCGCCGTCAAACAGGGCCCGGTACTGCGCGTATCGCTCCGCGTAGACGGCTGCGGTCCGGTGGTCCGGCTCGTGGCAGCGCGTCGACGGCGTTACGGTGCGCCCGACCGCATCGGCGACGTCGGCGAAAGTCCCTGCCGCGAGGCCCGCCAGCACCGCCGCGCCAGTAGCTGTCGGCTCTGCGGTCAGCACGGGCCGGACCGGTCGCCCGGTAACGTCGGCCTTGATCTGGAGCCACAGTTCGCTGCGCGCACCGCCGCCGACGACGCGGATCTCGCGGCCCGCGAGGCCCAGGGCGTCGAGCCGCCCGAGCACGTCAAGCAGCGCGAAGGTGCACCCTTCGATGACGGCGCGGCTTATGTGCCGCCCGTTGTGGTTCATCGCCAGCCCGGCGAACACGCCTCGCATCTTGTCATTCCAGCGCGGCGCGGTAGCGCCAGACAGCGCGGGGACGAAGATCACCCCGTCTGCTCCGGCGGGAGCCTGTGCCGCCGCTACGAACAAGTCGGCCTGGCTGATGCCGAGCACCGACTCGGCGCACCACAGCGTGCAGCCACCGGAGACGAAGCCCGGGTTTTCGACGAGGAGCATGCCGGTGATGGCGTGCGCGTGCGTCTCGACAACATGATCGGGATCGAACACGGCGCGGTCTGCGGTCGTCGCGACTGGCTCGGCCGTGCCGGTCACGTCGGCGACCAGGCCAGGCTCGATCGCGCCGGCGCCGACGCAGGCGCCGTGCTCGTCGCCCGTGCCGATGACGACTTCGCAGTGCGCCGACAGGCCGAGCTCGCTGGCTGCCGCGGGTCTGAGTGGGCCGGCTACATCGGCCGCGGGACGGATCTCGGCCAGCAGCGCAGGATCGATATCGGCGGCAGCCAGCATTGCCGGGTCCCACGCCCCGGCCTGGACGTCGTACAGCAGCGTCGATGACGCATTGGCGTGATCTTGCGCAATCACGCCGGTCAGCCAGCCAAGCAGGTACCCGCCGACCGGCGGGAATGAGACGGCTGCCCGGAAGATCTCCGGCTCATGCGTGCGCAGCCACATCAGCTTCGGGGCGATATGCGAGGCGTCAGCGTTGAGGCCCGTGCACGCGAATATGTGATCGCTACCTAGCTTCGCCGCCATCGCGGCTGCTTCTGCAGTCGCGCGCCGGTCGAGCCAGATGATTGCCGGGGCGAGCGGCTCGAGCGCCGCGTCCACGGGCACGACGCCATCCACCTGACTGGCCAGGCCCAGGTGGGTCACCTCGGCAGGGCGAATACCGGCAGCAGTGACCACGTCGCGGATCGCGGCGGCCAGCCCCGCGCGCCACAGCGCTGGATCCTGCTCGGCCCAGCCCGCGGCTGGGTGTCGCATCTGGCATGGCCGGCCGGCGGTTCCAACCGTCGTCCCGTCGGGATCGAGCAGCACGACCTTGATGCTCTGGGACCCGATGTCCGCCCCGATCAGGTAGCCCATTCCAGTAGTCCCTCGGGTCGGCCAGCCGCCGCCGGCTTCGGCTGCGAAGCCGGCGGCGGCAGCTAGTTACGTCCGCGGGGCTCGGCCTCACAACCCTTCGTTGATGAGACGGCCTGCCGACTCGAACTTCTTCGGACTCCGGCCCTTGAGCCAGAAGGCGAAGCCGACGCCCGCCACGACCACCAGCAGATCGATGGGGCCGAGCCACTTGGCGTAGCCGTAGCCAGAGCCGAGGAAGCTGATGTTGTCGAAGAGCAGGTACACCACGAAACCCTGGCTGACAAAGGCCAGCGCCGGGGCGATCAGGGTCTTCCACCAGTGCACTTCAGCCTCGTGGTGCCGCCGGAAGTAGAGCACGATGCTGATCGACACCAGGGCCTGAACCGACAGGATGACGATCACGCCCATCACCGCCATCAGTCCGTACAGCTGCAGATAAGCCTGACTGGCCGGGTCATTCGAGCCGGTGAAGAGCGCGAAGCCGATCACGATCAGGGCCGCGATGACGGACTGGGTGATCGAAGCGATATGCGGGCTGTGCCACCGTGGGTGCGTCTTGCCGAGCTGCCTCGGCAGCAGGCCCTCACGGCCGAGTGAGTACGCGTACCGCGCCGTGGTGTTGTGGAAGGCCATCCCGCACGCGAACGAGCCAGTGATGATCAGGAAACTGAGCAGCGAGCCGACCCAGCGCCCGGCGATCGCATTCGCGGGGCCGATGTAATACATGGCGGCGTTGTGCGTCGCGACTTTGGCGGCAGCGCTCACGCTGGAGTACCCGGCGAACGGTGCCCAGCTGGTCAGGATGTAGAAGATGCCGAGCCCGATCACCGAGATGTACAGCGCCCTCGGTACGTTCCGCTTCGGGTCCCTGGACTCTTCACCGTAGTTGGGCGCCATCTCGAAGCCGACCCATGACCAGAAGGCGAAGAACAGGCCAACGCCAATCGCGCCGCCGACGACACCCGGCGAGGCTGGGAGCGCCTTAAACGCATTGACCGGATTGATCGCCGACCAGGGGATGTGGCCGTGGGCGAACATGGCCACGTCGAATATCAGCAGCACGACGATCTCGCTGATCAGCCCGATGCCGAGGACGATGCTGGACAGCCGGATGTCGAAGTACGCCAGGATGGAGATGATCACAACCATCGCCAGCGCGAGCCACGGCCAGCTGACGTTGATGCCGTACACCGCGAGCTTCAGGTTCAGGAAGTAAGCGAACCCGCCGCACAGCGAAGCCTCGAAAACCGAGTACGCCAGCACCGAGCCGTAGCCGGTGCCGATGCCCATCTCCCGGCCGAGGCCATGGCTGATGTAGGAGTAGAAGCCACCCGCAGTGGTCTTCTTCCTGGCCATCGCGACGTACCCAACCGAGAACACAGTCAGCACGATGGTCGCGAACAGGAACGCCGCCGGAGCGCCCTTGCCGTTTCCGTAGCCGACCACGATCGGCGTGTTGAACAGCATGGCGGAGATCGGCGCTGAGCCGGTCACGGTGAGGAACAGTACGCCGAGCAGACCGACGGCATGCTTGCGTAGTTTCGGGACGTCAGTGCGCTGCGAGACGTCCAGGCTTTCGGCGAGCTCGGTCGACACCGCGCCGGCGTCGCCAGATCCTGCTTGTTCTCTGGTATCCGACATGCAGCCAGCCTCCTGTCAGGGCCGGTTATGCGCCGTGCCGGTGGCAGGCGCCACGGGGCGGGAATGGGGGGTTACGGTGTGGGTCGGGAAGGCAGAGGTACGTGCCATCCGGTTGCTCATGACACGGCACCACCGATGGCGGACGGATGGATTGCGGGAGGAATCGGCATGACCGAAGACAGTCATGCAGGCGGCGGAAGGTACTGCCGAACGTACCGAGACGACTGTCACGTCCCCTCCTTGGCGTGTCACCGAAACGGTGACGTGCGCTAGCGAAAGCGCGCTGGCCTGCGGCTCGGAAAATGGTCGACGGCCGCAGTGTCGTAACGGCATCCGCGGGACCTGACCGTAACATACCGATTCTGCTGCGACAAGAGTCTTGGTCGGGCGTCATGACGCGAAGAACAGCTCTTGACTGTTAGGTCGGACCGATACATGATTTGGTCTGCTATGGGCCGGCGAACGGCACATGGTCGCCGGCACGGATTGCGGCCGACAACGGCAGCCGCTCTTGACACGAGGGCAGGTCGATGCACGACTACGACGTCTTCACCGTCGGGTCCAAGGACGAGGTCCTGGACAAGTCGCGCGAGTTCTGGAACCCGGGGAAGACCGACTTCTGGTCCGAGTCTGGCGTCGATCTTGTCATTGACCGGCGCGAGAGCTACTTCATCTGGGATATGTCTGGCCTGCGGCTCATCGATGTCCACCTCAATGGCGGCACGTACAACCTCGGCCATCGCAATCCCGAGCTGGTGGAGGCCATTACCACCGGCATGCGCTCCTTCGACATCGGGAACCACCACTTCCCCTCCAGCGCCCGGGCAGCCCTCGCCGAGGCCCTGATCAAGACCGCGCCCGCGGGCCTGACCAAGGTTGTCTACGGCAGCGGCGGTGGTGAGGCCATCGACATCGCCATCAAGACCGCGCGACACGCGACGGAGCGCCGGAAGATCGTGTCGATCATCAAGGCCTATCACGGTCATACCGGGCTGGCGGTAGCGACCGGGGACGACAGGTTCGCCAAGCTGTTCTTGTCGGATCGGCCGGACGAGTTCGTTCACGTGCCGTTCAATGACATCGACGCCATGGCCGCGGCGCTCGAGCCTGGCGACTCCGCCGCGGTGATCATGGAGACGATCCCGGCCACGTACGGCTTCCCACTGCCGAAGCCGGGCTATCTGGAGGCGGTCAAGCGGCTGTGCCAGCAGCACGGCGCGATGTACATAGCCGACGAAGTGCAGACGGGCCTCATGCGCACCGGCGAGATGTGGGCGATCACGAAGCACGGCATTACGCCCGACATCCTCGTCACCGGCAAGGGCCTGTCTGGCGGCATGTACCCGATCGCCGCCGTGATGGTCTCTGAGCAGTGTGCGGGCTGGCTGACCGAGGACGGCTTCGCCCACATCTCCAGCTTTGGCGGCGCCGAGCTTGGCTGCGTTGCCGCCCTGAAGACGCTGGAGATCTGCAGCCGCCCGGCAACTCGCTCCATGGTTCACTACATCGCCGACCTCATCGGACGCGGGCTGCGCGATATCCAGGCGCGCTACCCGGACTGGTTCGTCGGTATCCGGCAAAACGGCGTGGTCATGGGCCTGGAGTTCGCGCACCCTGAGGGCGCGAAGTTCGTCATGCGCGAGCTCTATCAGTGTGGGGTGTGGGCGATCTTCTCCACGCTCGATCCGGCAGTCCTGCAGTACAAACCCGGGCTGTTGATGACGCCGGAACTATGTGAGGAGCTCTTGGAACGAACCGAGCACGGCATCGGCCGTGCCGCCGCGCAGGCACGCCGCCACCCGACACGCCGGGTAGTCGCCAGGCGGTCCACGTGACCACCGCCGCCATCTACCAGGCGCGCCAGGCGCTTCAGCGCGCCCACTGGGCGGCGAGTCAGTTCGCTAGTTACGACCGGGCATCCGTCCTGCGCATCGCCGAGGATGTCGCCGCCGCCGCGCACGCCCGCGCCCGTCACTACGCCGAGTGGGCGGTCCGCGAGACGGGGTTCGGTATCGTGGAGCACAAGATTGTCAAGAACGAGGCGTGCTCGGCGGGCATACTCGACCGGTATCGCGATGAGGACCTGGTCAGTCCCCGCATAGATGCGCAGGGCAAGATCGTGTCGCTGCCCACGCCGGCCGGCGTGATCTTGGCGCTCACGCCGTCGACCAACCCGGTGTGCAGCGTCTACTTCAAGGTGATCCTCGCGATGCTGACGAGGAACGCGATCGTGGTCAGCCCGCACCCGATGGCGCGCGAGTGCTGCGCCGACGCGGCCGAGATGCTCGCCGACGTGGCCACGGCGGCCGGGGCCCCGGATGGCGTCATCCAGGTCATCGCCGAGCCGACGGTTCCGTTGATTGAAGCGCTCATGTCGGACTCGGCGACCAGCGTGATCGTGGCAACTGGGGGTACGGCCGTGGTCCGTGCCGCGCACGAGTCTGGGAACCCGGCCCTGGGCGTCGGCCCCGGCAACGTCCCGGTGCTCGTCGATGCCAGTGCGGACCTGGCCGCCGCCGCCCGGCACGTAGCGGAGAGCAAGGCGTTCGACAACTCCGTGCTGTGCACCAATGAATCCGTGCTCATCGTCGCCCAGAACGCGGCGGACAAGCTGCTCCGCGAGTTTCGCCAGCAGCAGGCAGTGCTCCTGGACGATACGGCTAGGGACAAGCTGCGGGCCTACCTATTCCCAGACGGGCGGCTCAACGGTGAAGCAATCGGCCGGGACGCAGCGTGGATCGCCGATCAGGCTGGGCTGCGTGTCCCGCCCCGAACCCGCGTGCTGCTCGCGCCGATCGACATGGTCGTCGCTGAGGAACCGTTCGCGCACGAGAAGCTATGCCCGGTCCTGGCGATTGTGAAAGCTGAGACGCCGGAGCGCGGGATCGACGCCGCCCGCGCCGTCGTTCGGCTCGGCGGCGCCGGGCACTCGGCGGCTATCCACAGCACTGACGAGCACGTGATCATGCAGTACGCCGCGCGGGTTCCGGTCTTGCGGGTGGCCGTCAACGTCGGCAACAGCACCGGCAGCGCGGGCTTGAGCACTAACCTCGCGCCGTCGATGACGCTGGGCACGGGATTCGTGGGGCACAGCTCGATTGGGGAGAACCTAGAGCCGCGGCATCTCGTCAACTGGACCCGGGTCGCCTACAACGCCGCACCCGCAGTCCCCTTCGGCGATTTCACGGACGTCACGGTCTGGCGCCGGCCGGACGGCGCGGTGCCAGGCTATCCACGGGCTTCGAACCTTCACGAACCTACGCTCGCGCCGCCAGGCGTGGTGGGTGGTACCGGACCGGACCGGAACGGAACGGGGACCTTGGCCGCCGACGCCGACGGCACGTACGCCGACAGTGACGACGCCCACCGCACGGACTCTGGCGGGGCGGCGAGCGGAGCCGCGGCCGCGGGTGTCCGCGAGCAACTGAGGGCGCTCATCATCGAAGAGCTCGAGCAGCTGATCGGCCGATGACCATGGCGGAACTCCGGTCGTTCATCTTCCTCGATCAGCTGCAGCCGCAGACAATGTGCTACCTCGGCTCGTGGATACGCGGGCGGCTGCCGCGGGCTGGTCACGCCGCGCAAGTGATCGAGGTCGCGCCGGGCCTCGACATCGAGCCGCTGACAGACGTCGCCGTGAAGGAAGCAGCTGTGCAGGCCGGCATCCTGGTGGTCGAACGCCACTACGGCTACCTGGAGATGCACGGCAGCACTGACGCAGTTCGCGCCGCAGCTAGCGCGGTCCTCGCCGGGCTCGGCGTCACCGCAGCCGATGCGACACCACCCGAAGTGCTCGCTGCGCGCATTATCACCAGGGTCGATACGCAGCACGCGTTCCTCGTCAACCGCAACAAGCTCGGCTCGATGGTGCTCCCCGGCGAGTCATTGTTCGTCTTCGAGTTGCAGCCAGCGTCCTACGCGATCCTGGCGGCAAACGAGGCGGAGAAGGCTGCCCAGATAAAGATCGTCGACTATCGCATGATCGGCGCGACTGGCCGCGTCTACCTGTCTGGCCGGGAAGACGACGTGCGACAAGCAGCCGATACCGTCACCAGCCGCCTGGGGGTGCCACAATGACGGCTCAGCTCGATGGCATCCCGGCGAACGAGCTGCGTGCGCTGATCCGCGACATATTGCGAGACATCGTGCCGGCCACTAACGGGCGTGGCACTGAGCCGGCATCGGTGTCCAATGGGAGACCGCCGTCGGGTTCGCCGACCACGTCGGCAGCCGTTCCGGCCACCCCGCCGTCAAGCGTGCCAGCCGGCCAGCCGGGACGCGCAAGTCAGCCGGAACAGGCTGGCGAGCCGCCCGCCGCAACGCAGCCATCCGCCGCGACGTACGCATCCGCCAGGCCGCGGGCACCCGCCGGAGCGGGGCTTGCTGGTCGGCGCCCGGTGCGGCTGGAGACCGACGCGGATCTGCGCCAGTTCGCGCTGGACATCCTTCGGATAGCGGACAACCCTGCGCGTCGTCGCGACCTGCTGGCCGGACGACTCACGTTCACGCTGGCCCGGAGGCAAGACGCGTCACCCATCAATGACCACAGGGTCGAGGCCGGCGCAGTGACCGAGCGCGCCGTGCAGTCCGCAGCGAAGGCAGGCCAGCGAATAGTGCTCGGCCCTCGCGCCGTGCTCACTCCGCTGGCGCGCGACCGGGCGCTGGCACTTGGCGTCCCGATCGAAAAGGAGCGGTGATGCTGCAAGCAGTAGTGGTCGGCAACATCTGGTCGACCAAGCGGATCGACGGGCTGCCGAGCGGAGCGTTCCTTGAGGTGGAGGTCGCCGGGTCGGGCGAGCGGCTGGTCGCATTCGATGTCCTCGGGAGCGGCCAGGGCGAGCGGGTGCTCGTCGTCCAGGGATCCGTCGCGGCCGGGTGGTTGCCTGGCCGCCCACCGGTCGATGCGCTGATCGTCGGATCGATCGACGAGCCGCAACCAGCCCCAGCTGGCAAAGCCAAGAGAGCGACGCCGCAGTAGCCATGGCGCCGAAATCGAACAGGAAAGGAATCACGCAGATGGCACAGAACGCGCTTGGGATGATCGAGACCAAGGGCTACGTGGCGGCGCTTGCTGCTGCCGACGCCATGGTGAAAGCGGCCAACGTCGTCATAGTCGGCCGCCAGGAAGTCGGCGACGGCCTGGTGGCAGTCATCATCAACGGTGACGTCGGTGCCGTTAAGGCGGCGACCGAGGCCGGAGCCGAAACCGCGTCCTCAGTTGGTGAGCTCGTGTCGGTACACGTCATTCCGCGTCCGCACGGCGAGCTCAGCAAGCATTTCGTGGTATCGGAGTGACTGCGGTCCGCACCCGGACTGAACTGCGCGTCTACCTGCCGATCGACAAGCTGCAGCGGCAGTTCGCCGCTTACCTGGGCACGCCGACCAGAGCGCGGGGCTATCCGGCGGCTGAAGGCGACAGCGCGCTCATCGTCGAGGTTGCCCCCGGCCTGGCGATCGAGCGGGTCACCGACCTTGCGCTGCGGGCCGAGCCGACTGTCGAACCCGGCATCCTGTTCGTCGAGCGGCAGTTCGGCGTCCTGGAAATCCACGCCGGAAACGGGGATGCCGTCAGCCGGGCCGGCGCGGCCATCCTGGCTGGGCTCGAGTGCGTGGCAGCCGATCAGCTTCGTCCGCGTCTGCTGTACAGCGATGTGATCGAGGACGTCACCGACCAGCAAGCCGTGATCATCAACCGGTCCCGGCAGGCCTCGATGCTGTTGCCGGGTCAGTCGCTGCTGGTGTGCGAAATGGCACCGGCCCTGTTCGCCGCCGTCGCCGCCAATCGCGCCGAGGAAGTCGAACCGGCCAACACGCTGGTTGACGTCACCATGATCGGCGCATCCGGACGCATCTACATCGCCGGGGACACCGCAGCGGTAAGTCGCGCCGGGGAGGCGATCGCCGCGCTGCTGGCAGGGATCGAAGGACGCGACGTATGACCACGGACCAGCCACAAATGGCGACCAGGGACGAAGGCCGCCGCTACCCAACGCCGACGGAGATCCTGCGCGGATACGATCCGTTCGCCACCGCCGCGCTCGCCTCGTATGGATTCTCGCCGCAGGCCAGGCTGTCACTACTCAGCCTGTCGGAGAACGCCACGTACCGGGTCGACGACGCAGCTGACGGCCGGGCCGCAGTGCTGAGGGTCCATCGCACCGGTTATCACGAGCCAGGCGCTGTGCAGTCCGAGCTCGCCTGGCTGACCGCGTTGCGCAGAGACGAGGGGTTGCGCACCCCGGCCGTGTACCCGGCGCTCGATGGCCGGGAGGTGGTCGACGTCGTGCTCGACGGCATCACCCGGCAGACCGTGCTGTTTGAGCTATTGCCAGGCGCTGAGCCACCGCCGGACCAGCTGCCCGTTCAGTTCGAGCGACTCGGGAGCATCTGCGCCCAAATGCACAAGCACGTGCGCAGCTGGCGCCGTCCGCCGGGCTTTGTGCGATTCTCCTGGGACTTCGACGCCTGCGTCGGGCCGGGCGGGCGCTGGGGCCGCTGGCAGGATGGCATCGGCGTCGGCCCGGCGGAGCGTGACGTGCTACGCCGAGCCGCGGGCGTGATGCGTGAGCGGCTTTATCGCTTCGGCACCGGCCCGGACCATTTCGGTCTCATCCACGCCGACATGCGGCTGGCCAACCTGCTCGTAGACGGGCCCGACATCCAGGTCATCGACTTCGACGACTGCGGCTTCGGCTGGTACATGTTCGACATCGGATCGGCTCTGAGTTTCATGGAACACGACCCGAAAGTGCCTGAGCTGTGCGACGCATGGCTCACGGGCTACCGGCGTGTCCGCAGCCTGCCGACGGCCGATGCCGACGAGATACCCACCTTCGTCCTGCTGCGCCGCCTTCAGTTGGTGGCGTGGGTCGGCTCACACAAGTTTGCCGATGCGGCGCAGGAACTCGGCGCTGACTTCACGGCTGGCGCCTGCGCCCTAGCCGAGCAGTACCTCGCGCAACAGCGCGGCTGACCGGAGGCGTGCCTAGACAACTACAACGGCAGGAGTTCACGACATGTTCACACCACTGCGCGGCCGCTCCGTCCTGGTCACCGGCGGCACCAAGGGTATCGGCAAGGGCATCGCGGCGGCGTTTGCCGCAGAAGGCACGAGCGTCGTGATTACCGGGCGGGATGAGCAGGCGGGCAAGCAGGCCGCGGCTGACCTGTCGGCGGCGGCCGAGCGAGGCGGCGGAACCGTGTCATACGTGCACGCTGACGTCGCCGACCCTGATAGCTGCGCTCGCGCCGTTGCGGCAGCCGTCCAGCGTGGTGGCGGCCTGGACGTGCTGTGCTGTAATGCTGGCATCTTTCCGGCGGCTCCGCTGACCGAGATGACCCCTCCGCAGCTCGAGGACGTACTCGGGACAAACCTCAAGGGCACGATCTATGCCGTCCAGGCGGCACTGCCGGCCCTTGCGAACTCTGATCACGGCCGGGTCATCGTGACATCGTCGATCACCGGCCCGGTCACAGGCTTCGTCGGCTGGTCGCACTACGGCGCCAGCAAGGCTGGCCAGCTCGGGTTCGTCAGGTCAGCGGCCCTGGAGCTAGCGCGGGCGCACGTCACGGTCAATGCGGTGCTGCCCGGCAATATCATGACCGGGGGCTTGGGTGATCTGGGGGATGACTACCTGCACACGATGGAGGCATCGATTCCGCTCCGCCGCCTCGGCAGTGTCGAGGACATTGCGAACGCGGTGCTCTTCTTGGCTTGCGATGAAGCCGCCTACATCACCGGGCAGACTCTGGTGATCGACGGCGGCCAGACAATCCCCGAGTCGCTGGAGGCGATGGGTTGAGTGCTGACCGCATGAGTGCGGCCGCGGTAGCCGTACAGGCGGCTGCCCTCCCGTCGGCTGCGTCCGACAGACGTCTGGTCGAAGAGGCGCGGCATCGCCTCCTGGATCTGATCGGAGCCGGGGCCTTGCGGCCTGGCGACCGCCTCGGGACCGAGCGAGAACTGGCGCTCCGGCTTTCGGTGAGCCGCTCGACGCTCCGGCAAGTCCTCGCCGTCCTGGCCGAGA
>Ga0126378_10001436_pt1 | contig 17708 bp, 18 predicted proteins | sample PanSoiMetPlot_23_FD_92587 | JGI IMG/M metagenome (GOLD analysis project Ga0126378, IMG submission 92587) | Tropical forest soil microbial communities from Panama - MetaG Plot_23 | ecosystem: Environmental > Terrestrial > Soil > Tropical forest > Bulk soil | place: Panama | collected 2016-02-17
GCGAGGCCGAGTCATCGAGGGCAAGCTCAGTGCACAAATAGGTGTCGGGGTCGCCGTACACGACCTGCATCGCATAGAAGTACAGACAATCAACCATGTGCAGCGTGGTCTGCCAGCAACTCCACTCCAGATCGGCAGCCGGCACATGTTGCCAGCCGAGATCGGTGTAGCCAGCCAGGGCGGCCACCGACGCCCTAGCGGCAGCAGGCACATCAGCTATCTCCGTCATGTAGCTATTTAATCCGACTGCCCTGGCGGCGGATCCCACACCGTCGGGCGCGTCATCCAGTGCTCCTGCAGGAATGCTGTCAGTGGTGGGCACGACTGGTCGGTGCGCCAGAACGCTTGCAGCTGGTGCAGCCCTGGCAGGACCGCCGTTGAGCCGTGCGGCAGCGTTTGTGCCGCCTGCAGGGCGTGGCGGGCGGCGTCCGGCTGACGTCCGCGATGTATTCGGTCATCCGGTGCGCCGCCAGCCCGGCCGGGCAGTCGCTGCGGCCATGGCCCCGGTGGTCCATCAGCAGAGTCTGGTAGCCCGTCAGCGTCTTGGTGTACCCGGCGAGTTCCCACATGCGGCCGTCGCCGCCTCCTCCGGTATGCAGCAAGACGACAGGCCCCGACCCGGCATCTTCGTAGTACAGGCGTACGCCCGCCCGGTTCACGTATCGCCACTCCTAGGTCCTGCATAGCCTGACTGAGTGGCGTACGCGGGTGCTGAGTTCTGGGATGAGTTCTTCCGGCAGCGGCGGGAGTCAGGCACTGATTTGGACTGGGGAGGCCTGTGGACCGATCCGTTCCTGATACCGCTGCGCGAAGCGGGCGTAAGCACTGTCCTTGAGCTGGGATGCGGAACCGGCAATGACGCAGCGCGTCTCGCTCGCCTGGGCTACTCGGTCACAGCGATCGACCTTTCCGGCGAGGCCATCGAGCAGGCGCGAGGCAGGTTCGGCTCGGTGGTCAGGTTCATCGTGGCCGACATGACTCAGCGGCTTCCGTTCCCCGACGAAAGATTCGACACGGTCATGTCCAACGTCGCTCTGCACATGTTTCCCGACGCTGTGACCCGTGCGTTGTTCGCAGAAGTAGGGCGACTGGTCCGCGCCGACGGGCTGTTCGTATTCCACGTCAACGCGCTGGAGGACAGGCCGCTGCGTGCAGGCCGGCTCCCCGCTCGCGAACTCGAGCCAGACTACGTGGCCGAGGAGTCGGGCCAGACAATGCACTTTTTCTCCGAGGCCTACTTGCGTGAGCTGCTCATGGGATGGCGGGAATTGCAGCTGACCTCGGTCCCCATCCCGCATCGCCATACGGGTGAGCCCTACAAGATTGTCTGGCGCGGGATCGCCCGCCGCTGAACCACCCCGGGTAGGTTGCTAAAGGCCGAGGTGAAGCCGGAGCGCGTCGTCGAGTTCGGTTACGAGGTCTGCCGGCAGTCTGCCGATACGCTTGCCGATGCGCTCGACCGCGACCGAGCGAACCTGCTCGGCGTGTGCCTTCGAGTCGCGGTTCAGCCCAGTTCGACCGGCCGCCAGCAGAACCTGAAAGGGGTAGACCTGAGCCACGTTCGAGGTGATCGGTACAACCGTTACGACCCCACGCCCCAGTCTTTCTGCGGTGGCATTAGCGGCATCGTTGCTGACGACCACAGCCGGGCGGGTCTTGCTCGCTTCCGATCCCCGAACGGGGTCGAGGCCGACAGTCACAATATCGCCGCGGCGCATCTAGCCTTCCAGGCCGTCGGAGGTCACGAAGTCCCACGCAGCCGCATCTCCGTCGTCTGACCAGGATGCAAACGCGTCCTCGTAGGCGTCGCCTAGTTCGCTCGCGCGGAGCAGCCCGACGGCCTTGTGGACGACGGCCGACCGCGATTCGATGCCTTGTGACTGTGCATAGGTATCGAGGAACGCGACGTCTTCCTCCGGTAGGCTGACACTCACTTTCATACCTGCAGAATACCGTTAGTACTACCCAGGTAGCAAGCGAGCCAGATGCGACGGTCATGGCTCAGAAGCCCCGGTGTGATGTCCGAGGGGTCGGTTACTGTGGCTGGATGCTGGAGTCATTCCATCCGGCTGTGCGTGCCTGGTTCGAGCGGCGGTTTCCTGCTGGGCCGACGCTGCCGCAGGCTGACGGCTGGGCCGAGATCGCCGCTGGCCAGCACACCCTGATCGCGGCGCCGACAGGGTCAGGCAAGACGCTAGCGGCGTTCCTGGTCTGCATCGACCGGATCTACCGCGCGCACGAGGCCGGCGCCGAGCCCCAGGCCGGACCCGCGGTGGTGTACGTATCGCCGCTCAAGGCTCTGGCGGTCGACATCTGGCAGAATCTCGAGCGCCCGCTGGCCGAGATCGCCGAGGTGGCTGCCGAGCTGGGGATCGGCGCGCCGGACATTCGGGTTGCGGTGCGGACCGGCGACACGGCGGCCTCCGAGCGGGCCGCGATGCTGAAGCGGCCGCCCGATTTCCTGATCACGACGCCGGAGTCGCTGTACTTGCTGGTGACAGCGCAGCGGAGCCGGTCGATGCTGCGCGCGGTCACCACGGTGATCGTGGACGAGATTCACGCCGTCGCGGGTAACAAGCGCGGCTCCCACCTAACGCTGACCCTCGAGCGCCTCCAGCACCTGTCAGAGCAGCCGATGCAGCGGATCGGCCTGTCGGCGACTCAGCGCCCGGTCGAGGCCGTCGCCCGCCTGCTCGTGGGCGCTGGCGCGGACCGCTCGCAGGCCGACGGTTCACCGCGGTGCTCGATCGTGGACGCCGGCCACCGGCGCGAACTTGAGCTGGGCCTGGAGCTGCCGAGTGACGAGCTCGGTGCCGTCGCGACGACCGGGCAGATGGCCGAGATCTGTGATCTGATCGCCGATCACGTCGCGCAGCACCGCACGACCCTGGTGTTCGTTAACACCCGGCGGATGGCCGAGCACCTCGCGCATCAGCTCGGCGAGCGACTCGGCGACGGCCAGGTCGCGGCCCATCACGGGAGCCTGTCCAAAGACCGCCGGCAGCGGGTCGAGACCCGGTTGCGTGACGGCGACCTGCGGGCGCTGGTGGCGACCGCGTCGCTGGAGCTGGGCATCGACATCGGTCCGGTGGAACTCGTGTGCCAGATCGGCTCGCCGCGAAGCTTCGCGACGTTCCTCCAGCGGGTCGGACGATCCAATCACACAAGGAACGGGGTTCCGTCCGGACTCCTGTATCCAACGTCGCGGGACGAGTTGGTGGAATGCGCCGCTCTCATGCGCGGTGCGCTGTCCGGCCGCCTGGACCGGCTGCGGATCCCGGCCTGTCCCCTCGACATCCTCGCCCAGCAGATGGTCGCGGAGTGCTCGGCCGAGGAGTGGACTGGCGAGGATCTGCTGGCGCTGGCACGCAATGCCGCTCCGTTCGCAGAACTCTCCGCAGCGGACTTCGAGGATGTCTCGGAGCTGGTGTCGGAAGGTATCCGGACTGGCCGCGGCCGCCGGGCCGCTTACCTGCACCGCGACCAAGTGAGCGGCGAGCTTCGCGGTCGGCGAGGCGCGCGGCTGGCGGCGCTGACTTCCGGCGGCGCCATTCCGGAGCTCGGCGACTACCGGGTGCTGGCCGAGCCCGACGATGCTCTGGTCGGCACCGTCAATGAGGACTGGGCCATCGAGAGCATGGCGGGTGATGTGTTCCTGCTGGGCACCACCTCATGGCGGATCCGGCGGGTCGAGCCCGGCGTAGTCCGGGTGGTTGACGCACAGGGTGCACCGCCGTCTGTGCCGTTCTGGCTCGGTGAGGCGCCGGGCCGGACCGTCGAGCTGTCGCAGGAGGTCAGCGCACTTCGCGCCGGCGTCGCCGAGCGGCTTGCCGCGGACGGTACTGCGGCTGGAGTCGGCTGGCTCATAGCCGAGTGCGGCATCGGCGAAGCAGCTGCGGAGATCATCGTGGCTTACCTGGGCGCGGGGCTCGGGCAGCTCGGCGTGCTGCCGACGATGGACACCATCGTGCTGGAGCGGTTCTTCGACGATGCGGGCGGGATGCAGCTCGTAGGGCATGCGCCGTTCGGCGCCCGGCTCAACCGGGCGCTCGGCCTCGCGTTGCGCAAGAGGTTCTGCGTGACATTCGACTTCGAGCTGCAGGCAGCGGCGAGCGACGACGCGATCTTGCTATCGCTGGGCCCGCAGCACAGCTTCCCGCTGGACCGAGTCCCCAAGTTCCTAGCGTCGGGAACAGTCGAGGATGTCGTCCGCCAGGCCGTGCTGACCTCACCGATGTTCGCGGCGCGGTGGCGCTGGAACCTGAATACCTCGCTGGCTGTGCTCCGCATGCGCGGCGGCCGGAAGAACCCGCCGGCTATCCAGCGGATGGAAGCGGATGACCTGATGGCTGCGGTCTTCCCGACACTGGCAGCCTGCCAGGAGAATGTCGCGCCGGGCCCGCTCGAGATCCCTGATCACGTGCTGGTCAGGCAGACGCTGACAGATTGCCTGCGCGATGCCATGGACGTCGACGGCCTGAAGGATCTTGTCGCCGGGATCGAGGCCGGCGACGTCCGTGTCGTCGTCCGCGACACCACTGAGCCGTCGGTACTGGCGCACGAGATCCTGAACGGTCGGCCATTCACGTACCTGGATGACGCGCCGCTGGAAGAGCGCCGCAGCCGGGCCGTGCCGCTGCGCCGCGGACTGCCTGTCGAACCCCACGAGCTCGACACGCTGGATCGTGCCGCGATCGAGCGCGTCGCCGAGCAGGTGCACCCGGATCCGCGCGACCAGCATGAGCTGCACGACATTCTCATGAACATGGTGGCGGTCCGTCCGGCAGCGGACTGGCGAGCGTGGTTCGAGGCACTCGTCGCTGGGCGGCGTGCCGTCGAGATCCCTGCTCCGGACGGCGTGCTCTGGGCAGCAGTCGAGCGACTGCCAGCGATCCAGGTGCTGTTCCCCGACTCGCGCCCCGTTCCGGATCATCCATGTCCGGTGGAAACAGGGCAACCTTGTGAGGAGACCGCAGCGGCGGATCTCCTTCGTGGTCACCTGGAGAGCCGTGGTCCGGCCACGGTGCGGGAGCTTGCGGCGGCATCGGGGTTGCGCGAGTCGCTGATCGTCATCGCGCTCGCACAGCTTGAGGCCGAAGGCTTCGCTATCCGCGGGCACTTCACCGCGCCCCACGGGCCGGAGGAGTACTGCTCGCGCCGGCTCCTGTCGCGCATTCACGCCTACACCAGGCAGCGGCGTCGGCGCGAAGTCGAGCCCGTCACTGCGCGGGACTTCATGCGCTTCCTGCTCCGCTGGCAACACCTCGCGGAGGGCACCAGGCGCGAAGGACGGTTCGGCGTCCTGGCTGTCATCGAGCAGCTCCAGGGGTTCGAGATCGCGACCGGTGCGTGGGAACCGGCCATACTGACGGGACGGGTCGAGGGCTACCGCCGCGAGTGGCTCGACGAACTGTGCATGTCCGGACAGGTCAGCTGGGGGCGTCTGTCGGTCCGCGACGCCGAGCCGGACAAGGTGCCTCGGCGAAGCGGCCTGACCCCGTCCCGCGCCACGCCCATCACGATGACCATCCGCGATGACCTGCCGTGGTTGCTGCGCGCAGCTCGAGGTGACCTCAGCCCAGCGCAGCCGGCTGACGGCCGGACTTGCGATGTACTGGCGGCGCTGCGCCAGCACGGGGCGCTGTTCCGGCCGGACCTCGCGACCTTGACTGGCCGCCTGCCGTACGAGGTCGATGAGGCGCTGTGGGACGGCGTGGCGCGCGGGCTGGTCACCGCCGACGGGTTCCGCGCAGTCCGGTCCCTGCTGCGGCGCGGCAGCCCGGAACGGTACGCCCCGACCCGCGGGCTGCGGCGCGGTCTGCGGAGCGCAGCCGGGGCCTCCGGTCGCTGGTCGCTGCTGCCCGGGCCCGACACAAGCGCGGACCGGGACGAACTGGCCGAAGCCGTCGCTGAACAACTCGCTGCCAGGTGGGGGGTGGTGTTCCGCGACATCGCCGTCAGGGAGACCCTCGCCGTTCCCTGGCGTGACGTGCTGTGGGCCTTCCGGCGCATGGAAGCACGCGGGACGATACGAGGCGGCCGGTTTGTGACCGGCTTCAGCGGCGAGCAGTACGCCCATCCGGACGCGATCGAGGTGCTGAAGTCGGTCCGCAAGCAGCAGCACCACGGCGAGACCGTCCGGATCTCGGCCGCCGACCCGCTGAATCTCACCGGCATCGTGCTACCCGGCCCGCGAGTTCCGGCCATCGCCGCTAACGCCATCACCTACATTGACGGCGTCGTTGCCGAGCCGGCCGCCACGGTGCTCGCCGGAGCCTGATGGGCTACTGACCGAATGCCTCGATGAGGTCTGGCATGCGGTCGATGATCAGCAAGTGCCCCTCGCCTGGGAAGAACTTCAGGTGACTTCGCGGTATCTGGCTGGCCTGGTACCTGGCCATGGCCGGCGGCACAAGGGTGTCGACTTCCCCCTGCCACAAGTGAACCTCGGGTTCGATCTCACGCAGCGAGAATCCCCAGGGCCGGCCGAGCAGCACGATGTCCCAGGCCGCGCCGCGGCTGTCCCGCCGGAACGCCTCGGCTATGTCGGCTTTGAGTATTTCCCGGACTTCGGGTCGGCGGACTATCTCGGCGTCTGACGACGACATAGCGCGCGCGAGGGCGTCGATCGTCTGCTCTGGGCGCTGCGTGATGCCGCGCTGAACCGACCTGGCCAGGGCGCCGGCCAGGGCCGGCCAGCGGGAGCCGAGCCGGAAACCGATCCTGTTCTGCCAGCGCATGCCCTTCGTGACGCCGGGGACCTGGTAGGGGCCCACTCCGCTGATGACCGCGACGCGCTCGACGCGGGCGGGCAAACCCCACGCGCAGGCGAGTGCGTAAGGCCCGCCGCCAGAGGCGCCCGCTACGGAGAACTTGGCGATCCCGAGACTATCGGCCGCTTCGGCGACATCGTCGGGCCAGTCCCTGAGGGCCCGGCCCGGCTTGAAGTCGGACAGGCCGTAGCCCGGACGATCCAGGGCCATCACGCGAAAACCAGCCTGAGCTGCAGCCGCATGGGCGAAGCGCGCTTCCAGGCGCGAACCCGGATGCCCGTGGAAGTAGAACAGCGGCTGCCCGTCCGGGGTGCCGTACTGCGCATACCCGAGCCGTCGCCCATCCGCGAGCGCTAGCGTTTCGTTCTCGGCAGGGTCGTTTACTTCCACGTCGCTGAAGATATAAGGCGCCACAGGTGCGTAAATTGACACGTGAGTCTTTACGCACGTATCGTCATGTCCGTGGACGACGAGGACCTGGTTTTCAAGGCGCTAGCCGACGTGACGCGGCGGCAGTTGCTCGACCGGCTGTTTGAGCGTGACGGCTTGACGCTCGGCGAATTGGAAGCAGCGGTTCCTCAGCTCACGCGGTTTGGCGTCATGAATCACCTGCGAGTCCTCGAAGAGGCAGGGCTCGTTGTCACGCGCAAACAAGGTCGGTTCAAGCATCACTACCTGAACGCAGTGCCTATCCGGCTGATTTATGAGCGGTGGATCGACAAGTACCGAGACCGCCGAGCGGCGGCGCTGCTGGATCTAAGAGACCAACTGGAGGGACGCAAATGACGACCGCCTCGCAGGCTGCGACGGCTCCGCAGGTCTACCAGCTCTACATCAGGGCCAGCCAGCAAGAGGTCTGGGACGCCATCACCACCCCGGCGATCGTCGCGAAGTTCTTCCATGGTGCCCAGGTCGAGTCGACCTACGAGGTAGGCGCAAAGCTTCGCAGCCTTTCGCCCGACGGGTCTGACATCTGGGGAGACAACACCATCCTGGAGAGCGACCCGCCGCGTCGCCTGGTACACACCTGGCGCAGTTTGTACGAACCGGCGATGGCCGCCGAGCCGGAGAGCCGAGTCACCTGGGAGATCGAGGCCCAGCCGGGAGGGTTTGCGAAGCTGACCCTGATCCACGACCGCCTCGAGGCGTCGCCCAAGACGGCCGCCAGCGTCCGGGGCTGGTCCTACATCCTCAGCAACCTCAAGACCGTGCTGGAAACGGGCGAAGCCTTGCCACCAAGGGCGTAGTCCATCAGAAGAAAGGCTGTCCAGTGACCACCGCCTCCGTTGATACCGAGCACATCACCGACGACTACATGCACAAGCGGATCGGCAATGCGAAGGCGTATTCCCTGCTGGTGCTCAGGCCGACGCCTGAGTGCTTCGCGCCCGACGCACGGCCGATCATCTGGGAACACGGGCGGCGGAACATGGCATTGCAAGCGGCGGGCATCATGCCGATCGTGTGCCCCGTCGGGGACGACGAGATCGCTGGCATCGGCATCTTCAACCTCGCGGCAGACGAGGCCAGAGCCGTCATGGCCGACGACCCTGGCGTGCGAGCCGGGATCTTCACGTTCGAAGTCCATCCCTGCCGCGGCTTTCCCGGGGACGCGCTGCCCTGCTGAGCGGGCTGGCAAGTCTGCGGTCGCCGACACCTGTTAGCGAATATGAATGCGGGTTTGCTGCTGTTATAGCAGCAGCAAACCCGCATTCATGAATGATCACCCGCCGGCCGGGGTTCGATGGCCCGCCTGCGGTCCGGCAGTTGACGGTAATGTTCGGGAATGGTCGCAGCGCCGCGTTTACGCCAGGTCGCGCTCGTCGCCGCAGACTGCGCGGGAACGGCCAGACAACTAAAGGAGACGTTCGGCTGGCCCGAGCCGTTCCACGACCCAGGGGTAGGCCGGTTCGGGCTTACCAATGCCGTGTTCGCGGCGGGCGACACGTTTGTCGAGGTGGTCTCGCCAGTTCAGCCAGGTACCACTGCTGGCCGCTACCTGGATCGCCGCGGTGGCGACAGCGGTTATATGGCGATCTTCCAGTTGGCGGATCTGATCGAAGCACGTCGCCGGGTCGCCGACGCTGGCATCCGCGTGGTCTGGATGGCCGACTACGCCGACATCGCGGGAACGCACTTGCACCCGAAGGACGTGCCCGGCGCCATCGTGTCGCTGGACTGGGCACACCCGCCGGAGTCGTGGCGCTGGGCCGGACCGGAGTGGACCGGGCATGCGCCGCCCCACGCCTCGGGCGGCGTGTCCGGCCTCACCATCGAGGTGGACGATCCAGCGTCGGCCGCTGCCCGTTGGGCGATGGTGCTCGGGCTGACTGTCACCAACGATGGTGACACGCCAACCGTTCTGCTCGATGGCGCCCGGCAGGACCTGCGGTTCGTTCCCTCGGCGCCGGGTCGTGCCGATGGCATAACCGAGGTCAGGCTGAGCACCGAACACATGATGCCGCCAGTCGAGATCGCCGGCGTCCGGTTCGTTTCGACAGCGAGTACGCCTGGAGGCGAGTGAGCATGACGCAGCTCGACACTGGCACCAATGACCTGCTCGCCGCGGTCGACGACGGCGTCGCAGTCCTCACCATGAACCGCCCGGACCGGCGAAACGCCATGTCGGAGGCCATGATGGCGGCCATGGACCGGATCCTCGGCCAGGTCGAGGTGGACGATGCGGTCGGCTGCGTGGTCCTCACCGGTGCAGGGGGCGCCTTCTGCGCTGGCGGTGACGTCAAGGCGATGGCGGAGCGGTCAGCGGGAGACGGAAGACAATCCCTCGACGCACGCATCCACCGGCAGCGGCTTCGACAGCGCGCAACCAGCGGTCGGCTGTGGCACATGCCTAAGCCCACGATCGCGGCGATCAGCGGGCCGGCGGCGGGCGCGGGCCTCTCGCTGGCGCTCGCCTGCGACCTGCGGTACGCGGTTGACGGCGCCGTGCTCACGACCGCGTTCGCCAAGGTTGCGTTCTCCGGCGACTACGGCGGGACGTGGTTCCTCACCCGGCTGGTAGGCAGTGCCAAGGCCAAGGAGCTTTACTACTTCTCTGACCGGCTATCCGCCGCAGCCGCCGAGCGCCTTGGGATCGTGAACGCCGTGTTCCCCGCGGCCGACTTCGACGACCAGGTGCGGCAGCGCGCCGCGGGCCTGGCGAACGGGCCGCGGCTGGCGTACCGCTATATGAAAGAGAATCTCAACCGTGCGGTCAGCGGCGAGCTCGGTGACTGCATGGACATCGAAGCGGCGCACCACGTCCACACCGGGCTGACCCAAGATCATCGCGAGGCAGCGAAGGCATTCGTGGAACGGCGCGAGCCAAGTTTCACCGGGCGCTAGCCGAGCCACCGATGCTGCGGACGGGACACTCAGGGGCGGGTGAGCTGTGACGGGTCAGCCGCGCCGCACGCCGGACGTAGCTGCTAACTCCGACCTGCCGCTGGCGGATGAATCATGAAGGCGATCAAGTTTGACCGATACGGCTCGCCTGACGTCCTCGAGTTGCGTGATGTCGAGGTGCCGACCGTCGGCGACGACGAACTGTTAGTGCGGGTACGCGCCGCCTCAGTCAACCCACTGGACTGGCACTTCATGCGCGGGATGCCTTATTTGGTCCGCGTGTTGGCGGGTGCGTCGCGACCCAGGCCCAGCGCGCGCAAGCTGGGCGCTGACATGGCCGGATCAGTGGAGGCGGTCGGCAAGAACGTGACCGAGTTCGCGCCTGGGGACGAGGTGTTCGGTGGCCTGGAGGAGCGCGGGACTCTCGCTGAGTGCATCACCATCAGCCAGACTGCGGCGGTCCTCCACAAGCCCGCCCGCTTGACATTCGAGCAGGCAGCAGGCGTATCCGTCGCCGGGTGTACTGCATTGCAGGCTCTGCGCGACAAAGGACACGTCCGGCCGGGGCACAAGGTGCTCGTCAACGGCGCGTCGGGAGGCGTGGGGACGTTCGCCGTCCAGATAGCAAAAGCGCTGGGCTGCGAGGTCACCGGCGTCTGCAGCGAGAGGAACGCGGCCATGGTCGCAGGGATCGGCGCTGACAAGGTCATGGACTACACCCGCGAGGACTTCACCAAGTCAGAGCAGCAGTACGACCTGCTGCTCGATATCGCCGGAAACCGGACGTTGTCCGAAACCAGGCGAGTCTTGCGCGCGAAGGGAACGCTGGTGTGCGTCGGCGGCCCCAACAAGGGCAACTGGATAGGTCCACTGAGCCGCACACTCAAGGCGGTCGTGCTCACACCAGTCGTGAGCCAGCGGATGGCCGGCTTTCTGGCCCACCAGACCAAAGCCGATCTCACCCGGCTGCGTGAGTTCATCGAGTCCGGGGCGGTCACGTCGGTCATCGACAGGACGTATCCACTTACGCAGGCGGCAGACGCGCTGCGCTACCTCGAAGCAGGACATGCCAGCGGGAAGGTCATCGTCACCATCTGACCCAGTGCGCCGCGCTGAGCCGCAGACCCCGCTGACCCAACCCCCCGCGACGGTGTGCCCGACACAGTCCGCTTGACGCAAACCTGCCTGACGGCCGGACCTACCGTTAGGGTTCGTGCATGCGCTTCAGTATCTGGCCGTTCGCGGCCCAGCCGTGGGCTGACATCCGTGAGATCGCCGCGCACTGCGAGAAGACGGGCTGGGACGGGGTGTACTTCGCCGATCACTTCATGCCGAACGCGGCGGGCCCGACGGCGCTAGACGGCGACGTGCTGGAGTGCTGGTCCATCATTGCTGCGCTCGCCGCGACGGTGCCGAGGGTGCGCCTGGCCCCGCTGGTCACCAGCGTGACTTACCGGCACCCCGCCGTCATCGCGAATATCGCCGCCGCCGTCGACCAGGTCAGCGGCGGTCGCCTGACACTCGGCGTGGGGGCCGGCTGGCAGGAAAACGAGCACGCCGCTTATGGGCTGGACCTGGGCACGGTTCGCGAGCGAGCGGACCGCTTCGAAGAGGCTGTGCAAGTTCTCCGCTCCCTCCTCAGCCAGCCACGGACGACGTTCTCGGGTCGCTACTTCGAGCTTCAGGATGCACCGTGTCAGCCAGCACCCGTCCAGCAGCCGATGCCGCTGCTGATTGGTGGTGGCGGTGAGCGGCGCACGATCCCGCTCGCGGCGCGGTACGCAGATCACTGGAACACCTGGACAACGCCACAGCAGCTCGCACCCAAGGTCAAAGTGCTGCGCGAGCACTGCGACCAGTTCGGGCGCGACGCAAGCGAGGTCCACGTTTCGACGCAGGCGCTGCTATACCTGTCCACCGACACCACGTGGCTGGACAGTAAGCGGCAGGCGGCGGCACCGGGGCTGCCCGTCATCATCGGGACGCCTGCCGAAGTGACGGACATCATCGCGGCTTACCGGGAGGCCGGCGCCGACGAGATCATCGTTCCGGATCGAACGCTAGGTGCTGCCATGTCCCGCAGAAAGGACACGTGCGACCTGTTGATGCAGGAGGTCGTTCCGGCCTTCCGCTGACGTGCAGGATCTGGCGACGATCGGCCCCCGCTGCAGGCCCAGGAGAGGCACTCGAGCCAGCTCGCAGCTGAACGTCAGGTCCTGCAAATACAACTCGTCGCGCTGGCATGACCGCAGCGCATTGCGCAGGTCCGCGTCGAAGTCGTCCGCCTCATGGCCCAAGGCGGCCGAAGACAGCACCGATGTCGAGCGCAGGTAGCCGGCGATCTCGTCTGCGGTCCACGCGCGGCTGACGGTTGCCTGGAATGTCGCGATGATGGCAAAGCCTGCGGCTGCCAGGATGTCGTGGTCCGGGTGAGCGCGCCGGGCCTCGTCATAACCGGCAGGGATTCGCTCGTCGGCCCCGGACCGGTGCTGCCATCGATGCATGACAACCTGCAGCGTTTGCTGCCACGGTGCGCCGCCGTTCCAGGGTGAGCCGCCCCATAGCAACGCGAGGTAGCCGCCGGGCCGCAGCCACCGCCGGACGTTGGCCGCGACGACGTCGCGGCGCAGCCGGTGGAAGGCGTTGCCGATAGTGACTAGATCGAAAACACCGGACGGCGCCTCGAGTTCCTCGGCGGTTCCGGTGATGAATCGAAACCGGGCCGCGTCGTCTGCCGCCTTCCCGGCGGCGACGGCGATCATGCCGGGCTCCTGGTCTGCGGCCCAGATCTCGGCGAAGCAGCCGCGCACCGCAAACGGGACCTGACCTGTACCGCAGGCGATGTCGAGCAGGCGCCCAGTACCGTCAGCGCCGATCCTGGCCACCAGGTCGTCGATCAGCTCGGGCGGATAGGGCGGCCGGTATGCGTCGTACCACTCGGCGGTGCCGTCGTACAGGTCGGCACGGAATCGCGGATCGGCCATGTGGCCATCTTGCCGCGCTGCGGCCGCGGCCGTCGGCCCAGTCAAGGCTGCAGGTCCCTACCATGGAGCGGTGCCTGATCAGACTCCCGACGCGCCGCCGGAGCGGATCGAGGCCGGCCCAGTGATCATCCGCCGCGTCCGGGCAACCGACGCTGGCGCCATCGCAGCGGCGGTAAGCAGCAGTCTGGAGTACCTGCGACCCTGGATGCCGTGGGCGACCCTGGAGGCGGCCGACCCGGCTAGCCAGCTGGCGCGGGTCGCCGAGGCGGACCACAATTGGGAGGGCGGACTCGGTTACGTGTACTCGGTGCTGACCGCAGATCACGGCACGCTGGTCGGTGAGATCGCGCTGCACCGGCGTCCCTCCGACAGCAGCGTAGAGATTGGCTACTGGATCGCTGCGGCGGCGGCCGGGCAGGGTTACGGGACGTCGGCCGGGCGGGCGCTGACCAAAGTCGCACTCGCGCTACCAGGAGTCGACCGGGTGGAGATCCATTGTGACGCCGCCAACGCACCGAGCGCCGCCATCGCGCGCAATCTCGGCTACCGGCTGGACCGGATCGAAGAACGGCGCCCCGAGACGACGGGGGAGACCGGCCGGCTCATGATCTGGGTGCGTCAGCGGCTGGCGCACTGATGAGAGGCCCGTGGCCTAGCCCGCGGCACTGAGTTGATGATCACCGGAGTCGGCGGCAGCCGCAGCCTTGCTGGTGGCGTGCCGGCTGCAGTTCCTCGCGAGCACGGCGACCGTCGACTCGGCTCCGTCAAGGTCGGCGTAGCAGCCCTGCAGATGCCGCTCGCCCGCGGCCTCGAGGGCCGAGCGCGAGTACAGGATGCGCGTGTTGTCAAAGACCGCACAATCGCCAGGCGCGAGGCCGAACCTGAGCGTCAGGTAGGGACGCTGCATGATGGCCGCGAAAGCGCGATACGCGGAATAGAACTCGCGCATCTCCTCGGCTGCCTCGGCGGCGGTCGCGCTGGGCCGCGGCCGCATGGGCTGCATCCAGCGGCTGTTGTACCGGACGCTGCGGATGAGCCTGGCTGAGGTGACCTCGATCATCGGCCGCGTGGCGCGCAGCTCGGCAGTCGCGTCGGTGTAGGCGAACGTGACGACAGAGCGCGTCAGGCACTCGAACGCTGCGGGATCCTCTGCGCGCAATTGCGCTGCTGCGCGGAACCCGTCAAGCAGCCCCGACTCACCCCCGCTCATCGTGCTGCTGAGGCAGTGCAGCAGCCTGATCGTCGGCGCAGGGTCGCGGTAGGAACTGTCGGTGTGCGGGCCGATTGGCACGCCGAGGTTGGCCAAGTTCGCCGGAGTGGCTTCTACCTGAATGTCGAACAGCCGTCCGTAGTTGGTCTCGCGGACGTAGCCGAACGAGGCGGCGACGTCCAGCACGGCTCCTGGCTCCTGCGGCACCCCGGTTAGCAGCATGAACCCAGTGCCGAGCAGGCCGCGCAGGGAGCACAGACGGGCGGCGTCGCTCGCGACGTATGACCGCCACGACGTCTGCGGCGGCCCGGCGGGATAGTCCCGTGCCGACCAAAGCCGTTTGGCGTCCTCGCTGCGGGCATCCGGCTCGGCCAGAGTGTCGCGCAGCGAGGCGAGGTGGAGTCCGGACGCGGCTGCGGCGTCGATGGCTGGCTCCCCCCGTTCCGTAGCTGGTTCCCGCTGCTATGTACGCGATCCGCGTACGCCCGGCGGGACCTGATATTACCCAGCGTGACCTGCCGAAACCGGAGGCGCAATGCGTCACGCGGAGTGTTCGGAAACATGCCGTCTGACCGGTGGCAAGTGTTCACCCGAGGCCAACAAAGTCGAGCTTGCGCAGGTCAGGAGCTTGACAAGGTTAACGGCCGAGGTACGCGAGCACAGCCAGGACGCGGCTGGTGATCTAAGCGCTCAGACTGGCCGGGGCGAGTTCCGGCTGACCGAAATCCTGTCGGCTGGGCTAACGTCGGAGCGTGTGCCTGCTGATCGCCATGTTCCAGATGGTCCCGGACGCGCCGCTGATTGTGGCGGCGAACAGGGACGAGCGGCTCGATCGGCCGGCGGTCCCGATGACTGTGCTGCACGAGCGCGACCCGCGCATTCTCGGTGGCCGTGACGAGCTGGCCGGCGGGACATGGCTGGCCGTCAATGAGCACGGGGTCATCGCGGGACTGACCAATCAGCCGTCGGCTGACGGCCGCGACCCCACCAAGCGATCACGAGGTGAACTGCCGCTGGCCTTCGCTATGCACACGACGGCGGCGGAGGCTGCGACCGCCGTCAGCGCCCAGCTTGACCCGACTGCCTACAACCCTTGCTGGATGTTGGTCGGTGATCGCGAGTCGCTGTTCTTCATTGGCATTTCCGGTGGGTCGCCGCCGGACGTCGAGAAGCTATCGCCTGGACTGCATGTGCTGGAAAACGCGCCGCTGCACCCGGTGTCGGCCAAGGCCGCTTTCGTACGCGGGCTCGTCACCGACGCGCTCACACAGAACGACGCCACCGACGGGGCCACGTCGGTCGCTGCGCTGACGACCGTGCTCGGCGACCACCGGCCGGCTGTTCCGGAGCCGCCGAGGGACGCGATGGGCCGGGTCTGGCCGGCTTCGGTGACCGCTGCGTGCGTGCACGCCGACGGCTACGGATACGGCACCCGGTCAGCCATGATCGTTAGCCTCCCGGCGGCTGGTCTGGTCGGTGTCCCCACCGTGCTCGTCACCGACGGGCGACCGTGCGAGACGCCGATGCACGACGCGACTGGGCTGTGGAAGGCCGCTGCCAGCAGCTAGTGCGGCCCGCAGTCTCTATCCCGTGTCAGCCTGGTGTCTACTCCGCGCGCAGATCCTGACCAGCGGCATATGCGCCGTTACTATCCGGGCATGGGCCTGCTCCGAAAGATCACCGCCTCCCAGCCGGCGAGTCAGCCAGTGGCGCCGCCGACCGCCGCCGAGCACCTGCAGAACATCATCGCCACTGCAGGCAAGGCTTCGCTGTTCGCATACACCGACCTGGTCAAGAAGGTCGACTGCCCGCGGTGCGGCGCCCCCAAGCGGCTGCCGTCCAAAACGGCGTACCTGTACTGCGACCACTGCGGCTCGCTCGTCGACTATGACTTCCGGCTCGCAAACCTCGGTACCAACGCCGGGTACACGAACACCGTGTACCGGCAGATCGTCGCGCCGGTGCAGGCCGAGATCGACCGGGCCAGGGCATTCCAGGACAAGGATCGGTACCGCGAACTGTACAAGGGCGTCTTCCTTGACTGGCTCCGCCAGTGTCCGCAGGCGGCGTCGCCGCGAGTGACATCCGACGAGGACTTCCGCGAACGGATGGCGAGCTACATGACCGAGTGCTCGCTCGTCCGCGACTTCGACGCGAACCTGGCCACGCTGGACATGCAGTTCAACATGGCAGTGCGCGGCCTCAAGCGACGGCCCATGCCCGACGGCCAGGCCTGGCGAGTAAGCGACGAGATCTGGCAGGTCGCCACGCTGTTTAAGCAGCAGATGGAAGCGACCTACAAGCTGCTGGACGAGCAGGGCGTACTCGCCATGGATCCGGACGAAGCCCCGCAGGGGGTGCCCATCCGGATGGAGTACTCGACCTTCTGCCAGGGCTGGGTACCGCACTTGGAGCAGGCCCAGGCCGACTATCTGCTCGGGATGTTCGGGCTAACGGGCGAGTACCGGCGGGTGGATGTCACCGACGCGGAGACCAGGAAGTGCGCCGGCTGCGGCGACGAGCTCAAGGTCCTGCCGGACGCGCGGGCCGTTATCTGCGAGTCTTGTGGCCGCAAGCTTGACATCGCCGGCGGCCAGACACCGTGCCAGACCTGCGGCGCGCCGCTGTCCTTCCCGGTCGGCGTCAGCCGGATCGAGTGCCCGTACTGTCAGAGCGAGACGCACCGGATTTAACCGCTGCCGGCCAGCAGATGCCGTAAATCGGGCGTTTCACGCGGTAGTCACCGCCCGATGTGTCAGCACTATGTCCACGTGGCTGCTACCCCAGTCGCGCCAAGCACTTGCATCCCGCCAGGAATCCTCAGTAGCATACCGAGTATGCTACTAGCTAAGGCGCAATCATGAGCGTTCCGCACGCGCTGCTGGCGCTGCTCAGCGAGGGGCCGAAGTACGGACTTCAGCTGCGCGAGGAGTTCGAAGCGCGAACCGGTGAAGTCTGGCCGCTGAACGTAGGCCAGGTGTACACGACCCTGCAGCGGCTTGAGCGCGATGGCCTTGTCGAGGCCGACGGAGCGGGTGAGGACAGCCAGCAGAAGGCCTTCCGAATCACAACCGCCGGAGAGACGGAGCTGGCCGGCTGGCTGCGCACCCCGCCTGATCTGGCGTCGCCGCCACGTGACGAGCTCGTCATCAAGGTCCTGGTGTCGCTGCGGGTGCCCGGTACGGATGTGACCGAGGTCATCCAGGCGCATCGCCGGTACCTGGTCGAGCTCATGCAGCAGTGGACCCGCATAAAAGAAAGCGGCGCCCCGGACGACATCGGCCTCGCCCTGGCCGTGGATGCCGAGCTGTTCCGGCTCGACTCGGTCATTCGGTGGCTGGATTCGGCGGAAGGCCGGATCCGCCGGCATCCGGTGACTCAGGTGAAACGCAGCGC
>Ga0126378_10001438_pt1 | contig 17702 bp, 17 predicted proteins | sample PanSoiMetPlot_23_FD_92587 | JGI IMG/M metagenome (GOLD analysis project Ga0126378, IMG submission 92587) | Tropical forest soil microbial communities from Panama - MetaG Plot_23 | ecosystem: Environmental > Terrestrial > Soil > Tropical forest > Bulk soil | place: Panama | collected 2016-02-17
ACGTGACCCAGGGCGGTAACGTGCCCGGCAGCGGAGACACCAGCGCCGTCTCCGGAATCCAGCGGGTCAGCCCGGACGGATCGGTGGAACTGCTTTTGTCGGAGGTGGCGGGGTACAAGCTGTATGGGCCCAACGATCTGGCCTTCGGCCCCGACGGCCGGCTGTACTTCACCGAATCGGGGTCCGAGCAGGACTTCCGGTTCGACGTGCGCGCACCGGGCAGGCTGTTCGCGGTGGACGGCTCGGGCGGCGGCGAGATGCTGCGGGAACTGCCCGGCGTGTACCCGAACGGGATCGCCTTCGATGCGCAGCAGCGCCTCTACTGGACCGAGTCGATGGCGCACCGGGTTTGCCGGATGGGGAACGGGGAGCCCGTTACGTTCTGCCAGCTCTCCGACGAGCACGTCCCGGATGGCATGGCGTTCGCCGCCGACGGCCGGCTGTTCGTGGCCACCACCATCTCCTTGGGTGTCACCGTGATCTCGCCGGACGGGGACGTGCTGGAGGAGATCCATCTCGGTGAGCACGCCACCAACTGCATCTTCGATGGCCCCGCGCTGTACGTAACCGCCACCCGTGAGCCCGACATCGAGGCGTCCGCGCGCACCGGCACGTTCTGGCGGGTAGACACGGACGCGCCGGGCGGGCTGGACCTCATTCCCGGGCGCTTGTAGCGGCGTCCACGGCCGGCGGGACCGGCTGGCCGGCGAGGAACTCGCCCAGTTCGTCAGCGCTGGCCGGCTCGATGCGCGGCGGAACGGCGACGCCGACGAGGGCCAGCGCCTGGTCGAGACCGGCGCGCTCACCGACCAGGACGAATGCGTAGCCGTGCCGGGAGAACTCCTCCACCTGCTCGGCGATCTCGGCGAGCAGTAGCCGTGCGACCTCGCCCGGGTAGGCGTCATCGGGGAGCTGCATCACCCCCCAGTTCGCGGCGGTGAGCACGGCCAGCCCGTCCAGCCCGCCCGGCGCCGGGTTCACGTAGCGGTCGGCGACCAGCGCTACCCGATAGGAACGCTCGTCACTCATCGCCGCCCTCCAGGACGGACTCGAGGCGGGCCCGCTGGTCGTCTTCGTCGTGCGCGGCGAGCGCGTGCGTCTCGCCCGCGACCCGGAAGGTGATGCCGCGACGGTCGAGTTCGGCGTGCAGTTCCTCCACGAAGATGCCTTCCCCGCCGGTGTGCTCGGGCGTGCCCTCCGGCCAGGACGGCCTGCCGCCCCGGTCCGGGTCGGAACTGGTGATGGTCACGCCCATCGAAGGGCTTCCCTCCACGCCGACCAGAACGACCTCCTCCCCCCGCTCCGCGCGGGCGGCGATCGCACCCGCCACGGCGACGGCGAGCCGGCGGCAGTGCCGGCGGAACGCCGCGGTGTCGTACTGCTCGCGTACCGCCCAGAACCGGTTCAGCCCGGCGAACGCAAGCTCGGGACAGGGCATCTGCTCGATGCGCCAGCCCTTGGCGCGCAGCACATCCACGATGGGGGAGTACACGCCCGCACAGTGCGCGCCGTCGCGCACCTTGGAATTTTGATTCAGCAGGCAATGTGCCACGAACGCCACGCCCATGGCTCGAGCATACGGCTGCCGCTAGGCTCGACGGGTGGCGCTCTCTGCTCTGGTGACCGGGTCGTCGTCCGGCATCGGGCGGGAGATCGCTCTCCGGCTCGCCGCGGATGGCTTCTGGGTGCTGCTTGCCGACATCCGCCAGGACCCGCTCACCGGCGGCAAGCCCACCGATGAGCTCATCCGGGGCAGCGGCGGCGCCTGCGAGTTCGTCCGCGCCGACGTGTCCTCCCGGCAGGACTGCGACCAGCTTGTCGCGCGGGCCGTGGCGTCGGCGGGGCAACTGGACGTGCTGGTCAACAACGCCGCCCTGGCCGGCCGGCACTCCAAGCCGCTGCTGGAAACCGAGGATCAGGATTTCGACGCCATCATGGCGGTCAACGTCCGCGGGCCGTTCATGCTCTGCCGGGCGGCGGTGCGCCAGATGCTTACCCAGCCCGCCCGCGGTGATGCCCGCGGCCGGATCGTGAACATCACCTCGCAGCACGGGATGGTCGGCGCGCCCGGGCACGCGGCCTACGCCGTCAGCAAGGCAGGGCTGGTGCAGCTGACCCGCCAGGTCGCGGTCGAGCATGGGCGCGACGGGATCCTCTGCAACAGCGTCGCCCCGGGCAAGATCGTCACCGGCACGCCGGGTGACCTGAGCAAGGACGAGAGATCGGCGCAGTACGTCCGGTCCCGGACTCCGTTCGCCCGGTTCGGCGAGCCGCGGGACGTCGCCGCGGCGGTCTCCTTCCTCGCTTCGGACGATGCCACCTACATCAGCGGCGCCACGCTGATGGTCGACGGCGGATGGATGGCCTACTGATGAGCGAGAACCAGGGTGCCGCAAGCCCCGGCCCGGCGCGCGACTTCGTCGGGTACGGGCCCGAGCCTCCTGACTTCGACTGGCCCGGCGGCGCCCGAGTCGCGATCAACCTGGTGGTCAACTACGAGGAAGGCGGCGAGTATTCGCTCAACGAGGACGGCGTCAACGACAGCTGGGGCGAATACCCCTTCCAGTACGGCCCGGAGATCCGCGACCTCGGCAACGAAACGCACATGGAGTATGGCAGCCGGGTAGGTGTGTGGCGGATCTGCAGGCTGATCGACCGGTACCAGATCCCTGCCACATTCAGCGCCTCCGCCCTGGCGGTGGAGCGCAACCCGCCGCTGGGGGAGTGGCTGCGGGCGCGAAACCACGACGTGCTCGCCCACGGCTACCACTGGTACGCCCCGGACGCCGCCGGGATGGACAGGGACGCCGAGCGTGCCGAGATCCGCAAGGCCGTCGAATCGTTCGAGCGGACAACGGGCGAGCGCCCGCGGGGGTGGATGGTGCGGTCCTTCCCCACCGTGCACACCAGGGAGCTGCTGGCCGAAGATGGCGGGTTCTGGTATGACTCCGATGCGAACAACGACGAGATTCCTTACTACGTCACCACGCTCGGCAAGCCGTTTCTGGTAGTTCCGTACAGCAAGGTGCATAACGACGTCCGGTACCTGATCGCCCCCACCTATGCCACGCCCCGGCACTTCTTTGAAAGCCTCAAGCTCGGCCTTGACTACATGCTCGAGGAGCTGGGGCACGGCTGCGGTGCCCGGATGATGTCGGTTGGCGTGCACGCCCGGTGGAGCGGGCAGCCCGGGCGTGCGTCCGCGCTCCGGGATTTCATCGACTACGCACTTCGGCAGAAGAACGTCAGCTTCATGCGGCGCGTCGACATCGCCGGGTTCTGGGCCGAGGCCTTCCCGCCGCCCACGGCCTGAGCTGGCGCGCGGCACAGGCGGGTCACAGGTAGTCCTCCCGGTGGACCACCCCGATCACGGGTTCGCCGCGCAGGAACCGCCGGACGTTCTCGGCTGCCTTGCGCGCCCCGACTTGGAGAGCGCCATCCGTGACGCCCGAATTGTGCGGGGATCCGATCAGGTTCGGCAGGCCGAAGAAGGGGTACCGGGTGGAGAATTCTGTGCCCGGTCCCGGCTCGTGCCACCAGGCGTCGATCCCGGCGCAGAACTCAGGCTGATCCCGCAAGTGCTCGTAGAGCGCCCGCTCATCCACGATGGCCGCCCGGCCCACGTTCACCAGGATCGCTTTCGGCTTCATCAGGCCCAGTTCCCGCGCGCCGATGAGGCCCTTGGTGGCCCGGGTCAACGGCAGCGCTATGACGAGCACGTCCGCCGCCGTCAGCACCGGGTCCAGGTCGGCAAGCGTGCCGATGAAGTCGGCCGGCTCGTCGGTGCGGCCCGAGGTGTTCACCCCGTAGATGCGCGCCCCGAACGCCCGCATCAGGTGCCCGGTGGCCCTGCCGATGCCGCCGAAACCCAGGATCCCGCACACCGCGCCGTTCAGCGTGAGCACGGGCTTCCACATGCCGAACTCGCCCCTGGCCATCTCGGCGTGGCGCTGCGGCAGGCGCCGGGCCAGGGCGAGCGTCACCGCCATGACGTACTCGGCCATCGGCTGGGCGTAGGCGCCGACGTTGCTGGCCAGCATCAGCCGTCCCGGCACGGCCGCGTAGTTGACCGAGTCGGCGCCCGCCGACAGCAGCTGGACGAACCGCAGCCGCGCCGACTCCGTCAGGGCACCGGCGGGCAGCTCCTCACCCAGGTGCCACGCGAGCAGCGCGTCCGCCCGACGGAGCACCTCGCGGACTTCGCCTTCCGGGCGGCCATGCACGAAGGCGAGCCTCGCCGAGCTGTCGAGCACACTGGTGTTGATCTGGACGAACTCATCGTCCACCGGGTAGCTGACCGCCACCAGCAAGTCCATTGCCATCGGCTTTCCCCTCCCTGGAAACCGCTATCTTGCCAGGGTCGCCCAGGATCCCGATGCGGTCCGCCGGTTAGATTCCTTGAGCCGGGCTGGGCGCCGCGTATTGGCGGCGGTTGACCGGGCGCACAATTGTGGCCCCCTCGTCCTATCGGCCCTTGCGGTCTTTGCGCTTGGCTAAGAGGTAGCCCTTGGCCGGGCTGGCACGGATCTTGCAGCAGTCCACTGGTGACGGATCCGGCCCGGGAGGAAGCATGGCTGCTCAGGTGAGCTTCGAGTTCGTCCCGGATCAGGCCATGCACATGCGCCCATCGGCCATGCTGGTCGGTTTCGCGGAGATGCTCGCCCTGCCGTCGATGGAGCTGGAGCGGGCTGTTGTCCAGGAGCTTGAGGACAACCCGGCGCTGGAGCGCGTTGAGGAGTCCGCGTGCGGGTTCTGCGGCGGGCGCGCCGCTGCGTGCCCGGCGTGTAGCGCAGGGGCGGGTGAGCTGGCTGGCGGTCGCGCCCGCCCCCCGGGCTCCGACCGACTCGACGCAGCCGCGGGCCTGGCCAGCGAGGAGCGGCTGGAGGATCTCCTCCTCCGTGACGTGCTGACGCTACTGCCAGGAGACGAGCGGGCCCTCGCGGAGCTTGTGGTAGGGAGCCTCGACGCACGCGGATTCCTGGGGGAGACCCCCACCGACTTCGCCCGGCGCGCCAATGTGGCGCCAGACCGTGTGCAGCGGGTCGTGGCCGCGCTGCGAGAGGTGGGCCACTCCGGGATCGCAGCCGCTGACCTGCGCGAATCGCTCATCCTTCAGCTGGATAGCCGGACCGGGCACGGCGTCGGCAAGACGGGCGGAGCCGGGGGAGCGGGGAGCTGCGAGGGCACCGTCCTGCTCGCCCGGCGGATCGTCGCCTTGCACTTGACGACGCTCGCGCAGGGCCGGTTCTCCGCCATTGCCCAGGCCCTCGAGGTCTCGGTGGAGGACGTCCGGGAGGCACGAGCCTTCATCCAGCGCGAGCTGACTCCGTCTCCCGTCGAACGCGTCGCCACCGAACGGTGGTTCCGGCCCCGCCGGATGCCGGCGCTGCCCGACCTGGTCATCGTCGAACGAGCCGACCAGCCCGGTCACTACGCCGTGGAACTGACCGAGGCGATCCGCTGCGCGGTCCGCGTCGATCCGGCCTGGCGCATGACGGCCAATGCCGCCATCGCAGGCGGCGACAGCCCGATTCCCGCCCTGGTCCGCAGGGCTGATGCCTTCCTCGCCAAGCTGGAACGGCGCTGGAACACGCTTCGCCAGGTCGGCGCGTGTCTCGTCGAGCGCCAGCGGGGCTTCATCCGGCACGGCCCCCCGTCGATGATCGGGCTGACCCGCGCCGAGGTGGCACGGGCCCTGGGTCTCAGCGAGTCGACGGTCAGCCGGGCCGTGGCCGGGAAGTTCGCCCTGCTGCCGACGGGCAGGGTGCTGCCGCTGGCCGACTTCTTCGACTGCTCGCTGCAGGTCAGGACCGAGCTTGCGACGATCATCACCAGCGAGGAACGCCCGCTCTCCGATTCGGAACTGGCCGGGTTGCTGCGCCGCCGCGGCTACGACGTCGCGCGGCGGACCGTTGCCAAATACCGTGACCGGCTGGGCATCCTGCCCGCTGGCCTGCGCTAGTCACGCGCGGTCCGCCCCAATCCACGCGGGCCTCCGGACCGGCTCGTCCGTGCGCCCCCAGCGCCATCCTGCCGCCCACGGCCGGGCGGGCAGGCGAACCAAATTTCGCGCTGATCGGCCCTGCCAGGTGCGAATCCGAAATTTTTTGCGTCCCGGCCCTGGCCGACCTCGCACGTGAGGCTGGCACGGTTCCTGCATGTCCGGTAGTCGGAGCCACTTGAGGATCTGCCGAGAGACCAGCGCCGGGAAGTGTGCTCCCAACGGCGAACGCCCGGCACGTGCTTCGTCTCTCGGCGCTGAGAGGACAAGATATGCACGATCTCGACCGAACGCAGCTTGAAGCCGCCGAAGGGTACGAGTTCGGGTCAGTCAGATCCGAGGAACTCGGCCTTGGCGGCAGCGGCGAGCTTCAGGAAGCCGGCAGGTTCGATGAGTACGCCGGCGAGGCCACGGAACATCAGTCACCGCTCGGTGAACAGCACGAGATGGAACTCGCGGCCGAGCTCCTGGAAGTCTCCAGCGAGGAGGAACTGGAGCAGTTTCTGGGTAACGTCTTCGGCTCGGTACAACGGGCCGTCGGCCGTGCCGTGAGATCGGACACCGGCCGGGCACTAGGCGGTTTGCTCAAGGACTCCCTCAAGGACCTCACCAGGAAGGCGCTTCCGGTGGTCGGCCGTGCGGTCGGACAGCGGGTGTCCCCGCGCGGCGGGACAGTCGGCGCGCGCGCCGCCTCGGTTCTCGGCGCGCTTCTCGGCCTGGAGCTGGAAGGGCTGAGCGGCGAAGACCGGGAGTTTGAGGTCTCCCGGCAGCTCGTCAGATTTACCAGTTCGGCCGTGCAGAATGCAGCTCTCGCACCCCGGAACGTGCCCGGGCCGGTGGCGGCACGGACCGCGGTCCAGCGGGCGGCATGTACCTACGCGCCTGGTCTGCTGCCGCGATTGCAGGGGCGTTCCACCAGGATGTGGCCGCGCAGCGGCCGATGGGTCCGGCGCGGTCAGGCGATTGTCCTTATCGGGGACTGATGTGCCGCCGGCTTCAGACGACAGGCAGTGCAAGGGAGACAAGACATGAGTACCTACGAGGCGGAACTGGGCGAATTCGGGGAGACCGAGTTCGGGGAGACCGAATTTGGCGAGTTCGGTGAGCTGGGCGAGGCCGAGTTTGGCGAGTTCGGTGAGTTCGGGGAGACCACCGAGTTCGGTGAGCTCGGGGAGACCGAGTTCGGGGAGACCGGCGAGTTCGGGGAAACCGAGTTCGGCGAGTTCGGGGAGACCAGTGAGTACGGCGAAGCGGAACAGTTCCTTGGCGGCATCCTTGGCTCGCTGATTGGTGGCGGCGAGGTCGGCAGTCCGCTGTCCGAGGCGCAAGAGATCGAGCTGGCATCCGAGCTGCTGGAAATCAGCAATGAACAGGAACTGGAGCAGTTCTTGGGCAACGTCTTCAAGTCCGTCGCCCGAGGTGTGGGCGGCCTCATCAAGTCTCCCGTCGGGCGGGCGCTCGGCGGGATCTTGAAAAACGTGGCCAAGAGGGCGCTGCCCGTTGTGGGAGGCGCCCTCGGGTCGATGGTGGCCCCCGGGATCGGCACGGCGCTCGGCAGCAAGCTCGGTTCGATGGCGAGCGGGCTGTTCGAGGTCGAGCTGGAAAGCATGCCGCAGGAGCAGGCCGAGTTCGAGGTGGCCAGGCGGCTGGTCGGCCTCGCCGCCACATCTGCGGCCCACGCCGCGAGGGCTCAGCCGCGGCCCGGCATCAGCCCGAGGACCGTGGCGCGGGCAGCCGTCGCCGCGGCGGCGCGCCAGTATGCGCCAGGTATCTACCGCCCGATGATGCAGTCCCTCCGGTCCGCCGCGCCGACCGCCGTCGCCCGGCGCCAGAACGGCCGCCCCGTGGCGCGCGTGAGCGCGCCGGGCTACCGGCGCTCCGGCCGGCCAGCTGGCGCCCCTTACGGCCGGCGCGCGTCGTATTACGGTCGCCCGGCATACTACGACTACCCGCGCGGACGTCCCGGAGCACAGCGGGTGCAGCGTCCTGGCGTGCGCTGGGGTCGGCGCCCGTACCAGCAATGGTGGGGTGGCTACGAGCCCACGGCAGAGCCCTGGGGCGTGGAACCCGAGCCAGTCGCACCCGCCGCAGCCACCGCGCCTGTGCCAGTCGCGCGGAACGGTGCCCCTGGTAACGGCCCCGACTATGGCCCCGCGATGTCCGGGCGGTGGGTCCGTCGCGGCCGGAAGATCATCGTCATTGGGGCCTGAGTCATGCAAGCACGCCACCTCGCGACGTGGATGCTCGAGCAGGAGGCTCGCGCGCTGCTAACCCGGCTGGACCGGGTGAAGGCGTTCGCCCTGCAAGAGACTATGCTCCCGGCCGCAGCGCTCTCGCCGGCCGCGCAGACAGGTATCGAGCAGTACCTGATGCGCGGCCGGCGGGACCTGCGCGGGCGGATCCATCGCTACATCAGGTGGCTGCAAGGTCCGGGCGCGGCGGCGCCGCCTGAGGAACTGCAGCGGCGGTTCACGTTCCTCCGCTTGCAGTTCAACCTGGCGCTGTCGCAGCTTGACCTGTTCTCCGATGCGATCACCCAGCGCAGCGAGAGCGAGACGGGGGTATGGCTCTCCGGGCTCGACATCGCGGCGCAGGATGCGCTGGCGCTGCCAGGCGGGTACTACGACGCTCCGCCCATTGTGTGCTACCTGCACCGCGGCCTCGGCGGTGCCATCCGCCGGGCCCGGACCCGGCTGCCCGGCGGCGGTGATAATCCGGTGGCGATCATCCGCATCCCCCGGGAACGCATGATCGGCTACGGCATCGCCTCGTCGCTGGTTCACGAGGTGGGCCATCAGGCCGCCGCCCTGCTTGGCCTGGTGGAGTCGCTCCGCCCGGTGCTGCAGCAGCGGCGGCGGGCGTCGCGCGGGCCAGCGGCACGGGCGTGGCTGCTCTGGGAGAGATGGATCTCCGAGATCGTTGCCGACTTCTGGTCGGTGGCGCGGGTAGGCATCTCGTCCACGTTCGGGCTGATCGGCGTGGTGAGCCTGCCGCGGGCGTTCGTATTCCGGCTGAACGCCGACGACCCGCACCCGTTCGCCTGGATCCGGGTCAAGCTCAGTTGCGCGTTCGGGGATGCGCTGTACCCGAACACGCAATGGCGCCAGCTGGCCGCCGTGTGGGAGTCGTTCTATCCCCCGCGGGGGCTGCGGCCTGAGCAGGCGGAGGCGATCGCAGGGCTGGAGAGCACGATGCCCGAGTTCGTCCGCACCGTGATCGGCCACCGGCCATCCTCGCTGCGCGGACAGGCCCTGGGCGAGGTGGTCCAGATGCCCGGCCGGACGCCGGGACGACTGCTGGCGCACTACCGGCGCTGGGCGGCCCATCCGGGGCACCTGCGTGCGGCGTCGCCGACGCTGGCTTTCGCGGTTCTCGGGCAGGCGCGGGCCAGCGGGCTGGTCACTCCCGAGAAGGAGAACCGCCTGCTCGGGAACCTGATCACCTACTGGGCGCTGCGCAGCACCCTCGATGTCAACGCCGCGATGGCACAGCTACCGGTCCCGGGAGAACCCGCCGCCCCGATCGGCCCAGCCGGCCTGCGGTGGCCGGCCAGCCCGGTCATCACGGGCAGCCCGCTCATCCGGCCGCCAGCGGAACGGGCCGGCTTGCCGGGACCCCAGCATCCACGGCGGACACAGCCTGCCCGCGGAGGCTTTCCGGCTGTATCGCGCCAGCCGCAGGAACGGCCCGCCCGCACCGGCCAGCGCGCGATCCCGCGCCCGGCGCGGGCACCGGTCCGTCCCCTTCGGCCGCGCTCGGTGGGTGGCTGGGCGAGGACGTCCGCATAAACGCTAAGGAGTGTCCCCATGTCAGAAGAATCACAAAGCAATTCCGAGTCTCCCGAAGAATCTCAGGGCAAACCTTCCCTGCTGGACCGGCTCAAGAAGGCCGCGCACAAGCAAGATAAGGCTAACACCAAGGTGACAAACACCAAGAATGGCATAGCAGACAAGAAGGAGCAGCTCAATCGTCTGCAGGATGAAATCCGTAACGACGAGGCTAAGCTCCCGAAGATGATTCTGGAGCAACAGAGCGCCGGTGACCTAGTGAACAACCTGCTCCTGGAAATGGAAAAGGATTTGGACCTGCGTGTTGAGCGCATCCAGCCGTCAGGTCCTGTGGTCCAGGGCGGGATAGCCAAATTCAAAGCCGTACACGACGACATGCCGGACGAGGTCGAACTGGCCTGGGATGCTGGTGGCTGCCCCTTCGTCGAGGATGACGAGGACACCATAACGGTTGACACCAGCCCGGTCGGGCCCGGTGACTACGACATCAGCGCCTTTCTGGTATTGGCTGCGGCTCCCGCTGCAGCCGCCGACCCGGCCGCAACCGCTGACCCAACCACCGTCAAAACCGGGCAGGGCCTAGCCCCCAAGGACTAATTCCTGCCTAAATTCGAAGCAAAAGGAGGCCATTCGATGGCTGCTAGCGATCCCGATGGACTCAAGGTCAACCCGAAGCCGACGACTCCGGTCTCGATGCAACGGGCTTTTGTTCCGCCCACGAGCGACCAGATGCTCTGGGTGGTCATCAGAAAGAGCGCGGATGGGCTCGCGTTCGAAAACTACATTAACTTCATCGAGCCCATTATGTGCGGAACCCCCTCAATTAGCGGGGTAACCGCCACTGACCTACAGAGAGGCCGTGCTCTCCCATTCCCGGACATCGAGCCGTACCGGCTGCTCAAGGTGGCAACCGAGGTCTTCATGATGGCCCAGTGCGGCTGCGTGGTCGACCCGAGGGGCACGTTCGGCAACCCGGCGCTCAACGCCGAGACCTTCACCGGGCTGGATACGCCGGATCAGGCGATCCGCCTCGGCAGAGAAGCCTCGCCGGCGTCAATGCGCACAGCCTGGGCCTCTTACCTGCAACAGGCCGACGGCGCGCAGACGCTCCCCTACCTCAGGGAAATCATTGCGCTCAAGCTCGGGGACGTGCCCATCCGTGACTCGGGCAGTCTGGGCCGGGCCAGGGACTGTTACGGAATCCTGCGGGCCAAGCTCACCAACCCCTGCCTGCTGGAACTGATCTGGAACTACTGGCATGAGGAGGGGATGCTGGTCCAGAGCATCAACGCCGTCGCCTGGCGGTTCCAGAACCGGCGGGGTCCTGCGGACCGCGATCCGCTGGCCATGCTCGAGATCGATCCACTGCGGCCGCTGAACAACTTCCTCTGGGGTTGGATCCAGGACGAGCAGCACCGGCTGACCATTCCCCGAAGGGCGTACGAATATGATCACGAATATGGGCTGCAGCTCCTCGGCAAGGCTGTGCCCCAGATTCGCGGCGTGGACAGCCGGTCGAAGTTCATCGAGGCGTTCCACAACCTCCTGTACCTGTGCTCGATCTTCTACAAGGAGGACGACGACACGACGGTCATGGCCGACGGGTTCCCGGTCCTGAACGCACTGAAGGAAGTCCACCTGCTGCTCACCCAGGGCGCGCACAACCAGTACGGTGACCTGCCCTGGACGGCGCGTCAGGAGTTCTTGATGATGGAGTGGCTCCTGGCCCGGCCGGAGATGCGGGAGTTCCTGCCCGGCCGCATCATGGTGGACTACCCGGAGCCCTGGATGGACCACGTCGAGAGCATGAAGACGCTCCAGGGGTGGACCGATACGTCGATCCTGCACTTCCGGGATCTGGCGATCCACGGGGAGAAGCTGCTGCTGTCGATCCGCTACGGCCTCTGGACCAACGTGATCGAGCCCGAGCAGGCGGCGAACTGGGCACGTTACTGGCGGCCCGAGGTCCAGGGATACATCCACGCCTACCGGACGGTGAGCGGTGCGGATCTTACCGACCACCCCGATACCGCGATGCCGTCGCTGTTGCTGCAACAACGACTCCCCGGCGTCCAGCAGCTCCCGGCCGCTGCCGCCCGGCAGCTCCCAGCCACCGGCGGCCGGCCGCAGATCACCGTCGGACGGCAGCCCCAGGTTAGACAGCTCCCTTCTGGGCAACAGCGGCAGATCATGCCCTGACACGGCTGGTGGCCGGGGTGGTGATCGACTTCACATCCTCCAGTTACCTGGGCCTACAGCACGCAAGCACCAGCTTGCGGCCGTGGGCTCAGCTCACCAGCGGGGTTCCGGTGGCGCTGGCGGAACCGGCCGCTGCTGGCGCCCTCGGGGCCGGCCTGGCCCGGCTGATCGGCACCGACGCGGCCGTGCTTGCCACGTCCACGCTGCACGCGTTCTGGGATCTGTTCGTAGTCCGGGCCGACCTAGGGACCCGGGCGGGGGGACCGGGCATCGCCCTCTACCTGGACGCGGCCAGCTATCCGATCAGCCGCTGGGGCGTGGAGCGGGCCGCCGCGCGTGGCATCCCGTGCACCACGGTTCCGCACCACGACCCCGGCGCGCTGCACCGGGTCCTGGCGCGGGGCGTGCCCCGCGGGCTGCGGCCGGTGATGGTGGCTGACGGGCTGTGCCCTGGCTGCGGGCGCGCCACGCCAGTCCGCAGCTACCTCCGGGTATGCCGCGGCTTCGGCGGCGAACTGGTCCTCGACGACACCCAGCCGCTGGGCGTGCTGGGATACCCCAGGCCGGACGCCTGGTACGGGCAGGGCGGCGGTGGCTCGCTGCGCCACGCCGCGGTGCGCGGGCCGGACATCATCCTGGTCAGCTCGCTGGCCAAGGGTTTCGGCGTCCCGGTGACGGTGGTGGGCGGCAGTACCGGGTTCATCCGTGGCTACAAGGAGCGCAGCGAAACGCGGATGCACTGCAGCCCGCCGTCGTTCGCGCACATCGCCGCCGGGGCCCGGGCGCTCTCGGTCAACGAGGTCGCCGGCGAGCGCCTGCGCGCACGGCTGGCCGGCCTGGTGGACCGATTCCAGCGCGGGCTGCGCGATGCCGGGCTGCCGGTTCCCCTGGGCCGGTTCCCCTTGCAGTCGGTGAGCCTGCCGCCGCCGCTCGACCCGGCCGTGGTCTACCGGGCGCTGCTTCGCCTTGGCGTCCGGGCCGTCCTGCACCGGCCGCAGTGCCTGCGGGGCACCGTGGTGAGCTTTCTGATCACCGCCGGTCACTCGGCTGGCGACATCGACGCGGCCGTCGCGGCCCTGGATCGTGCGGCGGTCCGGCTGGTGAGCGCTGGGGGATGACGACATGATGCGGGCCGCTCCGGCTATCAGCACCGGCACGGGCACGATGCCCGCGCCCGGTGCCGGGATGTTCCCGACCGGGCACGGCGGCTCGCCGCTCGCCGCCGGCCCGGCCCGCGCGCTCAGGTACGCGGAGTCCCGGCAGCGGGACTTCCTGGCCGACCTGGCCCGGTTCGCGCGCTTCCCCAGCGTCAGCGCGGAACCTGACCGCGCGCAGGACGTGGCGGCGTGCGCCAGATGGCTCGCGACTCGCCTGCGGTCGGCCGACCTCGACCGGGTCGGGATAACCGCATCGATCTTGTTCCACGCGGAAATGGCCAGGCTCAATGGAGATCATTGACAGCCACTGCCACGCCGGCCACGGCGATGGCCTCACCGGGCCGTGGGACACCAGCGCGCCGCTCGGCGTGTACCTGCGGCGAGCCCGGGCCGCGGGGATCACCCGGACCGTCCTGTTCCCGGCGTTCCACTCGAACTACACCGTGGCTAACCGGGAGGTGGCGGGGATCGTGGCGTCCCAGCCCGGCCGGTTCTACGGGTATGCGATGGTGAACCCGGCCCGCGACGCGGGCCGGGTTCACCAGATGGTCGGCCATGCCGTGCGGGAGTGGGGCTTCTGCGGGATCAAGGTGCACCGTCACGACGGGCGCATCAGCCGGGAGGTCTGCGAAACCGCCCGAAGGTTCTCAGTTCCGGTCCTGTACGACGTGATGGGCGAGGCTTCCGTCGTCGAGTTGCTCGCGACCGAGTACCCCACGGTCGCGTTCATCGTCCCCCACCTTGGCAGCTTCTCCGACGACTGGGGTGCCCAGCGGACGATCATCGAGCAGCTCGTGGCCCACCCCAACGTGCACACCGACACCTCGGGCATCCGGCGCTTCGACCTGCTGGCGGAGGCGGTATCCCGGGCGGGCCCGGGGAAGGTCCTCTTCGGCACCGACGGGCCCTGGCTGCACCCGGGGGTCGAGCTTGCGAAGGTCAGGGCCCTGGGACTGCCTGCCGGGGCGGAGCGGCTGATCCTGGCCGGGAACTGGCTGCGCCTCACCGCGCGGGCCCGTGCCATGCGGCTGCGGCGGCCGGGAACCGGCATCCGGATCCGCGAGTCGGTGCCACGTCCCGCGGACAGCCAACCGCCGCCAGCGGACCGCGGCGACCCTTGGGCGGTCCAGCCCGGTGCGGCTACCGGTCCGTCGTGATCCGTCCGGCCGAACGTCGCATCTGCAGCGCCCGGTCGCTCACTCCCAGCCGCTGTGACGCGCGTTTGACGCTCCCGCCCTCTTCGCTCAGCACCATCTGGATAGCCGCATCCTGCGCGGCGCGACCGATCTCCCGGAGGGTCACGCCGTGCGAGAGCGCGCGCCGCACCGAGCCAGTGAAGTCATCTTTCCAGCCATCTCCACGCGCCGTGCCGGCGCTTCGCTCGTCATCGGGAACGTCACCAACGGTGATCGGTCCGGTGCCCACGTGCCTGGTGTGCAGCCGGTGCACGACCTGACGGAGTTCGCGTACGTTCCCGTGGTACTCCCGCTCCAGCAAGAACTGGCGGACCGCCGGGTCTAGATCCGGCGGCTCCAGGCCCGCGCTGAACTCCCGGAGGAAGTAGTGGGCCAGCGGGAGTATGTCCTCCGCCCGGTCACGCAAGGGCGGGAGCTCACAGACCCAGGCGGCGATCCGGTGGTACAGGTCCTTCCGGAAGGTTCCGTGCGCCTGTTCCTCGTCCAGCCGCCGGTTCGTGGCACAGACCAGCCGGAACCGGGTGGTCCGCCAGGTATCGCTGCCGACTCGCTTGTATGTGCCTTCCTGAATGACGCGCAAGAGCTCGGCCTGCAATCGCGCGGGCAGTTCGCCCACCTCATCGAGGAACAGGGTGCCGCCGTCGGCAAGGGCGAAGGCGCCGTCACGCGGTGACACCGCCCCGGTAAAAGCGCCGCGCTCGTGCCCGAAGAACTCGCTTCCGGACAGCGTGGGCACGACCGTCGTGCAGTCTGTCACCACAAGGCGGCCCTTGTCATCACGGGTGTCGAGGGTGTGCACGAGCCTCGCGGTGAGTTCCTTGCCCGTGCCGCTTTCACCCGTGACGAGAATGGAGCAGTCGGTGAACCGCGCTATCTCAATGATCTGGCGGAGCACCCGGGACCAGGCCGGACTGGTGCCCACCAGGTTGTCCCGCACCACGCTGGATTCGAGGATTTCCTCGACTTCCGCCCAGCGCCGCAGCCGCGCCGCCACCTCATCAGCGGGCGTGGCCGAGTGGTCCCAGGCGAATACGTCCGAGGCACCTTCGGACAGTAGCCACCATGCGTCACCGGGGGTGAGCCTCGCCGTCGGCATGGCAATGGCGAGCACGCGGCGGACTCCGGCGCCGCTGAATTGCCGTACCGCATCGGCGAGATCGGCATCGATGTGGTCGAAGAAGACCACGCCAGGAGAATGACCGTTGGCAAAGCTGCCGGGTGGCGGCGGGCTGGTTGCAGGGTCAAGCGCCACCCCGGAGCCCCGTAGCGACGTCAAAGCCGTTCGTTCGAACGACGGGTCCGGTGCAGACACGAAGCGTACCCACCCGTCCGCCGGTGCACCCCCTCCCGTTAAGGTAAAATTCTGGTCTGCTGAGCGCAAAATGTCACGTGAGGTAAGCTAGTGGTCACCGTCTTGGTGCAGGTCAGGCGCTCCCGCCCGCCCCCGCACGCACGACGATCTGGTGATTTTGGATGCTGGCGGCCGCCGGACACTGGTTCGGCGTCAGCGCTTTCCAGCCATGCATCCGCAGGAGAATGACCCTGCAACCGTTCTCGGCCGCCGGCACGCAGGCGAGGGTTTGCTGGCGGGCACAGCCGAAGGCCGGATCAGCGACGTGAACTGGCCGAGTCACATTGTGACGTGGTGATCTCACGCCTTCCTGGTGACGGCACCAGCGACACAGGAGGTCACCATGCCGCACGCAAACACCGACGAGGCGCCCGTCCTCGCCGATTCGAGCGCACCGGAATCCACGGCCCGCGAGCTGGCCGGCCAGCTCATCACGTTCATGGAATCCGGCACCCCGCCGGAGGGGCTGTTCACGGCGGACGTCTTCTGCGACTTCGCCATGCCGCAGTGGCGGCTGCAGTCGCAGGGCATCGACGACCTGGTTGCCATGCGTAAGGCCGGGCACGCCGGGCCTTCGAGCGTTCCCCGTCCTCGCGGCACTGGACCGCATCGACAAGCACGACAGCTCACTCGCCCGGCTACTGCGCGACTCGGTGCGGACCGGTGGCGCGTGCCGCTACGACCCGGATCCCGCCCGCCCGGTTAGCTGGATTCTCGACGGCTGATACTGACCATGCTCTCCCGCGCCAGCTACCATTTTGGAGGCGGCAGCGAAGAGATTCCGTCGCGCCCGCTGCGGCCGGCAAGGAAGGGCAATGCCGAATCCCGGGGATTTCCTGCCATCTGGCAACGGCTTCGCGTTTACCAACGCGTGGCCGTCGGAGCCGGCCGTCACGCTGAAGACGCCCTTCGGGCCGATCAATATTGGCAACGCCGCCGCCGGGCTGTGCGGCGGGATGGTGTTCGCCGCTTTGGATTACTGGCACGCCGGGACCGTACCCCCGGCCGCCCGGCCAGGCCCAAACGACCCGCTGTACCACTTCCTGGTCCGACGTCTTATCGAGTCCTGGCACATTCCGGCGGGTGTGGCCCAGTACTACCAGTGGATGAGCCTGCCCGGCGCCGACACCAGCTTCGACGTCGCCGGCCACCAGGTCGTCATCAACCGTGGCCTGGCCTGGCGCACGATCCAGACGCAGTGGCAGCAGATCGCGGCCGACCTCGACCGGGGCACGCCGGCGGCGCTCGGCCTGGTAACCGTGGCTTCGGCCAGCCCGGCGGACCTGGGTCTCAACCACCAGGTGCTGGCCTACGGCTACGACTCTTCGCCGACCCAGGTCACCGTGCGGGCGTATGACCCCAACAGCGGCCGCAACGACGGCATCCATATCCGGTTCGACCCCCGCACTCCCGAAAGCCCACCGCGTTCACGCACAACGTGAACATCGGCCACCCCATCCGGGGCTTCTTCCGCACCGCCTATGCCCCCGCCCCGCCGCCCGGTCCCTGACGCCCGGGCGGCAGCAGGGGGAGTCAGCCGGTAAACGGCTCGAGCAGGTGGTTAAGCCCAGGTGCCCTGCGTGATGCCCGAACAGGTGTTGCTGTCTGGTCTGGCGAGCCGGGTACGGCGGTCCGCCGCTGGAGTCGCAGCCCGGCCCCGGGTTCTCGTTATGCCAAGATGTCGGTCCTGGGGACATTCCACCCGGACACGCTGACAACAGCGGTGGCGCCCTGCAGGTCAGCGGAGTTCCAGGTGACGGTGAGCGTCTGCAACTCGCCGGGGAATAGCGTGATGTCGTTGCTGCGCCACAGCGAGGACTGCAGCTCGTTGTCGCCGGGCAGTTCCTGGCCGCCGGCGGTGCCGCGCCGCACATCGGCCCGGAGCAAGAACGCCACCGTGGACGGCGAGGTGTTGGTGAGGGTGACCGTGGTGGCCCGGTCCGCCCCGGCCGGCCCGGCCTGGTTGACGGTGCTGGCGGTCGCGGTGATCGAGGACTGCGGCAGCGTCTG
>Ga0126378_10001439_pt1 | contig 17693 bp, 18 predicted proteins | sample PanSoiMetPlot_23_FD_92587 | JGI IMG/M metagenome (GOLD analysis project Ga0126378, IMG submission 92587) | Tropical forest soil microbial communities from Panama - MetaG Plot_23 | ecosystem: Environmental > Terrestrial > Soil > Tropical forest > Bulk soil | place: Panama | collected 2016-02-17
CGGCTCGTGCGCCGCGTCTTCGACGCCGTGGCGTCCCGCTACGACCTCATGAACGACCTCATGAGCGGCGGCGTCCATCGGCTCTGGAAGTGGGAGATGATCCGCCGGCTCAACCCGCGCCCGGGCCAGCTATTGCTCGATGTCGCCGGCGGCACCGGCGACATCGCCGAGCGGTTCGTGTCGACCGCGGGCGCGGCCGCGATCGTCTGCGACGTCAACCGGGCGATGATCGAGACCGGCCGCGACCGCGCCATCGACCGCGGCCGGCTTGGCGAGATCCTCTGGCTCTGCGGCGACGCTGAGGCACTGCCGATCGCGAGCTGCAGCGTCGATGCCGTCACCATCGCCTTCGGGCTCCGGAACGTCACGCGCATGGAGGCAGCGCTCGCGGAGATGCGGCGCGTCCTCAAGCCCGGCGGCCGGTTCCTCTGCCTGGAGTTCAGCCCGGTGAGCACGCCGGTGCTCTCCCGGCTTTACGATCTCTATTCCTTCCATGTCCTGCCGCGCATCGGCGCCGTCGTGACCGGAGATGCCGCGGCCTATCAGTATCTCGTCGAGAGCATCCGTCGGTTCCCGGACCAGCAGGAGCTCGCCCGGCGCATGGAAGCTGCGGGCTTCGAGCAGGTGACGGTCCGGAGCCTCTCCGGCGGCATCGCAGGACTGCATTCGGGCTGGCGGCTCTGAGCGAATGCTCCGGCTCCTGCGCGCCGGCCGCAACCTCGCCCGGCTCAGCCAGATCGCGCTGACGCTCGCGCGCCACGACGCGCTCGCGCCGCTCGAGGACGTGCCCGGGATGGCCTCCATCGTGGCGCTGGCGCGCCTCGCACGCCGGCGCTCGCCGGCGCCCGCGCGGCCGGGCGAGCGTCTCGCCGCCGCGCTCCAGGCCCTCGGCCCGAGCCTCATAAAGCTGGGGCAGGCGCTCTCCACCCGTGCCGATCTCGTGGGCGAAGAGATCGCGGGCGATCTTTCGGCGCTGCAGGACCGGCTGCCGCCCTTCCCGGGCGCCGAGGCGCGCGCCACCATCGCGGCGGAGCTTGGCTCGCCGGTGGAGGTGTTATTCCGGAGCTTCGACGACGCGCCGGTCGCCGCCGCCTCGATCGCTCAGGTGCACCTCGCGGTGACCTCCGAAGGGACACCGGTCGCGGTCAAGGTGCTGCGTCCCGGAATCAGACGCGCCTTCGCGCGCGACCTCGACCTCTTCCTCTGGATCGCGGCCCTGGTGGAGCGCACCCAGCCGTCGCTACGCCGCCTCAAGCCGACGGCGGTGGTGAAAACCTTCTCCGAGACCGTGCGGCTCGAGATGGATCTGCGCTTCGAGGCTGCGGCGGCTTCGGAGCTCCGGCAGAACCTGGCGGGCGATCCGGATTTCCGTGTGCCCGAGGTCGACTGGCGCCGCACCGGCCGGCAGGTGATGACCACCGAGCGTGCCTCCGGCATCCCGATCGACGAGCGCGAGCGCCTGATCGCGGCGGGCCACGAGCCGCGCGCGATCATGGAGAAGGCGGCCAGCGCATTCTTCAAGCAGGTCTTCCGCGATGGTTTCTTCCATGCCGATTTGCATCCCGGCAATCTCTTCATCGCCGAGGACGGCGCCATCGTGGCCGTCGATTTCGGCATCATGGGCCGGATCGATCGCGGGACCCGGTTCTACCTCGCCGACATGCTGCTGGGCTTCCTGACCGGCGACTACCGGCGGGTGGCAGAGGTGCATTTCGACGCAGGCTACGTGCCGCCGCGGCAGTCGCTGGAGGCCTTCGCGCAGGCCTGCCGTTCCATCGGCGAGCCTATCCTGGGCCGGCCCCTGCACGAGATCTCCCTGGCGAAGCTGCTGGCGCAGCTCTTCGAGGTCACCGAGCAGTTCGAGATGGAGACTCAGCCGCAGCTGCTGCTCCTGCAAAAAACCATGCTGGTGGCCGAAGGCGTCGGACGGCGTCTCGATCCCACCGTCAACATGTGGGCGCTCGCGCGCCCGTTGATCGAGGAATGGATGCGCGAGAACCGAGGCCTCGAGGCGCGCATCGTCGATGCCACCACGGGAACGGCGGAGTTCCTGGAGCGGCTGCCGTCGCTGGTGCGCAACCTCGAGGGCGCGGTCTCGCTGTTGACGGAGCAAGGCCTGGCGCTGGACGACGAAGCCATCGGAGCGCTTCGCGAGCGGCGCGAGGCTGCGTTCCTGATGTCGCTACCGATGTGGCTGATCGCGCTGGCCTTGCTGGCGATAGCGGCGGCGTTATGGTAGGGGTGGCTCTCCCAGCCCTGGACCGGAGGCCCCGGTGACGCTCCAAAACCGGCGCATTCTGCTCATCATCTCCGGCGGCATCGCCGCGTATAAGAGCCTCGACCTGATCCGCCGCCTGCGCGAGCGTGGCGCGGTGGTGCGCTGCATCCTGACTGCGGGCGCCCAGCAATTCATCACGCCGCTCGCGGCGGGGTCGCTCTCCGGAAATCCGGTCCACACGGACCTTTTCTCGCTCACGCAAGAGAGCGAGATGGGGCATCTGCGTCTGGCGCAGGAGTCCGATCTTGTGGTGGTGGCGCCGGCGACCGCCGATCTGATCGCCAAGATGGCTGGCGGCATCGCCGACGATCTCGCCGCCACGACGCTGCTTGCGACCGACAAGCCCGTGCTGGTGGCACCCGCCATGAATTGGCGCATGTGGCGGCACGCGGCGACGCAAGCCAATATGACGGTTCTGCGTGAGCGCGGCGTCCAACAGATTGGCCCTAATGCCGGTTCGCTCGCCGAAGGCGAGACGGGCTTGGGTCGCATGGCGGAGCCGCTGGAGATCGCTGGCGCCCTCGAGGCCTTCTTCCTCGCAAGCGCCCGGCTCAAGGGCCGCCGCGCGCTGGTGACCAGCGGTCCCACCCACGAGCCCATCGATCCCGTGCGCTATATCGCCAATCATTCCTCGGGCAAGCAGGGCCATGCGATTGCGGCTGCGCTGGCGCGCCAGGGCGCCGAGACCGTGCTGGTGGCGGGCCCAACCCGGGAGCCCGATCCGCCGGGCGTGCGCGTCGTCCACGTCGTGACGGCTCGCGACATGCTCACGGCCTGCGAGGCGAGTTTGCCTGCGGACGTCGCGGTCTGCGCGGCGGCGGTCGCGGACTGGCGCGTCGAGACGGCGCCGCAGAAGCTCAAGAAGCAGAAGGGCGCGCCGCCCGCGCTCACGCTGGTCGAGAACCCCGACATCCTCGCGACCCTCTCCCGCGCCGGCAACCGGCGGCCACGCCTCGTGGTGGGTTTCGCCGCGGAGACCGAGAAGCTGATCGAGAACGCCAAGGCGAAGCGCCAGAAGAAGGGCTGCGACTGGATCCTCGCCAATGACGTCTCGGCTTCCGCGGGCACGTTCGGTGGCGAGACCAACACGGTGCATCTGGTGGATGCCACTGGTGTCGAGCACTGGCCGCCGCTCAGTAAGCGTGACCTCGCCGACCGCCTGGCGCTCCGCATTGGCGATTTCTTCTCCGCCAAGAAAGCCGCGGAATGACCGCGCCACGCCCGGAGGTGCCGGTCGCGGTGACGGTGCTTAGAAACGGCGAAGGCATCCCCTTACCGGGTTATGCGAGCGCCGGCGCCGCCGGCATGGATCTGGTTGCCGCTCTGGAAGAGCCACTGACCCTCAGCCCCGGTGCGCGCGCGGCGGTGCCGACGGGCATCGCGCTGGCGCTGCCCGAGGGCTACGAGGCGCAGATCCGGCCCCGCTCGGGCCTCGCGCTGAAGCATGGCCTCACCGTGCTCAACAGCCCCGGCACCGTCGATGCCGACTACCGTGGTGAGATCCGGGTCATTCTGGCCAATCTCGGAACCGAGCCGGTAACGCTCGCACGCGGCGAGCGGGTGGCTCAGCTCGTGCTGGCGCCGGTTTCCCGCATCGCCTGGGCGCCGGTCGAGGCGCTGCCGGTGAGCAACCGCGGCGCGCGCGGCTTCGGCTCCACGGGCCGCTGATCCCCGTGCTGAGGCTCAGCAAGAAACTCCTGTTCGCGATCGAAGCCGTGCTGGACATCGCCTACAACGCCGGTGCGCTGCCGGTGCAATCGACGGAGATCACGGGTCGCCAAGGCATCCCGCGCCGCTACCTAGAGCCGGTGTTGCAGCAGCTCGTGCGCGCGGGGATCCTGACGGGCGTGCGGGGCCCGCGCGGCGGCTATCGCCTCGCGCGCGAGCGGCGGCGCATCACCGTGGGCGAGATCGTGCGCGTGGTACAGGCGCTCGAGCGCAGCGAGGACGCGGTCGCGAAGAATTCCGGTCCCGAGCTCGGGGTCAAGGTGGTGCGGCCGCTCTGGCAGGAGCTCCGCGACGAGGTGATGGCGCGGCTCGACACCGTCACCATCGAGGACCTGTGCCTGCGCGCTCACAAGGCCGGCATCGCCGGGGAGTTCGGCGCCAAGCTCGATTTCACGATCTGACGGCATCAACCGAGGATACCATCATGGCTCAAGCAAAATCGCCCAGGCTGGACCCGGCAGCGCCGGCCGAGTTCCGCGGCCATGTCTATGAGAGCATCGTCGAGACCATCGGTGCGACACCGCTGGTGCGCCTGAAGCGCATCGCCGCGGCGCACGGGGTAAAGGCGAGCCTCCTCGGCAAGTGCGAATTCTTCAATCCGCTGGACAGCGTCAAGGACCGTATCGGCGTCGCGATGGTCGAGGCGGCGGAGCGCGCGGGCCGCATTCGCGAAGGCACGGTGCTGGTGGAGCCGACCTCGGGAAACACCGGCATCGCGCTCGCCTTCGTCTGCGCCGCCAAGGGCTATCGCCTGATCCTGACCATGCCCGACAGCATGTCGGTGGAGCGGCGCAAGATGCTGAAATTCCTGGGCGCGGAGCTCGAGCTCACGCCGGCGGCGCAGGGCATGAAGGGTGCCATCGCGCGCGCCGAAGAGCTGGTGCGCTCGCTCCCCGATGCCTTCATCCCGCAGCAGTTTCAGAACCCCGCAAATCCCGAGATCCATCGCCGCACCACCGCCGAGGAGATCTGGAAGGACACCGGCGGCACCGTCGACGTCGTCGTGAGCGGCGTCGGCACCGGTGGCACGTTGACGGGCGTGGGCTCGGTCTTGAAGGCGCGCAAGCCCTCGGTGCGCATGATCGCGGTCGAACCCGAGGACAGCGCCGTTCTCTCGGGCGGTCCGCCGGGTCCGCACAAGATTCAGGGCATCGGCGCCGGTTTCATTCCGGCGATCCTCGACACCAAGCTCATCGACGAGATCATCCGTATCGGCAACGACACCGCCATCAGGACCTCACGCGAGGTGGCGAAGCTCGAGGGCGTGCCGGTGGGGATCTCCGCCGGTGCTGCGCTCGCCGCCGCGATCGAGGTCGGCCAGCGCCCGGAGATGACGGGCAAGTGCGTGGTCGTCGTGCTCCCCGATTTCGCGGAGCGGTACCTGTCGACGGGGTTGTTCGACGGATTTTAGATCGTGCGTCCTTCGACTCGCTCGCTCCGCTCGCGGCTCAGGATGAGGAAGCTTTCTTTGTGCAAACTCAATTCACCCTCATCCTGAGCCACGGCCCGGAGGGCCGTGAGTCGAAGGACGCACGATCTCTCACTAAATGAGGACCATGGACTTCACCGAGGCACAGTTCCAACGCTATGCGCGGCACCTGATCCTCGACGAGGTGGGCGAGGAGGGGCAGGCGAAGCTGATGGCGGCGCGCGTGCTGGTAGTGGGCGCGGGCGGACTCGGTTCGCCGCTGCTGCTCTATCTCGGCGCCGCCGGCGTGGGCACCCTCGGCGTCGTCGACGACGACACGGTCGACCTCTCGAACCTGCAGCGCCAGATCGTGCATCCGACGCCGCGCATTGGGGCGCCCAAGGTGGAGAGCGCACGCGAGACCCTGGGCGCGCTCAATCCGGAAGTCCGAGTCGAGACCCACGACGTCCGTCTCGATCAATCGAACGTAGACGCGCTTGTCGGCGCCTACGACCTCGTCGCCGACGGCAGCGACAACTTCTCGACGCGCTATCTGCTGAACGACGCCTGCTTCAGGCTCGGCCGGCCGCTGGTGGCGGCGTCGCTCGCGCCCTTCGACGGCCAGCTCTCCAGCTTCAAGGCGCATCTAGGGCCGCCCCACCCGTGTTATCGCTGCCTCTTCCGCGAGGCGCCGCCGCCGGATTTGATCCCGCGCTGCGAGACCGCGGGCATCCTGGGCGCGGTCGCGGGCGTCATGGGGACGCTCCAGGCGACCGAGGTCTTGAAGGAACTGCTCGGCATCGGCGAGTCCCTGAGCGGCACGCTGCTGCTCTATGACGCGCTAGGCACGCGGTTCCAGCGCGTGCGCATTCCCCGCGATCCCCACTGCCCGACCTGTGGCCGTCGGGACAATCGCAGCGTAGCGGACTGACGGCTACGCTATGGGCGAGACCTATGCCACGCCCTCGATCACGCGGTCGGGCGGGCGGTGGCCGTCGATGAAGGTCTTTATGTTGATCAGGACCTTCTCGCCCATGTCGATGCGGGCCTCGAGCGTCGCCGAGCTCATGTGCGGCAGCAGCACCACATTCTCGAGCTTGAGGAGCTTGGGCGAAATCGCGGGCTCGCGCTCGTAGACGTCGAGGCCGGCGCCGGCGATCTCGCGCGCCATCAGCATGCGCGTCAGCGCCTCCTCGTCGATCACCTCGCCGCGGGACGTGTTCACGAGCACGCATTGCGGGCGAAGCAGCTTGAGCCTGCGCGCCGAGAGCAGATGGTAAGTGGCCGGCGTGTGCGGACAGTTGACGGAGATCACGTCCATGCGCGCCAGCATCTGATCGAGGCTCTCCCAGTAGGTGGCCTCGAGCTCCTGCGCGATTGCATCCGGCACGCGGCGGCGGTTGTGATAGTGGATCGAGAGACCGAAGCCTCGGGCGCGCTTGGCGACGGCCTGGCCGATCCGCCCCATGCCGACGATGCCGAGCCGTTTGCCGCCGAGGCGCTGGCCCAGCATCAAGGTCGGGCCCCATCCCTGCCACTTGCCGCGGCGCACGAGCCGCTCGCCCTCGACGAGGCGCCGCGTCGTCGCGAGGATCAGCGCCATGGTCATGTCCGCGGTGTCCTCGGTAAGGACCCCGGGTGTGTTGGTGACGACGATGCCCTTTGCGCGGGCTGCCGCGAGGTCGATGTGGTCCGTGCCCGTGCCGAAGGACGCGATCAGCTTGAGGCGTGAATCCGCCGCCGCGATCAGCTCGGCGTCGATGCGATCGGTGACCGTCGGCACCAGCACGTCCGCTTGGTGCACGGCGGCCATGAGCTCCTCGCGCATCATGGGATGGTCGTCGGCGCTGAGGCGCGCGTCGAACAGCTCCATCATCCGCGTCTCGACGACGTCCGGCAGCTTGCGCGTGACGATGACGACCGGCTTTCGAGGCGGCATGGGCCCGACGTTCCTTCTCCCGAGCCCAAGGCCATAGAGCAGGCTGTCAGCCGTGTCCAGGGCAGGCCGACATGTCTTCATGCCGCGGCAGCGGCGCTGATGATCGTCCGCCACCTTGACCCCGGACTCCCCGGCGGTTAGAGCATGGATCCGTGCCGGGCCCGCGTTTTCCGCTCCTCATTTCCGGATGGCTGCTGGCGCTTGCGTTGATCACGGGCGCCGCCGCTGCCGACACCGTCGTCGCCGTGCAGCGCTACGTGACGCTGCGCGCGGCCGAGGTGAACCTCCGGGCCGGCCCCGGCGAGCAATATCCGATCCAGTGGGTCTATCGACGCAAGGGGTTGCCGGTGCAGGTGATCGGCAAGTCGGATGTCTGGCGCAAGATTCGGGACTGGCAGGGCACCGAGGGTTGGGTGCATGAGCGGATGCTCACAGGAAGCCGCGGCGTCATCGTGCGGGGCACGGTGCGCCCGCTGCACAGCGATCCCGATCCCGCCTCCGACATCGTGGCGCGCGCCGAGCCCGGCGTGATCGCGAAGCTCCTGGAATGCCGGGGTGCCTGGTGCCGCGTCGAGACCGCCGACATCAAGGGCTGGCTCGGCCGCAACGAGGTCTGGGGCGTCGATCCCGACGAGGAAGTGCGATAGAGCCGGTAATGCCTGAAGGCGAAAATTTGAACCGCCAACACGCCAAGTTCGCCAAGAAGCCTGAGCCTCTCTTTCCCGGGCATGACGATCTAGCTAAGGATTGCTCGAAGTCACTCCAAGTCCAAGGCAAGCGCCTGCCGCACCGGCTCGGGCATCACGGCCATGTGACCGTAGTTCTCGTGATCGATCCCGACGCCCACCTGCGTGCCTGCCGCGCGGAATCTTTCCTTCTGCGCCGCCGTCAGCGGAAATTTGATGAACTGGACGGAGGACGCCTTGCCTTCGGGGCTGGTGTTCTCGCGGGTGGGGTCGGCGAGGCCGCGGACGGTATCGCCGGCAACGGCGAGGAACATCTTGTGTTCGATGCCGCCGAGCCGGGAGAGCGCAGCGTGGCGACGCTCGGCGTCCGCGATCTCGATCATCACGGTGGCGCTGAGCTCGCTGCCGTTCGGGATCATGGGATTGTAGGCCGCGAGCTCGTCCAAGATCTGCCCGTCGCCGCCGCGCTCGATGTGCAGCATTTCCTGCACCTGCAGCCACATGGTCTCCCAGCACTCGAAATAGAAGGCGACGAAGGGGCCGACCTCGATGCGGCGATTTCGCTTGAGCTCGCCGATGCGGCGGCGATGCTCGCGGCGCTCAGCGGCATAGCGCTCGGGCGGGAGAATATCGGCGCGCGTGATCTCACGCTTCGCCATCACGACGTTCCCGGGGAGAGGCCATAGGCCCGGGCCATCAGCTCGATCGGGTGGAAGGCCTCGGTGGGCACTCTCGTCTCGCCATCGAGCGCTTCCATGCCCTGGACGATGTGCATGCCCGCGAGCGGGCATTCCGACGCGAGAAACGCCTTCGCGCTCTTTGCAGCCTGCTTCGCCACGGGCTTTCCCACCTTGAGCGCGGTCTCGAAATTCTCCTTCATGGCGCCCCATGAGCCGCCGTGGCCCGAGCAGCGCTCGATGACGGCGACGTCGGTATCCGGCAGGAGGCGCAGCATCTCCGCGGCCTTGGCGCCCATGTTCTGGGCGCGGGCATGGCAAGCGAGGTGCACGGTGACGCCGCCGGGCAGCGCCTTCAGCCCCGGCGCCAGCCCCTCCTTCTTCGCGATGGCGACCACGTACTCGCTGACGTCGAAGGTCGCATCGGCCAATCGATTGATGCTCTCGTCCTTCGGCAGGATCAGCGGCCACTCGAATTTGAGCATGAGCGCGCAGGAGGGGACGAGGGCGACGACGTCATAGCCGCGCTCGATATAGGTGCCGAGTTCGCCCGCGAGCTTGCGCGCGCGGGCCGCCACGGCGGCGAGATCGCCTTGCTCGAGCTTCGGCATGCCGCAGCAGCCGGGATAGGCGACCCCGGTCTCGACGCCGTTGTGCGCGAGCACGGCACGCGCCGCGTCGCCGATCCCCGGGCTGTTGTAGTTCGCGAAGCACGTGGCGTAGAGCACGGCCTTGCGGCCGAAGCCGGGCGCCGTCCGGTTGACGGCGGGCGCGCTATCCTTGGCGCGCATCACGAAGGTCTTGCCGTGGAACCTCGGCAAAGCCGCGCGGCGGTCGAGGCCCACCACGGACTCGAGCGCGGGACGCGTCAGCGCGTTCCCCGTCTTGCTCGCCCAGTTCGCGAGCGGCGCCATTTTTCCCGCGAGGTTGCCGGTACGGTCGGTTTCCGCCAGCTGGCGGCGTGCCCACGTGACCTTCCCGGCCCTCAGCTCCGCCGCTCGATAGCGCAGCATCAGATGCGGAAAATCGACATTGAACTCGTGCGGCGGCACGTAGGGACACTTGGTCATGAAGCACAGGTCGCAGAGCGTGCAGGCATCCGCGACCTTCGCGTAGTCCTTGCGATCGACGGCGTCGAGGTCCTCACTCGGCGCTGAATCGATCAGCTCGAAGAGCCGCGGAAAGCTGTCGCAGAGATTGAAGCAGCGCCGGCAGCCGTGGCAGATCTCGAACACCCGGTGCATCTCTGCCTCGATCTTCGCGAGGTCGGCGAAGTCCGGGTCCTCCCAGTCGATGGGATGGCGGATCGGCGCATCTAGGCTGCCTTCGCGCATGGGATTCTCGCTCTCAGGAGCGCGAAGGGCGCCTCGCTCTCGAGGCGCCCCCGCGATCTCCAAGGCTCAGAGCATCAGAGCGCGTCGAGCGCCTTCTGGAAGCGGCCGGCGTGGGACTTCTCGGCCTTGGCGAGCGTCTCGAACCAGTCGGCGATCTCGTCGAAGCCTTCTTGGCGCGCGGTGCGGGCCATGCCCGGGTACATGTCGGTGTACTCGTGGGTCTCGCCGGCGATCGCGGCCTTGAGGTTGTCGCCGGTACCGCCGATCGGCTTGCCGGTGGCGGGGTCGCCGGTCTCCTCGAGGAACTCGAGATGGCCGTGCGCGTGGCCGGTCTCGCCCTCGGCGGTGGAGCGGAACACGGCCGCGACGTCGTTGTAGCCCTCGACGTCCGCCTTCTGCGCGAAATAGAGATAGCGGCGGTTGGCCTGGCTCTCGCCGGCGAACGCGGCCTTCAGGTTTGCCTCGGTCTTCGTGCCTTTCAGCGACGGCATTGGCGCCTCCTCGATGATGGATGGGTCCGGAGCGAAAGGAATCCAGGATGGGCGTTATGGACCGCTGCCCGCACTCCTGTCAATAGATTGGAATAGTTCTAATATTGTGACGACGCCGAAACCGTGGCGCGCGGGTCAGCGCGACCGTTCGGGGTTCACGCGGATGATGACGTCAACGCGCCGGATCTGCGTACCGGCGGGCGGCGCCGGCAGCTCCGCCACACCCAGGCGCTCGCCGGGGATGTCCTGCAGGCGGCCGCAGTCCTCGTGGAAGAAGTGATGATGATCGCTGACGTTCGTGTCGAAGTACGAGCGGCCGGGGTCCACCACGACCTCGCGCAAGAGTCCCGCACCGATGAACTGATGGAGCGTGTTGTAGACCGTGGCGAGCGACACGCGAACCGAGGCCGCCTGCGCCTCGCCGTGCAGTTGCTCGGCGGTGACGTGACGATCGCCCTTCTCGAACAGCAGGCGCGCGAGCGCGAGGCGCTGCCGTGTGGGTCGCAACTTCGCCGTGCGCAACAGCTCGAGTGCGTTAGCGTAAGGACGGGGTGCGGCGGATGCTGTCATGCGAGGAATGGATGATAGAGGATGGGAGTGTATCCCAAATGGGGTGGACGCGGCAAATGGGCGCCGGCAACGCCGCGACTAGTCGCCGGTCAGCAGCCGCGCGACCAACTCCTTCACCGTCGGGATGAAGCCGTTGCTGTAGAAGGGGTCGCCGGCGAAGCGGTAGGCGTTGTGGCCCGCGAACATCAGCTGGAACTCGACGTCGTCGGAATGGCTGATCGCCTGCAGCGTCTTCTGGATGCAGAAGCTGCGGGGGTCCGCCTTCTTGCCCGTGGTGCCTGCCTCGTTCTGGGCCCAGTTGGAGAACTGGCAGGCGGAGAGGCAGCCCATGCAGTTGATCTGGTCGGTGCGGATCTCCAGCGCTTTCTCGGGCGTCACGAAGACCAGCGTGGAGTCTGGCGTGCGCAATGCCTCGGTGAAGCCTTGGGCGATCCAGCCCTGAGCACGGTCGCGGTCGTGCGGCGTCAAGTAGACGAGCCGTCCGCGCGCGCCCACCTGCTGCGGCGCCAGGTGATCGCCCACGGGCTCGACCGTGTAGGCGACCTGGCGCTCGTTGCGGGCGCCGAGCTCGTTCAGGAACGCATTCCGCACGGCCGATGAATAGAATCCGGTTGGGCTGAACCGGTTCAGGTAGACGTCGCCCTCCTTGAGGGTCAGCAGCTTCTGCTTCCACTTGTCGGAGATCGGGCTCTCCTTCGTGAGGAGCGGCCGCGTGCCGAACTGGAATGCGGTCGGGCCGAGCTCGGGATTGTCGATCCAATCCTCCCACTCGCGGAGACACCAGACGCCGCCCGCCATGAAGATGGGCGTCTCCTGGAGGCCGTACTCGCGCATGAGCTGGCGTAGCTCGAGGACTCGCGGGAAGGGCGCGCCGGGCTTCTCGGGATCCTCGACATTGGAGAGTCCGTTGTGTCCGCCGGCGAGCCAGGGGTCCTCGTAGACCACGCCGCCGAGCCAGTCGCGGAACTTGTGGTAAGCGCGCTTCCAGAGCGCACGGAAGGCGCGCGCCGAAGACACGATCGGGTAATAGTGCACGCCGTACTTCGCGCAGATCTCCGCGATCCGGTAAGGCATGCCGGCGCCGCAAGTGACGCCGTTGATGAGTCCGCGCGCGCCCTCCAGCACGCCGTGCAGGATGCGCTCCGCCGCCGCCATCTCCCAGAGCACGTTCATGTGGAGGCGACCCTGGCCGTTCGCGCGCTCGTAGGCGACCTTCGCCTGATGGATCCCGCCCGCGATCGCGTAGCGGATCAGCTCCTCGTGGCGCTCGCGGCGCGTCCTGCCGTAATAGAGCTGCGTCTTCCGCCGGCCCTCCTCGTCGAGGCTGTCGGCATTGACGCCCGAGAAGGTGCCGACCCCGCCCGAGGCCGCCCAGGCGCCCGAGCTCTCGCCGTTCGAGACCGAGATGCCCTTGCCGCCTTCCACCAGAGGCAGCACCTCGCGCCCGGAAATCACTAGAGATTTCAACGCCCTCACAGTACTCCCCACGCGTTCAGCCCGGTCCGGCCGGTTCGCCCGGCCTGGCGTCATGCCGCATATGTATTGATTGCCACCGCAATAATCAAAGGGCTGCCGTTCGCGCGACCGGCTCGATCAGGTCCGGCCGGTCGGTGAACACGGCGGCGACACCCCATTTGAACAGATCCGCCGCGCGGGCGGTATCGTTGACGGTATAGGCGAAGAGCGGCAGCCCCGCGTGCGAGACCGAAGCGACGGTCGTCGCATCGAGGCGATCCTGATCGGCGTGGAGCGCCGTGCAGCCGAGGCGGTCGATCTCCTGTTCCCAGCCGTCACGGACACGACCGACCAGCAGCGCGCGCGCGATTCCCGGCGCTACGTCGTGCGCCCGCTCGAGTGCCTCGACCTCGAAGCTCGACACCATCGGCGGCGGCAGATGGTCGGGCCAAAGCTTGAGGAGCAGGCGGACGGTTGCCTCGGCAGTCGTGGCTTCGGCGCCTGGCGATGGCTTGATCTCGACGACGGCGCCGAGGCCGAGCTTGCCGAGGAGTGCCACGATTTCTTCGAGCGTGGGCACGCGCTCACCGTGAAAGCGGGGCTGGAACCACGTGCCCGCATCGAGCGCCCGGAGCTCCGCGAGGGTGAGCGATGCGACCCTGCCGCGACCGCTGGTCGTGCGGTTGACCGTGTCATCGTGGATGACCACTGGCACGCCGTCGGCCGAGAGGTGCACGTCGAACTCGACCCAACGCACGCCGAGCTCCGCCGCCTTGCAAAAGGACGCGACGGTGTTCTCCGGCGCCAAGCCGCAGGCACCGCGATGCCCGATCACCCGCGGCAGCGCGTGACCGGGTCTTGATTTACGGGCGGCGGACGCGGTCACCGCCCACTAAGACGCCGCGTGCTCCTTGCCGTCGCGCTCGCGGTGGCGCTCCCGCCGCTCGGCCTCGAGCTTCGCGGAGATGTCCTCGCCGGTCGCCTGATCGACCTGCTTCATGCTGAGCTTCACCTTGCCGCGATCGTCGAAGCCCAGGACCTTGACCTTCACCTGGTCACCGACCTTGACGATGTCGGCGGTCTTGCCGACGCGATAGGGCGCGAGCTCGCTGATGTGGACGAGGCCATCGCGGGCGCCCAGGAAATTCACGAAGGCGCCGAAGTCCATGATCTTCACGACCTTGCCGGAGTAGATCACGCCGACCTCGGGCTCCGCGACGATGCCGCGGATCCAGTCGATCGCTGCCTGCGAGGCGGAGGCGTCCACGGCCGCCACCTTGATGGTGCCGTCGTCCTCGATGTCGATCTTGGCGCCGGTCACCTCGCAGATCTCGCGGATCACCTTGCCGCCGGAGCCGATGACTTCGCGGATCTTGTCCTTTGGGATGTGGATCGTGGTGATCCGGGGCGCGTTGCCGGAAACGGCCTCGCGAGCGGCGGCGAGCGCCTTCGCCATCTCGCCGAGGATGTGCATCCGGCCGTCTTTCGCCTGTCCGAGCGCGGTCCGCATGATCTCCTCGGTGATCGAGGTGATCTTGATGTCCATCTGCAAGGCCGTGACGCCCTGCTCGGTGCCGGCCACCTTGAAGTCCATGTCGCCCAGATGATCCTCGTCGCCGAGGATGTCGGAGAGCACGGCGAAGCGCGCGCCCTCCTTGATCAAGCCCATGGCGATGCCGGCGACCGGCTTCGCGAGCGGCACGCCCGCGTCCATCAGCGAGAGCGAGGCGCCGCAGACGCTCGCCATCGACGAGGAGCCGTTCGATTCCGTGATCTCGGAGACGACGCGGATCGTGTAGGGGAAGCTCTCCTTGGCGGGCAGCAGCGGATGCACGGCGCGCCATGCAAGCTTACCGTGGCCGATCTCGCGGCGGCCGGGCGAGCCCATGCGACCCGCCTCGCCCGTGGAGTAAGGTGGAAAATTGTAATGCAGCATGAAATGCGCGCGGTACTCTCCCTCGAGCGCATCGATGATCTGCTCGTCTTGGCCGGTGCCCAGTGTGGTCACCACGACGGCCTGGGTCTCGCCTCGGGTAAAGAGCGCCGAGCCATGGGCGCGCGGCAGCACGCTCACCTCGCAGGAGATCGGCCGCACGGTTTTGGTGTCGCGGCCGTCGATGCGCTGGCCCCGCTCCAGTATCGCGCCGCGTACGATGTCCTTCTCGAGGTCCTTGATCAGCTTGAGCGCGGTGGTGCGCTGCGGCTCCTCGGGGAAGAGCTCCTCCACCTTGGCCTTGGCGGCGTCGAGCCGGTCCTGGCGCGCTTGCTTCTGCACCTCGGCATAGGCCGTGGCGAGATCGCCGGAGATGGCGTCCTTTAGCTTCGCCTCGATCGCCTCCGCCTCGGGCGAGGCGGTCTCGAGGTTCCATGGCTCCTTGGCGCAGGCCTCGGCGAGCTCGATGATCGCCTGGATCACCGGCTGGAATTGCTGGTGGCCGAACATGACGGCACCCAGCATCACGTCCTCCGAGAGCTCCTTCGCCTCGGACTCCACCATCAGCACCCCTTCCTGCGTGCCCGCGGCCACGAGGTCGAGCTGGCTCGTCGGCATCTCGTCGAGCTTGGGATTGAGCACGTACTGGCCGTCTATATAGCCGACGCGCGCGCCGCCGATGGGCCCCAGGAACGGGATGCCGGAGAGGGTCAACGCGGCGGAGGCGCCGACCAGTGCCACGATGTCGGGATCGTTCTCCAGATCGTGGCTCAGCACCGTGCAGATGACCTGTGTCTCGTTGCGGAACCCCGGGGCGAACAGCGGCCGGATCGGCCGGTCGATGAGCCGCGAGGTCAGGGTCTCCTTCTCGGACGGCCGGCCCTCGCGCTTGAAGAAGCCACCGGGGATCTTGCCGGCAGCGAAGGTCTTTTCCTGGTAGTTGACGGTGAGCGGGAAGAAATCCTGCCCGGGCTTCACCTGCCGATTGGCCACCGCGGTGCACAGCACCGTGGTCTCTCCGTAGGTCGCCATCACGGCGCCGTCGGCCTGGCGCGCGACCTTTCCGGTCTCAAGCACGAGGCGGCGGCCGCCCCATGTCAGTTCCTTGCGGAATATCTGGAACATCTCTCTCTTCCTTCTTTCAGAAACGGGTGAGGGCGCGGCGCGAGTCCGCGGCCGGCGTCAGACGCCGGCTCCGCGACCGCGGCAAGCGCGCCCGGTATCTCGGTTTGACAGTGGGCCTCGATCCGGCGATCCGATCCTGCGCCGGTAGGTCGCGGCATCGTCAGCGCCGCAGCCCCAGGCGATCGATCAGGGCCTCGTAACGGGCGGGATCGGTGCGCTTCAGGTAGTCGAGTTGGCTGCGCCGCTGGCCCACCATCACGAGGAGGCCGCGCCGCGAGTGGAAATCCTTGGTGTGCGTGGCCAGGTGCTCGGTCAGGTTCTTGATCCGCTCGCTGAGCACCGCGACCTGGACCTCGGGCGAGCCGGTGTCGCCCTCCTTGCGGGCGTAATCCTTAATGATCTCCTGCTTGCGCGGGAGTGCGATCGACATCGGGAGTCTCCTATCTTCTAGAGGTTCAACACACGCACCGGTCGAAGCGCGCCGTCGGCGATCTCGGCGAGCGCCACCAGCTTGGTGCCGCAGGTGGCGCGGATGCGTTGGCCGTTGCCAAGCTCCAAGATGAAAGCCCGATCGGTGGGGCGGAGCGGGAGCACGGCCTGGCCGCATCGCAAGCGGGCCGCTTCGGCCTCCGTCAAGGCGAGCGCCGGGATGTCGTCCAGCGCCGTCCCAACCGGAAGCAGGTGCTCGAATGGGGGCGGACTATGCCCGAGAGAGGTAAGTTTATCCAGGGAAATCGCGTGCGCTTCGTCAAAGGGTCCGACCCGGGTGCGCCGGAGGGCTGAGATATGGCCGCAGGTGCCCAATTTCAGGGCCAGATCGCGGCCCAACGCGCGGATATAGGTTCCCTTCCCGACCTCCGCCTCGAACTCGGCATGGTCGGGGTCGGGAACCGCTCTCAAGCGAAGGCTCTCGATGCGGACCGAGCGGGCTTCCAACTCCACCACCTCCCCGCCGCGGGCGAGGTCATAGGCGCGCTCGCCCGCTACTTTGAGTGCGGAGTAGGTCGGGGGCCGCTGTCGAATCTCGCCAACGAAACCGGAGAGCACCGCCCCAATCTCGGCCTCGCGCGGGCGACGGTCCGAGGTCGCGATGACGGTACCCTCGGCGTCGTCGGTCGTACGCGCCTCGCCCCAGCGGACGGTGAATCGATAGGTCTTCCGGGCGGCCATGGCCCAAGCCACGGTCTTGGTGGCCTCGCCCAGCGCCACCGGCAAAATACCGCTCGCGAGCGGATCGAGGGTCCCGCCGTGCCCGGCCTTCTCGGCGTTGAAGAGGCGCCGCACGATCGCGACCACCCGCGCCGAGCTCACGCCCACGGGCTTGTCAAGCACCAGCCAGCCATGGATCGGCTGCCCGCGCCGCTTACGCGCCACCGTCGTCCTCGGCGTTGTCGTCCTGTGCGCGGTGCTCCGCCTCGGCGACGTCCCGCTGCACCTCCGGGCGGTGCAGGATCTCGTTGATGCGGCTCGCGTGCTCGAAGGACATGTCGAGCATGAAGGAGAGTGTCGGCGTGAAGCGGAGCGGCACCTCGCGGGCGATGAGGCCACGCAGGTAGTGCGCGCCGCGCTTCAAGCCCGCGAGCGCCTCCGGCGCATGGGCGCCCGCGAGCGGCATCACGAACACCGTCGCGTGTTTGAGGTCGGGGCTCATGCGCACTTCCGTTACCGTGATCGCCACGTCCATGAGTGCGGGATCGCTGAGCTCGTGCCGCCCGAAGATCCGGGCGAGCCCATGCCGCACTTCCTCGCCCACGCGCAGCTGGCGTGCCGACGGCTCGGTGCTGCGGGTTCGGGAATGCCGTTTCATGGCTGCAACTCGCGCCTCGCGTCCTTCGACGCGCGCTTCGCGCGGCTCGGGATGAGGGAAATGGGAGAGGGCATGAAGGAAAGCTCCTCATCCTGAGCCGTGCGCTTGCGCGCACGAGTCGAAGGACGCTACGCTGCCAATCCAGCGCGACCTAAGCGATCGCGCGGGCGACCTCCTCCATCTCGAAGCACTCGATGACGTCGCCGACCTGGATGTCCTGGTAGTTCTCGAAGGCCATGCCGCACTCGTAGCCTTCCTTGAC
>Ga0126378_10001440_pt1 | contig 17690 bp, 13 predicted proteins | sample PanSoiMetPlot_23_FD_92587 | JGI IMG/M metagenome (GOLD analysis project Ga0126378, IMG submission 92587) | Tropical forest soil microbial communities from Panama - MetaG Plot_23 | ecosystem: Environmental > Terrestrial > Soil > Tropical forest > Bulk soil | place: Panama | collected 2016-02-17
CGATGACCGCGAATCAGCCCAAGCCGTTGCTGCCGGTCGTCAACAAGCCGATCATGGAGCACGTCCTGCGCCTGCTGCGCAGGCATGGCTTCGACGAGACCGTCGTCACGGTCCAGTTCCTGGCCTCGATGGTGCGCAACTACTTCGGCGACGGCGAAGAGTCCGGCATGAGCCTGCAGTACGCAACCGAGGACGTGCCGCTCGGCACGGCGGGCAGCGTAAAGAACGCCGAGGCCGCGCTGCGGGACGCGCCGTTCCTGGTGATCTCGGGCGACGCGCTGACCGACATCGACCTATCCGACCTGGTGCGGTTCCACAAGGACAACGGCGCGCTGGTAACGGTCGCGCTGGCGCGGGTGCCTGATCCGGTGGAGTTCGGCATCGTCATCGCCGATGATGACGGCAAGATCCAGCGCTTCCTCGAAAAGCCGACCTGGGGTCAGGTCTTCTCCGACACCGTCAACACGGGCATCTACGTCATGGAGGCTGAGGTGCTCGCCCAGGTTCCCCCCGGCGAGGTGGTCGACTGGTCGGCCGACGTCTTCCCCAAGCTGGTCGCGCGCGGCGCACCGGTCTACGGCTGGGTTGCCGACGGCTACTGGGAGGACGTCGGCACTCACGACGCGTACCACCGAGTGCAGGCCGATGTCCTTTCCGGCAACGTCAAGGCCGATATCGACGGCTTCGAGGTGTCACCGGGCGTCTGGGTGGCCGAGGGCGCCGAGGTGGATCCGGACGCGATCCTGACCGGCCCGCTGTGCATCGGCGACTACGCCAAGATCGAGGCGGGCGCCCAGCTGCGCGAGTACACCGTCGTCGGCAGCAACGTGGTGGTGAAGGAGGGCGCGTTCCTGCACCGCGCCGTAGTCCACAACAACGTCTACGTGGGCGTCGGGGCGACCCTGCGCGGCTGCGTGATCGGCAAGAACACCGACGTGATGGCCTCGGTGCGGATCGAGGAGTCCGCCGTTGTGGGGGACGAGTGCGTGATCGAGCCCGAGGCCTACCTGTCGGCCGGCGTGAGGGTCTACCCGTTCAAGACCATCGAGGCCGGCGCGGTCGTCAACACCAGCGTGATCTGGGAGTCACGCGGCCAGCGCACCCTGTTCGGCCCGCGCGGCGTCTCCGGCCTAGTGAACGTCGAGATCACGCCGGAACTATGCGTCCGGCTCGCCAGCGCCTACGCGACCATGCTGAAGAAGGGCTCGGCGGTCACCACGTCTCGCGACGTGTCCAGGGCGGCCCGCGCGCTGAAGCGGGCCGTGCACGGTGCGCTCAATGCCAGCGCGATCAACGTCATCGATCTTGAGGCGCTGCCGCTGCCCGTGGCCAGGTTCGAGACCGCACGCGGCGAGTGCAGCGGCGGGATCGCCATGCGCACGACTCCAGAGGACCCGCAGTCGATCGACATCATCTTCCTCGACGAGCACGGTGCCGACCTGTCCCAGGCCGTGCAGCGCAAGCTGGACCGGGTGTTCTCGCGGCAGGAGTACCGCCGGGCATTTCCCGGCGAGATCGCGGAGCTGAGCTATCCGCCCCGGGTGATCGAGGCCTACACGAGCGAGCTGCTCCGCTGCGTTGACATGACCGGCGTCCGCGACGCCGGGCTCAAGGTGGTCGCGGACTGCGCGGGCGGGACAGCCTCGCTCGTGCTGCCTGGCCTGCTGGGCAAGATCGGCGTGGACGTGCTCACCGTGAACAACAGGCTCGACGAGGCCACCCCGACGCAGTCGGTTGCCCAGGTCAGGGCCGACCTGCACCGGCTGGCTGAGCTCGTCTACTCCTCTCGCGCCGCGTTCGGCGTCAGGTTCGACCCGGTTGGCGAACGGATCACGCTGATCGACGACAAGGGCGCTCTGGTAGGCGATGATCGCGCGCTGCTGGTCCTGCTGGACTTGGTCGCGGCGGAGCGCCGCTCGGGCCGGGTGGCGCTGCCCGTCACCACCACGAGAGTGGCCGAGCAGGTCTGCCGCTATCACAGCGTGCAGATCAGCTGGACGCCCACCTCGCCCTACGGGCTGTACGAGGCGACTGCGGCCCCGGACGTGATCTTCGCCGCCGACGGGCGGGGCGGCTTCGTCGTGCCCGAGTTCGCCAGGTCGCTGGACGGGATTGCCACGTTCGCGAGGTTGCTCGGGCTCGTGGCCAGAACGAGGCTCACGCTCAGCCAGATTCATGCCAGGATCCCCGTGGCGCACCTCCTCACCCGCTCGGTCCCGACACCATGGGCGGCCAAGGGCAGCGTGATGCGGACCATCGTGGAGGCAGCTGGCAGCAGGGAGATCGATACCACCGACGGCGTGAGGGTCATAGAGCCCGGCGGCGGCTGGACGCTGGTGCTGCCCGATACCACGCAGGCGATCACGCGGCTGTGGGCGGAGGCAGCCGATGGCCAGGCAGCCCAGGCCATGCTCGACGAGTGGGCAGCGGTGGTCGAGCAGGCGGGCCGGGACCGGCAGGTCTCCGGCTGAGGGGACCGGATTGGTGAGGGCCGCGCCCGCCGGGGCGAGGCCGGAACAAGCCGAAGGCCGACGCGGTTGCGCCATGGCGTGCGACAATTGCCGTCATTAGGTGGCGGTTGTCCGTCCACGGGTGGGGGCGGAGGTCGGAGGTGCGCAGCGTGATCTGGCGAAGGCGCCGCAGACGCGCGCAGGCAGCGGGGGTTTCAGGGGCCGCCCAGCGGGTGGGCACGATCATGACCGGCTCACGTCATGCCCGCTCGGAGCCCGCGTGGCGGATGGACCAGCCGAGCCCGGGCCAGGTAGCGTGGAATGCACAAACGGATGTGGTCCGGACGGGCGCGCGGGCGGAGCAACGTGCGCTCGCTGATGTTCACTCGGCCAGTGCGGCCAGGCCGCCACACGGGAGGCTAGGCAGTCAGATGCCCAGCGTCTACTGCACCAGGTGCGGCGCGGCCAATCCGGAGGACGCGCGGTTCTGTTCGCAATGCGGGGCACCCCTCACCGGTGTCGCTGCCGACCGGCCCAGCGCCGGGGAGACCACTTCGATGATCTTCGCGGGCGCCGAGCCCGCCGAAGCCGAGGTCAGCGAGGAACCCACCGCCGACGCGGCCACGCTCGAGGCCCTTCCGCCCGACACCGCGCTGCTCGTGGTCAAGCGCGGGCCGAACGCGGGAAGCCGGTTCCTGCTTGACAGCGACCTGACGGTCGTGGGCCGCAGGTCGGACAGCGACATCTTCCTCGACGACGTGACCGTATCCAGGCGGCATGCCGAGTTCTACCGCCACGGCTCCAGGTTTGCCGTGCGCGATGTCGGCAGCCTCAACGGCACCTACGTGAACCGGGACCGGATCGAGGAAGTCGCGCTCAGCGGGGGAGACGAGGTCCAGATCGGCAAGTTCCGCCTGGTCTTCCTGCAAGGCAGCCGCAGCTACGCCGATAGCGGCGGCTAGGCGCGCAAGGGGCGATGAACGCGCAGTTTGCCCAGGCATACCTCGGCATTGGCGAAGTGCTTGTCCAGCTCCGCCCAGAGTTTCCCGATATAAGCGTATCTAAGATACGTTTCCTTGAGTCGGAGGGACTGCTGTGTCCTGCCCGGTCTCCGTCCGGCTACCGCCGGTTCGCGCCCGCCGACGTCGACCGGCTGCGATTCATCCTGACCGCTCAACGCGATCATTACCTGCCGCTGCGCGTCATCAGGGAGCGCCTCGAGGACGGCGAGCAGGCTGCGGCGGCCGAGCCCGAGCGCGAGATGGCGGGTCAGGGCGAGGAGCGCCCAGGGCTAGGCGATGACCGCCCGGAGATGGTGACGCGGCGTGACCTGCTTCACTCGGCGGGCATCGGGGACGGACAGCTGGACGAGCTCGAGGCCCACGGGCTCATCCGCCGGGTCGGCAGGCTCTACGGGCAGGACGCCCTCGACATAGCAGCCGCAATCGCGGCCCTGGCCCCGTTCGGCGTGCAGGCTAGGCACCTGCACCCGATGCGGACGGCAGCCGAGCGTGAGGTGTCCCTGATCGAGCAGCTCGTGGCGCCGACGCTGCGCCAGCGTAGCCCGCGGGCCAGGGCCGACGCCGACCGCACCGCCCGTCACATCGTCACCCTGCTGCTCAGGTTGCACCGGGCCATGATCGAGTCCGCCCTCGCCGAGGCCGGGCTGCCCGGCGCGCCCGAGCACGACTCCGTGCCGCGCTCCGCGATGCCCGCCGGGCCGCGGGCAGCTGACCTGAGCCGGCCCGGCATCTCTGGTGCCAGCGCGTGAGGTGTTTGCTGGCCGCGCCTTCAGGCGCGACGCAGTGTGCCGGCTCATCAAGGCGAGGGGTGTACGTTGACAAGGGAGTGCCTCGCGGGCGGCATGGGAACCGGCACGGCATGGGAACAAGCGGGATGGGAAGTCGACAGGCGCGGGTGAGGACGGAGTCGCGGTGAAGGAGATGGAGGTCGTCGGCGTCCGGGTGGAGATGCCCACGAACCAGCCCATCGTGCTGCTGAAGGAGACCGGCGGCGAGCGCTACCTGCCGATCTGGATCGGGCCCATGGAGGCGACCGCCATCGCCTTCGCGCAGCAGGGGATGGTGCCTGCCCGGCCGCTGACTCATGGCCTTATGCGGGACATCCTGCAGGCGCTGAGCATCGAGCTCAAGTCCGTGAACATCACCGCCCTGCGCGATGGCATCTTCTTCGCCGACCTGGTGTTCTCCAACGGCGCCACCGTCAGCGCCCGGCCCTCGGACTCGATCGCGCTGGCATTGCGCACCGGGACGACGATCTTCGCCAACGAGGAGATACTGGACGAGGCGGGCGTCGCGATCCCGGACGAGCAGGAAGACGAGGTCGAGAAGTTCCGCGAGTTCCTCGACAACATCACGCCCGAGGACTTCGGCAGCTCCACCTGACCACCCTGAGCCCGATCGGGACCGCCCTGGCGACGCGCCGATCGAGGTCATTGACGTCGCAGTGCCGCGGGCCTAACGTGCGAATGGTGCACCCCTGACGCTGCACATCCCGAAAGCCGGCCGGAGGTAAGGCGTGGCGGTGATCAACGGCGATCGTGAGCGCGACCGGCGCGCGGCCGTCACCCGTGGCGCCGTCGAGCGCGCTGGCGAGCAGGGACTGCTCTTCGATGACGAGCTTCAGCCGCTTCCGGAGGACGCCGGATACCGCGGGCCCACCGCGTGCGCAGCGGCCGGCATCACCTACCGCCAGCTCGATTACTGGGCGCGGACCGGCTTGGTCGAGCCGAGCGTCAGGTCGGCGCGCGGGTCAGGCTCGCAGCGGCTGTACAGCTTCCGCGACATCCTGGTGCTGCGCGTGGTCAAACGGCTGCTCGACACCGGCATCTCGCTGCAGCAGATCCGCGCGGCCGTTTCGTTCCTGCGTGAGCACGGAGCCTCGAACCTGGCCCAGGTCACCTTGATGAGCGATGGCGTCAGCGTGTACGCCTGCACCTCGCCCGACGAGGTGGTGGACCTGCTGCAGGGCGGGCAGGGCGTGTTCGGCATCGCTCTGGGGCGGGTCTGGCAGGAGGTCCTGGGATCGCTCGCCGAGCTGCCGACCGAGGCACCGGAGGACGATGGCGAGGCCAGGCTGGACGAGCTCGCTCGCCACCGGGCCCGCAAGCTCGGCTGACGCAGTAGGCTCAGACTAGCCACGGACACCATCCGGGAGAGTCCGCGCACAGCCAGCGCGCGGCGCCGAAGGGGCAACCTCCCCGGAACCTCTCAGGCACCACGGACCGGACGGGACAGGCAGCTCTGGAGTCGCGCGGCCTGGCGGGCGCTCGGGGGTCGTCCCCCACCAGCACCGCTGCCGCCGCAACAGAGGGGGAGCCAGACGGCTACCACCGACTCCGGAGCCCGTGATGAACTTCGCAGACCGCCACATCGGTCCCGATGCCGCCGAGCAGCAGCGCATGCTCGCCGCGCTCGGTTATGCCAGCCTCGACGAGCTGACCGCCGCCGCGCTGCCCGCGGGCCTGGCGGCAGGCGAGCCGCTCCGCTTGCCGGGCCCGTTGTCGGAGGACCAGGCCCAAGCCGAGCTGCGCCGCCTGGCCGCCAAGAACCAGGTGCTCACCTCGATGATCGGGCTCGGCTACTACGGCACCAGCACCCCGGCCGTGATCCGCAGGAACGTGCTCGAGAACCCGGCCTGGTACACGGCATACACCCCGTACCAGCCGGAGATCTCGCAAGGCCGCCTGGAGGCGCTGCTCACGTTCCAGACCATGGTCGAGGACCTCACGGCGCTGCCGGTGGCCGGAGCCTCCCTGCTCGACGAGGCCACCGCCGCCGCCGAGGCGATGACCCTGGCCCGCCGAGCTGCGGGCAGCGGCCGGGTGTTCCTGGCCGACGCCGACTGCTTGCCGCAGACCCTGGCCGTGCTCGCGACCAGGGCCGAGCCACTCGGGATCGAGCTGGTGACCGGGCAGGTCACGCCCGAGCTGATCGAGGCGCAGCCGGCGGGCGAGCTATTCGCGGTCTTGCTCCAGTACCCGGGCGCGAGCGGCCAGATCCGTGACCCCCGGCCCGCGATCGCGGCCGCACGTGCCCGCGGCGCGCGCACCATCATGGCCGCCGACCTGCTGGCGCTCACGCTGCTGTCGCCACCGGGCGAGCTGGGCGCCGACATCGCCGTCGGCACCACCCAGCGGTTCGGGGTCCCGATGGGCTATGGCGGCCCGCATGCCGCTTACATCGCCGTCGCGGACGAGCTGAAGCGACAGCTGCCTGGCAGGCTCGTCGGGGTATCGGTGGACGCCGACGGCCATCGCGCGTACCGCCTGGCGCTGCAGGCCCGTGAGCAGCACATCAGGCGCGAGAAGGCCACGAGCAACATCTGCACCGCGCAGGTTCTGCTCGCGGTCATTGCCGCGATGTACGCCGCCTACCACGGTCCCGAAGGCCTGACCGAGATCGCGCGGCGAGTGCACGCCAGGGCCGCCAGCCTTGCCGATGCGCTGGCCGTGGACGGCGTCAGCACGCGGGCAAGCGCGTACTTCGACACGATCCAGGTACGCGTGCCCGGTGCCGCCGGAGACGTCGTGCAGCGCGCCCGCGCCGCCGGGATCAACCTGTATCTGGCCGGGCCGGACCTGGTCCAGGTGGCTTGCGACGAGACGACCACGGACGCACATGTCGCCGCCGTCGCCGAGGCCATCGCCGGCCATGCGCTGCCGGTCGCCATGCCGCCCGACGACCTGCCCGCCATACCGGCCGGGCTGCGACGGGCGAGCGCCTTCCTTACCCATCCCGTGTTCTCGTCCTACCGCAGCGAGACCGCCATGCTGAGGTACCTGCGCAGGCTCGCCGACCTCGACATCGCGCTTGACCGGTCGATGATCCCGCTCGGCTCCTGCACCATGAAGCTGAACGCGGCCGCGGAGATGGAGCCGATCAGCTGGCCCGAGTTCGCCGGTCTGCACCCGTTCGCGCCGGCCGACCAGGCGGCCGGCTACCGCGAGCTGATCACCGGGCTGGCCGGGGCGCTCATGGAGATCACCGGCTACGACGCGGTCTCGCTGCAGCCGAACGCCGGCTCCCAGGGCGAGCTGGCCGGCCTGCTCGCGATCCGCGGTTACCACAGGTCACGCAACGAGCCCGGGCGCACGGTCTGCCTGATCCCTGAGTCCGCGCACGGCACGAATGCGGCCTCAGCCGTGCTCGCGGGCCTGCGGGTGGCCGTGGTCAAGTGCGGCGCTGACGGCGCCATCGACCTCGACGACCTGCGTGCCAAGCTGGACGCGCACCAAGGCGCGGTGGCCGCGATCATGGTCACGTACCCGTCCACGAACGGCGTGTTCGAGGCGACCGTCACCCAGGTAAGCGAGCTCGTGCACGCCGCGGGCGGCCAGGTGTACGTGGACGGTGCCAACATGAACGCCCTCGTCGGGCTGGCCAGGCCGGGACACTTCGGCGCCGACGTATCGCACCTGAACCTGCATAAGACCTTCTGCATCCCGCACGGTGGCGGCGGGCCAGGCGTCGGCCCCGTGGGGGTGCGCGCGCACCTGGCGCCGTTCCTGCCCGAGTCCGCGGGCCAGGTCGCCGCGGCCGCCTACGGCTCGGCCGGAATCCTGCCCATCTCATGGGCGTACCTGGCGATGATGGGAGCCGACGGGCTCCGGCGCGCCACCGGGGTGGCGATCCTGAACGCGAACTACATCGCCCGGCGGCTCAACGAGCACTTCGCCGTGCTCTACACCGGCCAGAACGGGCTCGTCGCGCACGAGTGCATTCTTGACCTGCGGCCGGTCGCGGCTCGCACCGGAATCGCTGCCGAGGACGTCGCGAAGCGGCTGATCGACTACGGCTTCCACGCCCCGACCATGTCGTTCCCGGTGGCGGGCACGCTGATGGTGGAGCCGACCGAGAGCGAGAACCTGACCGAACTGGACAGGTTCTGCGATGCCATGATCGCGATCGCGGGCGAGATCGAGAAGGTCGCCGCGGGCGAGTACGATGCGCACGATAACCCGCTGAAGAACGCGCCACACACCGCCTCGATGCTGCTCAGCGAGGAGTGGAAGCACTCGTACAGCAGAACAGCGGCCGCCTTTCCGGCGGGCGGCGACCGCCGGTCGAAGTACTGGCCGCCCGTCCGCAGGATCGACTCCGCGTACGGCGACCGGAATCTCATGTGCGCCTGCCCGCCGCCCGAGGCCTTCGAGGGCTAGACCCGGCCCTTCCAGGGCACGCCACGGCCCCTGTGGTGCCGCCAGGCCGAGCTGATGGTCATGGCCGTGTAGGCGGCCGCGACCAGTGGCAGGCTCGGGGCACGCGCGGCGGAAAGCCGGTTGAGCCTGAGCACCGGCAGGTACGTCACGGACATGACGGCCCACCCCGCCAACCCTGCGGCGGCCAGCCAGGCGGCTGCCCGGTGGTCAGGCCCGGCCGCTGCGCTCCCGTCAGCCAGGATGGCCAGCCCGGTGACCGTCGCGGCGACCGGCAGCAGGTAAAGCCAGGCTAGGCCGATTACCGTGGCTGCCAGCGCGGCCGGGGAGTGGCGCAGCTGCGTGTACGCGCTCCTGGCCACCATCGCCCAGATCTCGCCTAGCGTGCCGTACTTGCGCCGGCTGACGACCTCGGCGGTGAATCCCAGCCAGCATTCGTGGCCGGAGCGTTTGAGCAGCCCCGCGAGCGCCACGTCGTCGATCCTGGCCCCCTTGATCGGCTCGAGCCCGCCAGCCCGAGCAAGGGCGTCGCGGCGGGCCAGCATGCAGCCGCCCGCGGCGGCGGCCGCACCCGACCGTGACCCGTTGACCCGCCGAAACGGGTAGAGCTGGGCGAAGAAGTACACGAACGCCGGGATCAGCAACCGCTCCCAGAAGGCACGCGTACGCAGCAGCGCCATCTGCGATAGCAGGGCACACCCTCGCGCTTCGGCCGCGGTCACTAGCTCGGCCAAGGTTCGGGGCGCGTAGCCGATGTCAGCATCGGTGAACAGCACGTACCTCGCCTCACCTGCCGCCCGCAGGCCCTCGGCCATGGCCCAGACCTTGCCAGCCCATCCCGGCGGTGCCGGACGGGCCGACACGACCTGCAGCCGCCCCGCATTCCGGCCCAGGTCGGCCGCGATCCGGGCGGTACCGTCCGAGCTGTCGTCGTCGACCAGAATCACGCGGAAGGGCCCCGCGTAGTCCTGCGCGAGCAGCGTCGGCAGCGTCTCTGGCAGGATGGCCGCCTCGTTCCGCGCTGGCACGACAGCGACGACTGCCGGCCAGGCACCGGGGGCCGGCCCGGGGGCCTGCCCGCGAACCGGGGGCAGCCGTTGATCGGTCCGCCAGTACTGGCCGTGCGCGGCGAGCAGGTAGACCCAGGCGGCGGCCGCGAGCACGCTGGCAGCGATGAGGGCGGGCACGGGCCCAGCCTCGCACCGGACGACGCGGCGACGGAAGGCTGGGCTAAGGTCGCTGCATGCCGACCAGCCCGCCCAGGTCGCCGTGGAACCACAACATCCACTACCACGGCGTGGTCCTTGAGGCGGTCGGCGTCGGCCGGGCGGACGCCCTCGACGTCGGTTGTGGCGAGGGCCTGCTCGCCAGGCGGCTCGCCCGATCGGTCGGCCGGGTGCGTGCCATCGACCTCGATCAGGCGACCATCGAGCACGCCAGGCAGCAGGACGACGGAACAGGCGTCCAGTACGTCCATGGCGACTTCCTGACCTGCGACTTCCCGCCCGAGTCCGTGGACGCCGTGGTGAGCGTTGCTGCCTTGCACCACATGACCGAGGCTGAGGCCCTGCGCCGGATGCGCAACGTGCTCCGGCCGGGCGGAACACTGGCCGTAATCGGGCTGGCTCGCGACAGCACCCCCGCTGACCTGCTGCGCGCTGTCGCTGCGAGCGTCGTGAGCCGCGCGATGCGGCTGCGCCGAGGCTGGAACGAGGTGTCCGCGCCGACGCTCTGGCCGCCACCGCACAGCTACCGGCAGGTCCGCGCCATCGCCAGGCGCGAGTTGCCCGGCGTGCACTACCGCAGGCACCTGCTATGGCGCTACTCGCTCGTGTGGACCAAGCCGCCGCCAGTGGAAGGACGCGCGCATGGAGGTGGTTGAGGGTGCCGGGAGCTTCACCCGGCCTGTTGAGGGCGATGGCACGCACTGGACGGAGCAGCTGCGGGTGCCCGACCTCAGCGTCGGCACCTACTCGATTCCGGCAGGCGGCGCCGACGACCAGCAGCCGCACACCGAGGACGAGATCTACGTCGTGACCGCGGGCCACGCGACGTTCGAAACAGGAACCGAGCAGGTGCCGGTCGGTCCGGGCACGGTGCTCTACGTGCCAGCCGGGCAGACGCACAGGTTCACGGACATCACCGAGGACCTGGCCACCATCGTGATCTTCGCCCCCGCGGAGGACTCCCGGGCGAACACGTCACCGGCCTTATCTGGCTAGAGTGGCTGCGTGGCTGATCCGGCGACCTATCGCCCGGCGCCAGGCTCGATTCCCGAATCGCCAGGCGTCTACCGCTTCAGGGACTCCCACGGGCGGGTCGTCTACGTGGGCAAGGCCAAGAACCTGCGCGCCCGGCTGAACTCGTACTTCGCCGACTTCGCCAGCCTGGCCCCGCGGACGCAGTGGATGCTGCAGGATGCCGCGGGCGTCGAGTGGACAGTGGTCGGAACCGAGGTCGAGGCGCTGCAACTGGAGTACTCCTGGATCAAGCAGTTCGACCCGCGCTGGAACGTCAGGTACCGCGACGACAAGAGCTATCCCTACCTGGCCGTCACCATGAACGAGGAGTATCCGCGGGTCACCGTCCTGCGCGGAACCAAGCGCCGCGGGGTCAGGTATTTCGGCCCCTACTCCCATGCCTGGGCGATCCGGGACACGGTCGATACGCTGCTGCGCGTCTTTCCGGTGCGCACGTGCTCAGCGGGCGTGTTCAAGCGGGCCGGCCAGGTCGGCCGCCCGTGCTTGCTCGGCTACATCGACAAGTGCTCGGCGCCGTGCGTCGGCCGGATCAGCGCCGACGAGCACAGGCGGCTCGCCGATGAGTTCTGCGACTTCATGGCCGGCCAGACCGGCAAGTTCACCCGGCGGCTCGAGACGCAGATGCACGAGGCCGCGCGGGCCGAGGAGTTCGAGCGGGCCGCGCGGCTGCGCGATGACCTGCAGGCGCTGCAGCGAGCGCTGGAGAAGCAGGCCGTCGTGCTGCCCGATGGCACCGACTGCGACGTGATCGGGCTCGCCGAAGACCAGCTAGAGGCGGCGGTTCAGGTCTTCTACGTGCGCGACGGCCGGGTCAGGGGCCAGCGAGGCTGGGTCGTGGACAAGGTCGAGGAGCTCAGCGCGGCCGAACTGGTGGAGCACTTCCTCGGCCAGGTGTACCGGGACGACCCGGCGACGGAGCAGGACAACGCCGAGCCCGCCAGTCCGGGGCGCGAGGCCGGCCGGGCAAGCGCGGACTGGCGAGCCGAAGCTGACCCGACGGCCGTGCCGCGCGAGGTGATCGTGCCGGTTCTGCCGCCGGGGACCGACGCGATCTCCGAGTGGCTCGCCGGCCGCCGCGGCAGCAGGGTGACGCTGCGGGTACCCCAGCGCGGCGATAAGCGCGCCCTGCTCGACGTGGTGACCAGGAATGCGGCGGAGTCGCTCGCCCTCCACAAGACCAGGCGGGCCAGCGACCTGACCACCCGCGGACAGGCCATGCGCGAGATCCAGGAGGCCCTCGGGCTCGACGATCCGCCACTGCGGATCGAGTGCATCGACGTCTCGAACTTGCAGGGCACCCACGTGGTCGCGGCCATGGTCGTGTTCGAGGACGGGCTGGCCCGCAAGTCGGAATACCGCAAGTTCGCGATCAGGGGCGCAACCGACGACCTGGCGGCCATCTACGAGGTCGTCACGCGCCGGTTCCGGCGCTATCTCGCCGAGCAGGACGAACGCGCGGTGACCGGCGCGGACCTCGACGCGGACGGCAGCAGGCGCAAGTTCGCCTACCCGCCCAGCCTGCTGGTGATCGACGGGGGCGCGGGCCAGGTGGACGCGGCCGTCAGGGCGCTCAGTGACCTCGGCATCACCGACGTCGCGGTCTGCGGGCTGGCCAAGCGGCTCGAGGAGGTGTGGCTTCCCGGCGAGGAAGCCCCCGTCATCCTGCCGCGCAGCAGCGAAGGTCTGTACCTGTTGCAGCGGGTCCGGGATGAGGCGCACAGGTTCGCCATCACCTATCACCGGGCCAAGCGAACGGCTGCCCAGCGCGTCAGCGAACTCGATCAGCTGCCCGGGCTGGGCCCTGCCAGGCGCGCCGCGCTGCTGCGGCATTTCGGGTCGGTCCGCAGGCTGCGCCAGGCCAGCCCGGAGCAGATCGCGGAGGTCGACGGTTTCGGGCCGAAGCTGGCCGAGGCGGTCGCGACTGCGCTCGCCGGGGAGGCGCGCACATGAATGTCGTGCCGGAGGCGCGCATATGAATACCGCGGAATCGAGCGTGCCCGAGATCGTGATCGTCACCGGCATGTCCGGTGCCGGGCGGTCCACGGCGGCCAAGGCGCTTGAGGACCTTGACTGGTTCGTGGCCGACAACCTTCCCCCCGCCATGCTCGGGACCATGCTCGATCTGGCCCGGCGGTCCAGGGCCGAGGTACCCAGGGTGGCGGCGGTGGTCGACGTGCGCAGCCGCGTCTTCCCCACCGATCTGAAGTCCGCCATCGCGGAGCTGGACGACCGGGGCGCGCACCCGTTCGTCGTGTTCCTCGAGGCCAGCGACGAGGAGCTGGTGCGCAGGTTCGAGAACGTCAGGCGCCCGCACCCGCTCCAGTACAACGGAACGATCATCGAGGGCATCACCGCCGAGCGCGAGCAGCTACAAGCGGTCAGGGAAACTGCCGACCTCGTCCTCGACACGTCAGCGCTCAACATCCACGCCCTGCGCTCGCGCATGCGCGATGCGTTCGGCGACGAGCGCGACACCGCGATCAGGGTGACCGTGCTCTCCTTCGGGTACAAGTACGGCCTGCCGGTGGATGCGGACGTGGTAGCCGACTGCCGGTTCCTGCCGAACCCGCACTGGGTGCCCGAGCTGGCGCCGAAGAACGGCCTGGACCCAGCGGTTCGGGAGTACGTGCTTGGCCAGCCGGGGGCAGCCGACTTCCTGCGCGCCTACATCGACACCCTCCAGGTCACCCTGGCCGGATACGAACGGTCAGGCAAGCGCTACCTCACGATCGCCCTGGGCTGCACGGGTGGCAAGCACCGCAGCGTCGTGATGGCGCGGGAGGTGGCCAGCAGGCTGGCCCCGGCGTGGGCCGGAGTACAGGTATCGCACCGCGATCTCGGACGTGAGTAGCCCGGGCCCGAGCCCAGCCCGCCGCCAGCCGCGACCCGTCAGGCCAGCCCGGCGCCGGGTAGTCGCGCTCGGCGGCGGTCACGGCCTGTTCGCCTCGCTGTCGGCGCTGCGCCGGGTGACCCGCGATCTCACCGCGATCGTCACCGTCGCCGACGACGGCGGATCCAGCGGCAGGTTGCGCCGGGAGTATGGCGTGCTCCCACCCGGGGACCTGCGGATGGCGCTCGCGGCCTTGTGCGGGGACGACTCGTGGGGCACCACGTGGAGCAAGGTCGTGCAGCACAGGTTCGCAGGCGACGGCGAGCTAGCGGGACACGCGGTGGGGAACCTGCTCATCATCGCCTTGTGGGAATTGCTCGGGGACCCGATCGAGGCTCTTGACTGGATGGCGCGGTTGCTTGGCGCGCACGGCAGGGTGCTGCCCATGGCTTCGGTTCCGCTCGATCTTGAGGCCGAGGTGGAGTGGATTGACGGCATTGATCCAGAACGTCCCCCGCGGCTCAGCACCGTCCGCGGCCAGGTTGCATGCGCGACGACGACCGGGCGGGTACGGTCGATGTCGTTGGTCCCGGCAGATCCGCCTGCGTGCCCGGAGGCAGTGCAGGCGGTCGCGGAGGCGGACTGGGTGGTGCTCGGGCCTGGGTCGTGGTTCACCAGCGTGATCCCGCATCTGCTCGTGCCGGAACTGGCCAGCGCCCTGATTGGCACGCAGGCGCGGAGGATCGTGACGCTGAACCTGGCGCCGCAGCCGGGGGAGACCGAGGGGTTCTCGCCCCATGCCCACCTGGAGGTGCTGGCACGCCACGCTCCTGACCTGGCCATCGACGTCGTGCTGGCCGACCGCGCCGCGGTCAGGGACACGGTCGACGAACTTCGCGTGGCAGCCGACAAGCTCCGCGGACGGCTGGTGCTCGCCGACCTCGGCATGGCGGGTCGGCCCGACCGGCACGACCCGCGGCGCCTGGCGGGCGCCTTCGGGCGAATATTCGAGGGGGAGTGGTGAGCATGGTGGTCCTGAGATGGCACTGACGGGTCTGGTGAAGGACGAGCTCAGCCGGGTAGGCGTGCTCAAGCCCTGCTGCCGCAAGGCCGAGGTGTCCACATTGCTCAGGTTCGCCGACGGGTTGCACCTGAGCAACGGCCACATCATGGTCGAGGCTGAACTCGACACCGGAGCGGCCGCCCGCAGGCTGCGCAAGGACATCAGCGAGATGTTCGGTCACCAGTCCGAGCTGATCGTGCTCGCGCCCGGCGGCCTGCGCAAAGGCAACAGGTACCTGGTCCGGGTAAGCAAGGACGGCGACAGCCTAGCCAGGCAGACCGGCCTGATCGACGGCCAGGGCAGGCCGGTGCGCGGCCTGCCCAAGCAGGTAGTGGCCGGCGCCATCTGCGACTGCGAGGCTGCCTGGCGCGGCGCCTTCCTGGCCCACGGCTCGCTGACCGAGCCCGGCAGGTCGATGGCGCTCGAGCTCACCTGCCCTGGACCCGAGGCCGCCCTGGCCATGGTCGGCGCCGCCCGCAGGCTGAAGGTCCAGGCCAAGGCCCGCGACGTGCGCGGCGTGGACCGGGTCGTGATCAGGGACGGCGACGCCATCAGCGCCCTGCTCACCAGGCTTGGCGCGCACGACAGCGTGCTCGCGTGGGAGGAGCGCCGGGTGCGTCGCGCTGTCCGCGGCACCGCCAACCGGCTTGCCAACTTCGACGACGCCAACCTGCGGCGCAGCGCCCGGGCCGCCGTTGCCGCGGGCGCCAGGGTCGAGCGCGCCCTGGAGATCCTCGCTGACGAAGCGCCCGAGCACCTCATCGACGCCGGCCGGCTGCGGATCAAGCACCGTCAGGCCAGCCTCGAGGAACTGGGCCAGCTCGCCGAGCCGCCGCTGACCAAGGACGCGATCGCCGGGCGGATCAGGCGCCTGCTTGCCCTCGCCGACAAGCGGGCGATCGAGCTCGGAGTGCCGACCACTGAAGCTCACCTGACCGCCGAGATGTTGATGCCGTGAGCGGCGGGTACGTCTGTGCCTCAAGGACAGCCGGGAAGGTAGCCTCGCATCCGTAACCGGGCCCAGTGTTAGGGTGCGCGTGGTGTGATCAGCAGGCACCGGCGGCGTGCCGGCGGAGGCGACCAGTGGGGAGCAGCAGGTGACTGTCCGGGTGGGAATCAATGGGTTCGGCCGGATCGGGCGGAACTTCTGGCGCGCAGTGCACGCCGCCAACACTCCCGGCATCGAGGTCGTCGCGGCCAATGACCTGGGCGACGTCAGGACCTTCGCCCACCTGCTCAAATACGACACCTTGCTGGGCACCCTGGATGAGTACGTGTCGGCGGGCGATGACGGCATCACGGTCGGCGATTCCACGCTGGCGTGGTTCGCCCAGCGCGATCCGGCCACGTTGCCGTGGGGCGACATCGGCGTGGACATCGTGATCGAGTCGACGGGTCATTTCAACGACGCATCGGGGGCAGCCAAGCACCTGACCGCGGGCGCGAAGAAGGTGATCATCTCGGCGCCAGCGAAGGGCGAGGACATCACGATCGTGATGGGCGTCAACGACGGCGGGTACGACCCGGCCACGCACCACATCATCTCCAACGCGTCCTGCACGACGAACTGCGTCGCGCCGATGGCGAAGGTGCTGCTTGACAGCTTCGGCATCGTCAAGGGCCTGATGACGACCATCCACGCCTACACCAACGACCAGGTGCTGCTGGACTTCGCGCACAAGGACTTGCGCCGGGCCCGGGCAGGCGCCCAGAACATCATCCCGACCACGACCGGCGCCGCCAGGGCTACCTCCCTGGTGCTTCCGACGCTGAAGGGAAAGCTCGACGGACTCTCAATGCGGGTGCCCGTGATGGACTGCTCGGTCACCGACCTTGTCGTGCAGCTCGAGCGGACGGCAAGCGTCGAGGATGTCAACGCGGCCTACCTGGCTGCCGCCACCGACGGACCGCTCAAGCCGTATCTGCACTACACCGCCGATCCGATCGTCTCGGCTGACATCGTCGGGACGCCGTGGTCGTGCACGCTCGACTCGCTGCTCACCATGGTCACGGGCGACATGGTCAAGGTCGTCGGCTGGTACGACAACGAGTGGGGATACTCCAACCGCCTGGCCGAGCTCACCGGACTCGTCGCCGCGCATCTGTCGTGAAGGGCATCGCCGACGTCGACGCCGCGGGCCGGGTTGTGCTGCTCCGGGCGGACCTCAACACTCCGCTGGCCGCAGACGGATCGGTCTCCGACGACGGGCGGATCAGGGCGAGCCTGCCGACGATCACCGCGCTCGCCGGCGCAGGCGCGCACGTGCTGATCTGCGCCCATCTCGGCCGTCCAAGCGGCGATGACTACGCGGCCAGGGCCGCGTGCGGGCCGTCGCTGCGGCCGGTGGCGCAGCGCCTCGGCGAACTGCTCGGCCGCGAGGTCCCGCTCGCCAGCGACGTGGCCGGGCCCTCGGCGGCGCGGCTGGCAGGCGCGCTCCGCGATGGCGACGTTGGCCTGCTCGAGAACGTGCGGTTCGAGCCCGCCGAGACCAGCAAGACCGATGCCGACCGGGCCGAGCTTGCTGCGCGACTGGCCAGCCTGGCGCAGCTCTACGTAGGAGACGGGTTCGGCGCGCTGCACCGCAAGCACGCCAGCGTCTACGACGTGCCCGCACTGCTTCCGCACGCCGCGGGCGAGCTGGTCCGCGCCGAGGTCGGCGTGCTGCGGCGACTGACCGAGCACCCCGATCGTCCGTACATCGTGGTACTGGGCGGCGCCAAGGTCTCCGACAAGCTGGCCGTCGTGGCCAACCTGCTGCGGCTCGCCAATCGCGTCCTGATCGGCGGCGGCATGGCGTTTACCTTCCTGGCCGCCCAGGGCTATGAGGTTGGCCGGTCTCTGGTGGACGCTTCCAAGATCGCCGAGGTAGCCACGGTCCTGGCGGGCCAGGAGGGCAAGCTCGTGCTC
>Ga0126378_10001442_pt1 | contig 17688 bp, 16 predicted proteins | sample PanSoiMetPlot_23_FD_92587 | JGI IMG/M metagenome (GOLD analysis project Ga0126378, IMG submission 92587) | Tropical forest soil microbial communities from Panama - MetaG Plot_23 | ecosystem: Environmental > Terrestrial > Soil > Tropical forest > Bulk soil | place: Panama | collected 2016-02-17
GAATTTTTTGCGACGAATCAGAAGCTAATGAAGCAAACCAAACACAGCGACGCTCGTCTTAGTGCCGACGTACACTCTCCCGTTGGCAACCATCGGGGTGATGAAGTGCCCGCCGACCGCGGAGAAATGATCGCGGTTCGAGGCAGCTTGATTCGAGTCGTAAAGTTCCTTGGTGAGGTCCGTTGCGTCGTAAGCGAATAGAATTCCCGCGCCCCAATCGAGCGCCCAAACGATTCCTTCGGTGGCGCCACTCGCAGAGATGCTAGCTACGGTTCCATTCCCACCGAAAATGTGGGGGCTTTGCGAAGAGGGCGAGGTGGCCAGCAGCGCTTGAGCAACCGGGAAGGCCTTCAAAGCACTATTCGTGGGACCGACATAGAAGGTGTTGTTGAAAAACACCGGCGAGGAATGATTTTCACCCGAGCTCAACGCGAATTGCTGATAAACATTGTTCTTCGCGGAACTAAACTGCCCCAGGTTGTCGCGGTTCAAAACGTAGAGGTTTCCGTCTTTTCCAGCGCCGACGGCCAGGTGTCGCGTCACGTTGCTTGCGTCTATAAGATCGGGCAACAGCAGCGGGCCTGCGGAACCGAAATCGGCATCCGCACCGTCTTCACTAAGGGTATTGAACGGAGTGAAATAGTCTCCAACTTTCAGACTGCTCGATGTAGAAAGGCGAACGAACGAATTCCCGAAACTGCTGTTTGTTCCGGGCGTGTCACCGAACCCGTTTCCGCTGATAACGTACACGCTGCCGGCCGCGTCCGCTGCCGGTCCGCCTCCGCCCATCCACATGCCGCCGCCTGAATTGTTGGGCACCAGATCGATCGCGCTGCTTTGTTTGAGCGTCCCAGCGTCAAACGCCATGACCCAGGCGGAATACGCGCCACAATCGCCGAACATGCCGGACCACGCCGTGTAGATGGTGTTTCCGCTCTCCAGCAGAGCGGCGCGCTCATGGTGAACCGAGGGAAGGAAACTGACGACGCCGCCGGTGCTGTTCCCGCCAGTGCCGGGATAGGTTGCCGTGATGGTTGTAGGTCCGCCGAACAACTCGTTCCCATTCGTGAGATCGAGCGCGTGCAACCGGTGGACGATGCTTCCCGAGGAGTTCTGAGACATCGCTTCGACATAGATGGCGTTGCGGCTGCGATCGATGACCGGGGTGGCGGTGATTCCATTGGGGCTGATATTGCCGCACGGCAAGTTCGTGGCTGGAGATTCCCCGACAGCGAGAACCGACTTCTTCCAAAGAACCGTGGCGGAACTGCCACTGACGCTTTGAGCGTCAACCGCATATACCGTGTCGTTTTCCGTAGCCACATACAAAACGTCCTTGTTTCCCTGCCCGGAAATCGCAAGCTGGTGGACGAACAGGGCTTGACCATCGATCTGGCCATCTACAGAGAGCTCACCGACTTTCCCAAAAGTTGTTGAATTCACGTTGCTGGTGGTCAGCGTCGTTTCATTCAGATTTTGCCCGGTGCGCTGGATGTCATAGTGATAGGTGAGCACGTCGGTGGTGGATGGCCCCGGACGTCCAGGAGTCCCTCCGTTCAGCATGGTTTGCGTGGAACTGCAGCCAGTGAAAACAAAGACTGCTAAAGGAAACGCGACCCAAGGTAGTGTGGGAAATCCCGGCATATGCCTGCCTTTACTCATTTTAGCGGCTGGGTAAGCAAATCACGGCTGGGCTGGGACCATTGTTGCGTCAACGCCAATGCTTTGAATTCACTAGCGAAATTTTTGTTCACGCCGGATAGAGACACAATCGGGCAAACACCCGATTACTCGGCGTCTCTTCTTACGCCTCAAAAAGGGCTAGTACGCGCGGGTTCGTTCGGTTCGTTCGGCCCCCTGCTTGCTTCCGTGAGGGTTTCCCCTCTATTCTCATGGTCCTCATGGTGATGAAAGATCAAGTTGCAATCGTTACCGGCTCGGGCCGAGGCATCGGCCGGGCCATCGCGCATCGGTTTGCGAAAGAAGGCGCGGCCGTGTTTCTCACCGCGCGCACAGAAAAGGAACTCGCCGCGGTTAGGAAGGAAATATCCGACAGCGGCGGCCGGGCCGAATATGCGATGGCGGACTTGACGCAAGATGCGGCGTGTGCTCACGTTGTCGCCACCGCCCGCGAAAAATTCGGCAAGGTCGACACTTTAGTGAACAACGCAGGACATTACGGTCCGGTAGTCCCGGTCGAAGAGTACCCGGTCACGGAGTTTGACAAGGTCATCGCTATCCATTTGCGAGCGGCGTTTCTGCTGTCGAAGCTGGTGCTGCCGGAAATGTACGCGCGCGGTTCGGGCGTGATTCTGAATATTTCGAGCCTGTCGGCGAAAGCGGCTTACTCCTGGGGTTCCGCGTATGCAGCCGCGAAAGCGGGAATGCTTGGCCTGACGCGGGTGACGGCGGCGGAAGCCGCGCGCAAGGGTGTCCGCGTCAACGCCATATGCCCCGGACCGGTAGCCGAAACGCAAATGTCCAAGGCCTTGGGTGCGGTCCTAGCAAACCGGCTGGGCGTCAGCGCGGAAGAACAATTGGCAGGCTTCCTAAACGGCTTGCTACAAGGCCGCGCGCAAACGGCCGACGAAATCGCGCGCGCCGCTCTGTTCCTTTGCTCTGAGCAATCCAGCGCCATCACCGGACAATCCATCAACGTGGATGGCGGCGTGGCGTTTTATTGAGGACTCCACCCGCGTCTGTCGCATCAATGCATCTCGCTTTTGTGGACCGTTCCGCCCTTCATCACGAATTTCACCCTCTGCAGCTCCGTGATGTCCTTCAGCGGATCGCCGCTGACCGCCACGAGGTCCGCCCATTTTCCTGCTTCGAGGGTCCCCGCTTTGTCGCTCCAGCCAAGGAGTTCTGCGGCAACCGAGGTTCCTGTGCGAATCGCTTGCATCGGCGTCATACCGTACTGCACGTAGTATTCAAATTCCTTCGCTTGATTGACTTTTTTCCAATCGAAGCCGCCGGCGTCCGTGCCCAGCGCGATCTTCACGCCTTTCTTCAGGGCTTTTCCAAAATTCTCGCGCTGCAGGTCAGCCATTTTCTGCCAATTCCCGCCTCGGCCCGGCGCAACATACAAACCCACCGTGAGCGTCGGCACCCAATAAATCCCCCTCCTCGCCATCTCCTCCATCTCTGTGTCCGTTAGGCCGTCGCCGTGCTCGATGGTGTCCACGCCCGCTCGCAGCGCAGCCGCAATCCCGTCGCTACCAATTGCGTGCGCCGCCACCTTCTTGCCGATCCGGTGCGCTTCGTCCACCATCGCTTTCGCTTCCTCGTCGGTAAAATTCACCATGCTGTGGAGCACGCCGTCAGCTTCAAAATGGTAGCGGCGGTCTGAGTAATATTTGATCCAGTCCGCGCCGTACATCGCTTGCTCGCGCACCGCTTTGCGCGCACCTTCCACGCCGTCAACGTACTCGACGCCCGTCGGGAGTTTCAGCTCCCAGGAATACCCCAGCAGCGGATACATTCCCGTGGGCGTCATGGCCCGCGTGGCCACCTGCATGCGCGGGCCTGGCACTTCGCCGTTGTTGATGGCCGTTTTTACGTCCACATCCGCATACATGGCGCCTTCCGTTTCCAGGTCGCGCATCGCCGTGAAGCCGTGCGACAGCGCAATTTCCGCGTTGCGCGCAGCAAGAATCGCGCGATAGGGAATCGATTGCTTCAACAATTGTTCGTCATACTCTGCGGGGGTGACGTCGCCTTGCAAGAGAACGTGCGTGTGCACATCCATGAATCCGGGAAGCACGGTCGCTTTCGAAAGATCGACCACCTCCGTTCCGGCAGGAACGCTTCCAGCAACCGAGACTGACACGATCTTGTCGCCCTCAATCAAAATGAGCGCGTTCTCCATGGGCTTGTCGCTTTTTCCATCGATCAATTTGCCCGCGCGGATGGCGATCCGGTGCGGCGCCTGTCCCCCGGCGAGAACAGCGATGAGCAAGCTCGGCAAAACAGCGGCAAGAAAGCGGCGCATGGGGATTTCCTCCTCCGGAGCCGCAAGCCTATCAGAGACTCTTCTTTTCGTCGCCTGGCAAAACCTCGCGACCGGCCGCGACTCTGCGCCGGTGGAATTCCTTGGAAATCGCGGGATTCATTCGACAACCAACCCGGGTTCGGCTAACATCAGCGCATCGGGGACACTATGGAGCGGCATACCACCCTGTAAGCGAACCGCTCCGAACACCACGGAAAATCCAGGCGGCGTGCCAGGGAGCAGCTGTGAGCCAATCGTCTCTTGCAAGGACTCCGGATAATTTTGTGAAAGAGGAATCGCGCCGCAGTACGCGTATCGAGCGGTCCGTCCCACTGATTGTCTTCGGCCAAAATAATCTGGGCGAGCCGTTTGTCGAACGAACCGTATCCACCAGCGTCAACCTGCACGGTTGCCGCTACCCCTCGCGTCATGAATATGGGGTGGGGACCTGGGTAACACTGCAGGTCGTGGGGCTGAACGTGGAGCCGGCTCCGCCCGCGATTCGGGCCAGAGTGCGCTCGATTCATGCCTCGCAAAGCACGCGCGAATTGCAGCAAGTCGGCGTAGAACTGGAAACTCCGGCCAACGTCTGGGGCATCCTGACGCCGCCCCGAGACTGGCTGGCTATCGGAGAAATGACCAGCTCCATGCCTCAATTCTCTGTTGTTGCCGAGCCGGAGCTTGCGGCCGCGCCACCAACCGTGGAAGCGGAAGCCCCTGAGGAGGAGCAGCCATCCTCAGCCCTCGAACACAGGTTGGCGGAGGTCGCCACTTTTCCATTCCCCACGCACGCAGGCGTAAAACTTCCCAGCCCGACGCTTACCGAGGCTCCCAAGCCGCAGCGCGTCGTTATTACACCGGATGGGCTGATCAACGTTCTTCATGGAAAACTGCAGCAGGCCGCCGAGAAGGCCGTGCAAACCGCCGTCGCCAAGCAATTGGACGAGGCCGTGCGCAACGCGTTGTCGGCTATTGATGAAGTCAAACAGTCTAGCATCCGCGAAGTGCAGGAGCTTTTCCCCACGCGCGTCGAGGCCGCTACGACCGGACTGGCCACAAAAGACGACATCGCCGCTGTGACCGCCTCGGTGATCGCAGCGCATTGGAAACAAGAAATGGAGAAGTACCGCAGCCACGCCGAGGAGCTAGCGCAAAGGCTTGCTCAGCAGGCGGCGGAGCTGAAACGCGAACTCGACCGCTGCCAGGAATTCCTGGGAAAAATAAACAATGAGACCGAGCCCAGGATTCAGGCCCGGCTCAACGAAGCCGTGGCCTACGCGACCAAGGCATTCGACGGCGCTGCCGCCCGGACCGTGGACCGACGTTACGAGCGCCTTCTGGAAAGCACGCAGTCCCTTATGCAAGAGGCGCTTCTGAAGCTGGACGCGCGCTCGGCGGAAGCGCAGGCCTTAGTCCAAGAAGCGGTGAACTCGACTCTGTCAAACTTGCAAAAGCAAGCCGAATCGCAGATGAGTACGATCCTTTCCGAGACGAAAGACCGGGCCGCCTCAGCTCTTTCTTCTCTGGACGCTGAAAACCGCGCTGCCTGCGAAGTCCGGCGCCAGACCCTCGAAGCGGATGTGGCCCACGCCGCCGAGCGCTCCACCGATCAATTCCGCAAAGGCATGAAGGCGTTCCTTTACTCTTGCCTCGTTGCCGCCGTTAGCGCCGTCGATGAGCACTCAAAATCTACTCTCGATAGTCTGACCAAAGATAACGGGAAGACTTTGCAGGAAGGTCACGAGTCGGCCAACGGAGGCAACGGTTCGGCTAACACTGCGAATACCGAAGGCCCGGAAATCCTGCCCGCGCCGGATACCGATCCCTTCACACATTGAGCTCGAGTAGGTTGCGCCAAATTGAAAAGGCCAGCCGCTCTCTCTTAGGACGGCTGGCCCTTTTGTTTTCCCTGATTGCAGGACTTAGGTCACTCCTGAAGGAGGCAGGAGTGACCCTTCTGCGTGTGCTCGGACCGCGACCAGAAACCTGTTTCAGCTCGCGGGCTGTTCCGAACCCGGGCGCCGGAACGGCCGGCGCGCTAGTTCCTCGACACTGTAAATCCCGTGCCGAACCGCCACCATAACCGGATGCCGGCTGTCTGCCACCCGGTCCACGGTTACAGCCCAGACCCGCTGCAGCGCGTAAAGGCTGATGATTGCGCCGGCAATGGCCAGGAATCCCAATGCAAACAGCGCAAAGGCCGCCAGAAGTTCGCGCACGAAATAAAGCTGCAGCGCGCCGATGACTCCCAGCAACCGCCACATCCACTTTCTGTCCTTATCCTTGCCCTTGACTTGACTGCCCGCCGCATTCATGGACTTCCCCCGGTTCGAGAAAAAACCCTTCGTTTCACCACATTGGATGCCGCACTTGCCCCAAAGGGCATAATTGCAATGCCTGTACCATTAGACACTCGGTTGCCCGCAGAAATCGATGGTACGCAAGTCACATTTTAGGCGCCAAACCAGTCTCCTAGTACCTAGCTCCGCGGACTAACATTCATCTAAAGCTATGAACATAAACGGCTTAGCTGATTATACACTTTCGCCACGATTTTCGCCAGGTTTTCCCTGTACGGCCTGTGGAAAACCTGACCTACCGTACAGGGAGTTTTCCTTCCTGCAAAGGGTAGTGATGGAGCACACCACGGCGTATCGTTCGGCGGTCAGAATCGAGGCTGGCGACAACTTCGGAGGCATTTCATATAGTTAGAGGACTCGAGCAGCAGGAATAGCGGCCAGGGAATTGCGGTTCTAGGTCAGGTTGGTGAAGGATTCGAAAGAGCGGCTCAGTTTCCCTTTAGTGCGTAGCCGATATCGAAAGGCAGCTTCCCGTCCACTCGGAGAACTTTCACCGAGCTGTTGATGGCATACACGTCGATGATTCCCGCAGCCCCCGGCGTCGCTTCCACGGTGCGCAGCAAATCTTCGTCATTGTCGACGATCTTCACCGTCAGGCGGGATTCGTTCAGCTTCGCGATCATGGCCCTGGCTTCGCCAGGGGCCGAGCCAAACAGTTTTTGCGCTACCCCGCGCATCTCCGGAGAATCGGGATCTTTCATCACCAGGGTGAAGTTCTTGCCATCCGGCCAGGCTTTCTGCGTACCTTTGCAAAGCTTCGTCAAATCCGCCAAAGGAACATCGGTGACCTTGCTTCCGGCGGAAACCACGACAGCCATATTCTTGACCCCTGCTAGGGCTGCGCAAACAGCCAGCGAAAGACAATACAGAATGGCGGCAACTCGCAATCCCTGGGTCATTTGATTCGGCTTCATCGTCCACGCCCACCTTGGATGGTTTCGGGCAGTATGTTCATTCGCGGCGCGCCTTGGCAAGCTCCCATTCAAGGCGTGTGTCCAACCTGACGCGTCCTCCACGCGACACATGCTTTCGGCGTTCTCCCTTAATCCTTCCGCACACCTGACCTACGGGTCAGTATCCACGCCCATCCAGCTGCGCTACGTTCAGGGACTAGGCCCTATCTGAGTTCAATTTTGGAGACAGGGAGTGATTGCACATGGCTCGATTCGTAGCGCGTTGGTTTCTGCTGATCTTTCCTGCGTTCTTTGCTTCGGGCGCTTTGGCGCAAACGCCCTCCCCACACATGGAGCCAGCCTCAAACCGCGCGGCTCGCACCTCGCCGGTCGCTCCCCTGTCGCAACAGCTGTTTGGCGCGATTTCCCTTTCCACCAAGTCCGCGGATGCTCGCAAATCACTCGAACTTGCCTGGGACAAATACGAAAACGGTATGTACGACCCGGCGGCCGATGAGGCTCGCAAAGCGGCTCAGACAGACCCTCACTCTGCCCTGAGCTACGCCATGGTGTCTTTCGCTGCCCGCCGCGGCATGCCGGACGCCGCCGCTCTGGCCAGGGCCAAAACTCTTCTTCCCCGCGCGGCCCCTGATGAACAACTACTGGTCCGCTGGATGACCGACATTCAGGGCCATAATCTTCTCCCGGCGATCGCCAGCATGAACGACCTTCTGAAGCGTTTTCCCCGCGACAAGCACGTCCTGTACGTCACCGGCGAATGGCTCTTCCTGCAGCAGGACAACGACCGCGCGCGCACTTTGCTGGAAACCGCCCTGCAAGTGGACGCGAACTTCCCCGCGGCCCTCAATCGCCTCGGCTACCTGTATCTCGATTCGAGCAATCCCGATCCGGCTAAAGCCGCCGCCTCTCTAAAGCGTTATGCCGAAGTGGAACCTTCTTCCCCGAATCCGCAAGACTCCTTGGGCGAGGTTCTCCGAGAAGCGGGTGAAGATCAGGGTTCGCTCGAGCATTATCATGCGGCACTGCAGATAGATCCAGCCTACATCAGCTCGCAATACGGGTTGGGCAATACGCTCACGCTGATGGGCGATTTTACGGCCGCTCGTCAGGAGTACGACCGCGCTCTCCCAATGGCGCAAAATCCCATGGACGTACTTTACGTCAAGTATCTGAAGACCTTCGTCTATTTCTGGGAAGGAAAGCCGGTCGAAGGCCGTGCGGCCTTTGTGGCTCTCGCCAAGGAAGCGACTGAAAAGAAAGAGCCAAACTCACAATTTCAGATCGGCCTGGCACAAGCCATGCTGGCCGCCGATCCGCCATCCGAACTCGGACAGCTCAAATCGCTCTCGGCTTTTTTGGCCAACCCACTCGCGGGGATGAGCGAGTCTGACCGCGGCATCAACCGTGCGAGCGTTCTGCGCGAACGCGTGCGGGTTCTGGCGCTTCAAGGAAAATCTGAAGATGCCAAGCAAATCCTCTCCGAACTTGAAGCGCTGGCCACTGCTTCGCGCGACCAGCTGATTGGAAGCTACTTCGAGTCCGCGCGCGGCTACTTGCTGGCTGCCGAGGGCGATTTTAAAGGCGCCGCCGAAGCGCTCTCTGCCGATGAGCACTCCCCGCTCGCTCTTCAACAACTGGCCGCGGTTCAGGAAAAGCTCGGAAACGCCCCGGGCACCGAGGCTGCTCGCACTTGCCTGAAATACCATCGCAGCTCAGAAGCCGAGTGGTTCCTGGCCACGCATAGTTCTGCCGCGCAATCCAATTAGCTCGGCATGCGCGATGTCATTTTCCTGTCGGGGCGCAGCACCGCTGCGCCCTCTGAGCCCTTGTTCCCGGACTGAGGCAGCCAAGAGTGATCGCTGTTTGTCTAGGCGAAGCGCTGTTGCTACTTTTTCTTGATCAACCTGGTGAGCCATACCAGGATCACCGCTCCGATAAAAGCCACGACAATGCGTCCAATCAGCCCACCCGCGTGAAGGCCTAGCAACCCGAACACCCATCCGCCCAGGATTCCGCCTAGGATTCCCAAAATGATGTCCACTAAGACCCCATAGCCCCCGCCCTTCATTACTTGTCCGGCCAGCCATCCGGCAATCAAGCCGACAATCACTGTGTAAAGAAGACCTTCCATGATTCCCTCCTTCTTGAAAGTGTAGGGATGGGCTCCAACTGCGCGTCCCTTTTAGAACGCGCCTTTACCAAATGTCAACCGCAACCCTGTCGAAAGCACCTGGTCATTGCCTTTCAAGCCGTTCGGCGGGTCCGTGATGTACACATCACTGAAGCTGACCTGCCAGCCCAGCCAGGTTTTCAGCTTGGTGGCCGCGTTGACGTCGAACTGCGTGCGGTAATTCTGGAGCCCGTGAGCCGGTCCCCGTTTTGCAATGTCACCTGATCCGCGCTCGCTGCAGCGGAGGTCATAAGCCACAGGAACACCAGTATTGGTTGCCGCATAGATTCCCTCCTGGTTTTTGGCCCCGGGTTTGGATTCCGGCGGTCGGCTCGAGTTTGTAAGGTTAGCGCAATTCCCCAGCCGCGTTTCTCTCTCGGAGCCTGCCGACCGCACCCAGGTTTGAACCTGACGCGGCAAGGAAGAGGCATCGTGTATAATCCGGGAAAAACAGAAATGGGCATTGCCAGAGTATTTAGCGGTTGCACCAGGAAAGGACGTACTGCGTGCGTCATTTTCGACTAGTGCTCCTGTGGGCTTCGGCGCTTTTCCTGGTGGCAGGGTGCGGAGGCTCCGGCCCGGCCACGACGGGAGCTGGCGCTGCCGATCCTTCGGCTGTGCCCGCAGCGCATCCGACGATTGTCTTCATGACCGATTTTGGCGTCGCCAATGACGCCGTGGCCATCTGCAAAGCCGTGATTCTCGGCATCGCGCCCGACGCGCGCATCATGGACATCACGCATCAAGTGACTCCCTACTCCATCGAGGAGGGAGCGCGTTTCCTGCAAGGGGTCACGCCTTACTATCCTGCCGGCACGGTCTTTCTCGCGGTCGTTGATCCAGGGGTGGGCACTTCTCGCAAAGCCATCGTCGTCAAATCCAAGAAAGGCCACTACTTCGTTCTTCCCGACAACGGGCTAATTACGCCGGTGATCGACCGCGACGGCCTAGAGTCAGCCCGCGAAATCACAAACACCGACTGGATGATTCAGTCGCCCATTTCCTCCACCTTCCACGGACGCGATATTTTTTCGCCCGTCGCCGCGCATCTCGCCGCGGGCGGGGATTTTGTTCTCGTGGGCCCAGAAATGCCCCAACTCGTCCGCTTGAATCCGAAAACCGCTGTCGTCACCGATCAGGGCATCGCGGGGGAGGTGATCGCCCTCGACGATCCTTTCGGCTCGCTCATCACCGACATTCCCGGCGATGAATTCAAGAAGCTCGCCTACCGCCTCGGTGACAAAGTGCCGCTGCTCATCGACAAAAAGCCCGTCACTCTGCCTTTCGCCAAGACTTTCATGGAAGTCCCCGTCGGCGAATCTCTTCTCTACATGGACTCTCGCGGCCGGGTCGGCATTGCCGTCAATCAAGGCAACTACTCGAAGCAATTCGGCGTGACCCCGCCGGCCTCCATCTTCATTCCCCGCAAAGGTATTGCGATCGAGTCGAGCCCCACGACCAGGCGAAAATCGTCTGTGCCGGGTAAGACTCAGCATTAACGCTCCCTGCAAAAGGACTTGCCTTCCCCTGGTTTTGCGACCAACGCGTTGCTACGCTTGTCGGAAGTTGCATTTTCTTTCCAGCCGCCCAACAATAAACCTGATGCAAGCTTTTCGCTGCGAAGGCCTTTCTATTTCCCAATTTCGATTTTCGTTTTATGAGGTTCTGCCATGCCTGAAGCCATGATTGTTTCTTCCGTTCGCACCCCTGTGGGCCGCGCCTTCAAAGGTTCGCTGCGCGCCACGCGTCCCGACGATCTCGCCGCGCTGGCGATTAAGGAAGCGCTGGCCCGCGTTCCCGGCCTCGACGCCAAGGAAATTGACGACGTGATTCTCGGCTGTGCCATGCCCGAAGGCGAGCAGGGCATGAACGTGGCGCGCATTGCCGCGCTTCGTGCCGGACTGCCCGTAGAAACTTCCGCGATGACCATCAACCGCTTTTGCTCTTCGGGCTTGCAGGCGATAGCGCTCGCGGCCGAGCGCATTCGCAGCGGGTCTGCGAGTGTCATTGTGGCCGGCGGCACCGAGTCTATGTCCATGGTGCCGATGGGCGGCAACAAGATTTCGCCGAATCCCTGGCTCGTGGACCATTATCCCGACGCGTACATCAACATGGGGTTGGGCACGGAAAATATCGCGCGCAAGTTCGGCATCACGCGCGAACAAGCGGACGCATTTTCTCTGAATTCGCACAAAAAAGCTCTCGCCGCCATCGCTGCCGGGAATTTCAAGGACGAAACCATTTCCGTCGAAGTGAAAACCACCTCACTTGCCAACGGCAACGGTGCTTCGCCCAGACCGAAATCCACTCCCAAACCCGTCACGCAGTCCGTCAACTTTTCCGTGGACGAAGGCCCTCGCGCGGATACTTCGCTCGAAGCTCTGGGCAAGCTGAAGCCGGCATTTCATGTCCAAGGCACTGTGACGGCAGGAAACAGTTCGCAGATGAGCGACGGAGCAGCCGCCGCGGTCGTCATGTCCGACGCCCGCGCAAAATCGCTTGGCGCCAGGCCGCTCGCACGCTTTGTCGCTTACGCGACCGCGGGAGTTCTGCCGGAAGAATTCGGCATCGGCCCCGTTGCCGCCATTCCCAAGGCTCTGAAACTCGCCGGACTTTCGCTCGACAACATTGATGTCATCGAGCTCAACGAAGCGTTTGCGGCACAATCGCTGGCGGTCATCGGGAAAGCTGGCCTCGATCCCTCGAAAGTCAATCCCAACGGCGGAGCGATCGCCCTCGGCCATCCGCTCGGCTGCACCGGCGCAAAACTCACTGCAACGATCATCCGCGAATTGCAGCGCCGGAACGCGCGTTATGGCATGGTGACCATGTGCATCGGCGGCGGCATGGGCGCCGCCGGCATCCTGGAACGCCTGTGATGAATTTGTAGTGGCCGGTCTTCTTTAGGCTGAGGCTTCCTGCCGAAGCCAGACCGGTGCCCTTGATTTTGTGGCGGCGAGTTTATCTCGCCACTTGTGGTGCAGTCTGCAACCTGTGCCGGTCACCAGGACGACGGATGCCGGTTTTATTTCGTAGCGCCGTCTTCCAGCCGGCGGTTCTCCCGAGGGGCGTAGTGCTGGAAATCAAGGACCAACATTCATGAAGCCAACCTTCTGTTTGGCGTTGCTGTTGCTCACGTTTTCCGCAATCACGCTGGCGCAGGAACCGGTGCCGCTGGCGCACGGCAATGTGCCCGGCGAGCCGCACCATCACCTGAAAATCGAAAATGAATACGTCCGCGTGTACTACGTCGAAGCCCCTCCGAACGAGAGCACGCTGCTTCACCAGCACGATCACGACTACATTTACGTTTCTCTCGGCCCCTCCGACGTCGTCAACGCGGTCCTGAACAAGCCCGAAATCCACCTTCAACTCAAGGACGGCGAAACGCACTTCACGCGCGGCGGCTTCGCCCACATCGCGCGCAACCTCGCCGATACCCCTTTCCGCAACATCACCGTCGAACTGCTCAAACCCCAGACGGATCCGAAAAATGGATGCGAGAGGGTTGCCATGGATCTGGCGGTGGCAGATTGCGGCAAATCCGATGATTTCAGCAAGTTGCCAGCTGACTCACCGCTCCGGTCGTTTGCCAAGGTCATGCTGCGGCCCCGAGGAATGTTCCGAACGGAGCAGATGCGACTAGCCGAGGTATCAAGCTCGATGCAGGGAAGCTATACCGAAGGCGATTCCGTGGCGGGAAGACTGCTCGTCGTCGAAAACGGCTCTCGCGTCGAGGTCCAAATAGATGACAAACCGGTAAAGCGTCTTGAGGGCGGGGAAGTCGCGTGGCTTGATGGCGATAGGAAATGGAGAGTGACTACGCCGGGAAGTGCCACAACGCGCTTCCTCGTGCTGCAATTCAAAAACAGCCCGGCGCAGTAAACCGAAACGCAGGCAGATTTTTGGGCGGCAGGCCGAAGACGTAGAGGACCACGTTCTGCGAAGGTTAGCCCTGGAACATTTGCGGCTTGACCGGCGTCTAAGAATAGTGGAATATGGCGTTATACGACATGTCGCCAGGGGATATATATGGAAGTTAGCGAACCGGTTCTGCTGATCTTGTTGAGCCTGGCCGGCGAGCCGCGGCACGGCTATGCGATCCTGCAGGACACCGAGCGAATGAGCGATGGGCGCGTGCGGCTGAGCACCGGCACTTTGTACGGAGCGCTGGCCCGTTTGCTCGATGAGAAATGGATTGAGCGTTTCAAAGGACAAGATAACTCGCGGGGGAAACAAGCCTACCGGCTGACGGCGGCGGGGCGGCGTAACCTGCGGATGGAAGTGGCGCGGCTGAAACATCTCACGCGCGTGGCGGCGCTTCGTGTAGCGCGGGAGGAGACGTAACTCATGCTCGCGTTTTACCGCGCTTTGCTGCGCCTGTACCCCGCCGCGTACCGCTGGGAATTCGGCGGAGAGATGATAGAGGTGCTCTCGGAAGCGCGGCTGGATATTCGCAAAGAGAACCTGGTGACGCGGATGCTTTTCGCAGCGCGGGAGGGGGGCGGCTTGTTAATGGGCGCTTTTCATGAACATCTCCGCAGCATTACCGGAGGGTACGACAACGGGATTTTTTCGGTAAGGAGGCTGGCAATGAAATCCGAATTCCGGTTCCCCAAAGCTACAGTAGGGCTGATGGTGGTCATCCTGGCTGCGGTGATGCTCACGATTGAGAAAGCTAGAGCGATATCGCTCTCGATACCCCATGCAAATCCGCCGGTCGGTCCGATTCACCCCACGCAAGATATGATCGTGCATGCGCTGCTGGCAATACTGAGCTGGGCGATTGGCGCCGGTGCGATCGGGTGGGGCATTCTGTATGCCCTACGGCGCACCGGGGTTCAACAGCTTTCGCAGATGAAGCCGGCAACCGGCCAACGGCCGGGTAAGTAGGCGCACGGCCGAAATCGCACGGACTAAAAACTGTGCTACCGAACGCTATCCGTGGCGTTTCGTCGGCCGCCCGCTAGGCCTTGTTCTTCCACAGACCGACGGTGTTGCCTTCCGGATCCTGCATCCAGGCAAACGTGCCGGTGGGAATGTCCACGGGCGGAACCAGGGTCTTGGCGCCTAAAGCTTTTGCCTTTTCGAGGAACGCGGCCACGTCATCCACGCTCACGTAGAAAATCGTGTAGTGCTGTGGTTCGTGGCCCAACGCCGTGATGTGACCGGGGATGCCGCCCGCTTCGGACGCAATCATCGCCGCGGGGCCCAGCCCATCGATTTTCCAGCCGAATAGTTTCTTGTAGAACTCCTCTGTCTTGGCGATGTCTTTGCAACCGATTTCGAAGTGCACGACGGGGTGTGGCATGGGTTGGTCTCCTCCTGCGACTGTCTAACAGCCTTGGGTCAACAGAATTTCCCTGTTTCTTGGACTCGGTCCGCACCAAAGCAGGGGATGAGTGCCGTCGGCGCTAGGGCGTCGAGTAGCGACGGAAGAAGGAGTCTTTATTCCACTGCGGACGCTCGCCCGCGTTGGCCGTTTCGAGGAGCAGGCGGCGCGTGAATTCTTCGTAGCCTGCCGCTGTTTTCAGATCGACGGGCTGGTTCACGTCGTCCGAAGGGGCGTGATAGCGGTTCGTGAGCCAGTCCTTGAAGATTTTCTGTTCGGGCGTACCGAGTTCAAAGCCCACGTCAGCCTTGATCGAGGGAATCCCTTTCTTGATGAAACTGTACTGGTCGCTGCGGATGAAGCGGTTGCGCAGTGGCTCGGGATCGGCGATGGGCTTCACGCTCATGGACTGCGCGATGGCCACGGCGCGCGGGCCGAGGTCGGACTCGTCGATACCTTGGATGGTCAGGATTTTCAGCGGAACGATGGGAAGAAACATGTCCATATTGATGTCGGCCACGATGGATTTGACTGGGACCGTGGGATGCGCGGCGAAGTATTTCGAGCCGAGCAGGCCTTTTTCTTCAGCGGTGACCAGGAGAAAAAGAATGGAGCGCTTGGTTTCTTCAGGATGCGTCTTCAAGTTCTCCGCCATATCCAGAACCGCTGCGCTGCCGGAGCCGTCGTCCATTGCCCCGTTATAAATCTTGTCGCCGTTGATGGGCGCGCCGATGCCGAGGTGATCGATGTGCGCGGAGAGGACCACGTATTCATTTTTCAGCGCGGGATCGGAACCGGGAAGTTTGGCGACGACATTGGCGGATTCAACGGGCGTGGTTTCGATAGCCGCTTTGGCGCTAAGCGAAACGGCGAGAGGGAAACGGGGAAGCGGTTTGCGGTCTTTGCCGAGCGCAGCGATTTCCGCGAAGGTGTGACCCGAGCCGGCAAAGAGTTTTTCGGCGGAGGCGGGATTGAAAGCGACGCCAAGTTGGTCACCAGGCGTTTCCAGGAATTCAGCGTCGGCGAGGTCCATGGAGGGCTCATTGTGGTTCGCGGAAATGCGCGACCAGGGGATGTCCATGGAGGCGGGATTCGGAATTGAGATCGTACCGATGACCCCGGCGGCGTGCAGCGCCTTCCAGCGTTCACCCGCAGTTTGATAATGCGCGGAGAGAGCCGTGGGAATGTCCTCCGGAGAGCCCGCGAGGTAAACAGCGATCTTGCCATTCAGATCGAGGCCAGCCAGTTCGTCGAGACTCTTCTCGGGGATTTTCAGGCCGTAGCCGACAAACACCAGAGGCGCTTCGAGATAGACCGTGGAGCGCGTGCTGCGGGAACTGATGAAGGCATCGTCAGCGAAGGAGAGAGGCTCGGCTTTGCCCTTGGAAACTAAGGCGAGAGAGGATTTCGACTCGTCAACCTGGAATTGGGTGAACCGCACGGGCTGGTAGAAGCCCTTGACGCCGGCGGGCTCGAGGCCAGCTTTCTGGAGTTGTTCGACAGCGTAGGTCTGCGCTTTGCGAAGCCCTTCGCTTCCGGTGTTGCGACCTTCGAGCGAATCGTCAGCCAGGAATTTGACGTGCGCCCACCAGGAGTTGCCGTCGAAATGGGAGGCGGGCGAAGTTTGCTGGGCCACCGCTGCTAAGCGGAGAGTTAACACCAGGACGAGTGCGAGGAAAATACTTCTGCGCATGGAGTTCACCTCAGATCGCATTGGGGATATAGAGGATAGCACAGGGACCAAGGGGCCTTCCGTTCATAAGCTCGGTCTCAATCCTCGCCTCGCTCGTTGGGCCCATGCTGGACTAGAATCAGGCCATAGCATTCGCGATGCGGGCGCCGGAGATTTTGCGCACCGCATCGGACCCGCTCGGGCACCTTCGGGATTTTGAACAGCTGTGGATTCGATCTGGCTATCGGTGTGGGCTTCGTGATTACGGAAACCCCGACGATGAAGCTTACGTCGCCCACGAAGTGAAGCAACCGGAAGGAGGAAATGCGATCTTGGGTTATGAAGGGGATTCGAAAACCCGCAACTGATGCGACACTTTGATCGTAACGGTGTTTACGGGGTTCTGGGGCTGGAGTAACATTAAACAAGTGCAATGAATTTGTTGCGTTGTGCGCTCCCGCTCGCCTGTTTGAGTAAAACGCATTAACACTGTTATCCCACAAGGAGAGATCACCATGGCCACCGCGACTCTGACCAAGCCTGCAGCGAAGGGAGGCAGCTTTCTCCTCGAATCGCCGCAGGCGAGCGACGTGTTTACGCCCGCGGATTTGACGGACGATCAGAAGCTGATCGGGCAGACAGCGGAAGAATTTGTAGTGAAGGAAGTTTTGCCGTTTGTGAAGGACCTGGAGAACAAAAAGGCCGGCTTGATGCCGCAACTGGTGAAAAAGGGCGGTGAAGTGGGGCTGATGGGCGGCGGCGTGCCGGAGGAGTTCGGCGGGGCAGGGCTCGACAAAATTGCGACTACCGTGCTGACGGAAAAGCTTTCGATGTACGGCGGATTCGCGGTGACGCACGGCGCCCACGCGGGCATCGGGACGCTGCCGATCGTCTACTTCGGCACGGAAGCGCAGAAGAAAAAATATTTGCCGAAGCTGGCGACGGGCGAATGGATTGGCGCCTACTGTCTATCCGAGCCGCAGGCAGGTTCGGACGCGCAGAATTCACTGACCCGCGCCGAGCTGAACGCCGAGGGGACGCACTACGTCCTGAACGGGCAGAAGATGTGGATCACCAACGGCGGATTCGCGGATGTGTACATCGTGTTCGCGAAAGTCGGCGGCGAAAAGTTCACGGCATTCATCGTGGAGCGGACTTTTCCCGGATTCAAGCCGGGCAACGAAGAGCACAAGATGGGGATTCACGGCAGCTCGACTACGCCGATTTTCCTGGAAAACTGCAAAGTGCC
>Ga0126378_10001443_pt1 | contig 17685 bp, 11 predicted proteins | sample PanSoiMetPlot_23_FD_92587 | JGI IMG/M metagenome (GOLD analysis project Ga0126378, IMG submission 92587) | Tropical forest soil microbial communities from Panama - MetaG Plot_23 | ecosystem: Environmental > Terrestrial > Soil > Tropical forest > Bulk soil | place: Panama | collected 2016-02-17
AGAGCGCTTCGCCGAAGTAGAGGTCCCTCAAGTCGCCAGCCGAGGCCGGATAAGCGGCAAGTCCCACGGCTAGGCTGAGTCCGATGAGTTGGCGAATCGCTCGCATCGACTACCAATCCCCGAGCTTGATCGGAGTGTTGCCGGATTGCGGTCCGGACAGAGTCAGTCCGACCATCTTCGGCTTCACTTCCTTGCGGAAAGTAAACTGTCCCGTGCGGTTGAAATCCGCGCCGCCTTCAAGCTTGCCGTCGACAAGCACGTCCAGCTTGTGATCCCCGGTCACCACGTTGCCGACATAGATCCGTTGCACGCCGCCCTTGCGCAGGGCCTGGAGCTCTTTGGCGCTGTAGATGTAGTGCGCAACGAGTTGGCCGTCGATCTGGAGCCGCACGGCATCGAGGCGCATCGTGTCGCCCTTGGCCAACTCGACGAAGATTGCGACCTGTGTCCCTGATGGGTACAACAGTTTCTCCTCCAGCTGGCTCAGTTCCGCCGACATGCGGAGGGAGTCTGACTTGATCTCCTGGATCTGTTCGTCGAGGCCTCGCATCTGCTGCTGGTCGGAAGAGGTCCCTTCCTGGGAACGCCCGGGGACCGCAGCCTGGGGAGGCGTGGGTGTGATCGTGACTTGGGCGCTGGCATGAGCCGAGCCGCCCGGACCAGTGGCGGTGACGGTATAAGCCGTAGATTGTGAAGGCCTTACTGTCGTAGAACCCTGCGCGGCGACGCGGCCCAGCGAGGGCTCCAAAGTGATGGACGTGGCGTTCGTCGACGACCACGTGAGTGTGACCGGTTGACCCGCTTGGGCGGAAGTCGGCGAGGCGCTCAGGGCGACGGTTGGAGACGCTGGCGGCGCGGGTTGCGCCGCGGCACTGGCCTTTCTTCCATTGGCTATCAGCGCGAGCGCAACCAAACCGAGCAAGACCGCAATGCGAAGCGAATAGGAACGCATCGTACTTCACTCCTTGCGCGCCGGGAGTACGACACGGGACCAATCACAGACATGCCGAAGATACGGAATGCTGATGGAATGGCGATCAAGCCGCAGCGTAACAGTATGAAGCTGCAAGCTCGCATGTCCCGGCCCCCCCCGGGTTGCCCCCATGGTCGCCAATCGCACGACGGCTATCAATCGTCCTTAGGAACAGATTTGGAACACGGTGCGACAGTACTTGTGGGCCTACACGAGCAGCCAGCTTGTCTTGAAGGCCAGGTTGCTTAGCACCCTAAACAAATTTATGTGATTCGTTAGATTACGTATTTCTCATACCCTGGGAGCCGCCGTGTGCAAATGCGGAAATATAGCGACCTACACGTACGTACAGTTACAGCTTTCTGTCAGCGAGCATCAAGGCAGCGGAGGGACCGCTGCGAGAATGCAAGAGCTGCGATTGAGTGCGACCACTCCTCTCCTCCGTGGAAACCAGCTAACAAGTTGCTAACAAAATAGTGCGACTCAAGCCTAATTCAACGTACAAAACCGACGGAATCGCCCAGGGGAATCAATTACTGACACTTTCCAACAGGACCGCAAAATCTCCATTCGTGGGTTCGAATCCCACCCGCGCCTCCAATTTTCAGCGGCCATTCCGAGAACAATTCCGAAGTTTCATAAAGCGTTCCAATGTGGACCATGCGTGTGGTTTTGTTCCACCTCGGGACCCCTGTCCGAATTTCGAATCTTCAACAACCGCGTAGTTCCTGTCTTATCAATCGAATAGAGCAATTGAAGATCCTCATAGTGGGCCTGCGCGTGCGTCCTTTTGCACGTCTAGGCGTGTGTTCCGGGCCTGCGATTTCGCTGCAATAAGAAGGCGAATCGCCCCGCCGCCAAAACTGTCGGCCGAACTATGCGCGGATCCGCGAGCGAGAGGAAATGGAAAATGTCTGGCTCGTTGATTGATCTTGAAGAGTTACTCGGGCGGGTGGAGAACGACCGTCCATTAATGCGCGACTTGATGCTGATTTTCAAGGAAGAATTTCCGCGCAACTGGCAAGTTCTGCGCGAGGCTGTAGCCTCCCGCAATGCAAATGGAGTGGCAACGGCGGCGCACACGTTGAAGGGAATGCTGTCCAACATGGCGGCCAGAGAAGCAGCTGAAGCGGCGGCGAAGATTGAGCGCTACGGCCGAAACAAAGAAATGGAGAAATTTGAGGAGGGGATGGCACATTTTGAAAAGATCGCTGAAGAGCTTTCCCGGCAATTGGATGCCCGTCTGGCCGAGGTCTCGGCATGAGAATCCTCATCGCGGATGATGAGCTGACCTCGCGGAGGCTGCTGCAGAAGACCCTGGAGCGCGCGGGGTATGACGTGACCGCAGTAGAGAACGGGCGGGCCGCCGCCGATGAACTTTGCAAGGTCGAGGGGCCAAAACTGGCACTGCTAGATTGGGTGATGCCGGAGTTGGATGGACCAGGAGTTTGCCGGGTAGTACGAAAACAAAAGGAACAGCCCTACGTTTACATGATTCTGCTGACTTCCAAGGAGAAGAAAGAAGACGTCGTGGCGGGGCTGGAATCAGGCGCCGATGATTACTTGACGAAGCCGTTTGATCCGGAGGAGTTGAAAGCGCGAGTGCGAACCGGAAAGCGCATTTTGGATTTGGAAGGCCGCCTGGTGGAAGCGCGCGAGCAGATGCGGTTCCAGGCAACGCACGACGCGCTGACTTCTCTCTGGAACCGCGGCGTGATCATGGAGCTCCTCGGGCGCGAGCTAGCGCGTGCCAAGCGCGAGGACAAGTCCATAGCGATCCTGTTGGGAGATCTGGACCATTTCAAAAGCATCAACGATACACATGGGCACCTAGCGGGCGACGAGGTGCTGAAGGAGGTGGCCAGGAGGCTGTTGTCGTCCGTGAGACCGTATGACTTCGTCGGTCGTTACGGCGGCGAGGAATTCCTAATGGCCTTGATCAATTGCGACCCCATCCACGGCTTGATTCGAGCCGAAGATGTTCGAAAAGCCATTGCAGAGCAGCCGATAGAGATGCCATCTGGGAGGATTCCCGTTACTATGAGCTTGGGTGTGCTCTTGACCCAGGAATGGGGCAGCCGGCCGGTGGAGGAATTGCTAAACGAAGTGGACACGGCTCTCTATGAGGCAAAAGCCGCTGGGCGAAACTGCATTCGGGTGGCCGACCCAGGAACCCATTCGCAACGCGCTGCGGAGCCAACACGAGAGACTATTCGGCGCTGGCATTAACGGATTCGCGAGGTTAGTGGGACCCGCTTCGAACTCGCGGAAACTATGGAGTTTTTGTCTTGGCCTTTGGCTGACCCAGCATTTGGCGCATGGCGACCGTAGAGCCTGGGGCGCGTTTTTCGCGCCACACCTCCAGGCGCTTGCAGGTCTCTTCGATGTTGTGGAATAGGTGCGGATTCTTAAATGCGGAACGCCAGGTGGGGACGATCGAGCGCATGCGGTCCCAAACAACCCAAATTTCTCCATTGCTCTCGAAAAAAAGCTCGTCGTTGATTAAGCCGCGATTCACAATACTCGCAACCATTTCCCAGTAACTGATGACCATGCGGATGTAAGTGTTCTCTTCGGTGCCTTGAGGAAATTGCTCGATCATATCTTCGGGAGACTGCGGGTGGAAATTTTCAGTAAACCAAGCACGAGCCTGACGCAAACGCGGCTCGCGGCGCAGTTCGTACAGGTGCAGCATGAGGTTCACTTCTTCATAGGTGATCTGGGCCATACTGCATCCTCCTGGGCTAATTTGAAGATTCAGCTTGCGCAGCTTCCTGCAAGGAATGAGTTACGCCTGCAAGTTCGATGCGTTGAACATTCGAAACGGGTATGCCGTGCCGCTGAAGCTCGACCTGAATGCGGCGGCGCAACTCTCGAGCCACTTCGTCCTGCCGTGTTGGTGCAGTCCGCACCTGGAGGCGAATCGTCGCGGCCGTACGGTCAAAGTTCTGTACGCCAAGGATGCGCGGACCGTCGACGAGAGCAGCTGACCAGGCTGCGTCATCGCGCAAGGCGGCAGCGGCAACTTCGAGCGCCTGAAGCGCTTTGTCGATGGGGCTCTCCGGCGAAAGTGAGACGTCCACGAATGCCTGCGACCAATCGCGACTGAGATTGCTGACGGTGCGGATCTCACCGTTGGCGATAGTCACCAACGCTCCGCGGGGATCGCGGAGGACGGTGCGGCGAAGCGTAAGGTGTTCGACACGTCCGACGAAATCAGCAATCTGAACGGTGTCGCCTACGACGTATTGGTCCTCCAGAACGATGTAGAACCCAGTGATCACGTCACGCACTAAGGTTTGCGCACCGAAGCCGACAGCAAGGCTCGCAAGGCCCGCCAGAGTAACAGCGGGCGTGATATTCATGTATTTGGCGAGGTATGTAAGCAGGGCAACCGCCCAAACCACTTTGCTCCCTGCACTGTAAACAATTCCAGCCAGCGTGCGCGTTTGCTGCTCGCGAAGCTGGGCCTGGCGAGTTTGCGTTGAGGCCGTCTTAATAATCAGGCGCGTAAGGGTGCGAAGGAGGCGGTTCACTAGCAAGGCGACTAAGAGAATCGCCAGAAGAGGAAGGCCGTGTTGAATCGTCAGGCCCACCCAGTGGTCAAGGGAACTAGGCATGATTCTATAAGACCGGGAGTATAACATTGGTAGAGGTCTGAAGAAGGGATAGCGTCGGTGCCCGCCTGGCGCAAAACAGTGAGTTGGGGGTTTTGTCATGACGAAATCAAGACGAAGGTTTTTGACCCTGCTGCTCGTTTCTGGCGTGCCTCTTGCCATTGACTCCAGTATCGGCGCGCAAGCGCGTCCCAAGCAGAACCCTCCAAAGCCCGGGCAGAGGGACGAGAACACCGAGGAACCCAAATTCGATTCCAAAGCCGTGCTTGAGGCCAACCAGAAAGACATCAAGAAGAGCATCGAGCGGTTGTATCAGCTTGCCAGCGAATTAAAATCCGAGGTGGATAAAACGGATTCCGTCAAGGTGCTTTCCGTGCCTATGCTCAAGAAAGCCGAAGAAATTGAGAAGCTTGCCAAGGGGATTCGCTCGCGCGCGATCGGATAGGTGGTAATGTTCCTAGAGGCCCCCTGCCAGTGGAAATGCGACGTCCTAAAGCTTCCAAAGAATGTACGTGGACAACGGCTTCTGGCGTGGAGGAATTAGACGAGATAGAATAAGGGTTGCTTGATTGCGCGCTACTTCGATTGCTGAGAAGAGCCGCGTTCCGCGCGCCCGTAGCTCAGATGGATAGAGTACATGCCTCCGGAGCATGGGGTCGTGAGTTCGAATCTCACCGGGCGCGCCACTAAATATTCCATTTTGCCAGGAAGATGTCGTCCCCTCGCGGTGTGACAGTCTAATTCTTGCTCAATGCACGAGGCGTCTTGTTTTCCGGGTCCAGCTCCGTACGGAGCTTAGCCGCTTGCTGAGGCTGTCCCAGCGCGTCGTACTCTTCTGCTAAGTCCGCGCGCGCATTTTGCAAATAATTGCCGGGCGCAGCGTTCTGCTTCGTCAGGATCTCGTATCCGGCGCGCGTCTCCACTTCCGCTTCAGCGTAACGCTTCTCCCGAAGAAGTGCGCGTCCCAGACGAATTCGGCCGATCCCGACATTCAAGTGCCCAGGCGGCAGCGTGGAGGCGTACTCATCAAGTGCCTGGCGGAAAAGCACTTCGGCGCGAACATATTGCTTTCGCTCCATGTACACCCCGCCAAGATTCGCGATTGCCACGCCGATGTAATAGTGCTTCCCGTTGTAAACCGAACGATAGATGTCGGCCATGCGACGGAAACATTTCTCCGCCTCGTCCAGATTTCCGCGCCGCACGGCAATTTTGCCTAGATCGTTCAGAGCGGAGGCCACGCGCGGATGAACTTTTCCATAGGCGTGCTCGGAAATGGCGAGGGCTTCCCGCAACAGAGCGCCGGCTTCATTCAGCTTGTCCTCAAAAACGAGCGTGCGCGCAAGATTTGTCATCGCAGAAGCCGTTTCAGGGTGAGTTTTGCCGTACCAATCCCGGGTGATGTCCAGCGCCTCCCGTTCAAACTTTTCCGCTTCGCTGTACCGTCCCCATTGGGCTTGGATGTTGCCCAGATTGATCAAGACGTCTGCGACGTTGGGATGCGTCGGCCCGTAGATTTTGCGATCCATCTCAAGCACCTTGCGATTCAGCGCATCCGAGGCGGCGTAATCTCCTACATAGAATTGCGAATTGGCCAACTCGGTCAGCGTGGCGACTAGGTCAGGATTCGTCCCACTCGAAGCCGACTGAAGTCTTGCCGCTTCTTCGAGGACGGGAATAGACTTAGCGTACGCACCGCGATCCACCAGCACTCTTCCGCTGGCCCACACTGCTTTTGCAATTGCCGGATGATTGGCGGGCAAATGACGTCTGTACATTGCCAGACCCTCTCCAATCAACTTCTCCGCTTCTGCGTATTGCGCCTGACTGTCCCGGAGCAAGCCCAGGGCGACAGAGCATTCCGCCACCTCGCGACTGTCTTGACCAAAGAGCGCGTTGCGTTTCTCCTGCGCGGAATTAAGCAGCTTGTTGGCGTCTTCGAATTTTCCAAGTTGCTGATAGATGCTCCCGAGAGTCAGGTAGAGCTGGGCTTGTACTTCAGGTTCGGCGCTTAATGCCTGAGCTTCCTGAACGCCGCGGTCCAGGAGACTCACCACGCGTAGATTATCGGCCGGTCCAGCGGCTTCGTCCCCGCCCTGAAACAGGTTGGTCATGAACTTCTGGATGCGCTGCGTGCGGGCAGCTTCCGCGACAGCTGCGTTGCGAGCGATCGCGAGACGTAGCGTGAAGAACGCGACAAGACCGGTTACAAGCGCGAACATGGAAGCACCCGCCACGACTGCCCGACGGTTACGCATGACAAACTTTCTGATGCGATAGCGTGCGCTGTCCGGTCGCGCTTCCAGAGGCTCGCCTTTCATGTAGTGATCGAGGTCGCGGATCAACGCTTCCACGGACTGATATCTCCGCGCCGCGTCTTTGTGCATTGCCGCAAGACAGAGCACGTCAAGGTCGGCCCAAGCAGCCTTGCTTGCCGCCCCAGCGCGGCCCGCTGTTTGAGAATTCGCGGGCTCTTGTTTGGTCACCACCGAAGGCTTCAAGGCTTCCTGCAACGTCAGGACTTTCTCGGCTTGCGCGGGAGTGCAATTGGACAAGTTGAACGGGAGTTGCCCCGTAAGCAGCTGGTAGAGAACGACGCCGAGAGAATAGACGTCGGTTTGAATGCCTACAGGCTCGCCGCGCACCTGTTCCGGCGCGGCGTAGGCTGGGGTCATGAGACGCAAGCCAGTCATGGTTTGCTCAACGGAATCGCCCAGACTCTCAAGCTGCTTGGCGATGCCGAAATCGAGGAGTCGTACCGTTCCGTCGTCCTTCACCAAAATGTTGCTGGGTTTCAGATCGCGGTGAATGACAGCGTGTTGATGCGCGTACAGAACGGCTTCACAAACCGAACGGAAAAGCCGCAGGCGTTCTTCAACCGAGCTCTTGTGTTTCTCGCAATACTCCGTGAGAGGAACGCCTTCGACGTATTCCATCACGAAGTAGGGAGTTCCCTCTGGTGAAGTGTTGGCATCGTAAAGCCGGGCGATCGAAGGATGATTCAGCTGCGCCAGCGTGCGCTGTTCAATGGCAAACCGGTCGCGACGAGCGGGAGAGAGCCACGCGTCGCGAAGAACCTTGATGGCCACCAAGCTGCCGAGATCTTCGCGTTCGGCGAGGTAAACTATACCCATTCCGCCTTCACCGATGGTCTTCTGGATTCTGTAGGGACCGAACTGACTGAATGGGGGAGCGTCAGAATCATCCAGCACCTCGCGCGCAGCACGAGCTACGTCTATATCCAGAAGGGAATCGTTTCGCGCATCCTCGTCGAGCAAGATGAGTACTTCGCTTACGAGCTTAGGATCATCGGCGCAGCGACTTTCCAGGAAGAGCCGTTGGTCACCCTCGGGCAGGCCGACAGCTTCATGAAACAAAGCCTGGACTCTTTGCCAGCGATCGCTGTCCATTACAGGCTCCTGACCAAGAAAGGGAAAAAATCGGCTTTAGCAGGCCTCGCGAAGCTCGTGCGCCAGCCAGGCTTTGGCAGCGCGCCAGTCGCGGAGAACGGTGGCTTCCGAGATGTTCAGAAGCGCCGCGGTTTCAGGTATGTCCAACCCGCCAAAGAAGCGGCTTTCCACCATCGTCGCTTGGCGTGGATTCATTTCGGCCAGCGAATCCAGAGCCCTGTTTAGAGCCAGAACGTCTTGCCCGCAGGAAGGCTTCTTCTGAACTGACGCATCGAAACTAACCGTGATTTCCGCACCGCCGCCGCGTTTATTCGCATTTCGCCGACGGGCAGCTTCGACCAGCAGCTGGCGCATTGCGCGCGCAGCAATGCGCTTGAAATGTAAAGGAGAGGCAGTAGAGAACCCCGGCGAGCGTGCCAGCTTCAGCCAAGCTTCATTGACCAGGGCGGTTGGATTCAGAGTGGCGCTGGGATCGCCGCGCCGCACGGCGGAGGCGAGCCGGCGCAACTCCTCATAAGTCACACTGAACAGATGGTCTAACGCCTGCCGGCTGTCGAGGCGAAAGTCAGCGGTGCCCGCTGCGAACTGCTGGGTCAGTCGCGAATCTCTTGCGGCCATGACGGTTTTTTCCAAAATTCCGCGCAATGCTTATTAGAGAGTCACCCACACGAGCCCTGAGCGGGTTGTCAGGGGAGCAGGCTTCCCGGTTGCGGGAGACTATCACCTGGTTCGCTTTGACGCAACGGTCGAGCCCTTTCGCGGCTATCAACCTTTTCCGTACCAGGTTCGATCCTCGTGTGCGCGGTGATGGGGTGAACTCAGATTCTTCAAGGAGCGACATTCATGAAATCCTCGAGTGGTTTGAAGCAGGTAAGTTTGTGTCTTTTGCTGATTGTTTTGCTGGCAGTGAGCGGCCACGCGCAAGCACCGCAGCAACAGCAGGGACAGGCTGCTCAGCAACAAGCGGTTTCCCCATCCGTGTGGGCTGCCCCACCAGCACAACAAGCATCATCGGCGTTTCAGTCTGCCTGCGGAAATCAGCCTCTGTGCTACGACACGCCGAATTTTGCCGTGGCGGTCATGGATTTCCGAATGAGCCTGAATCGCGGAGCGAAAGTAATGGATGCGACTCTTCGCTTCGTCAACAAGACAAATCAGCCTCTCATTCTTGGCTATGTGGACAACTCCGCCATTGCTCTGGACGACCAGGGAAATCGTTACGGAACCTACTACAACACTGGCCTGGCAGGAATAGGGATCGTTTCGGGACCGAACGCGGATCCCAAATTCTCGTTGCAGCCCGGTGGAGCAGGTGATGCACGTTTTGAGTTGATGTGGCGTCCCGGCCCACAAGACCCGATTGGCAGTCTGTTTGAACTCGGCATGACCATCCGAGAGGTAGCCACTCTGCCCGGCGGACAACACACGCTCGGCGGCGAATTTCCTTTGCGCTTCCAAGGCCTTGCCAATGGCATGACTGGTTCTGCGGCCGCCTCATCAGGCGCAGCCGGAGTAGCGCCTGCGGCTGGGGCAGCGGGAACTGTCGCCGGTCCTGGAGCATCCCCGTTGTTGGCAGCAGCAGGGACGACAGGTGCACTGCCGGTTTGTGGACCCTCGGGTTTGGCCGCAGGGAGTGTGAATGCGGTTGCCGGGGCGGCGAATTCTGTTGGCGGTCAGAAAGCCGCCAACGCCACCTCAACCGCCACAAATACGGCGAATAACGCCTTGTCTCAGTTCGCCAATCTAAAGTCCATCTTTGGAAAAAAGAACGCTAACGCAGCCGCTGCGAATGCTCCCGCCGCCAACGCTGCTGCGGCTCCTAATTGCGTTCCTGCAGCCGCAGCTCCCACAGGCGGGGCTCCGATGTCGCCAGTGGCGGGAGCTGCAACTGCGCCAGTGACAGGAAGTTCCGGCGCCAGCCCAGCGGGCGCTGCGCCTGCCGCTACTCCTGCGAACACGCCAACAGCAGGCACCAGAACTGGGCCGGTTGCTGGAAATCCACCTGCAACGCCCACAGCCGCGGCAACCAAAGCAGGAAGTATGTCCGCGGCACCTCCCGCTGGCACGGCAAGAACTGCGCCTGTCGCTGGAAATATGCCTGCTGGACCGGCTGCGAAAGCTCCAGCATCGGGAAATTCAGGAGTCGCTCCCGCTGCGGCTGCGAAGCCGGCGGCACAACCAGCGGCAACTACTCCCAAGAAACCAGCGCCTACAACGACGCAAAAGAAGACAACGCCGCCAGCTGATCCAAACAAGCCGCCCACGCGGTAGTAGCCTCGAACAATGAGGAAAATGAAAATGAATAGCTCTCAGTCTGTAAAAGCCATGTCGCTTTCGATTCTGCTTTGCTTGTGCGGCGCCTTGATCTCTTGCGGCTCAAGCATAGAGGGCACGTACGCAAACGACACCATGGGGATCCTGATCGAGCTGAAGTCGGGTGGCCAAGCTACTTTCACTTCGAGTCTCGGCGACAACGATGCCTGCACCTACAAAGTGGATGGGAAGAAGCTCACGCTCGCCTGCAGACGCGACAAAGTTGTCTTCACGATTCACGACGACGGCTCGCTGACTGCGCCGTTCTTCGGGACACTGCGAAAATCAAAGAAGTAAGGCGCGGTTTTTCGCGGCTCATTTTCATCATTTTGCGAGGGCTGCGTCTGTACTGGGCTAGCTAGGCGGGTGGACATTACTGCAACCGCTGAATGCTGCGGGGCCCACCAACCCAGGCGAAAAAACTTGACAGAAGGTGCTTCCGGGAGCACCATGCCGCAGTTACCCCGCAACGATTGAGCCGTTGATATTGCCAGTTTAGTTAAGGAAAGAAGCTCGTGCTCCCAGAGCGAGCGGTGTTCCTCTCACCTCGCAGGAACCAGCGTAGCCATGCAGTCAGGGTGTCCTTAGTGTGTTCTACAGCTGCCCAGACCACTCCAACCACCTTGAAGTCATTCGCGAATTGGCCGCTTCCCTCCGACGAAGAAAGACACCAGCGCCGGAAGCACCAGCCAATCTGATTCGCTTTCGCCTCAATCAGCACTAGAGGTGTCAGAGGGACTGCTCCTCAGCCCTAGCGATTCCGGATGCCGCTGTTCTTGGGAGGCCCTGAGCCATGTCTAATCCTTCGCGAAAGCCCCAGCCGTCATGGAAAGTGGTCATCGTCGGGACGTTGCGCGCTCTCTTTCGGCGCGATGAGAGTGGTCATGGCGCGCGAAATGCCCGGCAAAAGTGGCTGATAGCAAGTCTGCTCACCTTGCTGCTGGGGGCTTGCGTATCGCTGGTAGCGCTTGCTCGCGAACGCGCGGCGAAGCGGGAAGCGGCTCCGGCACCCAATGTTTCGGCCAACGCGTCAGCGAAAGCAGAACCAGTCCCTGCAAAAACTGTAGCGCGGCGTGAGTTCACGAAGTCGGAGACTTCAACGGCTGGCGCGGCAAGGAATAGTGAGGAAGAAGGAAACCGATTCGACGCGGAACTGGAAGATGAGGAGTCCACGCCGGGAGCGCAGTCGCAAGAGAATCAGGGTTCCACAGCCTCAGCCTTGGCTAAGCAAGGAGAACAGGAAAGCCCGGACGTCATCCGCGCGCGCGCCGCTTGGTTCCACGACCAGCGCGCCTACCCTAATGATCACATTCCGGAAGGAGCGTTGCAGAAAGCCATTCAACAGCGCGATGCCATGAAGGCGCGGCAGCTCGCTGCCAAAGGTCGTCCCCAGTCAGCTCCAAACGGCATCATCTCGTTCCCCGGTGACGCGCTTTGGCATTTGATGGGACCGCAGCCAGTCGACGAGCCGTTTTCCGCGAACGCTGGTTTTCCCACTGCGTCGGGCCGCGTCACGGCCATCGCCGTTGATCCGAGCGATGCGACAGGAAACACGGTTTACATCGGCGGTGCCGCGGGTGGCGTTTGGAAAACAACGGATGGAGGGGGGCACTGGACGCCACTGACCGACTCTCAGCCTTCGCTGGCCGTGGGTTCCATCGCCATCGATCCGAACAACAACAACATTATTTATGTGGGAACCGGCGAAGAAAATTTCAGTGGAGACGCTTACTACGGCGCGGGCGTTCTGAAATCGACCGACGGCGGAAAGACTTGGACTCAAGTTGGCGCTTCGACCTTTGCTCAGGTGTTGGGACCATCGACGGGCGGCGCCTTTATCGGATCAATTGCCGTGCAGCCCGGGAATTCCAGTATCGTCCTTGCTGCGGTTTCTTTTTTTGTAAATGGAACCATTGGTGGAATCTACCGATCGACGGACGGCGGCAATACTTGGACGGAGGATGCGGCGCCGCAAGGACTAGCCGCAACGGCCGTTCTTTTCGAACCTACGATCAATTCTGGAACTACGGCCACAGCCTGGGCGGCGATGGGCGACCCATTTGGACAGGCGGTCAACGGTGTCTACAAATCCGTCGACTCGGGATTGACGTGGACAAAACAAACAGGAACTGGCGGGAATATGCTGCCAACTGCAAACCTGGGGCGCATCGCGCTGGGATATGCGCCCTCAACTTCTGGCGGTTCCGCTACGGTTTATGCGGCAATTGCCGACTCGTCCGTCAGTTCAAACGATTTGCTCGGCATATGGAAGTCTACGGACGGCGGAGCGAACTGGGCGCAGCTTATAAGCGCGCCTGCGTTCTGCAATCATCAGTGCTGGTACGACATAGCGGTTGCAGTGCATCCGACGAACCCGAGCTTTGTCGTTGTGGGCGGCGGGGCGTTCACTAATAACAGTTCATCTCTGTTCAAGACCACGGATGGCGGCACGAACTGGACGAATTCAGCCCCGGGCACCGACTTCACGCTTGGCAGCACCAGTGTTCGTCCCCATGTTGACACTCATGCGCTGGCCTTTGCTCCGAACGGAGCGAATCCGCCGCGGTTCTACGATGGCAACGATGGAGGCGTGTGGCGCACCGACGATCCTGGTCCGACACCTCCTTTGTGGGTTGACGTGAATGGAGGCGCTGTACCAGGCGCCGGACTTGCTATTACGCAGTTTTATCCAGGCGTATCCGCCGGCATTAGCGATGAGAATTATGGCTTTGGCGGCACACAAGACAATGACACGGAACTATTCTCCGGGGCCCTCGATTGGACGAACACGTTCACCTGTGGCGACGGCGGCTTCACGGCCATCGATCCGCAAATCCCAACTACGGTCTACACCACTTGCGACTCTTCGGCGTTTGCTGTTATTGCGAAATCGGTATTCAACGGCGCGAACTTTAACCAGGCCGACACTGGTATTAATCGAGCTGACCGTATGCAGTTCATCCCGCCGCTGGAAATTGATCCAAACAATCCCAATACGCTTTATTTCGGGACGTTCAGGGCTTACCAAACCAACGACGGAGCGAACACCTGGAGCGCTATCAGCCCTGACCTTACGGCCGCAGGCGGCACAATCACCAATTTTGATGTGACGCGCCATAGCTCCAACATCGTTGTCGCCGGAACGAACAACGGCAAAGTGTGGGAGACGCTGAATGCCACGGCTGGCGCCGCCTCGACTTGGACGGAAATTGACAAGGCGCCGCTGCCGTCGCGCCACGTCACCGCGGTCCGCACGCAACGCGGCGATTCAACGGGGAACATTGTCTATGCGACTTTTTCCGGGTTCGGAGCCTGCGCTGGTTGCGGCAATACGCCGGGTCACGTTTTCGTAACCACCAACGCCACGGCAGTGCCTCCCACTTGGACAGACATCAGCGGCAATCTCCCGGACATCCCGGTGAACGACATCATTGTAGACCACAGCGGCAATCCTCCCTTCGACGCGCTGTATATCGCCACAGACGTGGGCGTGTTTTCCTGCCCGAGCCCAGCCGTAACTTTATGCGCGGAGTGGACGGTGGTTGGCGATGGCTTGCCAAATTCGCCCGTTCTCGGCTTAGCCATGAGGGCGCCAACCCGCATCCTGCGAGCGGCCACTCATGGCCGCAGCATGTGGCAGATTCAGCTTACTGACGAAAACCCGCAGCCAGTCGCATTCTTGAGTTCCATAACGCCCGCCGCCGCCAACGTTGGCGATCCCACGACGCCGGTGACAATAAGCGGTGGAAACTTCAGCACCAATACCTTGGTCCTGTTTGACGGCGTTTCGGTAGGAGCGCCCACGTTTGTGAGCACAACGCAGTTGAACATTTCTGTGAACAGTTCGTTGCTGACGAACGGGCACGTATATCAGGTTTCACTCAGTGACCCTCAAGGCGCGGAAAACGGTTCTGGGCCATTCGCGGTAATGAATCCGGTGCTGAGTGTGAGCACGATGACGCCGGGGAGCACGACGACCTATACGCCTGTCACGCTGCAATTTTCAGGAGGCCCTGCGCCAAACTTTGTAAACAGCACTGCCGTCACTTTCAATGGCGTTCTGCTCAGCGGTGGAACCGTAACGGGCGGCGGTACCGGCTTCAGCGTGCCGGTTCCTGTTTCCCTTTTGACCGTGGCGATGCCGATTACCGTAACAATTACGAATCCGCTTCCCGGCGGTGGTCCGACTCCCGCAACCTCGTTCGCTTTCACCATCAACGCAAATCCCAATCCGCTGGCAATCGTGAGTCCGTCCCCGATCGTCCTCGGACCTATCCCCTTGGGCATGACGACACCCACAACGAACGTCACCATTAGCAATCCGGGAGGGGCCACACTGACGTTCGGGGCCATGAACGCAGCAACCATCTCTGGTGCGAACGCTGCCAATTTCGCAATCGTCGCCCCGACCACGGGAACGCCATGCAACTTCAATGGAGGAACGGTAGCGGCTTCCACGGGGAGCTGCACATTCGGCATGATGTACACCGCAGGCACACCTCCCGGCGCGGCGGCCAGCAATGCCACTCTAAACCTAACCGACAATGCAGCGGGCAGTCCTCAACAAACGCAAATCATCGGCGTGCCGAATATTCCAATTGTCGCCGTTACGCCCCTAAACTTTGGACCGGTGGGCATCGGGACGATAAGCCCGACGATGGACGCCACGCTTGTGAATAACACTTCTGTGCCCCTCAATGTCGATGCCACCGGTTTCACCATTAGTGGAACGAACGCTGCGGATTTCCATTTCGTGCCCGCAAATGCGAATTCATGCCCAAGCCTCGCTTCGTTCATCCTCGCTGCAAATTCTTCGTGCGATGTGGGCCTGACGCTTACCCCATCGATTTCAGGCAACGAATCCGCAACGATCAATGTTTCGAACAACGGCCCAGGTTCGCCGCAGAGCGCGCCGCTACAAGGTGTCGGCATTGAAGTTACATCGATTTTGCCGGTAATTGTGGCCACGGGAGGCCCAGCGTTTACTCTGACCGTCAACGGCGGAGGATTTGCTCCGAGCGCTGTTGTCAATGTCAATGGCAGCGCGCGCCTCACGACGTTTGTCAGCGCCAATCAGGTCCTTGCAGCGATTCCTGCTTCGGATATTGCTGTGGCAGGGACACTGGCAATTACAGTCACGTCTCCAAATCCCGGCGGCACACCGTCAGAGCCTAAGACGCTCTTCATCGCTCAAGCGCCACCCGCGGCCAACGACAACATCAACTTCGCGGAATTTCACAGAGCCGGCGGCACCACTACACGAACGGCTTCCGGGCCTTTTACCGGCGGCTCCACTGCAGTGACACTCATTTGGAGCTCTCCGTTCCCAGATACCAACTACACCGCCGTATGCTCAGCCGAAATAGCTCCAGGGAGTAGTTTCTCGTTACCCACGATCACCAACCGGACAACCACTTCGATCACCGTGATTCCCACGAACAGCGGAACACCGTCGGGCATTCTCGGCTGCATGGCCCTTCCCGACACGGACACCAGCGACGTACGAAGGGGCAGAACGGTTTTCTCCGGTTCGCCCGCGACTGTGAGTGTCACCTGGAATACAGCCTTCACGACCGGATATACGGTTGTGTGCTCGCTCGAGAGCACGGCAGCAGGCACCTTTACCAGCGTTATTAGCGGCGTTACCAACACGGCGGTTACCGTGGACAATAGCGGATTTGCCTCCGGCACCATGCATTGCATGGCCTCGACCTCGGCTGGAAATCCAACCCTCATGCGGCGCGCCAAAGTACCGATTTCGGGCTCGCCATCCTCCGTCCAAGTGGCCTGGGGCGCTCCTTTCAATACTTTTACAAACGACAACACCAACTACGTGGCGGTCTGCAGCGACGTGGAACCCGGAGTTTTGTCGACCGGAACGGCTGTAGCAATCGTCGCCGGCACCAAGACGGTCGGCGGATTCACGGTATTCAACGGGATCCCGAGTGGCACGGTGCAATGTCTGGGAATTCCAATCGGGGGCAGCGCCAATTCTCGTTTCACTGAGGACACCACCCAGACGACGGCGCAGTTAAACACGATCACTAGTCCAGCTACACTTGCCACGCCTGTGGATCCCATGCCTTCGTGTGCGCCGGGCACTGCCACGTTGCAAGGCAGAGCGCGAAGCGTATGGCAACTTTACATCGCCCCGGAGAATGGCACGGTTGTCGCAGACACGCGCTTCAGCAGCTATCCGACAATTCTTTCCGCGTGGACCCTCAGCACCGCACTGCCAAGCTCCAGCGAGACGTTCACGCAACTGGCCTGCGCAAGCGGTAACGTTCCCGCGGCAGGCACGTCGCCCGTGGAGTCGTTCGTCAGCTTCCCAGCTACAAAAGGCACCAGCTACTACCTCATGGAGTCCGATGCGAGCCCAGCAGCGGCGGGCGGAATATTGACGTTCAGTATCGATTTTGACGACGTTGCGCCTCCGAACGACGACAACGCTACGCCCATAACAGTCACGCCCGCGCAATTGCCATATAGCGATACGCTGAACACCGTCCTGGCCACGCCAAACACGAACTTCCACACCGACCCGACGCCACCCTGCGCGCCAGGTGGCGCGGCGAACGGAGGCCAAGCAAACAGCGTCTGGTATACGTTCACGCCAACCAGTAGCGGCACAATCACCGCCGACACCCTGACCAGCCCGTACGCAACGATTCTGAATGTGACCAGCGGCTCTCCAAACGGCACGCAGGTTACTTGCAACCAAAGCGCCGCAGCAGGAATCGCGCAGTCGCAGGTCTCCTTCGCCGCTACTTCCGGACTGCAATATTTCTTCATGGTCTCATCCGTCCTCGGCGACGGCGGCACTACCAATTTCCACCTCAATTTCGCCGCAGGCGGTGTAGGAGCGCCTAGCAAGCTGGCATTTACCGTTCAGCCGTCCAACGTTACGGCAGGCACATCAATTTCACCGGCGGTCAAAATAGCGGTTGAGGATTCCTCAGGCAACACCGTCACGACAGCAACCAACTCGATCACTCTGAATATCGGCACGAATCCTGGGAGCGGAACGCTTTCCGGAACAAATCCGGTGAGTGCATCAAGTGGGGTCGCAACCTTTTCGAATCTTAGCATCAACAAAGCGGGGACCGGGTACACACTGACGGCCAGTGCTACCGGCCTGACCGGCGCAACGAGCACTGCTTTCAATGTCACTGCCGGCGCTGCGGCGAAGGTGAGTGCGACGAGTGGGACGCCGCAGAGCGCGCCAATTAGTACGGCGTTTGCTGCGCCGCTGGTGGCGACGGTGACCGACAGTGGGAGCAACCCGGTGAGTGGAGTGGTGGTGACGTTCACGCCGCCGGCGTCGGGAGCAAGCGGCACGTTCGCCGGTGGAGTGAATACGGCGACGACGAAC